>Ga0210113_1000001_pt1 | contig 84389 bp, 87 predicted proteins | sample MayberryNW_Catta_5_FD_185523 | JGI IMG/M metagenome (GOLD analysis project Ga0210113, IMG submission 185523) | Wetland microbial communities from San Francisco Bay, California, USA, that impact long-term carbon sequestration -... | ecosystem: Environmental > Aquatic > Marine > Wetlands ...
AGTTCATAAGTATCTAGACAACAGGGTTGGTTGGACACGAAGGGACGACTCGTTCCAAGCCCAGGCAAAGCGTCTGGGCGTCATCGGCCACCACCCGAACCACGCCCCGAGTGCTTAATTTTGGGAGGGTGCGAAAGCGTCCTTTGAGTCCTGATGCCTGCGCTTTCCACGACTCGCCCCTTCGTCCCAGTATGTCCACTAATTAACGAACTCCTTAGTAAGACGATAACAGTCCGCGGGCCGCCGTGCTTCGATCATCGGCCAGGTGCTCGATGTCGGGCCGACAATGGTAACAGGCTCGGAATTTGTTTGATCGATAATGGCGCTACAAGCCGCGCTTGAAAAAGGCCGTGGTAACAAGTAATGAAGACGAACACTCAGCCTTATTTAAGCTAACGAAAATGGAATTTTTCCGTGACGATTTCTAAACGCGTTCCGTTCCTCGCATTTTCTATTGTATTGCTGCTTCATTCTTGCGCCACTATTTCGATGGAAATACCGACCGTCGCCGATAATCGCTTGGAGCGGTATGTTACCGCTATCGGTCTGGAGATCGTAGCGGTCTCTGAGCACCGCGACCGGTTGTCCAATTATGAATTCAAATTAGCCGATTTCGCGCGGCGGGATATCCTCGGGTTGAGCATCGGCAATCAGAGGATTTTTATCAGCTACGAGTTGAGCCGGTTGGCTTACATGAGACCAGACTATCGTTGGCTCTTGCGGCATACCTTGGCGCACGAGATCGCTCATGACGTTTTGGGTAAAGACGTCGGGATTCCCCACGATAGCGTGGGTCATAATCTGGGGCTTGCAAATCGTATAACCAGCCGCGATTTGGGTTTACCGGATCGGATTAAATTTCGTCCCTACTCGCGCTCGGCGGAATTGGCAGCAGATCGGAAAGGCATGGAATACTGGCACAGACTCGGCTGGCCTTGCAGCCACTGGGTGAAGCTGTTTCTGGATTTTACCGCGCAGGGCTATCAAGGTGACATCGATCACCCGACCGAAGAACGCTTGCAGCAAGCCATGCAAATATGTTCCGACTAATTGTAGGATAAACGCTGACGGACATCTCATGAGCCTTCAGAATGATTCGCTATCCGTTCCAATACCGGGAAACGGTCGATACTTCTATTATCAAATAATTCCAATTTTTTAGGCCCTTGGCGAAAGATCGTCAAAAAGCATCGGCTTGGTACGGGCATTGCTTTTTTGATCCAGCAAAGGAGGGCAAGTTTTATGATTAAATTAGCTATGGTTTTGTTAGTGGCGAGCTTGGCTCAATGGGGTTGCAGTCCGCAATTTTGGGGCGGCGCGGCTGCCGGCGCGCTCGGTGCTGGAGGCGGTTATGAATATAACGCGAACCGCCAGATGGACAAGCTCGAAGACGATTTTAAGAGCGGCCGTATCGGACGCGAGGAATATGAAAGCCGCAAGCGGCAAATCGAAAAAGGCTCGATCATCTACTAGGCTCCTTATGCCAACGGCCAGCATCGGTAACGATGCTGCCGACACTCGGACAGAAAGAACGCTGACGACCCCTACTTCGCAAAAGTGAAGCGGGGGTCGTCTTTTTTAGGGTCCGGCGGCACGAATCAATTTGTCGTTGGCCATCAAGGCAGAAGCGATTGCCCACGGCTGTAGGGCTCGTTTAGCTCGCCTTGAGAAAGCCGACGATGGCGGGACGGTGGCCGTTCAACGCTCTCGAACCAGACTTTCCTGATGCGCCGGCTCGAGGTGGCGGCTATAGCGCGACATCGGGTAGCAAAAAAGGAAGTAGCCGAAGGCCGCGAACAAATAGGCTTCGACGCCGAAACCCGTCCAGGTCGGCTCGCTTAGTGAGACCTTTATAGTTGTGAGAAAATCGAACAGACCAATGATCACGACGAGCGAGGTGTCTTTGAAGAATCCGATGAAAGTATTGACCAGCGGCGGGATTGCGATTGTCAGCGCCTGGGGGAGGATCACGTACCAGGTGCGTTGCCAGTAAGTGAGGCCGAGCGCTTGAGCGGCTTCCTCTTGCTGGCGTGGTATCGCCTGCAGTCCGCCACGCACTACTTCGGCGAGATAGGCCGCCGCGAACAGAGCCATTGCAAGTTGCGCGCGCAGGAGCTTGTCGATCGAAACCCCCGCCGGTAGAAACAGCGGCAGCAGGACCGACGCCATAAAAAGAACCGAAATCAAAGGGACGCCGCGGATGAGTTCAATGTAGGCAATGCTGAGCCAGCGAACGAGCGGCATTTCCGACCGGCGCGCCAGCGCCAACACGATCGAGAGCGGAAACGCCAGGGCGAGTCCGAAAGTCGCAAGCAAAAGTGTGAGGGTGAGCCCGCCCCAACGCTCGTTCTCCACCTGACTGAGACCAAAGACGCCGCCCCACATGAGCACACCGATGAGCGCAAGACCGGCCAACCACAGCGCACCGAGTATCCACCAGTGAGTCGTGCGCGCAGCGCTAAGGGTGTAAAGGCCTAGCAGAATCACAACGACCAGTGCGGGGCGCCAGTGTTGGTCGGCAGGATAAGTCCCGAATAGAATGAATCGGTACTTGTCGGTGATGAATGCCCAGCAGGCGCCCTTTCCAGCCAACTCTCGGCAAAGAGACGGATGCTCCGACGACCAGACCGCCTGTATCAATGCCCAGTCCAGAAACGGCGGTATGATTCTCCAGGCGAGATAAAGAATCGCCACTGTCGCGATCGAACTCGGCCAGCTGGCAAACAGTCCTATGCGGAGCCACTGAAAAGCCGACCCGGGTTGCGCCGCGGTAGGGTTTGCCGCGCGGCTCATCGGCGGTTTCCTCGCAGCGCAAAGCGGCGGTTGTACCAGTTCATCAATGCTGAAATCGCAAGACTGATCGAGAGGTATACGAGCATGATGATGGCAATTCCTTCGACGGCTTGGCCGGTTTGGTTGATCGTTGTATTGGCAACGGAGACCAGGTCGGGATAGCCGATCGCCACCGCGAGCGAGCTGTTCTTGGTGCAATTCATATATTGGCTGGTGAGAGGCGGGACGATGACGCGCAGGGCCTGGGGCAGGACGATGAAGCGCATGACTTGCCTCTGAGTCAATCCAAGCGAATGAGCCGCTTCGAACTGGCCCCGGTCGACCGCAAGGATCCCGGCGCGAACAATTTCGGCGATGAAAGCCGCCGTATAGAGGGTGAGCCCGACGAACAAGGCGGTAAATTCCGGTGAAAGAGAGACGCCGCCGGTAAAATTGAAACCACTGAACACCGGGTACTCGATCTCGATGCCCGCTGAGGCGCTCACAAACAGCGTAGCGGCCGAGCCCGCGACGAGTGCAACGGGAATTTTAATCTGTTGGTGGGCCGTCGGCGCTGAGCCCGGACGCAAAATCCAGGCGACGATGATAAGGACGGCAAGTAGGATTAGCGCGATCAACCAGCCATCGACCGGCCCCAGCTTGAAAACGGGAAACACCAGGCCGCGGTTGCTGATAAATATTGCCGGAAACGGATGCAGCGCGTCGCCGGGTCCTGGCAGGCTTTCGGTGATTAAGGCGTACCAAAAAAACAACTGAACGACTAACGGCACGTTACGCAGCACTTCAACGTAGCCTGCGGTTGCCTTGGCAACCAGCCAGTTGGTCGATAATCGCGCCAACCCGATTAATACGCCGAGCGCCGTCGCGAAGACAATCGCGAGCGTCGCCGCGCGCACGGTGTTGAGAAAACCGACCGCAAGCGCCCTGAGGTAGGTGTCAGCGGCACTGTAGGAAAGCAGGGTGGTTTCGCCGATGGCAAAACCGGCTTCGCGTGATAGAAATCCGAACCCGGCAGCAATCCCCAAGTCCGAAAGGTTCTGTGCGGCGCTGGAAACTAAATACCAGGCGGCGAGGCAGAGAGCGGCGGCCAACAAAATTTGGTAAAGCAACGGCCGCAGGCGCGGTGCGAGGAAAGCAGCCGTCAAATTTTTTTGGCCGGCGCCAGCTTTGGCGGGATCCAAGTGACCGAACATCGAATGGTGCGGCTCTTGCGAACGTCCTAGCGGAGCGGCGGAGCATACATGAGTCCGCCCTGATTCCAAAGCTTGTTGATACCGCGCTCGACGCCGAGAGGCGTTAGATGCCGCTCGAAACTCTCGCCGTAATTGCCCACCTGCTTGATGATGTTACGGGCCCAGCTCTTGTCCAGACCGAGCATCTTGCCGAACTCCCCTGTGGCGCCAATAAAGCGTTGGATGACGGGATTGCTGCTTTTGGCATGCTTATCGATGTTCTTCGAAGTAAGCCCGAGCTCTTCCGCATCGATCATTGCAAAGAGTGACCATTTGACGACGTCAAACCACTGATCGTCGCCATGCCGCACTACGGGACCGAGCGGTTCCTTGGAAATGACCTCGGGTAGAATGACGTGGTCGCCTGGATTGGCCGCGCGCGAGGCTCGGGCGGCGATCAGGCCGGATACGTCGGTGGTGTAAACGTCGCAACGCCCGGAAAAATAGGCACTGAGTACCTCTTCCATTTTCTCGATTACCACCGGCTTGAACTTCATCCTCTTGGCGCGAAAATAATCTGCGAGATTGAGCTCGGTCGTCGTGCCGGGTTGAACGCACACGGCAGCGCCGTTCAACTGAGTCGCGCTTTTCACGTTACGCTTTTTTGCCACCATGAATCCTTGACCGTCGTAGTAATTTACACCGACGAAGTTGAGGCCGAGACTGGTATCGCGGGCGATTGTCCAAGTCGTATTGCGCGCGAGAAGATCGACCTCCCCGGATTGCAAAGCCGTGAAGCGCTGCTGGGCGGTCAAAGGGGTGTAGCGGACCTTTCGTGCGTCGCCGAACAGCGCTGCGCCGACGGCGCGACAAAGATCGACGTCCAGCCCGCTCCACTCGCCACGGCTGTCGGGCTGTGAAAACCCTGGCAAGCCGGTATTGACCCCACATTGCAGAAACCCCTTCTTGATCACCGCTGCCGCGGTCGTCTGCGCGTGCGCTGGAGCGCTATCGTGAAGCAATAATAGGATCGCACTGATCGCGAGGGTTGTCGGTCTCATGTTGTCTGCCTTCGTATCGTTCTCTTTTTGCTGGAAGGAGAGAGCTGCTAGTCAGACGCAACCTGCGCGAAAAACATGTCGCCGAAGGGCGCTAGTTGCCCGGAGTCGCGCGGGATGTTAGCGCACGATTCTGGCAGGACGGTCCGGCACGACGTTAGTCACTGCGGGGGAGTTTTGCAGGACACGCAAGGCGTCCACGCCGACCCGGAGTGCGATGCCGGGTATACTGCGATAGAGCCGCAGGACTCTGAATTGCGTGCCGCCCAGCTCCGCTAGAATATAACTTTGTGCGCTCAAGATCCCGTTTCTTTGTAAGGCGATTAGCTCCTCGGTCAGCTGATCTTCCCGCTGCCAGGGGGTGCGCAATCCCGCCAGCACCAAAACGGTGCCGTGGGCCGCCGCGGTCGTAAAGAGTTGCGAAGGAACCTTGTCCGATGAAGGTAGCCCGTTGGCGGTGCTTGCCGCCGGGCGATCGAGCAGCACGTTAGTCACATTCGGTGAATGTGCCAACTCGGCCAAGGCGTCTGCACCCACCTCCAAGGCAATGCCCGGAATGGTATCGTAACGGCGGATGATCTTGTAGGATTTTCCTTCCAGCTCGGAGAGTAGATTTTTCTGTATCGCGGCGATCGCCACGCGCTGCACGTCGACTTGATGCTCGCTCAGGTTTGACTCCATCTCCCAGGGTACCTTGAGCCCCACCAGAACAAGCACGGTTCCTTCGGCGGCAGCCAAATCGATCACCTCGTTGGGAATCTTCGGAATCGGCTGCGCCTTTGCCGGCGACAAAGTTGTGAGCATGTAGAGCGGCAGGGCGGCGCCAAATACGATCGCTTGGAGGCAACGTAAATTGGTGTTTTTCATTTTTACGTCCATCATCAGGTCAGTTTGATGAACCTTATTGGGGGGTGAGAAGTCTCCGCCGTACTTGCTCTGAAAAACATCCTAAACCTTTTCGCTATCGGCTGTCTAGAGTTTGTAGAGGCGAAAACTTTCGGCGAAAGGGTGGTTGTTTTAGCGCCGGTATGATATGGACGGCGATAAGGAGAGATTCAATGGAAGAGTTGAGCAAGCGGTTATTCATCGGCATCAAGATTACGAAGGCGCTGCAAGATGAGTTGGATAGTCCGGCGCCCGGCACGAAGCACTATTTCGAGGGCAGCAACAACGATTATCTTCAAATTATCAACTTGCATGATGAGAAGTTCATTGGCCGATATCTCAAAGACGGATTTCCAGCCGCCAACATCGGAGACGTGAGCCGCAACGTCTGCAGCATTGTCAAGTTAATCGCCCGCGGACGCCGCATCGAAGAGCACGAAGTCCATATCTACTCTTGCTAGCTGTCAGCCTGAGCCGGCGCGCCTGCGCTGCTGACGCGCGGAGCCGATTTCTTGAATTCGATTTCCGAAAACGATGCAAACTCTCCAAGTGACGCTCTGGATGTATGCGACGGCGCTCACGCGCTCGTGGGAATGCGTGCGTAAAAATTGGGTGGTGAGCTTCGCGCCGGTCGCTTACGGGATCATTTTAGCCGTGCTCGCGTCGTTGCTGGCGCCGCTTGGCATCGTTGGCGCCTTACTGTTCCCGCTCGCCACCCAGGCCTGCGTCAGTTCCGGGCTTTTTTTGATTAAAAACTTAATCGACGGCAACAAGGCCGATTTCAACGACTTTCTCAACGGCTTTACCGTCTATATTTGGGAATTGCTCTTGATCACGTTCATCCTATGGATACCGATGCGCATGGCCGCGATGGCGTTGGCAACCGTGCCCAACGGCGCGTTGATCTATTTTCTGATTACGCTGGTGCTCTACATCGTGCTCAATCCGGTACCCGAGTTCATTTACCAGACTCGGACCACTGGGCTGGAACTGATCAGCGCGAGTTATAATTTCATTGTCGAGAACTGGCTTGAATGGTTGCTTCCCAACATCCTGTTGGCTGTCGTCGGTTATTTTTTATTGGCATGGTTCGAGCCTCTGTTGTTCGGCTTGCCGGGTTTCCTGTATTTTTTTATCTATGCTTTCGTCGTCGGACTCGGCCTCACCTATTTCATGACCTTTCGCGGTTTTTTGTTCGCGGAACTGCACGGTACAACCCGCCGCAGCCGGGCCTATCGCTACAAGGCGCGGAGCTGAACGGGCAGCGGATCTGCACGCGGAAACTTGACCTGTCCGGTGAGTTATGGTGTTTTGATCGGATGCCCGCCTAACGCGTATGAAGATAACCAGGATCAAGGGCTTTGCCGACATTTTGCCAGGTGAAGTTGAGCTGTGGCAAACGATCGAAGCCACAGCTCGGCAAGTTTTTAGCGCTTATCACTTCTCTGAAATCCGCGTTCCGGTTTTGGAAAAGACCGAACTGTTTAGCCGTTCCATCGGCGAGACCACCGACATTGTCGAAAAAGAGATGTACACCTTCGAGGACAGGGAACCTGGGCAGTCATTGTCGTCCAGGGTAACGGATGCGATGCCGAATCGGCAGAAGCTGACTCTTCGGCCCGAAGGGACCGCGGGTGTGGTGCGCGCTTATATCGAAGCCGAGATGTTTAAGACCGAGCCAGTGCGAAAGCTTTATTATATCGGGCCGATGTTTCGGCGCGAGCGGCCGCAGAAAGGCCGGATGCGCCAGTTTCACCAGATCGGCGCCGAAGCCCTCGGGCGCAGCGATCCTTTGATCGACGTTGAAATCCTGTTATGGCTGCACGATTTTATGCGCGCGTTAGGTTTGACCGAGCCGGTGCTGGAGATCAATTCGCTGGGTTGCGTCGAGTGCCGGCCCCGCTATCGCGAAGTTCTTCTGGCCTTTTTGAAACAGCGCGAGGACTCGCTTTGCCAGAATTGTCGCCGCCGCATGGAACGCAATCCCTTGCGCGTTCTCGATTGCAAAGAGCCAGGCTGCATTCGCGCAACGCAGGAGGCGCCGTCGATCCTCGATTCGTTATGCGCCGCTTGCCGCGAGCACTTTGCGCTCGTGCAGCGCTTTTTAAGTGAGAGCCAGGTGGACTTTAAGCTTAATCCGCGCATGGTCCGGGGCCTCGACTACTACGGCCGCACAACCTTCGAATGGACCACGACCCGGTTGGGCGCGCAGAGTGCGATTGCGGCGGGCGGGCGCTATGACGGTTTGGTACAAGATCTCGGTGGCCCGGCGATCCCGGGCGTCGGTTTCGCGATCGGCGTCGAGCGCGTCGCCATGCTTCTGAAAATGCAGGAGCGGCCGGAGCCCGGAGGCGCGGCCATCTATGTTGTCTGGATCGGCGAGAAGGCGCGCGACTGGGCCTTCCCGTTCGTTCACCGACTGCGCCAAAACGGCTTGGCGGTAGAGATCGAAGGCGAGATGCGCAGCTTGAAGAGTCAAATGCGCCGTGCTGACAAGCTCATGGCTGTGTCAGTTTTGATCGTTGGTGATGATGAATTGAACCGAGGCGTTGCCGTGCTGCGCGACATGGCAAGCAAACAACAGGAAGAAATCAAATTGGATGATCTGGAGGCGGTGTTGACGGCGAGAAAGGCAAGTTGATGGCGGCGGAGCGGGTTTTTAGCGATCCGCTGGGCGATTGGAAGCGGAGCGCGTACTGCGGCGAACCGCGCGCGGGCTCGGTTGGAAGCGAGATGACCTTGGCCGGCTGGGTGCACCGCCGGCGTGACCACGGCGGGGTTATTTTTGTCGATCTGCGCGATCGCGAGGGCATTTGTCAAGTCGTTTTCCGCCCGGAAGTTGATCCGGTTTCGCATGAGAAGGCCAAACAACTTCGCGCCGAAGATGTCATCGCGGTGCGCGGCACGTTATCAAAACGTTCGCCCGAGACCATTAATCCGGACCTCGCCACGGGCGAGGTCGAATTGGTTTGCCAGGATTTGCGCTTGTTAAACGCCTCGGCGGTTCCGCCCTTTACGATCGAGGATGAGACCGAGGCCAACGAAAATACCCGGCTTAAATATCGCTATCTCGATTTGCGCCGGCCACAGAGTCTCAGTCATTTGTTGTTACGTTACCGGATGACCAAGCTGATTCGGGATTATCTCGACAGCTTCGGCTTCATTGACGTCGAGACGCCGGTTTTGACCAAAAGCACGCCCGAGGGCGCTCGGGATTATCTCGTTCCGAGCCGGATTTATCACGGCAAATACTACGCGCTGCCACAGTCGCCGCAGCTCTTCAAGCAGATTCTCATGGTCGGCGGGCTCGACCGCTATTATCAGATTGTGAAATGTTTTCGCGACGAAGATTTACGCGCCGACCGCCAGCCCGAATTCACGCAGCTCGACATGGAATTGTCCTTTGTCCAGCCGGAAGATGTCATCCAGGTGGTCGAGGGCATGATCACCTTGCTCTTCAAAGAATTGAAGGGCTTCGAGCCCAAGCGACCGTTTCCGCGGCTAACGTTCGAAGAGGCGATGAACCGCTTCGGCTCCGATAAACCGGACCTGCGTTTTGGTTTGGAAATTCTTGATTTCACTCCGGCGTTGCGGAACAGCCAATTCAAGGTGTTTGGCGGGGCAATCCAAAAAGGCGGTGTGGTCAAAGGCATCCGGATTCCGAAGGGCGGGGAAATGTCGCGCAAGGACCTGGACGACATGACGCCGTTCGTAGCGAGCTTCGGCGCCAAAGGGATCGCCTGGACGAAGATGACGAGCGGAGGATGGCAGTCGCCGATCGCCAAATTCTTATCGGAGGGCGAGCAGAAGGCGATCGAAACAATCGCCGAAGCCCAAACGGGTGACGTGATTCTATTTTCTGCGGACAGCGCGAAGATCGTCCACGACGCATTGGGGAATTTGCGCCTGCAGTTGGGCGAAAAACTCGGGCTGATTCCGCAGCACGAGTATGCGCTGGTTTGGGTCGTCGAATTTCCGCTGATGGAATTCGATAGACAGGCAAATCGCTATGTGGCCTTGCATCATCCGTTTACTGCGCCGCTGGACGAGGACCTGTCGTTGCTCAACGGCGAGCCTGCCAAAGTCCGCTCGAAAGCCTATGATCTGGCGCTCAACGGCATGGAGATCGGCGGCGGCAGCATCCGTATTCACCAACTCGAGTTACAAAAAAGGATACTTAGTTTGATGGGCATCGGTGCCGAGGAGGCGCAAGCCAAGTTCGGGTTTTTTCTGGAGGCCCTGAGCTTCGGCGCGCCACCCCATGGCGGCATTGCGTTTGGCATTGACCGACTGGCAATGCTGTTGAGCGGCGCCAAATCGCTGCGCGATGTCATCGCGTTTCCGAAGAGCCAGCGAGCCGTCTGCATGTTGACGGACGCGCCGTCAGCGGTGGAGGAGCGCCAGCTGCGCGAACTCGGCATTCGCCCTGCCTGATCTGTCACTAATAAAGGTGTCGGAGATACGGCTATTTTGTTGCGGATTTAGTATGACGAAACTACTCATCCTTTCACTTTTTTTGCTAACAGCCTGCAGCTTCGGACCCGGTAACCTGCAGAGCCGCCATTCGACGGATTTGGAAACGCGCCGAATCAGAAGAATCGCAGTGGTGCCGTCGAGCGCGCTAAGCAGTCGATCGCAGTCGAAGGTCCCGCTCGGAGCCACGCCCGGAGCGAAGTCCGGCGAGCGTGATGCGCCGGAGATATTGGCGCGAACGATTTACTCCGTGATGGCGGCGATGCCCAATTGGCAAATGATTTCCGATAGCGAGGTGCGCGAAGTGGCTCAGACGCTGCCGCCGGTGAGCGAAACGGTTGGGCTCAGACAAATCGGCCAGATGGTTTACGCCGACGCGGTGATCACCGGTAGTATGCAACGCTTTCGTGAAAGAGTGGGCGATGAGTGGGGTGCCAAAAGCCCCGCTTCCGTCGCCTTTGTCTTGGAACTCGTCGATGTGCGCCGCGGGGACGTGATTTGGTCGGCGCGCTTTGATGAAACGCAGCAATCGCTGAGCGAAAATATTTTTGCGCTGGGCGATATTGGCCAACGGGGTGTGCGCTGGCTCAGCGCTGAACAGCTCACCCACGAAGGGGTCAAGAAAGCCGTCGGCCAACTGCACCAGATCATCGCCCGTGGACCTGCCCCTTGAGTCAGGCCAGAGCGCGCTTCTCGAACCGAGAATTTTGCAATTGTTCCTGCAGCCGCGGCTCGATTTCCAGCGGCTTGTCGAGCCGCTCGCTGATGACTTTGCCGAGATCCACCAGCTTGGTAAAACTGCCACGGTCGAGCAGCACGTTTTCGCCGTTTTGGAGCACGATCCGGAGGGCGGGGACCGGAAAACTTTGAGCGGCCGTGGAGCCGCCGACGGCAAAGCCGCTGTAGACCTGGTCGACTCTTAGCACGACCCCGGCGATCTCCTCATAGCCCACCGCGAGCGTGGTGGTGCGGTACAGGCTTTGGCGGCACAGCGTCAGTCGCCGCGAGTCGTTGTCGATCTCGATGGTGCGCCGCTGCGTAATCAGAAAAGCCGATATCCCGAACAGAATCAGATTCATGATGGGAAAATACCACAGCGAGGCTGCGGGTCCGACAAAGCCGCGCAGGCGCAGCGCTTCGACAATCGGTACCGAGATGAATAGCAGCAACAGCGCGATACCCAAACAGAGAAAGGCCGGGAAACGCGCGCCTTGCCAGCGCAACCGAAGCTTGCGCGGCGTTTCTGTCACGGTGCGAAAACCCAGGCGGGTGCCGATCGCCTCGAATTGATGCGGATCACCGATCATGACGAGTGGTTAAGAGCCTAGGGTTGAAAGCACACAGGATTACCGCCGACGGTCTATCTCGCAGACGATCACGCACGGTTTGTCCTCGATGGGTGACGGTCAGATAGGTTCAATGCTTTGAACTTTTCCTTTCGTGATAAAAATCGCGAAAGCGGTATTCTTTTAGGTGAATCAGATTTTGGTAGGAGCCGAAGCGCTGCGCCGGATCGTCGACATCATCGAGCAGATCCCTGTGCTCGCTCTCCGATTCGAACACGCGGATCTTTTTATAGGTCGTCGATCGTTCCGCCGGTATCCTGCCCATGTCGCGAATCAGACCGCGGAACTGCGACGGCTTCATCAGCTGGCCGTGGGAAGCTCCCGCGGCCGTGGAAATACTTTCGTTGATCAACGTGCCGCCGAAATCATTGGCGCCTGCCAGGAGCGCGATCTGCGAGAGTTTCGGGCCTTCCTTCACCCAGGAAACCTGCAGGTTGGGAACATAATCATTCAGCATCAGTCGGGCCACTGCGTACATTTTGATCACTTCGGCGCCGCTCGGGCCGTGGCGCAGTCCCGCGAGCGGTTTGCGATGAAACATCGGTGCTTCTTCATAGATGAAGCTTAGCGGCACGAACTCGGTGATGCCGCCCGTGCGTTTTTGAATCTGTCGCAAGATGTCCAGATGAACCGCCTTGTCACGCGAGCTTTCGATATGGCCGTACATGATCGTCGATGTCGTCGGAATTTGTAATTCATGCGCGGTTTCAATGAGCTCGATCCATTGCCCCGTGCCGATTCGACCGGGCGATACCTGTTGCCGGATACTGTCGACCAGGACTTCCGCCGAAGTCCCGGGTAAACTGCCCACACCGGCTTCCTTGAGCGCGGATAGATAATCGCGAACGGTGACACCGGCGAGGGTTGAGCCGTAGAGTACCTCCTCGGGCGAAAAGCCATGTATATGGATCTCGGGCAAAGCGTCTTTGAGGGCCCGGCAGAGATTTACGTATTGCCAACCATCGATGCCCGGCGCCAAGCCGGCTTGCACGCAAACTTCGGTGGCGCCCAGTTCATAGGCTTCGCGAGCACGCCGGATAATTTCCTGGTTCGGGAGAAAGTAGCCTTCCTCAGCCAAATGGCCGCGGCTGAAGGCGCAAAAGCCGCAGGCTTTGACGCACACGTTGGTGAAGTTGATATTGCGATTGATCACGTACGTGACGACGTCGCCGACGGTCCGGGCGCGCAGGTGATCGGCCGCGGCGATCATGGCCATGAGCTCCGAGCCCTCGGCATCGAACAGGCTGGCGGCTTCATCGACGGTCATGTCTTGGCCGGACAAAGCGCGGTCTAAGATTGCTGCGGTGCGCAGCGAGGTCAGCGCGAGCTGTCGTTCGAGGGAGTTTTGCAACTGCGGAAAAATCATGGCGCGACTCTAACTTGTCGGCACGACAAACTCAACGTCGGTGAAAGGTTATTCGCCGCGCGCCGGCAGCCAATAGCGGGCAAATTCCTGAAGGAAAGACAAGGTCGTCAAATCACGCATGCGATCGACATAGAGCTTGCCGTTGAGATGATCGAACTCATGCTGAATGACACGGGCATGAAAACCAGTGGCAACGTAGTCCAGCTCTTGGCCGTTGCGATCCCAGGCCTGGACCCGGACGCTGGTATAACGCGGCACTCTGCCGCGCAGATCGGGAATGCTCAGACAGCCTTCCCAATCTTCCTCCAAGGCGTCGGACAACGGCGTAACCCTGGGATTGACCAGAACGGTCAGGGGTACGTCAGGTTTGTTCGGATAGCGAGGATTGTTGGCCACTTCCAAAACCGCGACCTGTTTCGATTCATGAACCTGATCAGCGGCCAGCCCGACCCCGTCGTATTCCTTCATGGTCTCAATCATGTCGTCGATTAACTTCTGCATCGCCGCTGATTGCAGCTCGCGCTCGGGCAGGTTCGCGCTTACTTGGCGCAGCACCGGATGGCCGAGACGAGCGACTTTCAGGATCGACATAGTCAAAGCTTCTAGCACAGTGCTCCGCTTGGAAAAAGACTCGGGCGCAGTAACTTGACAACGAAGACCTAAGGAGTCTATATTCAAATCAGGCAGAAATGGCGAAAAAGGGCAGAGAAAGAAGCGAACGCAGTTCACTGATGAACGTGGGCCGGCGCGTCGACTACGCGGTGCGCGCCTTGTCGTATTTAGCCGGACAGCCGGAAGGTAAGATTGTCAGCCGCGCCGATATCGAGAAGAGCCAGGATATTCCGTCCTTTTATCTGTCGAAAATCATGAAGGACCTGGTCGCCGGCGGCCTAGTGCAGTCGCACATCGGCTCCAAAGGCGGGTTTACATTGGCCAAGAGAGCGAGCGCAATCTCGATCAAGGACGTTTACGAAACCGTTGAGCGGCCGCTGGTTTTGATGGAATGTCTCGAGAAAGGCGTCAGTTATTGTTCGTTCTGCGCCGTGTGCTTGCAGAAAACAGTTTGGGAAAAGGCTCAGGAGGTGCTGACGCAGTTTCTTGCCGGTGTGACAATCGCCGAAATTGCCGATCAGCACGGCCTGAAGGAACGTCTGCTTAAGATGCCCCTCGAAAAGGCTATCTGACAGGCGTGTAGAAGGCACCCTTATGTTGGAGATTCGCGGGCTCAGGGCAACCGCAGGGAGCAAAGAAATACTTCGCGGTATCGATCTCAAGGTCGAGGCGGGTGAAGTGCATGCGATCATGGGACCGAATGGTTCGGGGAAGAGTACCTTGGCCCATGTGCTGTCCGGGCGGGAAAGTTATCAGGTGACGGGTGGAGAAGTGACCTACCAAGGCCAGGATCTTTTGGCGATGAGCCCGGAGATCCGCGCGCGCGAAGGGATTTTTCTCGCGTTTCAATATCCGGTTGAGATTCCGGGAGTCAGCACGACCTACTTTCTCAAGGCTGCGCTCAACGCGGTGCGAAAACACCGCGGGTTGGATGAGCTCGACGCGATGGAGTTTCTCGCGCTGGTCAAAGACAAATTGAAGCTCGTGGAGATGGATCAGGCGCTGATCAACCGCCCGCTCAACGAGGGTTTTTCCGGCGGCGAGAAGAAGCGCAACGAAATTTTGCAAATGGCGGTTTTGGATCCGATACTGGCGCTGCTCGATGAGACCGATTCGGGCCTGGACATTGACGCTCTGCGCATTGTCGCCGGCGGCGTCAATGCCCTGCGCGGAAAAGATCGGGCGATGATCGTGATTACCCACTATCAGCGCCTCTTGGATTACATCGTTCCCGACTTCGTGCACGTTCTTTATGACGGCCGGATCGTCAAATCCGGCACCAAGGAATTAGCGCTCGAGTTGGAAAGCAAAGGCTACGATTGGATTAAGAGCGAAGCCGCCACGGTTCATTGAAACACGGGGTTCGGCATTATCGAAAAACCGAAGAGAACATGTCTTTAACAGAAAGCACCGGGCGATTTATCGAGGCTTTTAACGAGCAGCGCTCGGCCCGAAAAGACGGCGCTCCGTGGCTCGGCGAACTGCATCAAGCCGGCATGGCGAGCTTTACGAAATTGGGATTTCCAAGCACAAAGAATGAAGATTGGAAATACACCGACGTTGAGCCGGCAGTTTCGCTGCCGTTCGGTCCAGTCAACGGCAAGCCCAAAAGTTTCCCGATGGGCGAGATTCTCTCCATCGGCTTTGCGGAGGAGGACGGACCGCGATTGGTTTTTCAAAATGGTATTTTCGCTCCGGAGTTGTCGTCCACGCGGGGATTGCCCGGGGGCGTACGTTTGGCCAGCTTGGCCGAGCAGAGTCGCGAGGCCGACGGGCTTGTGGCAACGCAACTCGGGCGCTACGCCGATCTCAAGGGCAATGCTTTCGTCGCGCTCAACACGGCGTTCATCGGCGACGGTGCCGTCGTGGTCATTCCGCCCGGCTGCCGCTTAACCCAGCCGATTTATTTGGTTTACGGATCCGGCGCTATGGAACGCCCGCTCGTCTCCCATCCGCGCACATTGATTTTAATGGGAGCCGATAGCGAGGCGAAGATCGTGGAGAGTTATGCCGGCGCAAATGGCGGAAAATACTTCTGTAACGCGGTCACCGAGTTGATTGCCGCGGGCGACTCAATAACCCACTACTATCGCTTACAAAACGAGGGCGAGGCGGCCTTTCACATGGGCACTTTAGCGGCGCATCTGGAGCGCGGTTCGCACTTGACGGCCCATGCGGTGACTTTGAGCGGCGCGCTGGTGCGCAACAACGTCCACATCTCGCTCGCCGGCGAAGGCGCCGAATGCGTGCTTAACGGCCTGTATCTGGGCGAGGGGAAGCAGCACATCGATAACTTTACGGAAATCGAACATGCCAAACCGAGAGCAACGAGCCTGGAGCTTTACAAAGGCATCCTCGACGGCGCGTCTCGTGGGGTGTTTAACGGCAGAATCGTCGTGCACAAAGATGCCCAAAAGTCCGACGCCCGCCAGACCAATAGAAATTTATTGTTGTCGGCGGATGCGGTGGTGAACACCAAGCCGCAACTTGAAATTTACGCCGACGATGTAAAGTGCAGCCACGGCTCGACCATCGGCCAGCTGGATCCCGGCGCGTTATTTTATCTGCGCTCGCGTGGGCTCGGGCCCGACGAAGCGCGCAGCCTTTTGAGTTTCGCTTTTGCCAACGAGATTGTCGGACGCATTCAAATCGACTCTCTCCGCCGGCGGCTGGACGATTATCTGGTGGCGAAGTTTCGCAGGATCTGAGTTGCTCATGAAAGCCTACTCTCAAAAAGCCGCGCCTGGGAAGAGCTTCGATGTCGCGCGCATCCGCGCCGATTTTCCGATTCTCGCCCAGAATATTGCTGGCAAGCCGTTGGTGTATTTGGATAACGGTGCGACCAGTCAGAAGCCGCAAGCGGTGATTGACGCGCTCGATCATTATTACAGCGTAGAAAATTCCAATATTCACCGCGGTGTGCATTCGTTGAGCGAACGCGCCACGGCGGCCTATGAAGCGGCGCGCGAGAAGATCCGGGGTTTCATCAACGCGGCGTCCGACAAGGAAATCATCTTCGTGCGCGGCACTACCGAAGCCATCAATCTGGTGGCGCAAAGCTACGGCCGCAGTTTTCTTAAGGCCGGCGACGAGGTCGTCATTTCGGCCATGGAGCATCATTCCAATATTGTGCCTTGGCAAATGGTCTGCGAGCAGGTCGGCGCACGACTGCGGGTGATCCCGATCAACCATAACGGCGAGATCGTCATGGAAGAGTATCGCCGCTTGCTGAATGATCGCACTAAATTCGTCGCGGTGACTCACGTCTCGAATGCGTTGGGAACCCTTGTCCCGGTCAACGAGATCATCACTCTGGCACACCAGCGCGATGTGCCGGTGCTGCTTGACGGCGCCCAGGCCGTGCCGCACCTCAAGGTGGATGTGCGGGAGTTGGACTGTGATTTTTACGCCTTTTCCGGTCACAAGATGTTCGGCCCGACCGGGATTGGCGTGCTCTACGGGCGCCGCGGGCTGCTCGAGAAGATGCCGCCGTATCAGGGCGGCGGCGACATGATCAGTTTGGTGACGTTTGAAAAAACCCATTACAACGTCTTGCCTTACAAATTCGAGGCCGGGACGCCGAATATTGCCGGAGTTATTGGTTTGGGCGCGGCGGTTGATTACTTACAGGGTCTCGATTGGCAGCAGGTGGCCGCGCATGAACGTAAGTTACTGGCGCGCGCCACCGAAGCACTATCGGAAATCGTGCCGCTGAGAATTATCGGCACGGCCAAGGAAAAGGCCGGCGTGTTGTCGTTTGTGCTGGATTACGTCCATGCCCACGACGTCGGAACGATTCTCGATCAGGAAGGCGTCGCAGTGCGCGCCGGACATCATTGCGCCATGCCGGTGATGCAGCGCTTTGGCGTGCCGGCGACCACGCGCGCCTCGTTTGCTTTTTACAATACAGCGGAGGAAATCGATGTGTTGGTCAGAGCCATCCATCGGGTCTTAAAGGTGTTTGGCTGATGTCGGATCTGGACGATCTCTACCAAGAAGTCATTCTCGACCATAATAAAAGTCCGCGGAACTATCGCGCGATGGCGGATGCGAACCGCAAAGGAGAGGGGTATAATCCCCTGTGTGGCGATCATGTGACCGTGTTTCTGCGGCTGGACGGCGGCGTGATTCAAGATATCAGCTTTCAGGGCTCGGGCTGCGCGATCTCCAAGGCTTCAGCCTCAATGATGACGGCGGAGCTGAAGGGCAAAAGCGAGGCCGCTGCTCACGACTTGTTTGATAGCGTGCATCGTATGTTGACCGGTGAAGCAGGCGGGGCTGACGGAGCGGCGAAAATCGGTAAGCTCGCCGTGCTTTCCGGAGTGTGCAAGTTCCCCGCGCGCGTCAAATGCGCGAGCCTGGCGTGGCACACGGTCAATGCGGCGCTCGCGGGCGAGGCCCGTCCGGCGACGACGGAATGATTGAACAAGCTTTCCCAAGGGAGCCTGGCTATGACGGATGAAAAACCGATCACTCTCAAACGCGACTGTGCAGCGATCATGATACCCAGCGGTGAAAGGGTGACACTCACCGCCGGCTCAACCGTGTGGGTCACCCAGGCGCTCGGCGGCGGTTTTACATTGATGACCGATCACGGCTACATGGTCCGGATCGACGGTGCGGATGCCGAGGTGCTCGGCATGACGCCAGGCGGTTTTGCGGCGTACGGCGAAGCGGCTAACCCTGAAGAATCCGTCGAGGAACGCGTATGGAGTCAATTGCGGTCCTGTTTCGACCCCGAGATTCCGGTCAATATCGTCGATCTCGGTCTGATCTACGATTGCCGTGCAGAAGCGCTCGGCAGCGGCGGCCACAAGGCCACGGTGCGCTTTACATTGACCGCGCAAGGTTGCGGCATGGGCCAGTTTTTAAAGGAAGATATCAGAAAAAAACTGCTCGCGGTTCCCGGGGTGAGTGAGGCCGATGTCGACTTGGTTTGGGACCCGCCGTGGAATCAAAGCATGATTTCCCCCAAGGCCAAGCATCAGCTGGGTATTGAGTAGGTTCCTTTCGAAGAGCGTCGAGCTATGAGAGTGCAGTGATCTATGGAGAGTATCAACCAGACAATCGTTGAAGCAGAAATCCTCGAGGCGTTGCGCACCTGCTTCGATCCGGAAATTCCGGTGAACATCTACGAATTGGGCTTGATTTACGATGTGAAAGTAAGCTCCGAAGGCGCGGTTACGATCCAGATGACACTGACCTCGCCTCATTGTCCCGCCGTGCAGTCATTGCCGGCCGAAGTGGAGAGCAAAATTCGGGCTGTGTCGGGGGTCAGCGATGCCAAAATCGACCTGGTGTGGGAGCCACCATGGGACCCGAGCAAAATGTCTGAGGCGGCGCGCCTGCAGCTCGGCATGATGTGAGGTTTGGAAGGTTCTCCATCGAATCCGCTGATCAGCGAATTCTAGCTAATTTCATGGATCAGAGTCTGTTTGAAAAGCTGGGCGGCGAAAGCCGGCTGCGCGAGATCATCGATACGTTCGTCGATCGCGTGTTCGCCGATCGTATGATCGGATTTTTCTTTCGCAACGCCGACCGCCGCCGTATCAAGGAATTGGAATTTCAGCTCGCCGCCGGTTCTCTCGGCGCCGACGTCGTTTATCGAGGTCGGCCGCTCGAAAAGGTGCATGCAAACCATCCGATCATGGGCGGCCATTTTGCTCGCCGTCGCCAGATTCTCAGCGAGACGCTGGACTTTTTTGAAGTGCCGGACGAAATTAAATCGGCTATACTTCACCACACGGATGCGTTACGACCGTTGATCACTCCCGAATCCGGTTCCGAGTGCGACCCCATCGCCGCGCGCAAGCGGGTGAACAGGGGATAAGTAGGGGAAAAGGCTGATTCAGCAACTCGGCAATTGTCGGTCGCAAAACGTTGTGCTAAGAGTGTGTAACGCCGAAGGTCGTCATCAAGGATTTGCGTGAAGCTGGCCGACCTCTATGCCCGATCTGGGTTGACCCTCTCGGTTGAGTTCTTTCCTCCAAAGACAGAAAAGGGCGAGGAAAACCTCTTTAGCGAAATCGCCATCATCAAGAGGGTCAATCCTGGCTTTTGTTCTGTCACGTACGGGGCGGGCGGAAGCACGCGCGATAAGACCGTAGGTTTGGTTGAATCCATCCACAGCGAATGCGGCCTGGAGGTCATGTGTCACCTGACCGTGGTCGGCCAGTCCAAAATGGAGGCTCGCGCGATTCTTGCCCGGCTCAAGGAAAAGGGCATCGAAAACGTGTTGGCCCTCGGCGGCGATCCGCCCCAAGGCATGACCGATTGGCGCCCTCATCCCGATGGTTTTCATCACGCCATCGAGCTGGTACGGGAGGCCACGGGCTTTGGATGTTTTTCCGTCGCGGTTGCCGGCTTTCCCGAGTGTCACCCGCGCGCCACCAGCCGGGCAGCCGATTTACGATTTCTCAAAGAAAAGGTCGACGCCGGCGCGGCCGCGGTGATTACTCAGTTGTTTTTTGAAAACGACGATTATTTTCGCTTTGTCGAAGATCTCAGAAAACTCGGCGTAGCGGTTCCGATCGTGCCGGGAGTGTTGCCGATTCTTTCGGCGCCGCAGGTGCGGCGTTTCGCCGCGCTATGCTCCGCGAAGATTCCGCCCAAGCTGGATAAAGAATTGGCGAAGGTCGAGAACGACGACGGCGCAGCGGTGGAGATGGGCATCGAGTACGCGTCGCGCCAGTGCGAGCAATTGATCACATTCGGCGTGCCGGGAGTGCATTTCTATTCGCTCAATAAAGCCTACTCCGTGCAAGCGATCTGCAAGAATCTTGGTTTGTAATCCTTTCCCGGTTTCAGCGTCCAGGTTGAAAAACTCGTTGTGCCCGATGACGCCGGGCGAGAATGTGGGTATGCGATGATCGACAACGCGCCGTCTCCCGGCGAAGAGAGCAGCGAACAAGTAGAAGTCCGCAAGCAGAAGCTCGAGAAATTGAAAGCGGCCGGCGTCCCGGTCTATCCGAACGACTTCAAACCCACTTTTTCGGCGTCGGCGATTGCCGCCAGTTTTGCTGCCGCGAGCGACGAAGCTCTCGCAGCGGCGCCGCACGACATCAGAGTGGCGGGACGGATCATGGCGATCCGCCGCATGGGCAAGGCGTCATTTTTCCATTTACAGGACCGCCGGGGGCGCCTGCAGGTTTACATCCAGCAGAACGCCGTCGGCGAACAGATGTACGTTTTGTTTCGCGGGTTGGACGTGGGGGATATCGTCAGCGCCGAGGGCCATCTGTTTCGCACCCGAACCAAGGAGCTGACGCTCGAAGCTCATGAGATTCGGCTGCTGAGCAAGTGTCTGCGACCTCTGCCGGAGAAGTGGCACGGCCTAGCGGATGTCGAGGCGCGCTACCGTCACCGCTATCTCGACCTGATGGTGAATCCGGAGGTGCGCCAGGTATTTGAAAAGCGCTCCAAAATCGTTCGATCCCTCCGGCGCTTTTTCGAAGATCGCGATTTTCTCGAAGTCGAGACGCCGATGATGCAAGCGATCCCCGGCGGCGCGGCGGCGCGGCCGTTCATCACGCACCATAATGCCCTCGATATGGATCTTTATTTGCGGGTCGCGCCGGAGTTGTTTTTGAAGCGGCTGCTGGTCGGCGGTTTCGAGCGAGTCTTCGAACTCAACCGAAACTTTCGCAACGAAGGCATCTCGGTGCGACACAACCCCGAGTTTACCATGCTTGAGTTCTACCAAGCCTACGCGACGTTCAATGATCTGATGGCCCTCACGGAGGACCTTTTTGCCGCGTTGGCCGGTGAAGTCTGCGGCGGCTTGCAAATCAAGTACGGCGATCACGCGATCGATCTCACGCCACCGTGGCGCCGCCTGTCGATCGCCCAAGCCATCGTCGCGCACGGCGGCGCGAAGGAGGAGGAACTCGGCAGTTTAGAAGGACTCCGGCAATTTTGCGCGCGCAAGCAGCTACACGTCGACGTGAGCGCATCCTACGGAAACGTTCTTGTAGAAGTCTTTGAAGAAGTCGCCGAGGCGGGGCTGATCCAGCCGACGTTTATCACCGGCTATCCAATCGAGGTGTCGCCCCTCGCGCGCAAAAACGAAAAAAATCCGGCGCTGGTCGACCGCTTCGAGCTTTATATCGGGGGGCGCGAGCTCGCCAATGCGTTCTCCGAACTCAATGATCCCGCGGATCAACGACAACGATTCTTGGAGCAAATGGAAGCGCGCAAAGCCGGCGACGATACCGCCAGCCCGATCGATGACGATTACGTGCGCGCGCTCGAGTACGGCATGCCGCCGGCTGCCGGCGAGGGCATCGGCATCGACCGGCTGGTGATGCTGTTCACCGATTCGCCGTCAATTCGCGACGTAATTCTTTTCCCGTTGCTTCGCCCGCAGCGCACATAGAGGATCTTTTCATTCGAATGAAATACGAATTATTTATCGGCCTGCGTTATCTGCAGGCGCGCCGGCGCGAAACGTTCATTTCGCTGATCACGGTGATTTCTGTGCTCGGCGTCATGATCGGGGTGATGACGTTGAATGTCGTCATGGCGGTGATGAGCGGGTTTGAGGAGACCCTGCGCGACCGCTTGCTCGGCATCAATGCCCATATCGCGATCGTGAGATCCGGCGAACCCATGCAGGATTATGAAAAAGTCGTCGAGCAGGTGAAGAGCGAAGATGCCGTCGTGGCCGCTTCGCCGACGATTTACGGGCAGGTGATGTTGACGGCGGGCTCGCGCGTCTCGGGCGTCGTAGTTCGCGGGGTCGACCCGGACCGGGTGAACGACGTGGTCAATGTCCAAAGTTTTCTTAAAGAAGGCAGCTTAGCCGCACTCGAGACTCAACATCCGGTCGCCGTCGAGGACCGCACGGTGCTTCTTCCCGGGATCATCTTGGGTGAACGATTGGCCAACCAACTGGGCGTCTTCCAAGGCAGTCCGGTGCAAGTGGTGTCTCCTTTGGGGAGCCCGACCGCCATTGGCGTGATTCCCAAAGTGCGCCGTTTTGTGGTTACCGGCGTGCTCCGGACCGGAATGAGTGAAATCGACTCGACTTTGGTCTTCATGGGGCTAGCCGAGGCACAGAAGTTTTTTGAGCTTCCGGGCGCCGTGACCAGTATCGAACTGCGCGTCAGCGACGTTAACCAGTCGCGCGAGGTGGCGGAGCGCTTGCAGCGTCAACTCGGCTTTCCTTATTTTGCCGAGGACTGGACCCGGCTCTGGCCCAATTTATTCTCGGCGCTGGAGTTGGAAAAGACGGTGTATTTTCTGGTGCTCCTGCTGATGGTGCTGATCGGCGCGTTCAATATCGTCTCCACACTGGTGATGGTCGTGATGGAGAAGAAAAAGGATGTTGCGATTCTTCGATCCATGGGCGCCACCCAGCAGAGTATTCGCCGGATCTTTTTGCTCAAGGGATGTCTGATCGGCATTGTCGGTACAATTTCGGGGGTGATCCTGGGCTTGCTCGTTTGCGGTTTGATTTCGCAGTATCAATTCAAACTGCCTGACGGCGTGTTTCTGATTTCGACGGTTCCGGTGCGAATCTACATGAGCAATTTCGTCCTGGTGGCCTGCGCCTCCTTCGTGGTCTGTTTGTTGGCGAGTATTTACCCCGCGCGGCAAGCGGCCAAGCTCGATCCGGTTGAAATCATCCGCTATGAATAATCTGCTATCGGTGCGCGGCTTACATAAATCGTTTGTCGAAGGCGGCGCCGAGATCCATGTTTTGCGCGGGTTGAATTTGGATTTGGCCGAGGGTGAGCGTTTGGCAGTGGTCGGTGAGTCGGGAGTCGGCAAGAGTACGCTTCTCCACGTTCTCGGCACCCTCGATCGGCCGACCAGCGGCAAGATCTTTTATGCCGGCCGTGAGCTGCCGTTGAATGACGAGACGGCGCTGTGCCAATTTCGCAATCGCGAGCTCGGCTTTGTTTTCCAATTTCATTATCTCTTGCCCGATTTTTCGGCACTGGAAAATGTCATGCTTCCGGCGTTGATTCAGGGGATGGAAGTGACCCGAGCGCGCGGCGAGGCGGAGCAGCTGCTAGCGATGGTCGGCTTGAAAGATCGCATGACCCACCGACCGGGTAAGCTTTCAGGGGGAGAGCAGCAACGGGTAGCCGTGGCTCGCGCGGTGATTTTAAAACCTCGATTGGTGCTGGCCGATGAGCCCACCGGTTCGCTGGACCTGCGCATAGGCGAAGAGGTGCAGGATCTGCTATTTCGCCTCAACGAGGAGAACCGAATTGCTTTGATCATTGCCACGCATAATCGCGAATTCGCGGACAAGATTGGACGCCGCGCCGAGCTCAAAGACGGCGAGCTCCTCTTGGGCTAACGAATGTTCCGAAATTACCTTTACAAAACTGCCTGTGTTTGCTAAATAATTAGAAAAATTGGCACTTTTAGGTCAGCCGATTTCTTTCCCATGACATCTAACCACGGCGGAAAAACCGTTCCGAGTTTGGGTTGCGTTCTATTGGCATTGGTTGTGAGTGCCGGTCTCACCGTCAAATCCTGGGGTCAGGAAAAAGTTCTACTCAAGGACGTAAAAATTTCCGGTAATTTGCGCGTCGAAGACGACGGCATTCGGTTGCATTTGAAAAGCCGTCCGGGCGAGCCTTTCAATTCTGCCACGGTGGAACAGGATGTGAAGGCGATCTATCGGATGGGCTTTTTCGATGATGTGCATGCCGAGCTCTCGCCCGACGGTGTACTCACCTACGCGGTTAAAGAAAAACCCTACGTGCGTGAGCTTAAGATTCAAGGCGCCTCGCAGGTGTCGCGGGAAAAAATAGAAGCGGCGCTCGGCATCAGCCAACGCACCATCCTCGATCGGGCCAAAGTCGCCGAAGGTGTCGACAAAGTCCGAAAGCTTTACAATGAACAAGGTTATGTGAACGTCGAAGTCGACTACTCCGTGACGGTCGAAGCCAGCAATCAGGCCGTGGTCACCTTGGACATCATTGAGGGCGGGCGCCTGCTCATCAAGAGAGTTTCTTTCGAAGGGAATAAGGCGTTCTCCGATGGCGATCTGCAAGGCCAAATCGCCACCAAGCCGGAGTGGATTTTTTCGTTCATCACCAACCGTGGCGTGCTCGATCGCGACATGCTGACCAACGATGTGGCGATTCTTTCCAACCACTACAACGATCACGGCTACGTCGAGCACAAAGTCGATGAACCCGTGGTCGTGCGCGCGCGCGACGGGTTGGAAGTGGTGTTTCGCGTCCACGAAGGCCCTCAATACCGTGTCGGCAAGGTCGAAATCGGCGGCGACCTGATCGAAGATGGCAAACAGATGCTCAAGTCGGTGAAGCTGACCACCGGCCAGATCTTCCGCGGCAGCCGGCTGCGTGAGGATATTACCGCCCTATCGGAAATGTATTCCAACAAGGGCTTTGCGTTTGTCCAGGTCGACCCGATTACGAAAGTCGATTCGAGCGACAAGAAAGTTGACGTTGCGTTGGTGATTGCCAAAGGGCCGCCGGTTTATTTCAATCGTGTGTTGGTGGCCGGCAATACCAAAACGCGCGATAAGGTTGTGCGGCGCGAGTTGCTCGCCAACGAGCAAGAGCTTTTCGCCGGCACCAAGATCACCCAAAGTCGTAATGCCTTGCAACGGACCGGCTATTTTGAGGACGTGCAAATCACTACCAAGAAAACCGACCAGCCCGATGCGGTCGACCTCTTGGTCGACGTCAAAGAAGGGCCCACCGGGACTTTCCAGGTGGGCGCCGGGTACAGCAGCGGGGACGGTTTTCTATTTAACGCCAACATTTCTGAAAAGAACCTCATGGGGCGGGGGCAAGGTGTCAGTGGTGCCTTCAGCATCGGTTCGAGCCGTCAGGATTTTATTTTGAGCGTCGGCGATCCGTACTTTAACGATACCAAAATGGCCGTGGGCCTAGAGGGCTTCAACACCATACGTGAATACGATGACTTCGACGAGCGCAAAATCGGCTTCGGGGTGAATACCAGCTATCCTTTGAAGGATTTCAGAATGCCTTTTTTCGGCCGACCACCCGCAAATAAAGGATCGGATGAGTTGGCGAGCAGTGCTCCGTTGACGATGTGGGACTACATGCGCGGTGGGCTTTCTTATAATTTGACTCATGAAGATATCAACGGCGTTTCCTCGACTGCGCCGGACTCGATCAAAAGCGAAGCCGGGAAGACTCTGACCAGCAGTGTGACCCCGGGCATTACCTATGACAGTCGCGATCATTTTTTTGCCCCAACCGAAGGGACTAAATCAGCTTTTTCGGTGAAAACTGCCGGTCTCGGCGGGGATACCCGTTTTATCAAATCGGACGTGAGTGGGCGCTGGCACTATCCATTGTTGAAGGATCCGAACTGGGGCGGCTCTTACGTGCTAGCGTTGGGAGGTTCTCTGGGATACGGCATCGGTTTGGCCAAGAATAATGACGGAAGTCGCGACCTTCCCCTTTTCGAACGCTATTTTTTGGGCGGAATCAATTCGATACGTGGATTCGCCGACCGGAGCATAGGCCCGCGAGCTCCTTCCGGGTGTGATGCCTCGACACCCCCCGTTTGTACTGGAACGGACGTGATCGGCGGCGATAAGTCCATGGTGCTGAACGCCGAACTTTTGTTCCCGATCATGGAGCAATATGGTATCCGTGGCGTGGCATTCTTCGATATGGGCAACGCTTTCAACGATAGTATCAGCTTCGGCGACTTGAGACGATCGATCGGAGCCGGAGTCAGATGGATGTCCCCGTTCGGTCCCTTGCGCGTCGAACTCGGGTTCCCGCTCAACAAACAGCCTGACGATGATACCTCAGTGCTTGGCTTCTCGATCGGCAGTCAACCCTAGGGCCGTGACGGCCATTCCATTACGTTGATTATTATTTACCGGAGGTTTGAGTGAAGTACTGGCTGGTCATCGGGATGCTGGTCCTGTCTTTTTCTGCGAGCTACGCTCAGGAGACGATCAAAATCGGTTTCGTCGATATTCAACGAGTGATCTCGGAGTCGCAAGCGGGAAAACGAGCGAGGGATCGATTCCAAAATCAGGTTAAACAAGCCGAAGCCGATATTGTAAAAGAACGGCAAGACATCGAACGCTTAAAAAGTGATCTGGAAAAAAAAGGCCCGCTGCTTAAAGAGGAGGAAAGGCGTAATCTTGAATCCGATCTGCAGAAACGTTCAGTTATTCTGCAACGCAGCATGGCGGATCATCAGCAGGAATTGCGGGCAAAGAACAATGAGATGATGTCCGAGATTCTCAAGGAATTGGAGAAGATCGTCAACGAAGTCGGTAAAGCCGACAAGTTCACGTTGATTCTGGAACGCTCGCAGATTCTCTACAGCGATCAGGGAATCGATATCACCAGCAAGGTTATTGAAACCTACAACCGCCGGACGAAAAGTAAGTGACGACCCGATCACTCAGTGAATTGGCCAGCCATGTCGGAGGAATCGTCATCGGCGACGGCAGCGTGGTCATTCACAAAGTGGCGCCTATCGACGAAGCGGGGCCTGGCGAAATCACTTTTCTCAGCAATCCGCGCTACCGGAGATTTTTAGCTGAGTGCCAAGCCAGCGCGGTGATTGTCGGGCGCGGCGTCAGTGACGAAGGCGACCGGCCTGCCTCCATAAGCCTGCTCGAAGCCGCCGATCCATACGTCGCCTTTGCCAAGATTCTTCAACTGTTTTCTCCGGTACCGCGTTTTGACGGGACCGTCAGCCCGCTTGCTCACGTCGACGACCGCGCGGCCATCGCGGCGGGTGTGACCATTTTTCCGGGCGCGTTCGTCGGGCGGGGGACTCGAATCGGCGTTGGTTCCGTGCTCTTCCCGGGTGTGTTTCTCGGCGAGCAGGTCGAGATCGGTGCCAATTGTGTGCTTCATGCCAATGTCGTGGTCCGTGACGGTTGCCAGGTCGGTGATCGGGTGATCCTGCATGCCGGCGTGGTCGTTGGCAGCGATGGGTTCGGGTATGCCGGGGGAGGCGATGCGCGCGTGAAAATTCCCCAGACCGGGATCGTCATCATTGAAGACGATGTCGAGATCGGCGCCAACACGACGATCGATCGAGCGACGCTCGGTAAGACTTTAATCCGCCGCGGTGTAAAAATCGATAACCTGGTTCAGATCGCGCATAACGTCATCATCGGCGAGCACTCGGTGGTGGCCGCCCAGGCGGGTATCGCCGGCAGCACGCAACTGGGGAAGAATGTGACCCTGGCAGGCCAGGTCGGTGTAGTCAATCACGTCATGATTGGCGACGGCGCGATCATCGGGCCGCAATCCGGTGTCCCAAAGTCGGTACCGGCCGGCGCGATCCTTTCCGGCGGTATCGGCGCAGCGCCGCACCACGAATGGCTGAAAGTCATGACGCTGCTGCCGCAACTGCCGAAGTTGTGGAGCGTCGTACGTCGGTTGGAAAAAGAGGTTGAACGGCTTGTCACGGGCGGTACAAAGGAGACCGAGCGCGATGCTGGACGTTAAGGAAATTTTCAAGTCGGTTCCGCACCGTTTCCCGTTCCTCTTGGTTGATCGCATCATCGAAATCCACGGCAGCGAAAAGATCGTCGGCATCAAGAACGTTTCGATCAACGAACAGTTTTTTCAGGGTCATTTTCCCGACCGGCCAGTCATGCCGGGAGTATTGATCTGCGAAGCGATGGCTCAAGTCGGTGCCATCTTTGCGCATAATGCCCGGGGCGGCGTTGCGGACAACAAGGTGTTCGTCCTAACCGGACTCGATAACGTGAAATTCAAGCGGCCGGTAGAACCCGGTGACCAGCTGCGCATGGAGCTGACTTGCTTAAAACGGCGCGGCTCGTTTTGGAAGATGCAGGGTACGGCCACCGTCGACGGCAAATTGGTCGCGCAGGCGGAAATCTCCGCAATGGAAGTCGAGCTAGGGTAGGGATCGGCTGCGCGTATGGTCCAGGTGCATCCGACCGCGATCGTCGACCCGCGTGCCGAGTTGGACAGCGAAGTCGAGGTCGGTCCTTACAGCGTGATCGGTGCCGGGGTGCGAATTGGCAAAGGGACCAAGATCCATTCTCACGCGGCGATCCAGGGACGGACGACGCTGGGCGAGAGCAACGTCGTCTTCCCTTTCGCCACGGTCGGCTCGGCGCCGCAAGATCTGAAATACAAAGGCGAGCCGAGCGAACTGACAATCGGCAGCCGCAACACCATACGCGAATATGTCTCGCTCAATCCGGGCACCACCGGTGGCGGTATGGTGACCCGGGTGGGCGATCAGAATTTATTGATGATGCACTGCCACATCGCACACGATTGCACGGTCGGCAGCCGTAACGTGATTGCCAATGGCGCGACACTGGGCGGTCATGTCATCATCGAAGACTTCGTCATCGTCGGCGGCCTCGTTGGTATTCATCAGTTTGTCCGGATCGGCACAAGCGCAATCCTGGGTGCCGGCTCGATGATCTCGAAAGACGTTCCCCCCTACTGCAACGCTACCGGTGATCGAGCGCGGCTGCGCGGCTTGAATGTCGAGGGTCTCAAACGCCGCGGCTTCGACTTAGCTGTGATCGAAACCATTCGCAAGGCTTACCGTATCGCTTTTAACTCCAAGCTTAGAACCGATGATGCTCTCCAGCGGATTCGTCGGGAACTGCCGGCGATTCCCGAGCTGGAAAAATTCGTCGCCTTCATCGCAGAATCCCAGCGCGGAGTTTGCCGCTGAATTCGATTACTTTTTATAATTCGGCAGGTCGGCATCCCTTCCTCTCCTGACGTGAAAAAGCTCGGATTAATCGCAGGCAACGGTAGATTTCCGCTGATGTTTGCCGAGGAGGCAAAGCGCGCCGGATATAGCGTCATCGCGGTGGCGCATCGGGGTGAGACGGATGAGGCCATCGCGCAAGCGGTCGATGAAGTGACCTGGGTTTATGTCGGCCAGCTCGGCAAAATTATTCGCGCCTTCCAGACCGCTGGCGTAACTGAAGCGGTGATGGCGGGCGGCATTCGCAAGATCAAGCTATTCGGTAACTTCCGGCCTGATCTGCGCGGCGCGCGATTTCTCGCAAAGGCCAAGAGCAGGGAAGATGATGCTTTGTTGCGCGGTATAGCGGATGAACTCGCGGACGACGGCATCCAAATTCTGGAATCGACTCTCTGCCTGTCCCATATTATTTCAACCCCAGGAGTCTTGACCCGACGGGCGCCGCGCCGGGGAGAATGGGACGATATCAGATTGGGGTATCAAACCGCGAAAGAAGTCGGCCGCCTCGGCATTGGCCAAACGGTCGTGGTGAAAAATCAAGTGATCGTGGCGGTCGAAGCCGTTGAAGGCACCGATGCCGCGATTCAACGCGGCGGCGCGCTGGCCAAAGCTGGCTGTGTTGTGGTCAAGGTCAGCAAGCCGCAGCAAGATCTGCGTTTCGATGTGCCTGCTGTCGGCCTGGATACGGTCCGATGTCTGCACGAAGTCGACGCCGCGGTTCTGGCCGTCGAAGCGGGTAAAACAATCCTTTTGGATAAAGAAAACTTGCTGCGGCAAGCGGACTGCTACGGGATCTCCGTGGTCGGAGTCGATCGTTAGGAACGAAGCCATGGCGGAAGAGGTGATTACAACCGCGGTCGTCGGCGTCGGTTATCTTGGCAAGTTCCATGCGGAAAAATACGCCGCGTCGCCCCGGGCTAAGCTTGTCGCCGTGGTCGATACCGATGAAGCCCGCGCGCGAGAGATCGGCGAGTCGCTCGGTGCGCGGGTCCTGACCGATTACCGCGCATTGATCGGGCAGGTGCAGTGCGTAAGCATCGCCGTACCGACCCGGTTTCATTTTCAAGTAGCGCTCGATCTTGTCGAGGCCGGCATCGACGTGCTGGTGGAAAAACCGCTCACGGCAGACATCGCCGAAGCGCGACATTTAGTGGCGGCGGCCGAGTCGAAGAATGTGATACTCCAGGTCGGTCACCTCGAACGATTCAACCCGGCGATCCGCAGGCTCGAGGGGGTGATCAAGGATCCCAAGTTTGTCGAATGCCACCGGTTGGCGCCGTTTGTCGAGCGTGGCACGGACGTCGATGTCGTCTTGGATCTGATGATTCACGACATCGATGTGATAGCGAGCCTGGTGCGCTCCTCCGTCGAGCGGCTTGAAGCGGTCGGCGTAGCGGTCCTGACCGATAAGCCGGATATCGCCAATGCGCGGATTAAGTTTGCCGATGGCTGTATCGCCAACGTCACGTCGAGCCGGGTCTCGGTTAAAAGGGAGCGCAAGATACGTTTTTTCCAGCCGGACGCCTATATCTCGATCGATTACGACCAGCGTCGGGCGCAGATCTATTACAAACCGGCGCCGGGCGCCGGCTGGCTCGGCATCCGGGCTGAAACGATCGAAATCAAAGACGGCGACGCCTTGGCGGATGAAATCGATTCATTTTTGAATTGCGTGCGGACACGATCCATGCCTGTGGTGGGCGGCGCGGACGGTTTGCGCGCTCTCGAAATCGCCTCGATGATCAGCGCCCAGCTTTGATTGGACGGGGTTCACCGTGGCATCGCCGGGCAAGGAAATCATGCTGGTCGTCGGCGAAGCGTCGGGCGATGCGCATGGCGCTCAACTGGTGGAAGCGCTGCACGAGCGCGACTCGGCGCTAAAGATCTATGGAGTGGCAGGGGAGCGATTGCAACGGACTCGGTTCGAAGCGCTGTTCAGCGTCACCGAGCTGACGGGTATGGGATTGGTGGAGCTGGCGGGTAATCTCGGTAACTTGTGGCGCGCCTATTCAGTGCTCAAGCAGGCGATGAAGAAACGCCGACCAGACTTGCTCGTGCTGATAGATTTTCCGGATTTTAATTTGAGGCTGGCGCGGTTGGCGAAAACCTTGCACATACCGGTACTCTATTACGTCAGCCCGCAAATCTGGGCCTGGCGCAAGGGACGGGTGCGCCAGATCGCTCGCTGGGTCGATCAAATGGCGGTCATCTTTCCCTTCGAGGCGGAGTTTTACGAGCGCCATGGTGTTAGGGCCACGTTCGTCGGCCATCCGCTGTTGGAATCGGTTCAGGCGCGCGCCGACCGGGACGCCACCCTAAGCAGGATCGGTCTTGACGCGGGCAAGCCTGCGGTCGCCCTGCTTCCGGGAAGCCGGCGTGGCGAAGTGAGCCGTCATTTGCCGGTCATGCGTGAAGCGGCGGTTCTGCTAAGCAAGGAGAGGGATATTCAATTTTTTTGCGTGTGCGCGAGCACGATCGATGCTTCGGAGATCGAAGCAGCGCTCGCTCATGCGGCGGTGCGCATACCCGTGGTCAAAGACGACCGATACGAGGCGATTCATGCCGCCGACCTAGTGTGGGCAACTTCGGGCACCGCGACTCTGGAGACCGGATTGCTGGGTAGGCCCATGATCATCGTTTACCGCCTGTCTTGGCTCACTTTCTTCATCGCGCGCTTGCTGGTGCGCGTCGATCACATCGGCATGGTCAATTTGATTGCCGGCGAAAGACTTGTGCCGGAGTTGATTCAAAGCGACGTGAATCCGGCACGAATCGCGGTCGAGAGCCGAATTCTGCTCGATGACCCGCAGGTGCGGTCCGGCGTCATTGCCAAACTGTCGACGCTGCGCGAGCGTCTCGGCGGACCCGGAGCGGCGGACCGTGTCGCCGAGCTTGCCCTCGCCATGATGCCTTAGGTGAGTATCGGTGAAGCATTATCATCGACTGCTTTCGTTTCTGAAGCCTTACCTGTGGCCGTACTTTGGCTTGGCCATGCTCTGCATGGTGGTCTTCGGCGCCACCGATGGCGCGCTGCCTTTCTTGGTGGAGCGCATCATGGACGATGTCTTCACCCTGAAAGATCCCAGCGCGCTTCGCTATCTACCGATCATCATCGTGGCTTTGTTTGCGTTTCGCGGATTAATGAACTTTGGCCAGAGTTACTTGACCGACTATGTCGGATTGCGGATCGTTAACGACGTGCGAAACGCGCTCAACCGTCATTTCCAATCGCTGTCACTTTCGTTCTTTTATCGCCACCCCACCGGGACGTTAATCGCCCGCGTCAACAGCGACGTTCAACTTTTACGCTATGCGATCACCGATGCTTTGGCTTCCTTCATGAAAGATTCGGTTTCCCTGACGGCGTTGATGTTCGTGGCTTTTCTGAAGGATTGGGTGCTGGCATCGATCGCGTTTATCGTTTTTCCTGCCTCCGTTTTGCCGATCATGCGGATGAGCCGCAAGATCAAACGCTTTACGCGACGGGGTCAGATCAGCACCGGAGCGCTAACGTCGCTATTGCAGGAGAGCATTCAAGGCAACCGCATCGTTAAAGCCTTCGGCATGGAAAGCTACGAGCAGGAAAGGTTTCAACAGGAGAATTGGCGGCTTTTTAAACAATCGTTGCGCGCCAGCCGGACTCGCGCCATCGTCGCTCCATCGATGGAATTGCTAGCTTCCATCGGCATCGGCGCGGTGGTGTGGTACGGCGGATGGAGCGTGATCGGGGGAGGCCGCACGCAGGGCGAGTTCATGGCCTTCATGGCCGCGATATTTTTGATGTACGGGCCGTTCAAGGGACTGGCCCGCACCTATACCGCCGTGCATCAAGGACTGGCCGGCGCCGAAAGAGTTTTTGAGATCCTCGACGAGATGCCGGCAGTCACCGACAAGCCGAATGCGCAAGTTGCCCGGTCGTTTTCCAACGGCATCCGGTTCGACAACGTCAGTTTTGCGTATAAAGAAACCCCGGTATTGAAAAATGTCGACCTAACTATCGCCGCCGGCCAGATGGTCGCCGTGGTCGGGATGAGCGGCGTCGGCAAGAGCACCTTGGTCGATCTGATTCCGCGATTTTACGACGTCACTGCCGGCCGGGTCTGCGTCGATGGCGTCGATGTGCGAGATCTGACGGTGCGTTCGTTGCGCGCGCAGATTGCCATCGTAACGCAGCATACGTTCCTGTTTAACGACACCATCCGGCGTAACATCGCCTACGGCGAACCCGAGCGAAGCATGGAGGACGTTATCGCCGCGGCCAAGGCGGCGCATGCCCATGAGTTTATCTTGGGTCTGCCGAAGCAATACGATTCGATGATCGGAGAAATGGGCATGCAGCTTTCCGGCGGACAGCGCCAACGCCTGGCCATCGCGCGCGCCGTGCTCAAGAACGCCCCGATATTGATCCTTGATGAAGCAACTTCGGCCTTGGACACCGAGTCGGAGCGATTGGTTCAGGATGCTTTGGAAACTCTGATGAGCACTCGGACGACGATTGTCATCGCGCATCGCTTGTCGACAGTTCGCAAGGCGGATCGCATCGTGGTGATGGTTGACGGCGCGGTCGTTGAACAGGGAACCCACGAAGAACTGCTGCGCAGGAATGGCGAATACAGCAAGCTCTACGCGGTTCAGGCATTGGAGACGAGCGAACCCGGAGCGCCCGGGGTGCTGCACTAAACACCGGCCACATGTGTGGTACTTATTTTACAATCTTGCTTGGATTCTCGTGTTCGTGATAGCACTCCCGTGGGTGCCTTTGGCGTTCCTGCTTCCTGCCCGCTATCGCGACGGGCTCAGCCAGCGATTTGCGTACTATCCTGATAGCATTCGTCGATTGATGGCTTCGTCGAGGCCGGTATGGATCCATGCCGCGTCGGTCGGCGAGGTCCGCTCGGCCGAAGCGCTCGTGCGCGAGCTTAAGGTGCTCGCGCCTGCACGCCGAGTACTAGTGTCCACTTTTACAGCGACAGGTCATCGCGTCGCACGTGCCATTCCGGGTGTCGACGCGGCGATTTATCTGCCTCTGGATTTCGCCTGGATCGTGCGCCGCGCCCTAAATACGTTCGACCCATCGCTGTTGGTCATTATAGAAACCGAGATCTGGCCGAACCTGCTGCGCGCCGCTTTCAGACGAGGCCTTCCGATCGCGCTTTTAAGTGGTCGGTTGTCGGAACGGGCATTCGAGCGGTATTCAATCTTACGGGCTTTTTTTTGCCGCGTGCTGAGATGTTTTACAGTTCTTGGAATGCAGTCGCCGGGTGATGCCGCGCGCATCGTGCAACTCGGCGCCGAAGCAACTCGAGTCATCGTGGCCGGCAGTTTGAAATATGCCGCGCGCCCTATGGAGAGCCACGAACAAATGTCCGGATCGGTTCGCGATCGCGGCCGCCAGTGGGTCGTCGCCGGAAGCTTGCATCGGGGCGAGGAAGAAATCTTGCTCAGGGCGCTAAAATCCGCGCGCACGCGCTGTCCCAAGCTTTCAATGGTTCTGGCGCCGCGGCATCCGGAACGCTTCGATGAGGTCGAGCAAATGTTAATCAAGAGCCCTTTCGCGTTTCAACGCAAAAGCCGTGTCGCGGCCGAACAATATTTCGCTCACGACGTTTTGTTGCTCGATACGGTCGGCGAGTTGCCGGAATTTTTCGCGGCCGGAGATATCGCTTTTGTCGGCGGCAGCTTAATCGATGCCGGCGGCCACAACGCGCTTGAGCCGGCGCGCCTGAAAAAGCCGATCTTGTTCGGACCCCACATGACGAATTTTGCGAGCATCGCCGAGGAAATGAAACGCAGCGGTGCCGCCCTCGAGGTGCGCGATGCAGAGGAGTTGGCGAACGCGCTGGTCGATTTGTTATCCGACGCCGACGAACGCCGGAGGATGGGTGACTCGGCCGAAAAGATCGCGAGCGCCAACGGCGCGGCGCTGACGCAAAATCTCCGGTTGGTTGAGCGTTATCTGTGAGCGCTACTGATTCGCGCATGCGGGCAAAGTGCCTGGCCCGCGGAATCAACGATGACTGAGGCCTTGGCGCGGCAGGTTTGGGAGCGGCAAGGGTTCCGCGGCAAAATTTTGGCGGCATTTTTGTGGGCCCCCTCGCTGCTTTACGCTGTTGGCGTGCAATTGCGCAACGGGCTTTTCCGGATCGGCTGGTTCAAATCGGCACGACTGCCGCGTCCGGTCATCAGCGTGGGCAATCTCACTGTAGGTGGCACCGGTAAGACGCCCGCCTGTCTGTGGCTTGCCGGCCAGTTGCAGCAACGCGGCTTGCGCGTCGGCATCTTGAGTCGCGGATATCGCCGGCAAGAGAATCAAGCGCGAGTTTTACGGCCACTCGCCGCAGAGCCATTTACGGCGGTAGAACAACAGGAACAGGTGCTCAAGGCGGGAGACGAACCGCTGATGATGGCTTGGTTGTATGGACAAATCGTCGCTGTTAGCAAAAACCGCGGCGACGCTGCCACCGAGTTGTTGCGGACTGCCGAGGTCGACGTTTTCCTTCTGGACGATGGATTCCAGCATCGGCGGGTCAAGCGGGACGTCGATTTGGTGCTCTTGGGCTCGGACAAGTCGGGCGGGGTGCTGCCCGCCGGCCCGTTCCGTGAACCGAGAAAAAATCTGCGCCGGGCTGATTTTTTGCTCACGACTGCGGATCACGGGGCGTGGAGCAAACTGATTCCGAAGCGTCTCAGCGCGGTCACTTACAGCGCAAATCTAACTCCCGTTTCTCTGGTCGGTTTTGGGGTGAACGGGCTGAAAGAATACCCGTTGACCTTGCTCCATGGCAGCAAAATTTTGACCGTCACGGGCGTTGCCGATCCGAACCGGCTGTACCGGTTCCTCCACACATGGGAGGGGGAAATTGTCCGAACTCTTGAATTTCCCGATCATCATTTTTATACGACCGGTGACTGGCAGGAGATCAACCGGATGGCGCGCCTGGTCGATTTGATCATCACGACCGAGAAGGATATTCTAAAGCTCACGCGCTTCCCGTTTGCCAGGGACAAGCTCTTGGCCCTTCGGGTAGCCATGATGGTGGAAGGCGGGGAGGCTCTTGTCGATGCGATCGTGGAAAGGATCCGGCCAAGGGGAGGCCATCCATGACGGCTGCATCGAATAGCGGAATGGCCGTCTTCCTCGATCGCGACGGCACGCTGATTCGCGAGGTTGGTTATCTGCGGCGCGTCGAGCAAATAGAAATTTTGCCTCAAGTTCCTGCGGCATTGCGGCTGCTCCGGGAATACGGTTTTAAGCTTGTCGTGGTGACCAATCAGTCGGCGCTCGCTCGTGGTTGGCTGTCGGAACGGGATCTCAGCGACATTCACGGCGCGCTGAATGCCGCACTGGCGCAGCGGGGTGCGCGCCTGGACGGCATTTATTATTGTCCACATCATCCAACAGAGGGAACAGGGCTTTTTCGGATGGATTGTGGTTGTCGAAAACCGAAGGCTGGCATGATTGAGCGGGCTTCGGTCGAGCTTGGGTTGATTCCGACGCGGTCCTACGTCGTCGGTGACCAAACCACCGATATCGAGCTTGCGAATCGGATCGGCGCGACGGCCCTATTGATCCGTGGAGAGCAAGCGACGGCAAAAGAAGTGACCGGCGTGCCGATCGTTGCCGATCTGTGGCACGCCGCGCTCTGGATCGTTGAGCACAAAAGCCGACCCCAAAAAGTCGGAGCGTAACATGAAATCGTTGGTAACCGGCGTTGCCGGATTTATCGGTTCGCACCTGGCGGAAAAATTGCTCGCCGAGGGCCATGAAGTGGTCGGCGTCGACAATTTTCTCGACAACTATCCGCGCTCGTTCAAGGAGACAAATCTCGCCGCCTGTCTGAGCCACCCGCGATTCGAGTTTGTCGGCGCCGATTTACTGACCATGGATTTGACCGAGCTGCTTCATAAGGTCGCGTACGTTTTTCATATGGCCGCTCAGCCGGGCGTGAGATCGAGTTGGGGACGTGAGTTTAGCCGCTACACTGAAAACAACATCATGGCGACTCAGCTGCTGCTCGAAGCCGCCAAGGATCGACGCCTGGCGAAATTTGTCTACGCCTCGACTTCGTCGGTCTACGGCGACACCCGCGATTTGCCGATGCGTGAGGAAGGCGGCACTCGGCCGGTTTCGCCCTATGGCGCGACCAAGCTTGCGGCGGAGCATCTTTGTCACCTTTATTGGCGCGCTTTTGCGGTACCAACGGTGTCACTACGCTTTTTTACGGTCTATGGACCGCGCCAGCGGCCAGACATGTTCTTCCATATCTTTATGCGCGCCCTGAGACGGGGTGAGGAAGTGCCGCTCTTCGACGACGGCGAGCAGACTCGCGATTTTACTTACTGCTCCGATATCGTCGATGGCATTCTCGGCGCGGCTCTCTACCCGGGGCAGGGCGAAGTGTTCAATCTCGGCGGCGGATCAGAGGTGAGCTTACTGGAGGCAATTGCGATTGCCGAGCGAATTGCCGGGCCCACGGCAAAGCTCCGCCGCTTGGATCGACAAAGAGGCGACGTACGACACACTCGGGCACGATTGGACGAGGCAAAGAATAAGCTCGGCTATTCGCCCAAAATCGGCCTGGAGCAGGGCTTGGCCGAACAGTGGAAGTGGATTTCGAGCCTGCGAGAATGACGCTCCATTCATGGTTCAATGGGTCGAGCTAAACAGCGAGGACAGTCATGAGCCAATATATCGAAGAAGATGTCGGCAACATCATTTCTCTCGAACATATCAACGTGCAGGTTCCCGATCAGGCCCTGGCAACCTTGTTCTACGTCGTCGGCTTAGGACTGACTCGGGATCCGTACCTGACGGTGGGTTTGAACAACATGTGGATCAACGTCGGCGAACAACAGTTTCATCTGCCGACGCGGCCCGCGCAGGTGATTGACGGGCATATCGGCTTGGTCTTGCCGGATCTCGATGCTCTCGAAAAGCGGTTAGCGTCGGTGGCCGAGGGACTCAAGGGCAGTAAGTTTTCTTTCGAGTCGAAAGCGGATCATATCGCGGTGACCTGCCCGTGGGGAAATCATTATCGGTGCTTCGGAAACCAGCCGGTGTTCGGCGACATGGCTTTGGGAGTTCCCTATGTGGAATTTTACGTCCGGCCAGGAACGATGGAGCCGATTCTTAGGTTTTATCAGACAGCGTTCGGCGCGCCCGTCAATGTCGAGAGCGACGCTGCAGGATCTTTCGGACGCGTGAAGATCGGCCGGTTGCAGTCTTTGCTGTTCCGCGAGACCGATAAGGCGATCATGCCGTATGACGGGCATCACGTCGCGATTTACGTGGCCAACTTTTCCGGACCGTACGAATATCTGAAAAGCAGAGGCTTGATTTCCGAGGACGTCCGTAATCACCAATTTCGTTTCCAGACCCTCGTCGATCCGCGCGACGGCGAGACATCATTCGCGCTGGAACACGAAGTTAGGAGCATGCGTCACCCCATGTATCACCGGCCATTTATCAATCGCGATCCGGCGCAAAGCCAACGGGCTTATCACCGAGGCTGGGATGCGTTCGTGCCGTTCCAGCGCTGACCCACCCCGGGAAGCTCGGGCTCAGATAGAGGGACATTTCTACCCGCAGCGGAGGAAAAGATGGCAATCAGTAAAGAGCTTCTGGATATCTTGGCCTGTCCCAAGTGCAAAGGCGATCTCCAACTTAACGAGACGCACGACGGGCTGATTTGCCAGGCCTGTCGTCTTATGTATCCGATTAAAGACGATATTCCCGTGATGCTCATCGACGAGGCGATTCGATTGTAAGGCTATGGTGCAGATCCGTTGGGACAACGTCCTGATTCTCCAAACGAGTTTTCTGGGCGACACCGTCCTGACTCTACCACTGATTTGCGAAGTGCGGCGCCGGTTTCCGGTCAAAAAACTGACTCTGTTGTGCCAGCCGGTCAGCCGGGAGTTATTGTTCGATCATCCGGCGATCGATGAAATCATTACCGACGATAAGAAACATTCCGATCGCGGCTGGCGCGGCGTGTACCGCACCGCGGCGCGAATCAAGGAAAGAAACTTTACCCTAGCATTGACGCCGCACAAGTCCTTGCGCAGCGCGCTGATTCTCTACCTGGCAGCGATTCCGCACCGCGTCGGCTTTCGCCAGAGCAGGGGATGGTTTTTTTATCAGCAACGAACCCAGCGCAATCCTGAACTTCATGACGTGGAAAGAAACCTTTCGGTCTTGCAGGCTTTCGGCCTGCGTCCGGAACAGTGCCGGCGCGTCCTCGAGTTACCCTTGAGTTCGGAAATACAAAAGCGCGTGGATGAGAAGCTTCTCAAACTCGGCGTACTGGAAAGCGACTTGATTGTCGGCGTGAGCCCCGGTTCGGTCTGGCCGACAAAGCGATGGTCGGCGGCGGGCTTTGCGGCGTTGATTCAAATGCTGCAACAAAAATTTGCCTGCCGGCCGCTATTGTTTGGCGGCTCGGAGGACAGCGCTGTGGTCGAGGACGTGCAGCGGCGGTGTGGCGGGGCCGCCGCCAGTTTGGTCGGACTGATCGGTTTGCGTGAATTGCCTGCCGCCATCAACCGGTGCCGGATATTCATAACCAATGACAGCGGACCCATGCACATTGCTGTTGCGCGAGGAGTTCCGACGGTCGCGGTTTTTTGCGCCACGACTCCGGATCTGGGTTTTTATCCGTATACCAACGATGCCATCGTCGTGCAGAGGGATCTCTCCTGCCGGCCGTGCGCTTCGCACGGCGGGCGGCGCTGTCCGTTGGGAACTGAGGATTGTATTCGTCAGATTCCTCCGGATACCGTGCTGCGCGCTGTGGAAAAATTGCTTGCTCGCGATCGCTACAGTAAGTCGCCGCGTGTTCCTTTCCAGCCGGAATTTATGACCGTTTAAGGGCCGCGAAAGCTGAGCGCTACACACGCATGCTGACCGAAAGGACCTTATGGGGTGTTATCCCGGACGGATTCAGGAAAATAATCGATGGTCGCGGCAGCCGTTTAGTCGTGCGCGAGGATCGCGCCGGAGAGATCGATTTTTCCATCTGTCGCGATGATCGCGTTGGTACGCCGGACTATCGATACCAGGGAAGAAGCCTGCTCGAGGCGATCCGCCTGCGGGACGGCGACACGGCGGTGGTCCGTCGCTATCGTCACGGCGGGCTGCTTCGCTCGGTTACCCGGGGTTGTTTTTGCTCGTGGCCGCCGCGACCGTTTCGCGAGCTTGCCATTACCGAGGAATTGCGCCGGCGCGGATTACCTACCGTCGAAGTCTATGCGGCCTGCGTGCGATGCGTTGGCGGACCGTTTTACCGGGGATGCTTAGTGACTCGGGAACTGCGCGGTTCCAAGGACCTGTGGGCGGCCTTGCAAGAGGATCTAGCTGGCCGCGGCGCGCTGCGGTCGGTGCTGAAAGCGACCGCCGAGGCTTTGCGCGCCATGCACCGCGAGGGTGTTTATCATAGCGATTTGAACTTGAAAAACATCCTGGTTCGCTTTCGACCCGACGGCGTCGATGGCTACGTCATCGATTTCGATAAGGCGAAACTTTTTTTGGGGAAACTGCCGTCGCCCTTGGTTCAGAAAAATCTCGACCGGTTGCGGCGATCCGCGCTAAAGCTCGATCCGGAACGGCGTTATCTCAGCGCTGATTCCTGGCATGAATTCCTGGAGTTCTATCATGGCGCGGACGCCTGACTTCGACTCAAAGAGAATCCTCGTAGTTTTGTTGGGCGGTGCAAGCGATCGGTCCTGGCACAGGCAGTCTGCGCTGCGAGCCCGAGTGGACTTGATCAATCTTGTCGGCCGGACTTCATTGCGGGAAGCCATCGCCGTCATTCAAAGGGCGCGACTCGCCGTCGAGCCGGGTACCGGACTCATGCATATCGCCGCCGCTGTGCGCGCCGGTCATATCGCTCTGGAGTGCCACCCGCCCGCAACCAACCGGGCCGTACGGTTTTTTCGACCTTGTCATTCAAGGAACGACGCCCTGCGTTTCTTGTTATCGCCGGAGTTGTTTGATCGGGTAGGTTGGTTTGCGCTCGATTAGCGCGGAGCAGATCGGTGAAAAAATAAGCAACGTGCTCCGTCAGAGTACGAGCCTGTCGATGGCCCATGCCAGCCGCGAGTAATTATCGTTCCATATCCCTTGGGGAATGGCGCCTGAAGCTTCTGTCCAGCGAATGGAACGATGAGCTTCAAAAAGTAGTTCTGGCGCTTGTCGGCCAGCAGCCGTGGGCGAAGCACCCGCAAACCATTTCGGTGGCTCTTCCCGGCGGCCCAGCGTACTATTTAAAAGTCTTCCATCCCGCTAAGGGCAGTGCTGCGTTCAAGGATGTTTTTCGGGACTCCAAGGCGTTTCGCGCGTGGCGCCAAGGCGTCGCAATGAGTGAAGCGGGATTTGCCGTTCCTTCGACCATCGCTGCCGGTGAACAAAGACGATTTCGGCATTTGGGTCGGGCGTTCATTTTAACTCGAACCATCGATGGGCAAGCGCTCCATTTGTTTCTCCGCGATTTGACAAAGGAGGGGGCGGGTCAATGTTTATTGGCAACCAAGCGGGCCGGTGTGAAGCGAGTGGCCCATTTGGTTCGACAATTTCACCTGAAGGGATTTGTCCACGGCGATATGGTGGCAACGAACATACTGGTGGCCGACGCAGGAGACAGCCAACCGAGCTTCTATTTCATGGACAATGATCGGACGCGCCGCTATCCAAGTTGGCTGCCGCAATCGCTATGGAAGCGCAACCTGATTCAACTCAATCGCATGCCGTTGCCCGGCATAACTCTGCAAGACCGGCTGCGGTTTTTGCACACCTACCTGAGGACAACAAGACTCACGAGCAGCGAGCGTCGAATGGCGCGCTGGTTGGAACGTAAGACCCGCTTGCGCCGGCAGCAATGTGACGGCGTGGACGCCTCTGGCGATTTTAGACGGCTGATGAGTTGTTCCGAGGCTTTACGTGAACGCGCGGATATAGAACGACTCTGATCAATGGCCAACATGGATTATCGTGAGGATCGCACTCGTTCATAAACGTCTCGATCGGCATGGCGGGACCGAAAGGGATCTTTTTCGAACCGCGGAAGGCTTGCGGGATCTGGGGCATGAGGTTCATCTCTTCTGCAGCGAATATGGCGTGGCGCCGCCGAAGGATGTCGTCGCCCATCGGGTTCCGGTGATTCCCCTCGGCAGAACTTTGCGGCTGTGGAGCTTTGCCTGGTTTGGTCGACGGGCCGTCAGGAAAGCCCATTATGACGTTGTGGTCGGCTTCGGGCGCCTGCCCCGTCAGCATGTCTTACGCAGCGGCGGCGGAACGCACCGCGGTTTCCTTGAGCACATGGGGCAAGCAGGCGGTTTAAGGCGCCGTATCTGGCAAGCGATTAGTCTCTATCATCAAAGTTTATTGGCCATCGAGAAACGGCAATATGACGCCAGGAACTCGAGAAGAATCATTGCTGTTTCAGACCAGGTCAAACGGGATATTATCGACCGATATTCGGTGCCGGCCGAAAAAATCGTGGTCCTCTACAATGGCGTCGATCTGACTCGCTTCCAGCCGGCGAAGCAGAAAGAGATTCGAGATCAGATTAGAACTCGCTGGAACATCCCTTGCGATTCTCCGGTGGTGCTGTTCGTCGGGAGTGGCTTTCGCCGTAAGGGCCTCGATCATCTTCTGTCGATCTGGAACTCGCCGAAGCTTGACCGGGTGTTTCTTCTGGTCGTCGGGTCTGACGCGCGTCTCGGCCGTTATCGAGCTCGCGCTGATGTTGTCGCACCCGGACGGATCGTCTTCACCGGCCGTCAAGACGATATCGAGAACTACTACGCTGCTGCCGATATGGTTGCGCTGCCGTCGCTTCAAGAAGCGTTCGGCAACGTGGTGCTCGAGGCGTTGGCGGCAGGCTTACCCGTGTTGGTGAGCCGGGCTGTTGGCGCCGCCGAGATTGTTCGCGGCTTTCTTTCGGAAGGCGTCGTGGATTTGAATTTCGAACCTGAAAAGCTCGAAGAAAAGCTCTTATGGCTCCTGGAAAAGTCCAAGGACCCCTGTTGCATGCGGCAGGCGAGGAGTCTCGCCGAAGAATACTCTTGGGAATCCCACTTTCTAAGGCTCGAGACTTTGCTGAAGGAAAGTTGTCGAAGTTCGGTTGGTGCCGATACCTGAATTCAATTTCGAGATCCGTGACGGCGCGCGGATGTGGATCTCGCCAGCGTACGGGGACGCGCAGTTCGCCGACTCGCTGAGCGACCCGGACCGCTTGCTGAGCGACACCGGTTGCCATGTCATCAAGGACGAGAAAAAAATGAAAGTCGGTCATCTGACAGTCAATATCGGTGGCACTCCTCGGTCACTCTATATAAAGCGATATAATGCGTTTTCGCTTCGATACGCGCTCGTCTCCAGTGTTGTGAAATCCGGCGCCTTGCGCTCGCTTCGAGGTGCTCTGGCTCTTTGTAAAGCCGGAATACCGTCAGTAACTCCGGTGGCAGCGGTGGAAAACCGCCGCTGCGGAATAGTTTATAAAAGTTTTTTTATCTCCGAAGAGATCCTGGATGCGAAAACCGCCGATGCTTACTGGAAAGAGAACTTGCAGAAACTTAAAGGCCGCGAAGGTTTTAACCGCCGGCGGGCGTTTCTAAGACAACTGGCCGGAGTCTTCCAGCAGCTTCACGCGCAGCAGATTGACCATGGTGACCTCAAGGACGCCAATATCCTTGTGCTGGCCGATCCAGACGGTCGATCGTTTCGATTATTTCTCCTCGATCTGGAACGTGTGCGACGATACTCCCGGCTGAGCCAGCGCCGGCAAGTAAAAAGTCTCGTGCAATTATACCGCACCTTGGGACGACACGTGCCACAGCCGCAGCAACTGTTGTTTCTCAAATCTTACTTGGGAGCGCCATTCGCGGATCGTCGGCTCAGGCGTCAATGGATTCAGCGCGTCGAAGCGGTGGCTAGACGCGTGGAGCGCCTCAAAGCCCGGCGCGCCATGATCCAAGCATGTCTCAAGTATGTTGGATGAGGCGAAGTATCCCGTGCCGACGCAAGCCTTGAAGAAGCCCCTAGTCTCCGTCGTCATTCCTGCCTTTAACAATGCCGCGCTCCTTCGAGAAACCCTCGACGGCGTCAAGCGGCAGACGATGAAGAACATGGAAGTGATCGTTGTCGACGACGGATCGAACGACGATACCGCGGAAGTCGTGAGATGCTATGATTCGGAGATCGTCTATCGTTTTCAGCCAAATCATGGACAAGCGGTCGCCAGAAATAACGGCGTCTCCCTTGCCCGAGGTGATTACATCGCCTTCTGTGACCATGACGACGTATGGAATGAACGACATTTAGAGAAACTAGTCGAATGCATGACGTCCCATCCAAATACCGGGATGACTTTTGATAATGCTGAATACTTTGGAAACGGAGCCGGTTTTAAGCCATGTTTGACACCGCAACTTTCCAAATCTCTCGATACGAAAATCATTGGGATGAACTTTCTGCTATGGAAGTATCCCATAGCATCCATGTCAGTCGTTATGGTCAGAAAGGACTGTTTTCAACGCCTTCAAGGTTTGAGCAGCAGAGGCGGTGCCATGGACGATTACCATTTCTATCTTCGCATGGCTGCGAGCCGAGACGTGCGTTACGTTGATTATATTGGATGCCGAAAGCGCGTAAGCAATTCAAATCTCTCGAGCTTAGTGAATCTCAAATATACGAACGTACTTTATTTGGAGGACATTTTAAACAATTACCCTGAGGTTGTGCGAAAGATCGGACGGATCAGTTTTCGCGGTCGTCTGGCCAAAAAGTATTTCAAGCTGGGCCGCTATTATTCGCGCCATCACGAAGAGGGCCAGGCGAAGGAAATGTTTTGGAGGGCTTACCGCGTGAATCCTCTTAACCCGCGCTATCTGGTAAAATACTTGACCTTAGCGTTTATGGAGTAAGGCCCGTGAACGAGGAGCTCAAATATGACTATACTGTGGAAGATAAGCTGGACAAGCCTTACTCCATCTTTGCCAAAATTTACGCTCTGATTCCAAGCGGGACCGATGTCCTCGACGTGGGCTGCCACACCGGGCGATTTGGTGCGTGCCTTAAAGAAAAGGGATGCCGCGTAACCGGAATCGAACTCAACGGCGAGGCGGTTGCAAGAGCTAAGCTGGTGCTTGATGAGGTTCGCTGCGCCAGCGCGGAAGACCCCGCAACCTTTGAGGAACTTGAAAGGCGTTACGACGTCATACTCTTCCTGGATGTTCTAGAACACTGTCGCCGTCCCGAGGAAGTCCTGAAGCTTGCGCGACACGCGTTGACGCAACGCGGTTTTGTCATTGCTTCAATCCCAAACATCGCTAATTGGTGGGTGCGAAAAAATCTTCTTTTTGGCAGGTTCGAATACGAACCCATTGGCATCATGGACGAGACGCATTTAAGATTCTATACAATCGAGACGGCGCGGAAACTTTTTTACGATGCGGGATACAGAATCGAACTGATGGAGCACCGCTACAGCTTTCCGTTTTTTCGCATTCGGAAGTTTTTCGGCGGGATGCTGGCTAAACTTCTGGGCCCCCGTCTGCCCGGGCTGTTCTCGTATCAGATGGTCATCAAAGCGCGCCCCAAAGCCGGAGAGCTAAATTGAAGGAACGGCTGAGCTGCACGATCGTATGCGCCAATTTGTAAGAGACTTTTGCCGAATATCCGAAGAGTTCTTAAATCTCGAAGCGCCCGTGGTTGAGCTCGGCTCGTATCAGGTAGAGGGGCAGGAGGGCTTTGCCGACTTGCGGCCCATCTTCGGCACCAAGCAGTACATAGGATGCGATATGAGGGCGGGCCCCGGAGTTGATCGAGTCGAAAATCTGCCCAAGTTGTCATTCGCGGATGGGTCCGTCCCTACGATCGTCTGCCTCGACACTCTGGAGCACGTCTTCGAAATCACTGAGTCGATCGCCGAGATTTATCGCGTGCTTTCGGACCGGGGTGTTTTTGTAGTATCATCGATCTTCAACTTTCCGATCCATAGCCACCCCCACGACTTTTGGAGATTCACGCCGGAATGTTTCGTCCGCTTGTTGGACATTTTTTCCTGTCAATTTGTGGCTTCCCAAGGAAGTGAAACCTCACCCCATACGGTGTATGGCATCGGGTTCAAGGGTCGTAGCGCGGAGGAAATGGCGCCGTGGCTGGGTCGGTTCGAGGAGGCATTCCGAGCTGTCATGCTCCGGCATCTTCGGAATGATGTGGAGACATTTATCAGCAAAAGGATCGCCCGGCGCGGACGCGCTCGAATAGCGTGCGCTTATCTTTACTATATTTGGCGCCGGCAGCGCTATGAATGTGACCGCAAGCAGTTCTATCGCCTGACGACCAGGTTTAAATGACCGCTGTAAGATAAAACGATTCCATGGGCTGGGATCCGGCAGCGTCGCCAAAACCCGCGAAAGTAATCCGCGACGGACTTCGTTGGCGCTTGACCTATGAAAAATCCGAGCTGTGGAGAGAGAATACCTGGTTCGGGGTGCCTTTTTGGCAGCACCCTCATGACGGTCAGAGTCGGGAACTAACCTCGGCGCATGCCATTCCCGAACCACGGAAGCCCTTCATCGACCAAACATCTTAGGGCGCTGAGTCTCTCCGGAGCATTACGTGAAAAGTTTCAGTCTACTTGTTCCGACGTGCAATCGAAAAGAAAGTCTCCGCAGGCTCTTGGAAAGTATCGGCCGCATGGAAATTCCAGATTCGGTGCAAGTGGAATTGATTGTGGTCGACAACGGCTCGATCGATGGGACCGCGGAAATGCTTCGACAGAAAGGATTTCGACCAGCCAACGTTTCTTTTGCGGCGCTAACGGAGCGACGTCCAGGCAAGGCTAGCGCTCTTAATCGGGGGCTTGCCTGCGCAACGGGCGATTTTTTTCTCGTTCTCGATGATGATGTCGTCATCGATCCCGACCTTGTGGTCCGACACTTGGAGGGTTACAGTTCGATGCCATTCGATGCTCTTCAGGGACGTATTCTCCCGGGCGTCGACTCTGAAGGTCGGCCCGCCGATCCGCTGCATTTACAAGAGTATAATATTCCGCTGGTCGATTACGGTTGTGATTATCGCAAAATTCGCGGTTTGACCGGAACTAACATGTCATTTAAACGCGAGGTGCTCGCAAAGGTTGGTTGTTTTGACCCCCGGCTCGGCCCTGGAGCATCGGGCTTTAGCGAGGACACGGAATTCTCCCGGCGGATCCGGAAAGCTGGCTTTACAATCGGGTACACACCCCACGCCATTGTTTACCATGAACTCGATCCCAGGAGGTACGGACGAGGATACAATCGTATGGTTGAGTATCGAAAGGGAATGAGCCGCAGCATCTACCGACGTGACCCCATACTCTTTCGAGTCATTCCCGATTTGCTGGCCAATTGTGTTCGCTACGGGATCTACAACTTGTTCGGCCTAAGCCAAAAGGTCTATAAGACGGAGGGACGAATTATGAAGTCTTGGGGCTATCTGGCGGGTAAGTTTCGCCGTCCCACCACAGCGATCTCGGACATCGGCACCTAGTGACTCAAATCATGCTCAATTCGCCCGCTGTATCGGTTATCCTCGCCGCTTATAACCGTGCCGAATTCCTGCCGCAGACCGTCGAAAGCATTCTATCGCAGCGCTTTCAAAACTTCGAGCTGATTGTCATCGATGACGGTTCGACGGACGAAACGCAAAGAGTCTTGGTGCCCTATGAAAGCCGCATCAAATATCTCTATCAGCAAAACCGCGGGCCGTCAGCGGCGCGGAATCTAGGCATGCGTAACGCCAGAGCCGAATGGCTTGCATTTCAGGATTCCGATGATCTGTCTCTGCCCAACCATCTGCTGACCTTACACGATTATGTGAGAAATCATCCCGACTGTGGCATGGTATTCGCCAACGGCAGTTATCTCGAGGGGCCCGCGCACAACCGAGAAACTATCATCCCCGAAGCCAAGTCGCGCCGTTTGATGGCGCGAGGAGTGCAGTTGGAGGATCTTTTCGACAAAAGTATCGTGCGCTTGCAGGCCGCGTTGATGTCAAAACGATGCTACCAAGAGGTCGGCGGCCATGACGAGAGTTTGCGAATCTCGATGGATTTGGATTTGGCGTTTCGAATCTGTTCCCGCCACCCGATCGCGTACATTGACGAAGTGGTGTTTTCTTACCGCAAGCATTCGGGCAACATCAGCGCCAATCAAGAGCTTCGATTAATCGAGAACATTCGCGTCATCGAAAAGCTTCTGGAATACAACGGTACCGCCGAAGCTTTGCTCGGTGCGGGCCGTGTCAGATCGCGGTTGGCATATCGCTATTATCGGCTGGCCAAAGCAAGATGGAAGCAGGGCGAGCAGGCCCGGGCTCGGGAAGCGTTAGCGAAGGCGATTCGGCTTCGTCCTTTGTTCCCCAAATATCGCTTATGTCAGATCAGATGGGGGTACTATTAAGGAGTTCACAAGTATCTAGACAACAGGGTTGGTTGGAGACGAAGGGACGACTCGTTCCAAGCCCAGGCAACTGTGCGTCATCGGCCACCACCCGATCACAGGACCAAAAGGATGACCGGGAGCCAGGTCTGGGCAGTGAGCCGACGGAGAAACTTGCGGCCGTACTCTTTTGAATAAGGAACGCTGCTTTTTCGAGCGGCAATATAGACCGCCCGCAGGACTAAGGTAAGATAGTTACGCAGCCGTGCTCCAAGCGACGCGCGTCTAACTTTTCGCACTGCCGTTATGTTGTCGACAATGGCGATCTCCTGGAAACGACCGGAGCGGAACACATGTTCCCAGAGAACCCGCTTGGGACCTTGTTTTCTGATGGTATCATGCATCGCAAGAATCCCGCCCTCGTTCAAATGGTTCTCCCATAGGGAAAAGTCGAGCTTTGTCCACTCGTAACGGTGGTCGCCATCGATCCAAAGTAGGCGGATCGGCTTGTGCCAGTCCCGAGCCGCTTCCTCGGACGTCATCATCATCGGCACGACCCCGCTTTGCACACCAACTTGTTTGATGTTCGCAAGGAACTCGGCTGCGGTATCTTCAAAATAACCTTCTTCAGGCAAGATTGTATGTGGATCGACCGCATAGACGAACTCGTTGTGAGCCTTGGCCGCGCCAAGGGCGAGGGCGGCAGTGGACTTTCCTTTCCAGCTGCCGATTTCGACGATGACTCCATCGGTCTGATTGAATTGACCGAGCTTAAACAGACAATCGACTTCCGCCGCCGTCAGCATGCCCGGTAAGGCATAAACGTTTTCGAGTTCCTTCACGGAAGCTTCCTGAGCTGTCCTATAACATGACCAACAAGGGACTTAAACAGCAGTTTGATTTCATGAGTGTCTCTATCTATTTTTGAGCGACATGCGCGATCCGTTTAAACACCCTGAGATCCGACCGACGGTGTCGGCCATCGTCGTCTGTTTCAACGAGGAAGAGCGCATCCGTGACTGTCTCGAAAGCTTGCGCTGGTGCGACGAAGTCGTCGTCGTCGATTCGTTTAGCACCGATCGCACTCCCGAAATCTGCCGCAATTACACCGACCGTTTCATCCAGCGCCCCTGGGCCGGTTATCGTGATCAGAAGGCTTATGCTCATTCCCAAGCCACCAAAGATTGGGTGTTGCTGGTCGATGCCGATGAGCGGGTCACCGCCGAGCTGCAGAACGAAATTCTCGAGGTCTTGGCTCGAGAATCCGGCGATTATGCCGGTTACTCGGTTCCCCGGTTAGTTCACTACTTAGGGCGTTGGTGGTGGCGTGGCGGCTGGTATCCGGACTACGACGTGCGGCTTTTCAGGCGCGATCGCGGGACCTGGGGAGGTTCCGACCCGCACGAGAAAATCATCGTCGAGGGCGCGGTTCGACGCCTGAGGCATCCGCTGCATCATTTTTCCTACCGCAATATCGAAGATCATCTCAACCGGATAAATCGGTTTACTTCGATCTCTTCGCGCGAGCTCCGCAAAAGTGGCCATCGCTGGCGTTTGAGTGAGGCGCTTTTGCGACCGCCCGTGCGGTTTTTTCATTCGTATATATTGAAGCGTGGATTCATGGAGGGTTTTGCCGGGCTTTACGTCGCCGTCACGGCCGCGGTTTACGTTTTTCTCAAGTATGCTAAGCTCTGGGAGATCGAAGTCGAGGAGAAGAAAAAACTTGGGCGGAAGTGATCACCGCCTTCTTAGGATTCTCCACATCGATCCTGAAAAAAATTGGGGCGGCGGGGAGGCGCAGGTTCTCGGACTGCTAAGTTATCTAGCGGCAACGGGACATCGGAACGATTTATTGGCCCACCCGGGCGGACTGCTGTTGACGCGCTGTCAGGGGATTGATGTTCGCGCGCGGCCAATCGTCATGCGCAACGATGTCGATGTGCGTTGTGTTCCGGCGCTGCGCCGGCTGATTCACAGGATGAGCTACGACGTCGTGCATTTTCATACCAAGCGAGCTCATGCCTTGGCGCTCTGGGTGCCTCGAGGAAAGCGCCGCCCCAAGTACGTCGTTACCCGTCGAATGGATTATCCCGACCCGCGCAATTGGTACACACGATTTTTGTATAATCGCCGGGTCGATGGAGTGATCGCGATTTCACAGGCGATCGGGAATATTTTGGCCAGCGGCGGCGTGGATTGCGCAAAAATACGCTGTATATCGAGCGGCATTGATCCGGACAAGTTTACCGGGATTGGCATACCGGCTGCTGGTGCAGATGATTTTTTCGTAGTTGGCTGCCTGGCGTCGCTCGAGGAGCGCAAAGGCCACCGGTATCTCCTCGAGGCGGCGGCGTTGTTGAAGTCCAGCGGTTTGAAAATTCGCTATGAAATTGCCGGAGACGGGCCGAAGCGCGCGGAGTTGGAGGCGGAAGTCGCCCGGTTAGGTTTGCATGACGAAGTCCGTTTCCTCGGGTTCGTTACCAATACCGTCGAATATTTGGCGGGTGTGGATCTGCTAACGATGCCGTCATTGTATGAAGGCTTGGGCGTCGCGGCTCTGGAGGCGATGGCCGCAGGCCGAGCGGTCATTGCCACTCGAGTGGGCGGCCTGACCGAATCGGTTATCGATGGGGTGACCGGATTTTTGGTGCCACCCCGCGATGCCGCCGCGTTGGCCCGGGCCATCGCCGAACTGGTTCGATCTCGATCCCTCGCGCAAGCGATGGGGAGCTGCGGGCGCGAGCGAGTTCGTCGAGAATTTTCCTTGGAGAATATGGCAAGACAAAACGAATCGTACTATTACGAGCTCGTGGGCGTGCCGTCCTAGCCGCATCGCTCATTCTCCTATGAACCGCCTTGGAGCGATTCTCGACAAGTTTGCTGGCATCCGGCTGCTCGTCGTCGGGGATCTCATGCTCGACCGGTTCATTTGGGGCGAAGTCGAGCGGCTCTCTCCAGAGGCCCCGGTCCCGGTGCTCCAGGTCTTATCGGAAAAGAATAGTTTGGGCGGGGCCGCCAATGTAATCCACAACGTACGTACGTTGCGCGGGCGCGTGACCGCATGTGGGATCATCGGAAAAGATAATGCCGGCAGGCGCATCACTGCTGCGCTTCGGAAGATCGGGGCGTCGACCGCCGGGGTATTCGCCGACCCCGAGTTTCAGACGATCCAAAAGATCCGGGTTATCGCCCGCCCGCACCATCAACAAATCGTTCGCCTGGACCGCGAGAGCCGGCAATGCGTGGGCGAAGGCGCTCTGCAAAAAATGCGCGATTTCATCGCCGCGCGAGCGGCCGACTTTGACGCCATCGTGGTTTCTGATTACGGCAAAGGTGCGATTCACGGCGAGCTTCTCAATTTAATCGCCGCCGCTTGCCGCCGGCGAAGAGTGACTTACGTCGTCGATCCTAAAAAAGTAAATTACGAATATTATAAATTTGCCACGCTGATCACGCCGAACAAACACGAGGCGAGCGAAGCTTCCGGCATTCCGATTTCCGACGAGTCGTCTTTGCTCGCAGCCGGTAAGAAGCTTGTGCGCAAGTGGCGCGCCGAGGCGGTCCTGATCACGCGCGGCGCGGAAGGGATGACCCTGTTCCGTTCCGGCTTCGGGGTCAAGCATTTTCCCACGCAATCCCGGGAAGTTTTCGAAGTGACCGGCGCCGGCGATACCGTGGTCGCAGTTTGCGCTCTAGCGCTCGCCAGCGGCGCTGGGTATGCCGACGCGGCAGCGCTCGCCAACGTTGCGGCCGGTTTCGTTGGTGACGAAATCGGCACTGTCGCCGTGCCTCTGGACAAACTACAACGCAGCATCGAGGGCACACGATGAAGAGCATGACCGGATACGGCGAAGGATCGCAGAGCATTCGGGGCACGAAAGTAACGGTGCAAATCCGCAGTCTCAATCACCGGCATTTGGATTTGCAACTGCGCGTGCCGCGCGAATATCTCTCGCTCGAAGAAGAGATTCGTAAGGCGCTCCGTAGCAAGATCTCACGCGGGCGAGTCGATATCTTTGTCAACCGGTATGGTGGGAAAATCCATTCGCGAAAACTCGAGATGGACGAAGGTTTGGTGGGACAGTATATCGCCGGCGTCAAGCAACTGAAGAAGAAGTACCGCCTGGCGGGGGATGTCGGTGTCTCTTTGCTGTCGAATATCCCCGATTTAGTTCACGTGCACGAGCCTGAAACGGATCCGGCCCGCGAGCGCACGGCCGTTTTGAAGGCTCTCAATGCCGCGCTGATCAAGCTGGAACGGTCGCGCGAACGCGAAGGCGATCAGCTCAAGGCGGACATGGAGTCGCAGATCCGTCATCTCACGCAGATCGCCGGCTCATTGGAAGAACGCGCTGCGGAAATACCGCTGCGAATGCAGAAGGGCGCAGCGGAAGCGATCAACGGCGCGGGTGCTGAGAAAGACGTTCTCGAGTCGGCCAACGTGACATTGAAGGGTGACGTCAATGAGGAAATCGTTCGACTGAAAACCCACGTGGCCGTGTTGGCCAAAGTTATTCGTGAACGCGAGCCGGTCGGGAAAAAAATCGATTTTATGCTGCAGGAAGTCAATCGCGAGCTCAACACGATCAGTTCCAAAGTGCCTCACCTGCCGGTGGTTCAGCTGGTCTTGCAGGGTAAAGAGCGGGTCGAAAAAATCCGCGAGCAAACCCAGAATATCGAATGAAACGACCGATTGCGCCGGCCAAGCGGCTAGGGATAATTTTTATCCTGTCCGCCCCCTCAGGCGCTGGTAAGACGACCCTCTACAACGGCCTTCGGGAAATCTATCCTGAAATTGAACTTTCGGTTTCTTGTACGACAAGGGCACGGCGGCCCGGCGAAGTGAACGGCCGCGATTACCGCTTTTTGACCGATCGGCAATTCGATGAGCTCAGGCGCCGGGGCGATTTTGCCGAATGGGCCAAGGTCCACGATTACTTCTACGGCACCCCGAAACGGCCGCTAAAGCGCTGCGTCCGGGCCGGACGAGATATTCTCCTCGATATCGATGTTCAGGGCGCGCGTCAGATTAAACAAGTCTGTCCGGAAGCCGTCTCGATTTTCCTTTTGCCGCCGTCGCTGCGCGAGCTCGAGCGCCGTCTAGCGGCGCGTGGAACCGACGGCAGGGAAACCATTCGCCGCAGGCTCGCCAACGCCCAAGGTGAAATCGGTGAAATAATCCATTATGATTACTATGTTGTGAACCGTGAGGTCAAAGAGGCGGTGGGCGCGCTCAGCGCAATCGTGAAGGCTGAACGCTCCAGAATATCGCGGGTGAGCGCATGGCGGCTTGAGCCGTTGCGCCGGAAGGCGCGCGAGGGTCGATGGCCAAAGAAATAAAAATCAACGAGCTGGTCGAGAAAGTCCAGTCGTATTATCCGGCCGCGGATATCGACTTGATTCGCAGCGCCTACGATTTTTCGGCCAAAGTGCATCAAGGCCAAAAACGGCTCTCGGGCGAGCCTTATCTGATCCACCCGATGGCAGTGGCGGATATCATCGCCGATCTTAAGCTCGACGTTCCCAGCGTTGTCGGCGGTCTCTTGCACGATACGGTTGAAGACACCTTGACGACGCTTGATGAGCTGAAAAGTTTATTCGGCCGCGAGATTGCTACGCTGGTTGACGGCGTGACCAAATTGGGGCGAGCCAACTTCAGCAGCCGCGAGGAAAAGCAGGCCGAAAACTTTCGCAAGATGTTGCTGGCGATGGGCAAGGACGTGCGGGTCATTTTGATCAAGCTCGCCGACCGCGTGCACAACATGCGCACCCTCGATCACATGCCGCAGCAAAAACGCATTCTGATCGCCCAGGAGACCCTGGATATCTATGCGCCGTTGTCACACCGGCTCGGCATCGCCTGGATCAAGAGTGAGCTCGAGGACCTGGCGCTCAAGTATCTTCATCCGGAGGTTTACTACCAGCTCAAACGCAATGTCGCCAAGAAAAAAAGTGACCGGGAGAAGTACATCGATGAAGTGAATTCGATCATTACCAAAAAACTCGAAGGCGAAGGCATCGAAGCCGAGGTGAGCGGGCGGCCGAAGCACTTCTACAGCATCTACCAAAAGATGGAGAGCCAGAACCTGCTCTATGATCAGATCTACGATCTGGTGGCGTTCCGGATTTTGGTCGATACGCAGCGCGAATGTTACGAAGCCCTTGGGCTGATTCATTCGCAGTGGCGCCCAGTGCCGGGCCGGTTTAAAGATTATATCGCGCTTCCCAAGCTCAACATGTATCAATCGTTGCATACCAGCGTGATCGGCCCGTACGGCGAACGGATTGAGATCCAGATCCGCACGCATGAAATGCACCGGGTCGCCGAGGAGGGGATTGCGGCGCACTGGCGCTACAAGGAAGGCGAAGAGTTTCAGGTCAGCGACATTCAAAGATTCGCATGGCTCAGGCAACTGCTCGAATGGCAGGAAAACCTGCAGGATCCCCAGGAGTTTTTGCACAGCTTGAAGGAGGACTTGTTCTCCACTTCGATGTATGTGTTTACGCCCAAAGGCGACCTGTTGAACTTTCCCAAGGGTTCCACGGTAATCGACTTCGCCTACCGGATTCACTCCGAAATCGGCCAGCGTTGTTCGGGGGCGCGGGTCAACGGCCAATTGGTTTCCCTCAAATATATCCTGCGCAGCGGCGATACGGTTGAAATCATCACCACGCCCCAGGAGGCGCCGACCCGGGATTGGCTCAAATGGGTGAAAACGCCGCGCGCGAAATTAAAAATCCGCAACTGGCTTAAGGCGCAACAGCGCGAGCGCAGCGTGCTCCTCGGCAAGGAGATTCTCGAAGGCGATCTGCATCGCTACGGGCTCAACTATGCAGGGTTGCGCGATGAAGGCAAGATCGCCTGGCTGACCAAAGAGTTGGCGATGAAAGACGAAGAAGCATTGTTGGCCGGAATCGGCTACGGGCGAATCACCACCCGCCATGCGCTCGCCAAGTTGCTCCCTGCTGATAAGCTCGACGCGGGAATAAAAAAGGGGGATGGCGCGCTCGAGTCGCTATTTCGCGTGGTATCGAAGCAGAAGCGCGGTCTGGGCATTCGCGTCAAGGGTATCGACGACGTGCTTGTGCGGTTTGCGCTATGCTGCCATCCACTGCCCGGTGAGCATATCATCGGTTTCATCACGCGCGGTCGCGGTGTCACCATCCATACCGTTGGTTGTCCGACCGTGCTCGAAAGCGATCCGCACCGGAAAATCGACGTGAGTTGGGAAGCCACCGACCAGGCGCCAAGGCCGGTGAAAATTGAAGTGACCTGCGTCGATCAGCCGGGTTTGCTGGCCGCTATCAGCGCGGCTATTACCAACGCCGAGGCGAATATCGCGCGCGCTCAAGTCCGAACTTTTACCAGCCAGCGCGCGATCAATACCTTCGAAGTGATGATTAAGGATTCCGAGCACCTCAATCGGGTGTTGCAAAACGTCGCCAAAGTCGACGGCGTCTACCGGGCCGTGCGCGCGCGCGGCAGAACCGGCGGCAAAGTCGAGTCAGATCACATCCAGAAAGAGGAGCTGCACTGATGTCGGCGGGCGGATGGGCTAGGCGACCTTCTGAACCCGGCCCGAGTGTATGCAATCGGTGCAAACCAGAGCGCGTTTGATTTGGCCTTCAAACTTCCCTTTGACCCGCTTAAGATTAGGCTGCCAGGTGCGCTTGGATTTGTTATTGGCGTGGCTGACATTGTGACCGACCGATCTTTTTTTGCCGCAAATCGTACAGACTCTAGCCATTTTGTTTTCTTATCCTCTCAATGATTTCGGTTGTGGAAGACCCCTTTAAATACGGGATGACGGCGACCCGCCCGCCATCCCGTTCGACGATATCGGCCCCGATGATTTTGTCGCCGCTCCAGTCGCCGCCCTTCGCCAAGACATTCGGCTTTATCGTGCTGATGAGCCGATAGGGATCAGGCTCGTCGAATAGAACGACATAATCTACCATCTCCATAGCCGCGATCAACTCGACTCGGTCATTCTCCGGTAGGATCGGGCGTGTCGGGCCCTTGATCGTTTTCACCGAACGGTCGCTGTTGACTCCGACAACGAGGAGATCGCCATGGGCCTTGGCTTGGCGCAAAAGATGCACATGGCCGCGGTGCAAAAGGTCGAAGCAGCCGTTCGTAAAAACGATCTTTTTGCGGCTTTGGCGCGCTGCGGCGGCGAGTTCGGCGATCTCGTCGAGATTTTTTAGTTTGCCCGGCACTTTCCATGGGGTAACACGATAACCTGCTGTTTTCAATTAAAAATTGCGTCACGTCGGGACGAAGCCAGCTTGACCCCGAGGCAAAATTTGGTTAAGGTCCAACACACAGAAAATAACCCTCTGCTTAGCTTCGTTGTCGACTAAATTAGGAGGCCACATGGAATATCAGGATCTGCGGGACTGGATCCAAATCGCCGAGGAGATGGGCGAACTTAAGACGCTGAAGGGATGCGATTGGAATCTGGAAATCGGTGCGATCACCGAGATCGTGGCCCATAAGGAAGACGGTCCGGCCGTGCTTTTTGAAGACATCAAGGGCTATCCCAAAGGCTACCGTGTGTTGTCCAACTCGCTTTCATCGCGCAAACGCTTGGCTTTGACGCTGGGGCTTCCCTCCGGCGAAAGCAAAATGGATTTCGTCAAAATCTGGAAAGACAATTACAAGAGCATCAAGCCGGTACCGGCGAAATTCGTCAAGAAAAGCGGGCTATTCGAAAATGTCTACAAGGACGGCGACATCGACATGTTCAAGTTCCCTACGCCCCTTTGGCATGACAAAGACGGCGGCCGCTATATCGGTACGGGCAGCGTCGATATCACGCGCGATCCAGACGAAGGCTGGGTTAATTACGGCACCTACCGGGTCATGATCCACGACAAGAACAAGCTGGGCTTCTATATTTCGCCGGGCAAGCACGGCCGCATTCAGCGGGAAAAATACGCCGCCAGCGGCAAGCCCTTCAAAATCGCCATGTCGTTTGGCCACGATCCACTCACTTTTCTGGCGGGCAGCATCGAAGTGCCGTACGGCGTGCCTGAATACGAATTCATCGGCGGTTTGCGCGGCGCGCCGTTCGAGATGATCGAAGGCGAGTACTCGGGCCTACCGATTCCGGCGAATGCAGAAATCGTCATTGAGGGTGATGTTCACTTCGATAATCCCAAGGTGGAAGGTCCGTTCGGCGAATGGACCGGCTATTACGCCAGCGCGGAACGCGCCGAACCGTGGGTCGAGGTAAAGCGGCTTTATCACCGTAACGATCCAATCATTCTGGGTTCGCCCCCGGGCCGGCCGCCGGCAGAACTCGGATGGTACCGCTCTTATCTCCGCTCGGCTTTGATCTGGGACGAGATGGAAAAGGCCGGAGTGCCGGACGTCAAAGGCGTTTGGCTTACGGTCTCCGGCGGCAGCCGTTTAATGATGGTGGTTTCGATCAAGCAGCGCTATCCCGGTCATGCCAAGCAGGCGGCGGTCGTCGCATCCCAATGCCATGCGGGCGCTTACCTGGGGCGGTTCGTGGTTGTCGTCGACGACGATATCGACCCATCGAACACCGACGACGTGATCTGGGCCATGTCGAGCCGCTGCGAGCCCGAACAGGACATCGATATTCTGCGGCGCTGCTGGAGCGGTCCGCTCGATCCGATCATTCATCCGACCAAGAAGGGCTTCAACTCGCGCGCGATTATCGATGCGACGCGCCCCTACGAGTGGATGAAGGACTTCCCGCCGGTTGCCGAGTCGAGCAAAGAGGTGCTCGACGCCACAGCCAAGAAGTGGGGCGCGGAGTTGTTCGGAACCAACGGCAAAAAGTAAGCGCGCTCAGGACAGCTTTATTAAGTCACTAGGAGGGCAAGTCGATCACGATAGTGGTCGGCTTGCCTTTTTTTATGACCTCGAGCTTGATTTGGCCGGCCGATTTGGCTGCTTGGATCGCGCTTTCAAGCTGCTTCGCCGAAACCACACTCTGCTCGTTCACTTTCGTGATAATATCGCCGCGCTGCAGCCCCGCATTCATGGCGGCGCTGCCGATCAGCACGTCGGTAACAATCGCGCCTGTTTGTTGTTGGCTGTCGAAAAGCTTGGCCAGTTCGGCAGTCAAATCTTGCGCCTGGACGCCTAGCTTTTTTTGCGTTTGTTCGGCCCGGGCGGGGCCCTCCGGCAGGGGCTTGGATTTGGCCAGCACTTGAGCCGAGACGAAGATCGGTGCCTTCATGCGCAACGCAAGCGCGATGGCGTCGCTCGGCCGGCTATCGACCTGCAAATTTTGACCCTTGGTCATTAGCGAAAGAAACGCAAAATAAGTGTTGTTCCGCAGCTCGGTGATCGTCACCCGCTGCAACGTCGCGTTGAGCCCCTGAAGAATATTGCGGATCAAATCGTGAGTCAGCGGACGCGGAAGTTTGACATGTTCCAGTTCCAAGGCGATCGCTTTTGCTTCGGGGACGTCGATCCAGATCGGAAGCGCTCGTTTATCGGCGACGGATTCAAGAACAACGACCGGCGTTTGCGTGTTGGGATCGATCAAGAGCGTCTTGACTCGTGTCTCGACCGAGCCGGTTTCCTGCGCGGCCTCAAGATGGGACATGGGCATTGCGAGCGCACAAACAACCATCATCCAATAACTTGATTTCATGAACCGCCTCCTCATCCTCGATGACTCATGGCCTACTCGAAGAATTAACGTGCTGAACGCTATCGCCGCGCGGCTTTTGTTGACCGCGGCATATGCGCTACATTATCGTCGAAGAATGGAGCGGAACCAAGGGTGAAGATTCAAATTCTTTCCGCCGCCATGGCGAGCCGGATTGCCGCCGGCGAAGTGGTGGAGCGGCCCGCGTCGGTGGTCAAGGAGCTGGTCGAGAACTCGCTGGACGCCAACGCCACGGAAATTTTCGTGTGGATCGAAAAAAGTGGCAGCTCGCTTATCCGCGTTAGGGATAACGGCGAAGGCATGGCACCCGAGGATATGGATCTTGCGGTCGAGCGCCACGCGACCAGCAAGCTCAGGGAAGACGAAGATCTATTCCGCATCGCAACCCTGGGTTTCCGCGGTGAGGCATTGCCGAGCATCGGCGCGGTCTCGCGGATGGCGATCACCTCCCGACAGCGAGGCGCGCTGAGCGGGCATCGTCTCTGTCTCGACGGCGGGAAGAAAAACGAAATTTGCCCCATCGGCACGGCCTTCGGAACGACGATCGAGATCAAAGACATTTTTTTCAATACGCCGGCCCGGCGCAAGTTTCTTAAAGCGCCCGCCACCGAGTTGAGCCATATTTGCGATGTCATTAACCGTATGGCTCTGGCTCATCCTGAGGTTCATTTCCGTTTGCACCACGACGCGCGCACGGTTGCCGATTATGTCGCCGTCAGCGACCCGAAGGACCGGTTGTCGCAGGTTTTCGGACCTAACGTCGCCAGCAGGTTGGCTCCTTTTCAATCGAGTCAGGACGAGCTTGCGGCGCGCGGCTTTTTGACCTCGGCGCCGGTATCGTATCCCAACGCGCGCTATCTTTTCACCTTTGTCAACCGGCGCTACGTGCGCGATAAAGTTCTCAACCACGCGGTTCTGTTCGGCTATGAAACTTTGCTGATGAAGGGGCAATACCCGGCCGTCGTCTTGTTTCTTGCGCTGCCGTTCGGCGAGGTGGACGTGAACGTTCATCCGGCTAAGTACGAAGTGCGCTTTCGCCGGCAGTCGGATGTCCATCAGGCGGTTTCCCGGGCGATCCGCGAGGCGCTGCAAAGGGAGGCCAAGGAGCCGGCGCCCAGAGGCTTCGTGACTTTCGCCGGATCGTATTCCAGCGTCAGCGAGGCGCCGCAGCCGTACGCGGACTCGCCGCTTTCGGTGCTGAGCGATGCCGGGCCGGTGCGACCGGTCTCTTCGGCGTCGTTGCCGCGAGCCGAGGGACGGCAGCAAGGGTTCTTTTCATCGATGCGAATCCTAGGACAGATCCTCGGCTCCTATCTGGTGTGCGCCACGGCGGAGGGGCTGGCGCTGATCGACCAGCACGCGGCCCATGAACGAGTGGCTTTCGAGAAGCTGCGCCGTCAACTGGACGCCGGCAAAGTGGAAAGCCAGAGCCTTTTGATATCGCAAACGGTCGATTTGAGCCCAGGTGAGATCCTGCTCTTGGAGCCAAAGCTCGCCCTACTCAACCGCTTCGGTTTCGAACTGGAACCGTTTGGCCCCGGTGCCTATGCGATCACCGCGGCCCCCGCATTATTGCCGGCCGAAGACTACAGTCAGATTGTGCGTCAGATGGTCGCGGAATTGGCCGAGGTCGACGTGTCCGCGAAGCTGCGCCAGCATCTCGAAGAGCGCCTGGCGACGATTGCGTGTCATAGCGTCATCCGCGCCAACCGTATGCTTGAAGCGGACGAGATGCGCGCCTTGCTCAGCGATTTGGATCGAATCGAATTCGCCACTCAATGCCCGCATGGCCGGCCGGTGTTGCTCGAGTTCCGGCGCGAGGAGCTCGAGAGACTCTTCAAGCGGATTGTCTGATGAGCCGCGCGCGGAGCGTGGTTTTTTCCTTGCTCATGAAACCCAAGCTGATCATCATTCTCGGCCCGACAGCGGCAGGCAAAAGCGAGCTGGCGTTGGAGTTGGCTCCACGTCTCGATGCCGAGATCCTCAACGCCGATTCCCAGCAAGTGTATCGCCACATGGACATCGGCACGGGGAAGTTATCTAGAGCCGACCGAGAGCGCGTCCCGCATCATTTGATCGATTTGGTCGATCCGGACGAGGAGTTCAACGTTGCGCTGTTTCGCCGGTTGGCAACCGGCGCGATCGGAGAGATTCGGGCGCGCGGGAAAAATGTGGTTGTCTGCGGCGGCACCGGTCTTTATTTAAAAGCGCTCATTCACGGGCTTTTCACCGGCCCCGGCCAGGATCCCGAATTTCGCCGCAGGCTGGAGGGCGAGGTCGATCAAAGCGGCCTTACAACTCTCTATCAACGGCTGATCGCCATCGACCCGAAGGTTATTTCCTCGATCCACCCCAACGATCGCCAACGCATCATCCGCGCCCTGGAAGTATTCGAACTCACCGGCCGGCCGCTCAGCGTCTGGCAGAAAGAGCATTCGTTTCAGGAAGAACCGTTCGACGTCGTTAAGGTCGGTTTGATGCGGGAACGCGCCGAGCTGTATGACCGGATCAACCGGCGCACTGAACAGATGATTCAAGAAGGTTTGCTCGAAGAAGTGCGCGGGCTGGTGACACGGGGATTCGGATTGGATCTCAAGCCGCTGCGCAGCGTTGGCTACCGCCAGATGGGCGCGGTAATTCGCGGCCAGATGGATTTGAGCGCCGCCGCGGAGGAAATCAAACAGGAGACCCGCCGGCTCGCCAAGCGACAGCTCACTTGGTTTCGCCAGGATCGCGAAATTCGCTGGTATCATCCGCAGACAGGGAAGCAAGGCATTTTCCAGGCGGCCGCCGAGTTTTTACATTAGCGCGCCGGGCAATCCTTTGCCCGAAGGCACCAGGAGTGAGCATGAGTAACCGGTTATTTTGGTTCCGTCGATTCGTCGCTGCGCTGGGGGTTTTTTTCGTCCTGCCGAGCGGCAGTCACGGCGCGGATTCGGCTTTCAACTGGAAAGTGCTGGAGGATGAAGCGGTTTCGCTGCTGAGCCGCTACCTCCAAATCGATACGACCAATCCGCCAGGTAACGAAATCAAGGCAGCCCAATTTTTCAAAGAAATTTTCGATCGCGAAGGCATCGAAGCTAGGATCATCGAATCAGCGCCGGGCAGAGGAAACATCTATGCGAGACTGCGCGGCGACGGCTCGAAGAAAGGCGTGCTGCTGCTCAACCACATGGACGTTGTCCCTGCCGACGCAAAACTGTGGCGGGAGCCGCCGTTCGGCGGCTTGATCAAAGACGGGGTGATCTGGGGGCGCGGCGCGATCGACAACAAGGGCGGTGGCATCATGGCTCTCACGACGCTGCTCGCGCTCAAGCGCCAAAACGCCCAGCTCAAAGGCGATGTGATTTTTCTCGGCACCGCCGACGAGGAGGCTGGTGGCGTGTTCGGCGCCGGTTACTGTCTCGAAAAGCATCCAAACCTTTTCAAAGATGTCGGTGTCGTGTTGAACGAAGGCGGCGGCATTCGCCTCGCCGAAGATGGCCGCGCACGCCTGTACAGCGTCGGTGTGGCGGAAAAAGTTCCGCTCTGGTTGAAGCTAACGGCGCCCGGCACGCCGGGCCACGCCGCTTCGCCGGGAGGCGATCAAGCAGTGCTGAAGCTCATTGCCGCCCTGAGCCGGATCGCAAGCTATCAGAGCCCGATTAGAGTTGTCCCGGAGGTGCAGAAGTTTTATTCCGACAGCGCGGCGTCCGCGCCGCCAGCTCGACGCGCGCAGTACCTGGATCTAGGTAAAGCGTTGCAGGATCCCGGGTTCGCCGCCGAGTTTCTCAGAGACCGCAGCAACAACGCCCGCGTTCGCAATACGATTTCCATCACGGGCATCAAAGGCTCCGATAAGATCAACGTGATCCCCGCTGAAGCTTCGGCCGAAATCGACGTGCGGTTGCTGCCCGGCGAAGAGCCCGAGGCTTTTATCAATGAAATGCGCCGCACGGTCGCTGACGATTCGATCAAGATTGAAATTTTACTCTCTCGCGCCGCCGCGGTTTCACCGGTGAGTTCGGATGCGCTGAAAGTGATCGAGCAATATGCTCACGCCAAAGATCCCGGAACGCCGATATTGTTTCCGGTGGGAAACGGCTTCACCGACTGCCACTTTTTTCGCACCCAAGGTATCCCCTGTCTAGGGTTCCTCCCCAGGCGCAGCCGCCCGAGCGAAACAGGCAGGGTCCACGGCATCAATGAACGAGTTTCAGTCGAGAGTCTCAAGTCCGATATCCGCGCGATGTATGAAATTGTCAGCAAACTGGCGATCGAATAGTCTCGACGGCGTCCTGGGCGCGTTTTCCGTAGGGCCGGTTTGAACCCCGTGCCTAAGCGCCGGACAAGACAGGCATAGCGGGTCTTCAACAGCAGGGGAGCGGATTTTCGATGAGATTATACACGTGATCGAAGGTGACTTCGTTGATCCGGGCGAGAATTTTGAACGTCCGCGGCGGCTCGTTTTTGAGAAACACCATGATCGCGGTTTCCACCGGTGGACAGCCGGCTTTTACGCAAGGGACTTCTTTGACGACAATTGGAGCCTCGGGCGGGAAAGTCAAAATCGTTTGCACCCAGTAACGGATCTGATCGAGAGTAAACTTCGAGACGTCCTGCTTGCGGCCGAAGGGATCGATTTCCCCAGCCGATGATGCGCCGTTCTCGGTCGTAATGCAGTTCATGAATCCCCGAGTGATCTTTTCTTTATCCAAGTTCCGGCCGATGAAGACCAAACGGTTAAGCCGCTCTTCTTCCTCCGCCCAGGCCCGCCCGGGTCTTCCTTCGAATAAAAGGTGCACGCCCTGAAAAACGAACTGGTCGGGATCCCTGCGCAGGTTTAAAATCCCCTTCATGCGCATGATTTGCTCGCCAAAGGCGGCGAGCAGCTCGCGAAACCATTGGCTGACCTTAAGCCCGTCCAAGTCTCCCGCCATGGTGATCGCGACCGTTTCAATGTCGTCGGTGTGGCTGTGGTGATCGTCGTGTTTCTCCGCTTTCACGTCGATGTCGAGGCTGCGCAGGTCTAAGACCGTGTCGATATCGATGTCGGAATTGCGCGTCTGGCAGATGCGCGCGGCACCGTTCAGGTTGCGAATCTTGTATTCGAGTTCGGGAAGGTCTTCCGGATTGATCAGATCGATCTTGTTGAGCAGCACCATGTCGGCAAAGGCAATCTGCTCCTTAGATTCGGGGGAGGCGCCGAGTTGCTGAAAAATATGCTTGGCGTCGACTACGGTGACCACGCCGTTCAGCTGGAAAGAGCTTTTGATGTAATCGTCGACCAAAAAGGTCTGCACAACCGGGGCGGGATCGGCAAGGCCGGTGGTTTCGATCATTAAGGTGTCGAATTTGTCGCGGTGCTCGAGAAGCTGGAACAAGCTGCGCAACAGGTCGCCGCGCACGGTACAGCAAATGCAGCCGTTGCTCATTTCGACGACCTCCTGATCCGACGAGATCAGCAAATGGTGGTCGATGCCGACTTCGCCGAACTCATTGACGATGACGGCGACGCGACGGCCGTGGTTCGCGGTCAAGATTCGATTGAGTAAAGTTGTCTTTCCGGCGCCCAAAAATCCGGTGAGAACAGTGACGGGTACTCTATCGTCATGGTTTTCCGCCATGCACTTGAAATCCTTTCGTGATTGTTTTCTAAAGTAACAACGAGCCGGGAACGAGTCAACGTTGATGTTTTCCGACCGTTTCGTTGTCGAGGAGGCGCGTAGCCATGAAGTTGAAAGGGAAAGTGGCTTTTATCACGGGCTTCGGCTCAGGCCTTGGGCAGGCGATCGCCGTCATGTTCGCGCGGGAAGGCGCCGCGGTCGCGGGAACTTCTCCGACCGAAGCCAAGGGTCGGGAAACCATGGCGAGAGTGGAAGCGGTTGGCGCTAAAGCGTTCTATCGCCCCGGCGATGCCGCCAATTCTTCGCAGATGAAGACTTTGATCGACGAGACCGCGCGCCGGTTTGGCGGCATCGATATTGTTGTCAACAGCGGCGGCGTGCGCACCAATGGCAGCATCACGGACATCACCGAAGACGATTGGGACCGCACGCTCGATGTAAATCTCAAAGGAGCGTTTGTCGTGTCGCGCCTGGCAATTCCGCACATGATCAAGCGTGGCGGCGGCGTTATTCTTCATATCGCCGCCCGCTCGGGCATGCTCGGTCAATCGGGTCGCGCGGCTTACTGCGCATCCAAGGGCGGTCTGGTGCGGCTGACCGAGGCGATGGCGATGGATCACGCGCCGCAAAAAATTCGCGTCAATTGCATTTGTCCCGGCCCGACGCGCACAGCGATGGTCGATACCTCCACACCCGAGAAGCTTGCCCGCTACAAGACCCGAGTGCCGATCGGGCGCATCGGCGAGCCGGACGACGTCGCTTACGCGGCGCTTTATCTGGCGTCGGATGAGGCCTCGATGGTGACTGCGGCTATTTTGCCGGTGGACGGCGGCATGCGGCTCACCGGACCGTAAAAAGCCGGCGGTCATCAGTGGCAGTTTTCAGAACTCAATAATCAAAAGCGCAATGAATAAGGATGGAGAGATGCTCGACGTACGGCCAATCGGAATCGAAGATTATGCGGAACGCTGCAGCAAGCCGTTATCCGCTTTGCATGACAAGCTTTGGGTAGAGACCTATGCCAAGACCCATAGTCCCGGCATGATGGTCGGGCCGGTCGAGGCACAATTCCTCAAGATGCTGGCGGTGATGACCGGCGCCCGTCGGATCCTCGAGATCGGCATGTTCACCGGCTACAGCACCTTGGCCTGGGCGGAAGCGCTGCCGAAAGACGGCCGGGTGGTGACCTGTGAAATCAATCCAAAGACGACGGAGATCGCCAAGCGCTATTTCGCCGAGAGCCCGCATGGCGGCAAAATCGAAATCAAGCTGGGGCCCGCGCTCGAAACGCTAAAACTGCTGTACGGGCTGTTCGATCTGTGTTTCATCGACGCCGATAAAGAAAACTACGGCGCCTATTACGACCGCTGCATGGAACTGGTTCGTCCGCGGGGCTTGATCATTTTAGACAATATGTTGCGGGGTGGACGCGTTCTCGATCCGACCGACACCTCGACGCGCGCGGTCGATGCCCTCAATCAGCGCATCCGCAACGATCCGCGCGTCGAGAATGTTCTTCTGCCGGTGCGCGACGGCATTATGCTGGTGCGCAAGCTCTAGTCGTGTCGGTCGGCTAACTCTCTAACTTTGCCAAACACCGTTCGAGGTCTTTCGGCACTGGCGCCGCCCACTCGTGCGACGTACGGGCATATTTCAATTTCAAACTCGCCGCATGAAGAAATTGGCGCTTTAGACCATATTTTTTCCGGAAGCGTTTATTGAATCCGAAGTCGCCGTGCTGATCGTCCAGGACGACCGGGTAGCCGAGCTTGGCAAAATGGAGACGGATTTGATGCAGGCGTCCGGTTCCGATCGTCACGCGAACGAGGGTGGTTTCTGTGAAGCGCTTTAACACCCGATACTGCGTGAGAGCGCGAACCGGATTGCCTTCTCGGCCCGGTAGGGGAAAGTCGATCTTGCCTTCATTCCAAGGAAGTCGGCCGACAATCATGCACAGGTATTCTTTCGTGATGTCGCCGGTCTCGAAGACGTTGGTCAAATCATCGCCGATCTGGGGGCTTTTGGCAACGATCAATAAACCCGTCGTATCCTTATCGAGGCGGTGGACCAACCGCGGTTGGACCGCCGACTCGCGATAACGCCTCTCGAGAAGTCCCAACAGCGACTCTCTTTTGCTGACGGTTTTTCCTTCGTGAACTGCCAAACCGGCCGGTTTGTTGATGACGAGCAGTGCTTCGTCTTCGAAAACAACTTCAAGATTCGGTTCCTTGCGCAGGGTAGTGAACGAATTCTTTTTTTCTTCAAAGGGCAGGTACAGTTGCACGCGATCGCCGGGCTTGACCAGATCCTTCACTTTCGCGCGCCGGCCGTTGATGCGCACGCCGTTCTTGCGAAAGACCTTTCTGACATAACCCATCGGGAACTCCCTTTTAAGAAAGTTCCCGAGTTTTTTGGTGGTTTCGTTTGTCGGGACGACGATTTCGCGCATTTAACCAGTGTGATAGCGACACCAGCCCGGTCGAGTCAAGCACGTATCGGGCCAATATTTGCAATACTTCAAGGATTAAGATAGCTTGCGTCGATGGCGCCAAGGCGTTTAGCCTTGATCGATGCGCTGGTGAGGTTGTCATTGAGCCGTAATGAGCCGGTCGATGTTTTAAGAAAAAAAATCGATCAAATTGATGTCAAAGTCGTTAACCTTTTAAATGATCGGGCTTCCCTGGCGCAAAAGATTGGCCATTTTAAGAGCCGAAACCATCAAGAGGTCTATGCCCCGCATCGCGAGAAAGAAGTACTCGATCGCGTCACCGAGTTAAGCCGCGGTCCCCTGCCCGAACAAGCCGTTCGCGCCGTTTTTCGAGAGATCATTTCCGGCTGCCGCTCGCTCGAAGGGCCGCTTAACGTGGCGTTCTTCGGCGCCGAGGCGACCTATACTCATCTGGCGGCGCGGGACAAATTCGGCGCAACTGCGATTTTGCGGCCGACGGCGAGTATCCCTGAGGTCTTCCAGGAAGTCGCTCGAGGGCGCGTTGCCTTCGGCGTGGTGCCGATCGAGAACTCGACTGAAGGGGTGGTCGCGCACACGCTGGACCAACTGGTCGAATCGGATCTGCAAATCATCGCGGAGATTTTTCAGGACATTCACCATAATCTTTTATCCCTCTCCGGCAGAGCCGAGGACGTTCAGCGGGTGATTTCGCATCCGCAGGCGTTGGCTCAATGCCGCGACTGGCTAGCGCGCCATTTCCCGTCAGTACCGGTGGAAGAGGTGGCGAGCACGGCTCATGCGGCGATCCGAGCGGCTGCGGATGGATCGTTGGCCGCGATTTCCAGCGCCATGGCCAAGGAAGTTTACAATCTTCAAACTGTCGCGGCGAATATCGAAGATCAGAGTACCAACATCACGCGATTTCTGGTCATCGGCAAAATGAGCGCGCCGCCGACCGGTGACGATAAGACATCGCTGGTGTTTTCCGTCCAGGACAAGCCCGGCGTCTTGCATCGCATGCTGCAGCCGTTTGCTCGGAGCCGGATCAATCTCAGCAAGATCGAGTCGCGGCCGATCAAGAACAAGCCTTGGGAGTATTTGTTCTTTCTCGACCTGCGCGGCCATCGCGAGCAGAAGGCGGTCAAAAAGGCGATCGCCGGGCTGGAGAAAAACTGTTCGTTCTTGAAAATTATGGGTTCCTATCCGAGCGGCAGATGAAAACAGTCGAGCAAGTTCCGGAATATATTCGCTCGTTGATTCCGTACGAGCCGGGGAAACCGATCGAAGAGGTGGAGCGCGAGCACGGCATCGCGAATTCGGTCAAGCTCGCGTCCAACGAAAATCCGCTGGGACCGTCGCCAAAAGCGCTGGCTGCGATCCGCGAGAAAATGGATCAGCTGAATCTTTATCCCGACGGTGACTGTTTTTACCTGAAGCGAGGTTTGTCACATAAGCTCGGCGTGGATCCGGAGATGCTGATCTTTGGCAATGGATCGAACGAGATCATTGAACTTGCCGCCCGAACTTTCATCCGCCCCGGCGATGAAGCGGTCATGGCGGAGCAGGCGTTCGTGGTCTATCAGTTGATCGTTCAGGCCGCCGGCGGCCACAGCCGAGCGGTCCCACTTAAAACCTTCACGCACGATCTGCCCGCGCTGGCGGAAGCGGTGTCGCCGCGCACCCGCATGGTATTCTTGGCCAATCCGAACAATCCGACCGGGACAATTTTCCGCCGTGAGGAATGGGAACGCTTCCTCGCCAAAGTCTCGCGCGACGTGCTTTTGATCGTCGATGAGGCTTACTTCGAGTACGTTCGAGACCCCGAGTATCCGGACTCACTGCTCTACCACCGCAAGGATCGCGCGATGATTACGCTGCGGACCTTTTCCAAGCTCTACGGCTTGGCGGGTCTGCGCATCGGTTACGGAATTGGTCCGGCGGCGCTGATCCACCTCATGCAACGAGTACGTCAGCCGTTCAACGTCAATGCACCGGCCCAATGGGGCGCCTTGGCCGCGTTGGGTGACCAAGAGCACGTGCAGCGAAGTCTCGCCGTGAATCGCCAGGGCCTGGAGTACCTGCAGGGCGAGTTTCGCAGGCTCGGCCTGGAGTTCGTACCGAGTCACGCCAATTTCGTGTTGGTGCGCGTCGGCAACGGACAAGAAGTTTTTCAGCAACTCCTCAAGCAGGGGATCATCGTTCGGCCGATGGCCGGCTACCGCTTTCCCGAGCACGTGCGAGTGACGGTGGGCACGATGGACGAGAACCGCAAGTTTATCGCCGCGCTGGAGAAGGTGATCCGGTCGGTTTGATGGCCATGTTCAGGAATTGACCTATGGCGGTGATGTTCAAGAAGGTGGTCATGGCTGGTGTCGGGCTGATCTGCGGCTCGCTGGCTTTGGACATGCGCCGGTTAAAGCTGGCCAAGGAAATCATCGGCTACGGCCGCGGCGAGGCGAATCTGCGCCTAGCGAAACGGAAGGGTATCGTCGATGGTTACTTTCTCCGCCCGCAAGATTTTCCCGAGGGCGTGAATTTGCTGATGATGGGCACGCCCGTGGAAGCGATCGCGCCGCTGACCGAGGCATTTTTACCGCAGATTCAACCGGACTGTATTGTCAGCGACGTCGGCAGCGTCAAAGCTGAGATTGTTCGCGCCATGGAGCGGCTGTTACCGGAAAACATTTATTTCGTGGCCGGCCATCCGATCGCCGGCGGCGAACAGTGGGGAGCACAGGCGGCGCATCCGGGGCTATTCGTGCGCCATCGCTGTATTCTCACGCCGACCCGAAGAACCGATCGCCGGGCGCTCGGCAAGACCGCGGCGCTCTGGCGCAGAGTCGGCGCTGAAGTCGAAATCATGGCGCCGGATGTGCACGACCGGGTACTCGGCGTCATCAGCCATCTGCCGCATGTTTTGGTTTATGCGCTGGTCAACGCCTTGGAGCACCAGGCGCTAAACGGCGTCGATTTAAAGAAATACTGCGCCGGCGGTTTCAAGGATTTTACTCGTATCGCTTCGAGCCGGCCCGAGCTCTGGCGCGACATTTGTTTGATGAATCGCGACGCGCTGGGGCGCTCGCTTGGTGGTTATATTAAATACTTGCAGCAGCTCGAAGGTTGGATTCGCGACGGCAAGGGCGCTGCCCTGGAGAAGGAATTCGCACGCGCTTATGACATCCGCGCGCGGATTCCATGAGATCGGCCCGATGAAGCGGATCGACCCGATCGATAAACCTTTGCGCGGCACGATCGCAGTGCCAGGTGATAAATCGATCGCGCATCGCGCAGTGATTTTGTCCGCTATCGCACGGGGCCGCAGCCGCATAGTCAATCTTTCCGGCGGCGATGACAACTCGCGCACGGTGCGCGCGTTTCGCCAAATGGGTGCCGAAATCTATCGCGACGGCGCCGCACTTTGCGTGGAAGGCAAGGGATGGGAAGGGCTGCATGCGCCGCCGGCGCCGATCGATTGCGGCAATTCCGGCACGACCCTGCGGCTTTTATCCGGACTCCTGGCCGGCCGGCCTTTTCGAAGCGAGTTGGACGGCGATGCCTCGCTGCGCCGGCGGCCGATGCAGCGGGTGATCGATCCATTGAGCGAAATGGGCGCGCGCATCAGAAGCCGCGGCGGCAACGGTTTGGCGCCCTTGGAAATCGACGGCGGCGGACTGCGCGGGATTAAATACCGGATGCCGATGGCAAGCGCGCAGGTGAAGTCGGCCATCGTGCTCGCGGCGTTGCAAGCCCAGGGAGAGACGGCAATCGAGGAGCCGCAGAGATCGCGCGATCACACTGAAGTGATGCTGGCCGGCTTCGGCGGTGAAATTTCGGTGAAGGGTTCGACGATCATTGTGCATGGCGGCGGCCATCTGACCGGACAGAATCTGCGCATCCCCGGGGATATTTCCTCGGCGGCATTTTTTGTTGTCGCGGCGGCGATGATTCCCGGATCGGACTTGATTGTGCACGACGTCGGTTGTAACCCGACGCGTGACGGCGTGATCGACGTCCTGCGGCGCATGGGAGCCTCGATCGAATTGCTCGGTGAACGTTTCGAGGCGGGCGAGCGAGTCGGCGATATTCATGTCATCGGCGGGCCGCTGAAAGGGGTTGACGTGGGCGCTGATCTGGTCGCGCGGACTATCGACGAGTATCCCATCCTGGCAATTGCCGGGGCCGTCGCGGAAGGGGTGACTACGTTCTCCGACGTCCGCGAGCTGCGCTACAAAGAATCGGATCGCATCATGGCGATGACCGAGGGGCTGCGCGGGCTCGGCGTGGCCGTCGAGGAGTGTGCCGACGGCATGACCATCGAGGGCCGCGAGCGCCTACGGGGCGGACGGGTCAAGAGTTACGCGGATCACCGCATCGCTATGTCGTTTGCCGTCGCCGGATTGATGAGCGAGGAAGGCGTCGAAATCGACGACGCTGGGTGTGTCGATATTTCGTTCCCGACGTTCTTTGATTTGCTGGGGCAAATTTGTTTGCATTAGGATCTCAGACAGAGGATAGTCGCGCGACCAGGAGCATGGATTGATTATTGCTATCGACGGGCCGTCGGGAGCCGGCAAGAGTACTCTGGCCAAGCGCTTGGCCAAAGAGCTTGATTTTACCTACCTGGATACCGGCGCCATGTACCGTGCCCTGGCTTTGAAGGTCTTGCGTGAAGGTATCGATTTGGCGGATGATGCCCGTCTGGCGGAATTGGTACGAGTGACTGAAATCGGTTTGCGAGAACAGCGCGGCAAGCTCGAAGTCTGGCTTGACGGCCGCGATGTAACCAGCGAGATTCGCACGCCGGAAGTGAGCCAGATGGCGTCCAAGGTCTCGGCGTTGCGCGTCGTCAGGGCGCGCATGCTCGAGTTGCAGCGTGCCATGGGACGGTGCGGCAAGGTCGTCGCCGAAGGGCGCGATATCGGCACGGTGATATTTCCCGCGGCCGAGGTCAAGATTTTTCTCGATGCGTCGATTCGAGAGCGCGCCCGACGCCGCTACGAGGAGCTCAAAACCGCCGGCCGGGCGGTGGAGTTCGCTGAAACCCTTCGTGAGATCGAAGAGCGCGACAAACGGGACAGCGAACGGGACCTAGCGCCGCTCAGCAAGGCCGAGGACGCCCTGGTGATCGACTCGTCGAAGGTCAGCGCCGATGAAGTCGCGGCCTTGGTTCTAGCGGAAATTCAAAAGAAGCTTATAGAAAATAAACAGATCGGAGTTGGTTTGCATGGCAGAACAGGATGAACAGAAGCAAGGCGCGAATGCAGGCGGCGCTAGCGAGTTTGAGGCGATGTTCGAGGAGAGCCTGCGCACGGTCAAGCCCGGGGGAGTTGTCAAAGGCAGAGTCGTCGGCATCACCGCGACCCACGTTTTGATCGACGTCGGCTACAAGTCCGAAGGGCAGATTCCTATCCAAGAATTCACCGATCGCCAGGGCAACGTGCAAGTCAGGGTCGGCGACGACGTCGACGTGTTCTTCGACTCTTCCGAAGGCGAAGGCGGCGGCATCGTGCTGTCGCGGCAACGGGCGGAGAATTTAAAAGTCTGGGAAGATCTCGAACGGGCGTTCAACGAAGGGCAAGGCGTGCCGGGACATATCATCGGCAAAGTGAAAGGCGGTTTCAAAGTCGATGTCGGCGTGCCAGCTTTTCTTCCCGGCTCTCACGTCGATATTCGTCCGAGCCGTAACCTGGACCGCTTCATCGGCACCACCGACCGCTTCGCATTGCTAAAGTTCAATCGGGCCCGCGGCAACGTCGTGGTCTCGCGCCGGGCGCTGTTGGAAAAGGAACGCGATTCTCTCAAGCAGGAAATCTTGAAAGTCTTGGAAGAAGGCGTGATCCTCGAAGGCACGGTGAAAAACATCACGGGCTACGGCGCCTTTGTCGACCTTGGCGGCATCGACGGCATTCTGCATATCAGCGACATGTCTTGGGGTCGAATCAATCATCCCTCGGAAATCGTTCAGGTCGGCGAAAAGATCAAAGTCGTCGTGCTCAAGTTCGATGCCGAGAAGGAACGCATTTCCCTCGGAATGAAACAGCTAACGCCGGATCCTTGGCATACCGTTGCGGAGAAATTTCCGGTCGGTACAAGAGTTCAGGGCAAGGTGATCAGCTTGATGGACTACGGTGCGTTCGTCGAACTTGAAAGCGGCATCGAAGGGTTGGTGCATATCTCCGAAATGTCTTGGACGCGCAAGGTCACGCATCCGTCGAAGATCCTTCAGGTCGGCCAGCAGGTCGAAGTCGTGGTGTTGAACGTCGATGCCGGCCATCGCCGCATTTCCCTGGGCTTGAAACAGGTCATGGCTAATCCATGGGAGGCGGCGAAGGACAAGTATCCGGTTGGCACGATTGTCAAGGGTCCGGTGCGGAATATTACCGATTTCGGTATTTTCGTCGGCATCGAGGAAGGTATCGACGGCCTTGTCCATATTTCCGATCTGCACTGGAGTAAAAAGGTCAAACACCCGTCGGAGCTGTATAAAAAGGGTGATGTCGTCGAGGCGAAGGTCCTGGGTGTCAACGTCGAGACCGAGCGCTTTTCTCTGGGCATTAAACAACTCGCGCCGGATCCGTGGAAAGTCGTCGCGGATCGCCACCCCGTGGGATCGAAGATCAAGGGCCAGGTCACCAGCGTACCGGATTTCGGTGTTTTCGTGCGTATCGACGAAGGCGTGGAAGGATTGATCCACGTCTCCCAGCTCAGCACCGAGCGGGTCGACAAACCATCGAGCCTGTTCAAAGTTGGTGATGAAGTCGAAGCCGAAGTCGTCAGCATAGAACCTGCCGAGCGCAAGATCGGTCTCAGCATCCGCGCCTTGCGCCGTACGGAAGAGCGCCAGGAGATGGAAAGCTACTTGAAACGGGAAAAAGAAGGCGGGCGATTTTCCTTCGAATCGCTTCTCGGCGATGAGCTCCGCCTGGACAGAGACGAAGACAACGAGAGCGGGCGCAAAGGACGCGGCTAATCCTAGCCGAAAACTCCGCCTGATTAAACATGTTTAGACGATACTCTATATTGCGCGGCCTCGGTGTGCTGTTGGTGTTTATCCTCATCGTGTTCACCGGGGTTTTCTTTTACGCCTACATCACCGGCGGCGACTCCAAGGCATTGTCGATGTTCTCCGGCGATGGGGTTGCCGTCCTGGAAATCGAAGGAGCCATCGACGACTCCGAGACCGTGCTTGCCGAGCTCAAGCGCTTTAAAGAGATGCCGTGGGTAAAGGCAATCGTGGTCCGGATCGATTCTCCCGGAGGGGCGGTCGCTCCCACCCAGGAAATTTTTCAAGAGATTCTGCGCGCCAAAAAAGAAAAGCCCTTCATCGCTTCGATGGGCGGCATGGCCACCTCGGGCGGCTACTACATCGCCGCCGCGTGCGACCAGATCATCGCCAATCCGGGCTCGTTGACCGGGTCCATCGGCGTGATCATGCAGCTCAGCAACGTCGAGGAACTGATGAAAAAAATCGGCATCCGAGGCATCAACGTCAAGAGCGCGCCAAACAAGGATATCGGCTCGCCGCTGCAACCGCTATCTCCGGAAGGTCAGAAAATTCTTCAGTCGCTGGTCGACAATGTGCACAGCCAGTTCGTCGCCGCCGTGGCCAAGGGCCGGAGCATGGACGAAGATCGGGTTCGAAAACTTGCCGACGGGCGGATTTATTCCGGAGCGCAGGCCCACGAGCTGGGATTGATCGATCAATTCGGCACCCTCCGGGATGCCATCGATCTCGCCGCCAAGCGCGGCGGCATCGACGGTGAACCGGCGATCTACTACTCCCGTCCTGAACAAGAACGCTGGTGGGAGCGGATGTTCATAGGGGTGTTCGGTTACCGGCTGCCTGGACGTGATCGCGGCTGGCTGCGTTACGAATGGTCGCCGTCACTGCTCCAATAATCGGCGGCGCCGCAAGCATTATTCTGTCGAATCAAAATATCTTTATGTTGTGAGGGTGATGCTATGACAAAAAGGGACTTGATCGATGAGGTTAACAAACGCTTCCCTCATCTTTCACGGCGCGACTCGGAAGTGATCATCAATGCGATTTTCGATTCCATGGTCGAGGCGCTGTCACAGGGAGATCGGATCGAGATCCGCGGCTTCGGCAGTTTCGTCGTGAAACACCGCCGCGCCAGGCAAGGGCGCAATCCCAAGAGTGGCGCCCTGGTTTCCGTGGCGGCCAAGCGTGTGCCTTTCTTCAAGGTCGGCAAAGAATTACGCCTGCGAGTGGATGGCAAGCCTTTCGATCCCGCCGATATCGGAGACGATGAATGAAGCAGCTCTGGGCTCCTTGGCGCATCACCTATATTGAAGAGGGCTCCAAGGAGACCGGCTGTATCTTTTGTACCAAGTTTCAAAACGTCGATCTCCGAGCCGGCCTCGTTCTGACGCACACCGTCCATACCGTCGTCATGCTGAACAAGTATCCGTACAACAACGGCCATCTGTTGCTGGCCCCCAAGCGTCATGAAAACAGTCTGGCGCAATTGCCGGTGGAGGCCTTCATTGATCTTAACGAAACCTTGCGGCGTTCAATCGAAATCGTCCGCGAGGTTTTCAATTCCAGCGGCGTCAACGTCGGCATGAATCTCGGCAAATGCGCCGGTGCGGGAATCGAGGATCATCTCCACTGGCACGTCGTGCCCCGCTGGGAGGGCGATACCAACTTTATGCCTGTCCTCGCCGACACCCGGGTCATGCCCCAACACCTCCTCGACAGCTATGATCGTTTGCAGCCCCGGTTTCAAAATCTTTCCGCTTAATGCGTTGCGCCAAAAAAAATGATATCTTGATAAAACATGGCGCCGGGCCGGCGCAAAAGAATCCCAAAAGATCTACGGTCCCAATTTTCCACGCAGGAGGCCACAGCCAGTGAGCGAGGCAAAAACATTAGCGGAACTTAAAAAAAGCGGCTTTGCGGTTTTGTCGGTGCGTGATGAGATGCGCAAGAATCTGGTTCGTCACCTGGAGAAAGGCGAACGTATTCTTCCCGGCATTCTTGGCTATGACGACACGGTGATCCCGGAAATCGAGAACGCCATTCTGTCCGGCCATCACATGGTGTTTCTCGGCGAGCGCGGCCAAGGAAAGTCGCGCATCATCCGCGGCCTGACCAGCCTGCTTGACGAGCGCATCCCGATCATCCAGGGCTGTGAAATTAACGACAACCCATTTCACCCGATCTGTCGGGTGTGCCGCAACAAGGCGGCGGAGCTGGGCGATGCGTTGCCGCTGGAGTGGATCGACCGCGATAGCCGGTATGGCGAGAAGCTCGCGACCCCCGACGTATCGATCGCCGATCTAGTCGGTGAAATCGATCCGATCAAGGTGGCCGAGGGACGTTATCTGGCCGACGAGGAAACGATTCACTACGGACTCGTACCGCGCACGAACCGCGGCGTCTTTGCGATCAACGAGTTACCCGACCTGACCGAGAAAGTGCAGGTCGGCTTGTTCAACCTGATGGAAGAGAAGGATGTCCAAATCAAGGGGTACAAGATCCGCTTGCCGCTCGACGTGGTGATCGTCGCCAGCGCCAATCCGGAAGACTATACCAGCCGCGGCCGCATCATCACGCCGCTCAAAGACCGTTTCGACGTGCAGATTCGCACTCACTATCCGAAAAAGCTCGACGATGAAATCCATATTATGGAGCAGGAGGCGGCGCCGACCGAACAACGCAGCCGCAGGGTCGAAGTGCCGCGCTTCATGAAGGAGATCCTCGGGCACTTGACCTTCGAAGCGCGCAAGTCGAACGAGATCAATCAGTCGTCGGGCGTTAGCGTGCGCGTCACGATCAACAACTATGAGAGTATCATCAGCAATGCCGAGAAGCGCTCGCTCCGCTGCAAGGAGAATGAGATCGTGCCGCGCATCAGCGATTTACACTCGCTGATGGCTTCGACCGCGGGAAAGATCGAAATGGAATATGTCGGCGAAGACAAGAAAGAGGACGAGCTGGTCGAAAAGCTGGTCAACCGCTCGATCATCAAAGTCTTCGATCAGTATTTCAGTCTCAATTCGCTCTCCAAAGTCGTCGAATATTTCAACTCAGGCTGGGGCGTTGAAGTGTCCGATCAAATGGCGGCGCAAGATTATCTGGAGGGCATCAAGGAAATTCCCGGCCTCAAAGAAGCGATCAAGTCCCTGGGCATTCAAGAATCGCCCACCTTAATGGCGTCGGCAACCGAGTTCGTTCTCGAAGGGCTCCATCTGCACCAAAAGCTCAACAAGGATATCGAAGGCGGCCGGGTCACCTACGGCAAGTGAATTTACTTCGTTCCAAACCGGCCAAAGGCCGCACTGTTCATGGTTCATTTCCGCTATAGCCGCTGGAATGGCAGCACGCGCGATGCGCTCGATTCGGACTCCGTGTTCGATCAACTGAACGATTACATGAACGAGACCGGCGATTTGCAGCAGGCGATGCGCCGGCTCATGCAAAAGGGCATCAAGGGCGACAAACAAACCAAGGGCATCGAAGATCTCTTGTCGCAGGTCGCCAAAGAGATGCGCAAGCTCTACGACGAGTACCGTTTGCAATCGGCGATGGATGAAATCCAAGACCAGCTCGAGTCGATCGTCGATCAAGAGCGCGAGACGCTCGAACAGATGGATCAAGAGGGCCGCGACGTCCAAGACAAGAAGCAATTTCTGAACGATCTGCCGGGCAAGAGCAGCGAGGCGATCGAGAAACTGACCTCCTACCGTTTCGAAAACGCCGACGCGGCCAAGGAGTTTCAACAGCTGGTCATGCAGCTCGAGCAGATCCGCAAGTTGGAAAACTGGCTGCGCCGGGAAGGCAGTCTTTTCCGCGGCCAAACGCCCATGCAGTTCCAGCAGTCCCAGGACTTGATGGAGCGCATGGAAGATCTGCGCAAGCTCGAATCGCAGCTCTCCAGCATGCAGCTTAAGGATGTCGATCAGGAGTTATTGGAAAAACTTCTCGGCGGCGATCCGAAACAGGATTTCGAAGGCGTCATGCGTATGCAATCACTGCTCGAAGAGGGCGGCTACGTGCTCGAGCAAGGCGAGCGCTTTGAGCTGACGCCTAAAGGCGTGCGGCGGGTGGGCCAGCTGGCACTCCGCGACATTTATCAGCAGCTGCGCCGCGACGGCATGGGCCGCCACACGACGCGCAATCGCGGCAGCCAGGAATTACTGATCGAAACCAGCCGGCCCTATGTTCAAGGCGAACCGCTTCATATCAACATGATCCAGACGCTCAAGAATGCTCTGCTTCACGCCGGCGGCGTGCCGGTGCGGATCGGGCCGAAAGATTTCGCCGTCTACGAGTCGGAATACAACACACGCGCGGCGACCGTACTGCTTTTGGACATGAGCTGGTCGATGAGTTGGGAGGGGCGTTTCGCCGCGGCGAAAAAAGTCGCGCTCGCCATGGAGAGTTTGGTGCGCTCGCTGCACCCGCGCGACTACTTCGGCATCGTCGGATTTTTCACCCGCGCTGTGGAATTGAAAGCCAAGGATCTGCCGCAAGCGACTTGGAACATGGGCGATCCTTTCACTAATTTGCAGGATGGTTTGCACTTGGCGACGGAGATGCTTGGCAAAAAACCCAGCGCCAACCAGCAGATGATTGTCATTACCGATGGCCAGCCGACCGCTTACTGCCGCCAGGGCAGGCTTTATTGTGAGTGGCCGCTCAGCTTCGGTGGCATCAGCCAGCGCGCCGCCGAAGAGACTTTGAAAGAAGTCGAGCGGATCACCCGCAAAGGCATCACCATCAATACCTTTATGCTCGACGACAGCCCGGTGCTGCGCGGCTTCGTCGACGACCTCACCCGTATCAACAAAGGCCGCGCTTTTTACACCCGCCCCGATCGGCTCGGAGAATATCTCCTGGTCGATTATCTTTCGCATCAACGAAAAAAAGTGTAACGCGCGCCGCGCGTTACACCATTCAAATCGTTCAAGACGTTCAATCGCTACGCTCCGTTCAAAACGTTTTTCGGAACGGTTGAACCTGCGGCTTCTGCCAGAGTCATCCGGATAGAACCTTTTGATCGCTGCCTCTCCAGGCTGTCCGGCAAACGATTTGAACCGCGGCTGAGAAGCCGCACGGCTTGACTACTGAATATATTTTCAGTATACCGGAACCATGCTTCCGCCACTGACTTCCCGGCAAAAAGCGATTTACGATTTCCTGCTCAAGAACATTCGCGAGAAGGGATTTGCGCCCTCGATTGTCGAGATCGGCAGGCAATTCAAGATCGCTTCGACCAATGGCGTCTCCGATCATCTGAAAGCTCTGGAGAAGAAGGGCTACATCCGTCGGGTCGGCAAGCGCGCCATCGAGGTCGTCAACGCCTTCGGCCAAGCGGCTTTTACCGCCACCCGTGAAGTGCCGATTGTCGGGCGCGTGCCCGCCGGAAAGCCGTTTCACAGTGAAGAAAATGTCGAGGGACATGTAAGCATTCCCGACGATATGGGGAGCGGGAAGATGTTCGCCCTGCAGGTCAAAGGCGACAGCATGATCGGCGCCGGCATCCTGGACGGCGACCGGGTGATCGTGAAGCAGCAAGGAGCTGCGGAAAACGGCGAGATCGTCTGCGCTTTGATCGAGGGCGAGGCGACATTAAAGCGATTCTTTAAAAAAGACGGCGTCATCACTCTTAAAGCAGAAAATGAGAAATACCCTCCGATCACCGTTTCGGAAGGGGAGTTTCGCATCGCCGGGCGGGTGGTGGGGCTGCTCAGGAAATTTTAAACGGCCTGAGCGTTCAAAGGTTCAAGGTTCAAAGTTCAATTGGGAAAACGATTCTCACGAACGCCCCGGTTTCCGACGTTGAACCTTGAACGTTTGAACTTTTGAACCGAGCGCTCAATGCGATCTGTGGCGGAAGCTTTGTCCAAAATATTTATGGCTTTTTCTCCCGCACAAAAACTTCGTCTCGTCTCCGCCACGACACCCTGGTCGCTCAGCGAAGTCGCCGGACGGTTGGTGGAGATATCGAGCTCTACGGCGTCGGCGGCGCTGACGATCACTTTCGGTTTGGTTCGCGAGGCGCAGGAGCGCGGCGAGCCGGTCGGATGGGTGACCTCGGTGGAGAAATTTTTCTACCCGCCCGATGTAGCCCAAAACGGCTTGGATTTAAGCGCTTTAATCGTAATTCGTTTAAGTCAAACTGGAAGTATTGCGCGCGCCGGCGAAAAACTTTTGCGCTCGGGCGGCTTTGGCATCGTCGTGCTCGATCTTGGCGCCGCCGATATTCCAATGCCGCTGCAAACCCGCCTCACCGGCCTGGCCTATCGCCACCATACGGCGCTGGTCTGCCTCACCGAAAAAGGCAGCGCGGCAGTATCTTTAGGCTCGCTGGTTTCGTTGCGCGCGCACGCGGAAAAGAAGCGCGCCGAGGATCTCCGCTTTGCTTGCGTTTTGCGCGTCCTTAAAGACAAACGACGCGGCCCCACGTGGAATTATGAAGAGCTTTACACCGGGCCGGCTGGCTTGTGTTGATCTGCCGGCTTTCCCACTGCAGCTTTTGCTCCGGCGCCATCCGGAGTGGAGTGTCTATCCGGCGGCCGTGGTGGCCGAAGACAAGCCGCAGGGGCTCATCCTCTGGGTCAACGAAAAAGCCCGCCGGCAGGGCGTGCTTCCCGGCTTGCGTTACGCCGCCGCGTTTTCTCTGGCTTCCGCGCTCCGCGCGGGCGTAGTCGTGCCGGCTGAAACGAAGAAGGCCGTCAGCGAGTTGGCTCATCGTCTCATGCGCTTTACCCCCGAAGTCGAGCCTTCGGCGGACGAGCCCGGCGTCTTTTGGCTCAACGGTGCCGGCCTGCAGCGTCTCTACGCTTCGCCGCAAAAATGGGCCTGTGCCATTCACCGAGATCTATCCGCCCAGGGGTTTGCAGTGAGCCTGGCAGTCGGCTTCACGCGCTTCGGCAGCTACGCCGTTGCGAGGGCCCAGGAAGGCATCACGGTTTTTCGTGACGGCGCCGAGGAGCGCGACGCCGCGGAGAAAGTTCTCCTCGGCCGTTTAAACATCGAGCCCGAGTTTCGCGACATGCTTTTCAAGCTCGGCATTAAAACCGTCGGCGACTTGCTCACCTTGCCGCCGGGCGGATTGCGCGAACGTTTCGGCAAAGAGGCGCACCGGCTCTATCGCATGGCGGCCGGCGATCTCTGGACGCCGTTCGCACCGCAGGCGCCGCAAGAGCCCGTTCGGCAAAAGTGTATTCTCGATGATGCCGAGAGCGACACGACCCGGCTCTTATTTCTTATCAAACAATTGCTTCATCCGCTGTTGTCGACTCTCGTGGCGCGCCATCAAGCGCTGGTGGCGCTCTGGCTCTCTTTGCTGATCGATCACGGGAACTGGCTCAAGGAGCCGCTGCGCCCGGCGGCTCCGACTCTCGACTCGACGCAAATATTAGATCTGGTCCGGCTACGCCTGGAGTCGCTCCGGCTTGACGGAGGGGTTGTTGAAATTGAGCTCCGCGCCGACGTCTGCGCCGCTACCAGCGAGCAACTGCGTTTATTCACTGAGAAGCCGGTGCGCGATCTCGATGCCGCCAATCGCGCGCTGGCCCGCTTGCGCGCCGAGTTTGGCGAAGAATCCGTCGTCTGTGCCAAGCTCGCCGACGGCCATCTTCCCGAGGCGAAATTTACTTGGGAACCGTTGACGCAAGTTAAGTTACCCAGAAACGTTTTGAACCCTTCGGCTACGCTCAGGGCAGGCTCCGCGAAGCGGTTGAACGATTTGAACGGCTTGAACCTGTCCACTCCGAATATGTTAGTGCGCCGCGTTTTCGCCAAGCCACAACGCCTGGCCGGCGCGCCGTACCCCTCGCACGAAGACGGCTGGCTGATTCTCGGTCACCAATACGGCAGCATCGACAAACTCACCGGCCCCTATATTTTTTCCGGCGGCTGGTGGAACCGCGAGATCCAGCGCGAATACTACTACGCCGAAACCCGTCGCGGTGATTTCCTATGGATTTACTATGATCGGGTGAGGAGGAGATGGTTTTGGCAAGGGATGCTGGAATAAAAAGGTTCAAATCGTTCAAGCCGTTCAAAACGTTCAAATCGTTTAGGAGGAGAACCTATGCAAGTGAAAAACTTTGAAGACTTAGAAATCTGGAAAGACGCCAGAGCGTTAACGAAGGGAATCTATCAGCTGACGAGAGATTCGAGATTTTCGAAGGATTTCGCTCTGCGGGATCAAATCAGGCGCGCAGCAGTGTCGATAATGTCAAACATCGCCGAAGGTTTTGAACGGGGAGGCAATCAAGAATTCATTCAGTTTCTCTATGTGTCAAAAGCATCCTGCGGTGAAGTTCGTTCCCAACTTTATGTAGCCTTGGATCAATCGTACGTAACGCCTAAAGACTGTGATGATGCCAGCAAGTCCTTCCGCCGCTTATCGATCATGATCAGCAATCTGATCGATTATTTGAAAAGCAGCGGCATGAAAGGATCAAAATATACCTCGACAAATCGTCCAAAGAATCTGAGCTCTTCGATTCCTTCCGAGACGGCTTGAACTACTTGAACGATTTGAACGTCTTGAACCCGGAAGATTAGATTGAGGAGACTATGTATGAGCCATAAATTTTCGACGGAACATCCTGGCCGCATATTGTTAGAGGATTTCTTAGCTCCGCACGGCATCAGTGTTTGGCATCTCGCCCGAGACATCGGTGTTCCGGTCCGGCGTATCTACGAGATAATCCAAGGACAACGGCCGATCAACGCCGACATCGCCCACCGCCTCGCGCATTACTTCGGCATGTCCGAGCGCTACTGGCTAGATCTGCAGGCGCGGTACGATTTGAGGGTTGAGAGTGACGCGTATCAACGCTGTGTTGGGCGTCATTGTCTGGCTGTAGCGAAATAGGCTAATAACGCATACAAATCGTTCCAAGCGTGAAGACACGTTGGATGTGGTTTTCCTGACAATTGCTCATAGATATGAACAACCAAAAATCTGATCTAAGCGAAATCGGATCCTGGTCCGAGATCAAGCTGGACATTATTCGCGAGTATGCATCGGCGTATTCACGGATTCTCGCCGCACAGACACGGCCTCCATTAAAACATGTCTATATCGATGGATTTTCAGGGTCGGGAGTTTACGTCGCAAAGTCTACGAAAGATCTTGTTTGGGGGTCTCCGATGAGTGCACTGCTCGTCAAACCTCCTTTCAAGGAGTATAACTTTATTGATCTCGATGAGGGGAACATTGACGCGCTCGAAATGCAGGTTCGAAGCAATACACAAGGCCCCTACAACCCCGATTCAACATTCTTCTACAATGACGACTGTAATCGAGTTCTTCTGTCTGACGTCTTCCCACGTGTCAAGTACGAAGAGTATACCCGTGGCTTGTGCCTACTAGATCCCTACGGTCTTCACTTAGACTGGAAAGTTATCAAGACAGCGGGACAGATGCGTTCGATCGAGGTCTTCTTAAATTTTCCGATAATGGATATCAACCGAAATGTATTGCGGCGTAACCCAACTGCCACGTCCGCAAGCCAAGCCGATAGGCTTACGCGATATTGGGGTGATGAGTCCTGGCGGAAGGCGGGCTATTCAACTACTGGTAACCTTTTCGGATATGAGGAGAAAACATCAAACGAGGCATTGGCGAATGCGTTTAGAGAACGACTCAAAGCTGTCGCAGGCTTCGAATATGTGCCGCAGCCGATGCCGATGAAAAATTCCAAGGGCGCGGTGGTCTACTACCTCTATTTTGCGTCGCAGAAGCCGGTCGCTGCGCGAATCGTGCGGGATATTTTTAAGAAGTACCAAAATTGAGAGGCCTACTCATGGGGACAAAAACGACGATTGAATGGACTGAAATGACCTGGAACCCGGTTAC
>Ga0210113_1000002_pt1 | contig 84111 bp, 71 predicted proteins | sample MayberryNW_Catta_5_FD_185523 | JGI IMG/M metagenome (GOLD analysis project Ga0210113, IMG submission 185523) | Wetland microbial communities from San Francisco Bay, California, USA, that impact long-term carbon sequestration -... | ecosystem: Environmental > Aquatic > Marine > Wetlands ...
AGCGGCGCTATAAGGCAGCTTTCATCGCTAAAATATCTGATGCTGAAGGAGAAGCTGCGGAAACCCAAGTGTGGATTCAATTTGCCGAGTCATTCGCGCCGGATACCTACAGACGGGTCGGAGCAATCCAGTCCGATGTAAGTGACTCGTTACGTCAATCCTATGACGAAACTCTCAGGATGATCGTTGCTATGATTAATCGACCTCAGTCTTGGGTAATCACCAAATGAAACCTGGTTGGTACGAATTCTCCACATCTCCTGGTTTCCTAGTCTGCCAGTCTGCTTGTCTGTGCCCGACCGAGCCTTGTCTCCTTGTATCTTGGTTACCGAACAAGACGGGTCCTTGTCTCCCAGTCTCCATGTCTTCTTGTCTGAGTGTTGGTGAGCACAGTCATGAGCGCGAATGAAACCGTGCCGGCACTTTCGGCGCATGAGATACGCAAGTCATTTCTGCGCGAGAGCGGTGAGACGGTCGCGGCGCTTAACGGAGTCTCGTTATCAGTTGACCATGGTACGCTCACGGCGCTGGTTGGACCGGACGGAGCAGGGAAAACGACATTGATTCGCCTGGCGGCGGGTCTTTTGGCCGCCGATAGCGGTGCAATCGAAGTATTGGGTATCGATGTGAAGCTGAATCCGCAGAAGATTCAGGACAGGATCGGTTACATGCCACAGCGGTTCGGCTTGTATGAGGATCTCACGGTTCAAGAAAATCTCAATCTGTATGCCGATCTTCACGGCGTGAGCATGGACGAGCGGAGTGAACGCTATCCAAGACTCATGGAAATGACGGCGCTCGGGCCGTTCACCGGCCGGCTCGCCGGACGGCTATCAGGCGGTATGAAACAAAAGCTCGGTCTGGCGTGCACCTTGGTTCGCTCGCCGGAGTTATTGTTACTCGACGAACCGACCGTGGGCGTCGACCCGCTTTCCCGGCGCGAGCTTTGGGAAATCATTCTTCAGCTGGTTAACGAGCGCGGTCTTACGGTGTTTCTCAGCACGTCTTACCTCGACGAAGCGGAACGATGCGGTCAGATCATCGTCCTGCACGAAGGAAATAGGCTCGCCCAAGGGCGGCCGAGTGATGTGAGCGGATTGGCCGCAGAGCGCACGTTTCTTGCGGCGTCACCCGCGGATCAAAGAGCCCGCACCTTGCAGGCGCGACTGCTCGATCAGCCGAGCGTTATCGATGCGTTGCCCGAAGGCGGCAAAGTGAGAATCGTTACAAAGGATAGAGGCGGAACGATCGAGGATGAACTAGGTTTGGATTCACCTCTGGCCGGTGCCGTCATTACCGCAGTTCCGCCGCGATTCGAAGACGGCTTCATGGTGCTCTTGGAGCAGGCAAGGAGCAGGGGAGAAGAGGAAACAAGCAGACAAGAAGACAGGGAGATAAGGAGACAGATAGACAAGGAACGACGGAGAAGCGAAGAAAAGGCAGAGCGCTTCGATTTCTCTTCATCTCCAAGTCCCCCGGTCTCCTTGTCTCCCGATCTGGCCAGGGTGGCGGTGGTCGAGGTGCGCGATCTGGTGCGCAAGTTTGGCAGCTTCACGGCTGTCGATCACGTCAGCTTTGAAGTTCATCGCGGCGAAATCTTTGGCCTGCTTGGCCCGAACGGGGCGGGCAAAACCACCACCTTTCGCATGCTCTGTGGTCTGTTACCCGCTACTAGCGGCGTGCTCCAAGTCGCCGGTATGGATCTGCGCCGCGCCCGCGCCTCGGCGCGACAGAAAGTCGGCTACGTGGCGCAGAAATTTGCACTCTATGCTCAGCTCACCGTGCGCGAAAATCTCGAATTTTTTGCCAGTGCTTATAATCTGCGAGGGAGCCAAAAGCAGCGCCGGATCGAGTGGGCTATGAAAGAGTTCGGCTTGTTTACTTTTGTCGACTTGCCGAGCGGTCATTTACCCGGTGGATACAAGCAGAGACTCGCAATGGCCGCCGCGTTACTGCATGAGCCGGAGACGTTGTTCCTCGATGAGCCGACCAGCGGTGCAGATCCAATGACCCGGCGTGATTTTTGGCGGCGCATCGTATCCCTGGCAGAGCAAGGCGTGACGGTCGTCGTGACCACGCACTTTATGGAAGAAGCGGAATATTGCGACCACGTCGCGATCATGGATGCCGGGCGGGTGTTGGCCCAAGGGACGCCGGCGGAGATTCGTCTTCATGGCCGCGTTGATGGCCGCGAACCGACGATGGAAGACGCTTTTATTGCGATTGTCGAGGAAGCGCGCGAGTCGGCTGCTTTGGCTAACGGCGGAGCGGCAGCATGAGTGTCGCGATGAGACCTGAACGGAACCTCGCCGCTACCGGGCGCCGGCGGCGCGTTTGGTCTTTGGTAAAAAAAGAAGTGCGCCAAGTCATCCGCGATCCGAGCAGTATCGCGATCGGTATCGTGTTGCCGGTCGTTTTGATCTTACTGTTCGGCTACGGAATGTCCCTCGATGTCACCAACGTGCCGGTGGCGGTCGTTTTGGAGGATCCCTCGCCGGCGTCAACGGAGCTGGCGGCGAGCTTTCAGCTCTCGCGTTATTTTGACGCGCGGACGACGACGTCCATACGCCATGCTGAAGAGCTGATGCTTGCCCGCAAGGTAGACGGGATCATACGTATTCGCCCGGACTTCAGCCGGCGCCTAAGCCGCGGCGATGCCGAAGTGCAGGTCCTCGTTCACGGCATCGATGCCAATCGCGCCCGAATCATCGAGGGTTATGTACAGGGCGCGGTTGGAGTCTGGGCGATGCGTCTTAGCGCCCAAGGAGAACAGGTTTTAACCGGGCCGGTGCGCGTGCAAAATCGCATGTGGTTTAACGAGGCGAACGAGAGCCGGTACTTTCTGGTTCCGGGCTTGATCGTGTTGGTCATGACCCTGATCGGCGCGCTCCTGACGTCGCTCGTGGTGGCGCGTGAGTGGGAGCGCGGCACGATCGAGGCTCTCTTTGTTACGCCGATTCGGCCGGGCGAAATCCTTCTCGGCAAAACTATTCCCTATTTTGCGCTCGGTATGATCGGTTTTGTGCTTTGTGTGCTCTCCGCCAAGTTCCTTTTTCATGTGCCGCTGCGCGGCTCCCTCCTGGTTCTGACGGGTGTGTCCATGCTCTACCTGCTGGTCGCATTGGCGCTCGGACTGCTGATCTCATCGGCGCTGAAAAGCCAGTTTGTCGCAAGTCAGATTACACTTTTGGTGACGTTTCTTCCCGCGGTCATGCTTTCCGGTTTTCTCTTTGATTTGCGCAGCCTGCCGGCTGCGGTGCAACTCGTCACGTTTCTGTTGCCGGCTCGCTACTACGTGACCTTGCTGCAGACGATTTTTCTCGTCGGCGACGTGTGGGCGGTGATTGTGCCGAATGCGGCGGTGCTCGCCGCGATGATGACCGTGCTTCTATGGCTCGCGCGACGCGCGACACGGAAACAGCTGGCATGAGACGGCCATGAGCGACGCATTGCTTCGGATCATCGCGCTCACGCGCAAAGAGCTCCTGGCGGTCCTGAAGGATCCGCGCACGCGACTCAGTATCATCCTTCCGCCGATCCTCCAGTGCCTCATCTATGGTTACGTGGCAACCTATGATTTGAACGATGTCGCTTACGCGGTGCTCGACAAGGATCGCAGCGCCGTCTCCCGCGAGTTGTTGGCGGGTTTGGATGGATCGGGAGTGTTTCGGCGCGTCGCTGAGCTCAATCGCCCCTCCGACATCCACCGGATGATCGATGAACAACGGGCCTTATTGGTGATCCAGATCGAGCAGGATTTCGCGCGCCGATTGATCTCCGGCGCACCCGCAGACATACAAATCATTGCCGATGGGCGCAACTCGAACACGGCAGGTATCGCGATCGGTTATGTGAACACCATCGTGGAATCCTTCAACGCTCGATGGCGCGCCGACCACCAGCAAGGCGATCCGCCCATTCGGCTCACCACGCGAGCCTGGTACAATCCCAATCTAGAGACGCGCTGGCATATGATTCCTGCTTTGATCGGCATGCTGACGTTGCTCGAGACCATTCTTTTAACCGGCTTATCGGTGGCGCGTGAACTCGAGCAGGGGACTTTCGATCAACTGCTCGTGACGCCGTTTCGGCCCGCTGAAATCATGGTCGGCAAAGCCGTGCCGCCGATCCTCGTGGGAGTCCTGCAGGCGACTTTGGTGGTTTTGGTCGCGCAGCTTTGGTTTCAGATACCGTTTGCCGGCTCGTTCGTCACGCTTTACGTCGCACTCACCGTATTCTTACTCGCGGCCAGCGGCATCGGACTATTGCTCTCATCCGTGGCCGCGACCATGCAGCAGGCCATGCTGTATTCATTTTTGCTGATCATGCCGTTCGCGCTGCTGTCCGGCTTTACGACTCCGATCAGCAGCATGCCGGAGTTGCTGCAATACTTCACCTTGATCAACCCGCTTCGTTACGCCATCGAAATGGCGCATCGAGTGTATCTCGAAGGCGCCGGCTTGCACCTACTCTGGCCGCAGTTATGGCCGCTGACGATCATCGCCGCGGTTACTCTTTCTGGCGCGTCTTGGATGTTTCGCCACCGCTTGGTGTAGGAGCGCGACGGGATCTGTTAAAAGTGGGGTTGGAAAGGAAAAAGATGAAGGACATGAAGTTTATATCGAGGGTCGTCATGGGTGTGTTACCGTCGGTCCTGATCGGCTGCGCTGTTGGCCCCAATTACCAAGAGCCGCCCATGACGGCGCGGGCAGATTGGAACGAGGCAAAGCAAGAGGGAGTGGAGACCGGGGCCGCCGATCTGGCCCGCTGGTGGACAGTATTTGACGATCCGCTGTTAAACTCGCTCATCGCGCGCGCGGTACAATCGAACCTTGATCTGCGCATCGCCGAGGCCCGTATCCGCGAAGCGCGCGGCGCCCTTGGGCTGGCGGGCGCCGATCTGTGGCCCAACGTGGATGTGTCGGGCTCCTACTCGCGCAACCGCTCCAGTGAGAATGCGGTGGGCGCACCGGCTCAAGGCGCCGTGGTGGCTCCAATTACCGGTAGACGGTTGGAGCAGGATTTATACAGAACCGGCTTTGATTCCGATTGGGAGATCGATATTTTCGGCGGCGCGCGCCGGCGCGTCGAAGCCGCGCAAGCAAATGTCGAAGCGTCGATCGAGGACCGGCGTGACGTGCTGGTCACTTTGCTCGGCGACGTGGCGAAGAACTATATCGACCTGCGCGGCTTGCAACGGCGGTTGGACGTCGCTCAAGCAAACCTCAAGGCGCAGCAAGTAACCTTGGATCTCACCCGCGTCCGCTTTGACGCCGGTCTTGCGAGCGACCTGGAAGTGGCGCGGGCGGAAGGCCAGGTCAACGCGACGGCGGCGCAGGTCCCAACTCTGCAAAGCGCGATCAAAGAAGCCGCCTACCGACTTGATCTTTTGCTCGGTGCACAGATGGGGACGGTTTCGGACGAGCTCGCCAAGGAGACGCCGATTCCCGCACTGCCACCGCAAGCCAAGGTTGGTTTGCCCATTGATCTGCTAAGGCGGCGCCCCGACATTCGCCGCGCCGAACGGCAGCTAGCGGCGGCGACGGCTCAAGTTGCCGCGGCGAGGGCTGACCTTTATCCGAAATTTTCTCTGGCGGGAGCAATCGGCTTGCAGAGCGTCAGCGCCGGCGACTGGCTTGCCGGGCCAAGCCGCTTTTGGTCCATCGGGCCGACGATTAGTTGGCCGGTGTTCGACGCCGGTAGGATTCGCGCCAGCATTGAAATTCGCAACGCCCAGCAGGAGCAGGCCTTGAAACTGTACGAGAAATCGTTGTTGACCGCGTTTGCAGACGTGGAAAATGCACTGGTCAACTACGGCAACGAGCAAACCCGCTATCGCTCGCTGTTGCAAGCCGTAGCGGCGAATCGCCGTGCGGTCGAGTTGGCCAATGAGCTTTACGTCCGCGGTCTCAATGACTTTCTCAACGTCCTCGACGCGCAACGCGCACTGTATGTAACGGAAACCGAGCTGGCGCAAAGCGAGGCGACTATGGCCTCCAATCTAGTCGCGCTGTACAAAGCGCTCGGCGGGGGTTGGCAGACGAACTGAACAAAAGAATGCCGTGTGGGCGTGCTCGTTCATACTGCCCAATCAAAAGATCGGTGTGTGTGTGTTTCTTGACATCTCACGCCCGTCGCCGGCATCTGGAGTGTCGATGTACGCGTGAATAGCCCAGAGGAATCTTACTGCTTATTTGATCGGCGACTGCAGCGCGCGGTGTTGCACAGACACCTGTGCGCGAGACACTTTGACGCCGTCACTATCAGGCCTTGCTGCGGACGGCGGTTTGATCTATTTAGGAGACGACTAGCGATCATTTGTTGTGGCCATTAGCAACCTAAAGGAGCGCCTATGAAAGACGGATTCAAAGTCATCGACGCCGATCGACACATTCTCGAACCGAGCGACCTCTATCAGAATTACTTGCCGGAGAAATTTAAGCACCGCGTTCGTCTCGCCGGTCCCAATCAAACCGTGCGGGAAGTCGACGGCAAACCGGTGTCCGATTCGGCGCTAAGGCCGGGGCGCGTGACGGAGGATTACGGCTATATTTTTTCGTCGTCGAAGCGTTGGCGCGAATGTTTTGCGGACGCGTATGCAAATAAGTTCGATCCGGCCTCAAACGTGCGCGACATGGACCGCGAAGGGATCGACGTCTCGGTGCTGTTTCCGACGATCGGCCTTTACATTATGTGGCGCGATGACATCGATCCGGAGCTGAGCGCGGCGATCTGCCGAGCCTACAACACCTGGCTCGCCGAATATTGCGATTACGATCGCAAGCGCCTGCACGGCGTCATGCTGATTCCGCTGCAGGACCCGGCCCGAGCCGTCGAAGAATTGAAATATGCGCGCGAGAAACTCGGCCTGGTCGGCATCTTCTGGCGGCCGAATAGATTCTGCGGGCGCACGTTCGCGAGTCCCGACTATTATCCGATCTACGATGTTTGTTCCGAGCTCGGAGTCACGATTTGTGTTCATGAAGGCGCGCGCACGATCTTGCCCCAGGCCGGGAGCGATCGATATAGCGAATTCGGGCGCCATATCGCCTGTCATCCGCTTGAGCAGATGCTCGCCTGTTTGAATTTCTGCGCCGACGGCATCCTGGAAAAATTTCCCAAACTGAAAGTCGCCCACCTGGAGTCGGGTTGCGGCTGGGTGCCGTTCTGGCTCGAGCGCATGGACGAGCATTGGGAGCATGAGTCGCACGGCTCGGCGAAGATCACCAAAGAAAAACCCAGCCATTACTTCAAGCAAAACTGTTGGGTGAGCTGCGAGGCCGGCGAGGAGCTGGCGCCGGTGTTCATCGAGCATGTCGGCGACGATTACCTGATGATCGCGACGGATTATCCGCACAGCGATGCCATCGATAAATTCCCCGACAAGACCGTCGGCGCGATCAGCGGCAACGACAAGATCGCCGCCGAATCGCGGCGCAAAATTCTCTGGGATAACCCCACCAAAACTTTTGGACTCGGGGCGTAAGCTACGCAAAGAGCAAAGAGCCTGCTTGCTGGAGCTGACGATGCTAAAGACTCATGGTGTGCTTCATTTCAGTTTGCCGGTGACCGATCTGGATCGGAGCCGGAAATTTTACGAGCAGCTGCTCGGGATGAAGGTCGTCGAGCAGTCGCCCCGAATGGTTTTCTTGCGCACGGGAGATAATTATTTCATTTTGGCGAAAGGAGATGTGCCGCTAAAATACGATTCGACAAAGAGCACACCTGTACATCACGCTTTCAAGGTGACCAAGGAAGACTTTGAACCGTCGATCGAGTATTTGCGACAAAACGGCGTTGAAGTTTTTAACATCGAAGACCGTAATGAAGGCGTCTTCTGGGGCCCGCAGGCTTATTTTCTGGATCCGGACGGAAACAAGTTGGAAATCTACGCGGGACCCGGGGCCAAGGACAGGTAATCCGCACGGTCAATCCGCTCTACGAGGTTTTGCAGCTTGAAAGCCGGCCTTGTCGCTCAGCCGTCACTTCCCGTAATATAGTCTAAGCACTTGATCATTAGGTAACTTCCGTTAGCGCAGTTGATTGTGTGCGTTTGCTCTGCCGCGGCCTGCGCGATTGTCCATGATGGTATTCGTCGTGCGCTCAATGGGTCGGGACCGGCGCGAAGTTGTTTCTGCGCGCGGTCCATTTACTTTTCAGGAGCGAGCGCCGCGATTTTCTGCGATCGTGATCCTAAGGTGCGCCGAATAAGCGTACCGTATTGTCATACAACAGCTTTCTCTTCTGCAAATCCGATAAGTCTTTGCGCTCAAGGATTTCCAAGGCGGCATTGTCGCGTCCCTCGCCGTGTGGGAAGTCGGATGAGAAAAGCACCTGGCTTTCACCGATCAGCTCGAAGAGCTGGTGCAGCATCTGATCATCCGCTTCCGCCGCCATGAAGATCCTGCCTGATTTAACGTATTCGCGGATGCCGGCACGGGGCAACTGTGCGGCGTTGGGCATGCTCAGGCCGAACGGATGAGCGCCGCGATCGAGCGGCAGATAGTGATCCATCCGCGATACCATGTAGAAAATCCATTCCGCGCCGAATTCGAGAAACGCGACGTTCATGTCCGGGTACCGATCCAACATGCCGTGGCCGACAACGGCCATGAATGCAAGCTGAGCGGGGAGCGACATGCCGATAATATGGCCGTCGTAAATCGATTGACCCAGCTGAGCAAGCGCCGGATAACTCATCCCCATATGGACGCACAGCGGCAGCTTAGTGCGCGCGAACTCATCCCATACCGGGAGAAAACTCGGGTTGGAGAGCAGCCGGTCGCCGACCGTGCCAAACACCACTGCGCCTCGCGCGCCCAAACGTTGCATTTCCTCGAGAGCTTCCAAGGCTTGGGATTGATCGCGCATGGGCAGCAGGCCGGACCATTTGAGCCGCTTCGGATCCGCTTGGCATTGACGCGCAACGAAGCGATTGTAGGCGCGAAACAGCGCGGCTTCGAATCCCGGATCGGCCGTCATGTGAGCATAGAGTGTGCTCGGGAAAAGCATTTGCGCGTCGAAGCCCATGCGATCAAGGTCGCGCAGCCGCGCCGCCGGATCGGCGAGAGTCATGCTGCCGACCGAGCAATGTTCACGTTTAGTGTCGGCTCCGAACTCGGCAAGGACATTGCGTGGCGTGTTCGCTTGTTGCGCCCCGGGCCCGAGAGCATGCGGTTCGAGAGAGCCCTCGATCAACCAGCCCGCGTGGTAATTTCCCAGCCCCGATTCATCATGAACCGTTACTGGGCGGGGGCGACGCGCACGATAGGGCTCCGGAAGGTCCTGCCACATTTTCGGACTGATGGAGCCATGCGCGTCGGCGTCAAAAACACGGTACCCGTGCAGCATGGGAGATCTCCTCCGGTCGGAGTAGCTTTAGTACATTCGGGTTCGAACCGTTCCGCACCGATAAGACAAACGGGCGGGAATTAAAAACGCGCAGCACGCTTCTCGGGAGCGTGCTGCGCGTCGGTAGCGCCTATACGTTACATCGCTGACCGGTTAACGGGACGTTCGCGTCGCACTCCATTTCGCTCCGCCGGCATCGCCTTCCATTGAATTGCCGTTGACCCGACCGGTGTATTCCGTGCCGCCAGCGGTAAAGCTGATCTGCTCGCCGCTGAGCTTGCCGCTGACCGGTGTAACCGTGTTGCCGTTCTTCAGCGTGCCGCTGATCATTTGGAAGGTTTGCTTGATCGAGAGCTCGCCTTGAGGCAATTTCCACGTGCCGCCGACTTTCGCCGGAACGATCCAGAGATGTGCCGTGCACCAATTCGTACAGCCTGGGACGTTGTTGGCGGTTTCATCCGGCTTCCAATCCTCCATATCAAAGGAGTTCGATACGATCCGGGTGCCGGGTTTGAGATCGAGGATCTTCGGCCGGAGCTTCAAGTTGATGCTTGGCAGCAGGAACATGGTAATAACCTGGGCCCGCGAGAAATCGCTTTCAAAAAGATCCGCCTTCATGAAGGTTGCCATGTCGGATACACCCTCTTTAGCGGCGTTGCGTTTGGACAGTTCGACCATGTCCGGATTGTACTCGATACCGAGCGCCTTGGAGCCGCGCTTGGCAGCAGTAATGACGGTGCGGCCGTCGCCCGAGCCGAGATCGATGACGTAATCTTTCGGCGTAACTTTCGCCATGTCGAGCATTTTGTCCACGAGTGCCTGCGGCGTCGGCACCCAGACCACATCCTTGCCGGACTGGCCGACTTCCGGCTGATATTCTTTGGCGGGTTGCGCCTGGGCCATACCGCCGGTTAACGCGGCGCAAAGCGCGACTGAGAACAGATACCTGCGTGCAAAAAACATTTTTTTGGTCATAAGCCTCCTCCGATTATTTCCAATTCTTAACTTTTATAACAGACGGACAGGGGCGAGGGGAGACGTCCCGGTAGTTTTTCGGGTCCGGTCATGGAAAGAACAGAATCCCCGATGCCCTCCGCCTTTTCGGTCCGTGTGTCACTTCCCAGCCCGTCTCGCGTTCCACTTGGCTCGGTCGGCCGTTCCTTCCATCGAATGGCCGTTAACTCGCCCGGTGTATGACGTTTTCCCGGCCGTGAAAGAGATCTGCTCGCCTTTGAGCTTGCCGCTGATCGGCGTAACCGTGTTGCCATTTCTGAGGGTACCCGAGATCATCTGAAAATTTTGTTTGATCATCAGTTCGCCTTTCGGCAGCCTCCAGGTTCCTTCGGTTTTCGCCGGCACGATCCACAGATGAGCGGTGCACCAGGAGTCGCAGCCGGGAACGGTTGCGCTCTCGTCCGGCTTCCAGTCGCCCATGTCAAAAGTATTCGAAACGATGCGCGTGCCGGGTTTCAAATTCAGGATCTTCGGTCGTAGCTTGAGATTGATGCTCGATAGCAAAAACATGGTGATGACCTGGGCCTGGGAGAAATCGCTTTCAAAAAGATCGGCTTTGATAAAATTCGCGCGGTCGGAAACGCCTTCCTTGGCGGCATTGCGTTTCGACAGCTCGACCATGTCGGGATTGTACTCGATGCCGAGAGCTTTGGAGCCGCGCTTCGCCGCGGTGATGACGGTGCGGCCGTCGCCCGAGCCGAGGTCGATGACGAAATCATTCGGCGTGACTTTGGCCATGTCGAGCATCTTGTCGACCAACGCCTGCGGTGTCGGCACCCAGATGACGTCTTTGCCTTCTTGTCCGACCGCCGGCTCATAGTTCTCCGCCGGCTGGGCGTGAGCGAATTGATCACTCAGTGTGAGGCAAAGCGAAATGATAACCAAACGCAAAAATGTCTTTCCAAACATAGATATCCCCCAAAAGTCGTAGTTCGAATTCGATACAAGAATAAATGACACTCTGCTTACTCCAGGCTGAAAAAAATGTCTAGCAGGCTGCTAAAAGGGACTCTATTCTTCTTCGGTGCGGCTAGTCCGGATTTTTCATCAACCTGCTAGGCTAGGCTAGTGAAAAAAGATTCAGACTCTTCGTTACCGCGATTGCATCAAGGTTTTCGGACCATTTGCCAGAAATAGCCGGCGGCTCGCGTCACTTCAATACGGCCGACAAAAGCGAGCCACTGTCTATTCGCTGCGGCGGTCTCTACATTTTAGAGCCGGCGTGATCAGCTTCTAACGTGCGGATGGCGGGTACGAGCCAAGCAACGATCACGGTTAGGATGATGACGATCGCTCCCATGAGTGCGACGGTCAATGGCGCGCCGATGAAGTGCGCGGTCGTCCCGGCAAATAGCGCGCCGAGAGGCATGAACCCGCGGTCGAGCATATAAAGACTCAAAACCCGGCCGCGCAGTTTATCGGGCACGATCATTTGCAGCATCGTGGCGGTGCTGGCGAGAAAGAACATTTGAAAGATGCCGACGAGCACCAACATGAAAAGCGCCAGAGGAAACCAGGTGATTTGGGAAAAGATGACGAGGAGGGCGCCGAGCACGACAATGCTGCCGACCAGCAGCAAGCCTTGTCGCTGGATACGGCTGCCAAGCGAGGCGAGAGTCAGCACGGCGATCACCGCTCCGACGCCGGGCGCGGCCATCAATAAACCCAAGCCTTCAGGGCCGGTCTGAAGCACGTCTTTCTGAAACACCGGCATCAGAGTTTGATAGGGCACGGCGAAAATACGCGGCACGTAGGCGAGCGTCATTAACGCCAGAACGGCAGGAGTCGACCAGACGTAAGCAAAGCCTTCCTTTAAATTGACGAGCGCGGATCGGCGCTTGCTCTCGGCGTGGTGGGGCGGGATGTGCATCCAGTAAACCATCGCCAACACGCCGCTGTAGGCAATGGCCTGGACATAGAAATTCTCGGCCGGGCCGAACCAGGCGATCAGCGCGCCGCCCAGAGCCGGGCCGATGACTTTCATTAAATTAAATCCGCCGGAATTCAGGGCCACGGCATTCGCGAGATTTTCTTTTGGAACCACGCTCGGGATCATGCTCATGCGAACCGGTTCGGTGATCGTCCAGGCAACTCCGGTGATCAGCGTAAAAAGAAAGATATGCCAGACGTGCAGGAACGGCGACGCGACCAGCGCACCCATCAGCAGGGCGGTGATGATCAATATCCATTGGGTACGCAATAGTAATCTGCGCCGGTCCATGCGGTCAGCGGCGACGCCCGCTAACGGACCGGTGACCAGGAAAGGCAGGGCGCGGAGGCCGTTGAGCGCGCCCAGAAGCATGGAATTCCCCGTCAGGTCGTAGAGAAGCCAGCCCAAAGTGACCTGCTGAACCCATTGCCCGGCGCTCATCATCAGAGTACCGAACCAAAGATAACGGTAGTCTAAATGGCGGAGGGAGGCGAAAGTCTGAAAACGAAAACGCTGACGGGAGGACTCAACCGGCGTTTCAACCGCTGGCGATAGATGTTCTTCCAACTGATCCGCTTTCTCGGGCAGAGACGATGCAATAACTTTCTTAGCTGTATCAGGATTCAGCAGGGGTTGCTACAAAGCACCACGTCGAAGAGATCGGCAATCGGTGCGAAACGCGGCAACAGATTTCTACTTCAATTTCTTGGGAATCCTGTTCGGCTGCGACAATGCGTCGTCGCATGGGAAAGATAGGGCTGAGACGAGCTGACTCGCGCTGGAATGGGGCTCCAGCCGGGTTAGATAAAATAAAAGAACGCGCGAGCCTTGGTCTTACGATCGCGCGAGCTCTTCGAACGTAGGCTCGGGCATACCGGTTTGCCAGGTCGGGTCGCGCAGTTCGAGCCGGTTGCCGCTCGGGTCGAAGAAGTAAAGCTCCCTGCCGGTGAAAAAACCCTTGGCGCGGTAATAGAGCCGGTCGATCGGAACCTTGCGCTCTTGGAAAATTTTGCAAGCTTTGACCAAGGTTTCTGGGCTCACGGTGAACGAATGGTGCACGTTCTGCTCCTCCGTGTGCGATTTGTCGATCTCCGGCGAGCGTTCGCAGAGAAGAATATTTTGATCGCCGACGCTGAAACAGGACATCCCGGAATTGCCGAGCCGTCCCCGAGCGTTGAGCCCGAGCAGCTCGCCGTAAAACTGTTCCGCCTCAGCTAGATCATTGACCGGAATCGACCAGTGCGTGATACCTTCGATTTGTAATAATCCCATGTAACCTCCTTTTGCGATGTTTCACCGCGTAGAGTCTGGCGCAGCAATCAACGTCCCTGCTCATCAATATGGCAAAGACTGGTTGTCCGTCAAGGCGTGCTCCGCATTCAAGCCCTTGTCATGAGAGTTGCTTATCTCATAGGATACGAGACAATTCGACTAGGGAGCAAAGGAGGAATTTATGGCACGTATCCGCCACCTGGCCATACTCACTGAAGACGTGGAGAAGCTGGTTAAATTTTATACGACGGCATTCGGATTAAAAGTCGTGCACGGCATCGGCACGGCGACTTACCTATCCGATGGGCATATCAATCTCGCCATCATACCCATAGGGCCGGAGCGCAAGATTGAAGGGCCGCAGTTAAAACCGGGTATTTATCACTTCGGTTTCGAGGTCGAAGACGTCGAGTCCCTGCGTCAAACCTGCAACGACCTTAACGCGTCATCCGGTATCGACAAGCGGCCGCCCAACCGTGAAGCTGAATTCCGCATCCACGATCCCGACGGCAATCCCATCGATCTATCGCAACACGGTTGGCCGATCTAGTCTAGCTAGGCTAGCCGGCTGCTGAAAAAACTCATAGGCTTCGTTGCGCTTCATCGTCGCTTGTCAACAGACTCCGCAGTACGCCTCCTCGCGCCGATTCCTCGCGCACCTTGCCTCTGAGATCTTTTAGAGCAGCCTTCAATAAGAGTTTTCAGCAATCTGATAGTAAAGGGCGGTTGACCTCTGCCCGTTCTTCATTTCAGCTCGGGACGATAGCTAAATTTTGTAAAAGCGCCGCGCGTTTTCTCCCAGTATGGCTTCTTTGTGTTCATCCCGCAGATCGTCGCGCTCGACGATCTCGTTGATCTCTTCCATACAATTATCGAGCGAGATTTCGTGCGGGAAGTCCGATGCGAACATAAACGGTTCGGCGCCGACCCGCTCGATGGCATAAGCCAGCGCTTTTTCATTGCCTTCGCAGCCGACAAAAATCTTGCCACTTTTAAAATAGTCCGCGGGTTTGCGTTGGATGCGCAAGCCTCCGTACTCGAGCTCTCTCTCCAAACGATCGATCACCATGGCGATCCAGCTCGTGCCACCCTCGAGAAAGCCGATGCGTAAACTCGGAAATGCATCAAAGACGCCGTCGACGATCATGCCGGTCGCGGCGATCGCGAGAGGAACCGGCATGCCGAGCGCGCGAGTGGCGGGAAATACCGTGTAGGTGTTGAAACCGAGATCGCCGTAACAGCCGCCATGAACCGCCAGACTGCAATCCAGTTTGGCCGCTTCATCATAAACCGGCCAGAATTGTTTGGCGCTCAAATGCGGATTGAGACCATTCGACGGCAGCATGGCGCCCACCATGCCCAGATCTTTGACTGCGCGGCGCAGCTCCGTGACTGCCGCCGGGACATCCTGTAATGGGATCAGGGCAATGCCTTTTAATCGTGGACTGAAATTCAGATACTTTGCGTGCAGCCAGTCGTTATAGGCTCTGGCGTACGCTATCGCCCAAGGTGGAAAGGCGACCTGGCCGTAAGCCAGTCCTTCAGTTGGATAGAGCACGCTCGATTCAAGACCGGTCTTCTCCAAAAACTGCAGCCACTTTTCCGGTCCCACATCGGGATCGAACGTGCCGGGTTTACGCTCTTCCAATCTCGGCGTATGAAAGCGATCAAGAGTCGGCAAGATCCGTCGCGGATTTAGATGGCCGGTGGTTTTGAACGGTTCGCCGACATAACCGATTAGCTCGTCGACCTTCTCCATCACATGACCGTCGCAGTCGACATATTTGTTCGGCATAAATTGCTCTCCTTAGTTAGGACGGATGCATCAACTACGATCTCACCACGGAAAAACGAAGGCGACGAAGAATACAGTTTCTCATCGCGGAGGCGCAACAGAGAACGCCGAGTGGAGAGTCTGACAAAAACTGCGCCCACTCAGTGCTTCTGCGGTGAATAGGATTTGATCTGCGGACCTTTAACCTTTGTGTTCTTCTGACCTTCGTGGTGACATATCGTTTTTGCTGAGTTGCGACTGTCATACTTCTCAGATCTTATAGAACTGGCGTGCGTTGTCGCCCAGGATTGCGGCTTTGTGTTCCCGCTTCAAGTCCGTGCGTTCGACGATTTCGTTGATTTCTTCCATGCAGTTGCCGAGCGATATCTCATGTGGAAAGTCGGAGGCGAACATGAATGGGGAGGGGCCGATGCGCTCAATCGCGTAGGCAAGCGCCTTTTCGTTGCCTTCGCAACCGACGAAAATGCGACCGCTGGTGAAATAATCCTGCGGTTTTCGTTCGAGGCGAAGACCGCCATATTCCAATTCGCGTTCCAGCCGATCGATGACGATCGGGATCCACGCGGTGCCGCCTTCGAGAAAACCGATTCTTAACTTAGGGAATCGGTCGAGCATGCCTTCGACAATCATGCCGGTCGCGGCGATCGCCAAGGGGAAGGGCATGCCGAGGGCGCGTGTTGCGGGGAATACGCCGAAACTATTGAAACCCAAATCGCCGTAGCAGCCACCGTGCACGGCCAGGGCGCAATCGAGCTTTTCCGCCTCTTCGTAGATCGGCCAGTATTCTTTGGCGCCGAGATGAAACCTCAGGCCATTCGACGGCAGCATGGCGCCGACCATGCCGAGTTCTTTGACGGCCCGGCGCAGCTCGACGACGGCGCTGGTCACGTCTTGCATCGGGATCAAGGCGACACCTTTCAGCTTTGGACTGTATCTTAAATATTTTTCAGACAACCAGTCGTTGTAGCCTCTGGCGTATGACACCGCCCATGGCGCAAAGGAGATTTGGCCGTAGGCGAGACCCTCGGTTGGGAAAAGCACGCTGTACTCGAGCCCGGTCTTGTCTAGAAATTCCATCCACTTTTCAGGCCCGATCGACGGGTCGAAAGTCCCCGGCGTGCGCCGTTGCAGGCGCGGCGTATGAAAACGATCCAGACTCGGCACCATGCGCCGCGGATTGATCTCACCCTCGATGCCGTTTACTTTGCCGATCAACTCCGCGATCTCATCGACTCGCTCCATCACATGTCCGTCACAATCGACGTATTGCTTTGCCATGATTCGACCTCTTTTGGGATGCTTGCGTTTGTGCTTTATGGTGAGTTGCGTTTACTGCGGCATCTCGCTTAACAGGCGTCCATATCCTGGTATCGAATGACGCAGGCCCAGGCGCAATTGTGTCTCCCAGGCGCGCGCCGGGCCGGCGTGAACGACTGTCAGGCCTGTGTCTTTCTCCAATCGGTCGATGATTTCGACCGTCCTCCACGCCGATCCGAGCATGTAAATGCCGTCGGCCTCTTTGTGTTGGGTGGTAATCCGTTTCATGAATTCCAGAATTTGCTCTGGCGCCACACTCGGCACGGCGGCGAATGGCGAATCGATGCCCTCCATGGCTAGTACTTGAAATCCCGCTTCGGTGAAATAGCGCGCGAAAACGTTATTCATCTTTTCCGGAAAATAGCTCGCGCCGACGAATTTTTTTATGCCTAAGGTTCGCAGAGCACGCACGTGATTCTGTCCTGAGGTAAACATCTGAACGTTGTATTTCCTTTCCCAGGCGGAGATCAGCTCCTGTTCCTTTTGATAACCCAGCAGCATGAACGGCGGCGCGCCACTCGGACGAACCAACTCGGCGCCCATTTTCGCCAGCTCCGCGGCTTTGGCTTCGTAGCCCGGCATCGAAGTGCTGAACTCCTCTGCCGTGCCTTGGGTAAAGTTCATGGTCAGATAAACAAACCGGATCTTTGCCGGAATCAACGTGTCGAGATCGAGTTCTTGTCCGGCTTCGGGTCGATTCGTGGGACGTACGGTGCCGACCAGGTATTCCTTCTCCGTTGCAGCCATGTTGTCCTCCTTGCGAATTCGTACTTGATCTGTAATTAAGCGATTACATCCGTGCGCGCCGGCTGAACTTATCCGTAGCGAGATCTAACCACTTGTGCAGAGTTGGCGTCAAGCGCCGCGGATTGGGTAAGGACAATAATGAGCGATTTGTCAATCTCGACTCTTCGCATACCGATACTCAGGGCAAAATCGTGAGAAATCTTGATTTAGCCGAACCGCTGCGAGGACTGGGTCAAAGCGCTGGCAATCAACCTATTATCGTCACTTTTACCACAAATATTTGCGCGCGAGGCAGAAGGTGATCAAAGTAGGATTCATCGGGCTCGGCCGCATCGGCAAGCCGATGGCGATCAACATTCTCAAGGCGGGCTTTGATCTAACCGTCTACGATTTGCGCGCCGAGCCGATGCGAGAGCTGGTCCAGCATGGCGCGAAGGCCGCTTATTCGCCGAAAGCGCTGGCTGAAGGTGCGGATCTCGTCGAAATCGTCGTGGTTGATGATACGCAAGTTGAGGAAGTATCGCTCGGCGAGCGCGGTTTGGTCGCGGGAGCTCGAGCGGACTCGATTATTGCGATTCACAGCACCGTTAGACCGGGCACAGTCAAGCGCCTGGCCGAAATCGGCAAGCAGAAGCCCGTGCAAGTTATCGATGCGCCGATTAGCGGCGGTGAAGCCGGCGCACGGGAAAAGACGTTGTGTTACATGGTCGGCGGAGACACAGGCGTGCTCGAACGTTGTCGGGAAGTTTTCTCTACGTCGGCATCAGAGATTTTTCACATGGGCGCTTTAGGCAGCGGCGCGGTCGCGAAGATGATCGTGCAAGTCGCGACTTGTATTCACATGATGGCGGCCCATGAAGCGGAGTTGCTCGCCGAGCGAAGCGGTCTGGATTTTGCGGTGTTACAGAAAGTGCTGCATGCAAGCTCCGGGCAAAGCTTTGTCGCGGATCATTGGATTGACAGGTTCAAGTTGCCGCAAGATCCTATGGATGTTCGTCGGCGGCGCACGCAAGTGTTTCAGAAAAGCCTTGGGCCGGCGCTTGAAGCGGCTCAAGAGATGGGTTTGTCGATCCCCGGGGCGATTGTGGTGGAGCGCTTGTTGCCAGGGATCATGGGTATCGAAGATTGCTAGCTCGCGTGAGCAACGTCCAGATACACAATAGGGTGGTGGTTCAGCGAGAGTACACCGGCAAATCTTCACGGCAAAAGAGATTCTCGCTCGCTCGGACACTGTCAACCTCCATGAACTGAGAGATCTTGAACGACTGAACCAGCACGCATAATAGGGCGAAAGATTAAAACCTACCCTATTGGGCCTTTTGCTCCGCTAAGGAAGGGATTTTTATGCGTTCGTTGATATTGATCAAATTACTGGCACTTTCATTTTTCGTTCTGATCGCGTGCTCGCTCGATGCGAAAGCTGACGTTCTAAAGGTCGCGATACCGAGCACAACGCAGGCTGTGTTGCCGTTCACCATCGCTCGGGACAAGGGGTACTATCGCGCTGAAGGATTGGATGTTGAGCTGATCCTCATGAGCGCGCCGATCGCCAGCCGCGCTCTGTTGAGTGGTGACGTCACCGTCGCCACCGTAGGAGGTGCAGGGCTGCCGCCGCTGTTGCGCGGTTCGCCGTTCAAGTTTTTGTTTACGAGCTACAATCGCCCAATGTTTTGGCTTTATGCCAAACCCGAGATTCGCGATGTCAAGGCATTGAAGGGCAAACGCGTCGGCGTCTCCGGGATCGGTAGCGGGCCGGATTCTCTGATGCGAGAAATCTTGCGGCTCAACGGTCTCGACGCCAGCCGCGACGTGACCGTATTGAGTCTCGGCGTCATGCCGCTGATTTTCTCCGGGCTGCAAAGCGGGATCGTCGATGCAGCGATGCTCTCTCCACCGGTCACTTTCAAGGCCGCCGAGGCGGGATTTCGTGAACTGGTGTCATTTCCAAAACAAGATCTGGTCGAGCTGCAAGGAAGTGTGCTCGTGAGAGATGCTTCGCTGCAGTCCGAGCCGGAGCGGATCGAGAAATTCCTGCGCGCCACGTACAAGGGCTTTCTTCATATCAAGGATAATCGTACGGGGACGATTCCAATCATCGCGCGCTACTTACAGGTAAGCGAAGCCTTAGCGGCTAAAGCCTACGACCAAGTGGTCCGGCCTGCGATGACTCAGGACGGTACGCTCAACGTCGAGATGCAAGCGAAAGCCGTCGAGCACGTCCTTAAACGGCTCGACCTCAAAGAGGGACCGCCACTGGCAAAGATTTTTGACTTCGCATTGACACGCAAGGTGATCGCGGAAATTCAATCGAAAGGATGGAAACCCATCCCGTAGCTATCTGCAGCTTTCACCAAAGAGAGACCCGGTACGGCAAAACCGGCAACGAAAGTCGGAGTATTTCGCACAAGGACGCCAAGACGTCTTAGAGCCTTTCGATTCGCTCGGGAACGGTAATGCGAAGAGCACGAACGGTTAATGGACGATAACATGGCTTTGAACCTCAACATGACCTGTGGGCTCTATGATCGAAGCCAGCCGCTCATCGACGGGCGCGTGAAGCCGCGCGACATTGATTTGGATATTTACGTCAACTCCGATGACCGGAGCCGCCAGCGCGAGAGCCGCGAGGGAAAATTCGACATCGCCGAGTTTTTTACCGGCATCTACATGGCCGACCTGGAGCAAAGAACGCTGGGATTCACAGCCATCCCGATTTTTGTCAAACGAATGTTTCGCCACTCGTACATCTACATCAACAAGCGCGCGGGAATTCGCACTGCCGGTGATCTTAACGGCAAGCGCGTCGGGTTGCAGACCTGGTTTACGACGACGGCGCTGTGGGTGCGCGGCATCTTGGAAGAGGAATACGGGGTCGATCTGCAATCGATTACCTGGGTTGCCAATTGGGCCGAGAAGATCGGCATATGGCAGCCGCCTCCCTGGCTCAAACTGGAAATTGCACCTCAAGGCAGCAAGCTTCACGATCTTCTTATCGCCGGGAAGATCGATGCCGGCATCACGACGGAAACCTGGGCGCCGTTCGGCCACCCGGACATCGACTTCTTGTTGCCGAACTATCCGCAGGAAGAACGCGACTATTTCACGAAAACGGGGTTCTTTCCGATTCAACACACGCTCTTGATCAAGACCGCCGTGCTCGAGAAACATCCGTGGGTCGCGATGAGTATCTTCGATGCCTGGCAGGAAGCCAAGCAGGAGTGTTATCGCTGGCTCGATCGGCAACGGGTGCATATGACTGCGTTGTGGTATCGCTCGCTCTGGGAAGAGGAGCGTGCGATGACGGGGCCGGACCCGTACGTCTGGGGATTCAAGAAAACCCGGGCTGAAGTGGACAAGATGCTTGATTATGCATTGTGCCAGGGCCTGGTATCGCGCAGGTTTCAGCCGGAAGATATGTTTCATCCAAGCACTCTGGAGACTTAGAGGAAATGAGAATGTCATGGCTTTGCTGTCTCTATTGCGTTTAGGGCGCCCCGCCAGCGGCTCCTACAGCAAATGTCGACGAGGGCTTAATGGATTTTAGTGAATTCGTACACACGGGACCGGGAAAATTGGCTGGACGTTATCTACGGATGTTCTGGCAGCCGGTTTGTTGCTCGTATGAGCTTGCCGCCGGCCGAGCCCTGCCGGTCCGGATCTTGGGTGAAGATTTTACCGTGTACCGCGGCGACAGCGGCGCTGCCTATCTCGTCGGGCCGCGTTGTGCGCATCGGGGAACACAACTCTCCGTCGGCTCGGTGGAAGGTGAGTGTATACGCTGTTTCTATCATGGCTGGAAATACGACGGCTCGGGACAATGCGTCGAGCAGCCAGCGGAAGGGCAGTCATTCGCGGCAAAAGTCCGCATAGCGGGCTATTCAGTGAAGGAATACATGGGACTCATTTTCGCTTATGTGGGGGAAGGTGCTCCGCCCCCGTTACCGCGCTATCCGAGATTCGAATCTCCCGATATTTCGCTCGACGTAGCCGGGTTGCGGCGCATTTGCAACTACTTTAACAACATTGATAACTCGCTCGACAATGCGCATGTGCGCTTCGTGCACCAACGCCACCGGGATGCAGTCGACGATCACGTCGTACTTGGCGATCCGATCATTTCCGTCGAAGAATCCGAGTGGGGGATCAAGCGCTACGTAAAATATCCCGACGGCAAGGATCTCACTTTCTTTTTCGGCATGCCTAACATCAATTTCATCAACGGGCAGGTGGTTGACGCGGTGATCAAGCGGGCCGACGTGTTGGTATTTAAAGTTCCGGTGGACGACGAAAGCCATATTCATTTCGAAGTGCGCGCCATTCCGCTTATAGGCGAACGCGGGCGGGCGTGGATCGAAGAGCGCCGCGAGATGCGTGCACGAGCGGAACGAGATCGGCCCGATTTAGTCCGGGCCATACTCGCCGGAAAACTTCACTTGCGCGACGTGGACCCAACGCGCGTCGATTTCGTCATGCTCGAAGACGAAATCGCGCAAACAGGTCAAGGGGCGATCGCCGTCCGCAGCAACGAGCACCTCGGCCGCAGCGACCGCGGCGTGTTTCTTTTGCGCAAAATCTGGGAGCGCGAGCTGCGAAACTTAGCGGAGGGTAGGCCTGTCAAGCAATGGACTTACCGGCCGGACATGGTGCCGACGTATCCGCGGACGTAGCGCGGCGTTTAGTTTGCTGTTCACTCGTCCGGCACGCCGCCCGATCTGGCTAGGTCTTCTACTTTGATCTTTTCGACGTTCATCTTTTCCACGGCTTTGGCCATGCGATCCATGACCTCATCGAAGCTGAGCGGGGCGGCGTCTTTGGGGCGAAAACGGACCGGGTTAATGCGTGCAACGACGAAGCTTTTCAAATACGGACTGGTCAGGCCTTTGGCTTTCAAGGCGTCGACCTTTTCGATGACTGCGGCGTCCAAGGCCATCAGAGTCCGAGCGCGCTCGCGACGTATCGGCAACGCTGCTTTGAGCGGCTTTTTGATGAACTGGTCCGAGCGTCTGAGAATCGGATGGTAGGCGCCGCCGCTGAAACGGCCGTTATCCAGATAACAGAGTCCCAGGGTAATCAGCGCCGCTTCTTCAAATTCCAAGGCGTACGTTTCTTCGGTGGCATCGTCGAGGTTGGCCAGCTCCTCGTACATTTTGATGACTTCGAGCGCGCGCTCGCGCAGGTTGTGCGCCTTTTCAGTATTGAGCGCGAGGATCTGATAGGCTGCGGTGGGCTCGGGCATGACGAGGGCGACGATACATTTGGCGCCGAGAGTCTTCATCGCCGACAATCGGTGATTGCCGTTAGGAGTCCAATATCGAGTGCTGCTGTCTTTGCTTTCTTTGCGGACGACGATGATTGGATCGAGAAAGCGGCCGAGTTTGGCGATGACACTTTCGAGCTTGCGCACGTGAGCATCGGAAAGATTTCGTTGGTAAGGTGTCGGTTCGACCTGATCGATGGGCAGTGACGCCAGCACCACCCAGTGGCCGCTGAACGGCTCGCGATAAGTGGCGAGAACCCTACCGCCATCGCTCTCGATGGCAGCCTGCAGTTCATCGACGGCAGCTTGGCGCGCGCCGCTTGAAAGTTCGGTTGCCAGAAGCCCGATGGAATGGCCGGCGAGTTTGCGCCGTTTGCGCGGCGTTCCGGTTTTTTTCTGGGCTCGTTTCTGCGCCATCCGATCTGCCTAGCACAGGACGAGCTACTCTTCCAAGCGACGGATGCTGGGATAAAAGAGCATCACCAGAAGCGCCATGGCAGCGACCATGAAGCCGCCGAAACCGACGGCGACCGGCGCACCCGCGAATTCGGCGATGGCCCCGGCGATCATCCCGCCGACCGGCATCAGCTCCCAGGCAAGCCCATAGATGCCCATGACCCGGCCGCGCAGCTCGTTGGGCAAATTAACCTGCAGGACGGTGCTGATCGTCGTCATGTAAAACTGGCTGGCGACGCCGAGCGCGAAGGCAAGCGCCAAAGAAAGCGCGTACGACTTCGATAGCGCGAAAGATATAAGAAGGATGCCGAACACAATCGCGCCGACGAGCGACTGGACGCCTTTTCTGCGGGAATGCGAGAACCAGGCGACCGCCAGCACGCCGGCGAGCGCTCCCGCGCCGCCGACACTCTGGAGAAAGCCGAAACCCTGAGAACCGACATCGAGAACGTTGCGTGCAAATACGGGCATGAGAATCAAATAAGACATGCCGAAGGCGCTGTTGAAAAATATAATCGAGATGAAGATGAAGTAAATCTCATTATGGCGGATAAAATTCAGCCCCTCGACCATGTGCTGCATAACGCCACCGGGCGAGGGTGCGGTGGACGGAGTGGCCAGACGGATGCCGAGCCATAAGAAAACTGCAATCAGTGAAGCGCAAAAGCATATGTAATAAGTCGGGCCAATGCCGAGCAAGTAGATCATCATGCCCGCGAGCGCGGGACCAACCAGGCGGTTGAGCTGCCAAATCGTGCCGCCGACGGCGACGGCATTGGCGATATCTTCCTTCGGTACCATTTGCGGCAGCAACGCCATGCGGCTGGGCCGGTCAAAGGCGCGCACGCAGCCCGAGAGAATCGCCAGTGCCATAACATGCCATAAGGCTATGCTGTCCAGCACGATCAAAGTGGCGAGCGAAAAAAACGTCAGAGCAGAGACGGCCTGGGATAAAATCATGATGCGACGGCGGTCAGCGCGGTCGGCGATCACGCCGCCCAGGAGAGTCAACGCGATCGTCGGGGCTGCGAACGCCAGGCCGGTGAGCCCGAGCAGAAGTGGCGAATTGGTTAACTCAAGCACCAGCCAGCCCTGGGCCACGCCCTCCATGTTCTGTGCCAGGACAGACGAGAGCTGACCGAACCAGTAGAGCCGATAGTTACGATGGCGCAACGCGCTCAGGGCCTGAAGCAATCGCTGGCTACCCGAGAGAGATTGGACGGCGGCTTGTGACATGGTCAGTGTTACATGAACGATGGGCAGTTCCGTCATTTTTCATGAATCCATAGGTGCTGTCAAAGAACCGTGCGAGACTTTTTCCTCCTGCGATGCTACTTTTTAGCGATCATCAGTCTCTAAGCTAAAAGGTGATGCTCCATGCCGGAATATGATTACGATCTATTTACTATTGGCGCCGGGTCAGGCGGCGTGCGCGCCAGCCGGATGTCGGCCATGTTCGGCGCCAAGGTCGCCGTGGCCGAAGAACTCTATCTCGGCGGCACCTGCGTCAACGTCGGCTGTATTCCGAAGAAACTTCTCGTGTATGCGTCACACTACGCCGACGATTTTGCCGATGCCGCAAGTTACGGCTGGAACGCAAGCGCGCCTCGGCTTGACTGGGCGAGGTTGATCGCTAACAAGAACCGAGAGATCGCGCGGCTGAATAACGTTTATCGAAAAATCCTCGATGAGGCGGGCGTCGAGATTCTCGATCGCCATGCCGAGATCCTGGATCCGCATACGGTGGCGCTCGATGGCAAGAAAATTACCGCGAAATATATTCTGGTTGCGGTTGGTAGTTGGCCGGTGGTGCCAAAATTTCCCGGTTCGCAGCATGCGATCACATCCAATGAAGCGTTTTACTTGCCGTCGCTGCCCAAGCGGGTGATCATTGTGGGCGGCGGCTATATCGGCGTAGAGTTTGCCGGTATTTTGCATGGCTTGGGCGCGCAGACGGTCCAACTCTATCGTGGCGAGCTGTTCTTGCGCGGTTTTGACGATGACATTCGCATCACACTTGCCGGCGAAATGCGTAAGCGCGGCATCGATGTGAGATTCGGCGCCGACATCACACAAATTGAGAAGCTCGGCAATACCCTGCATGCGAGCTTGACGGACGGCCGCGTAATCGAGGCCGACCAGATTTTATACGCGACGGGACGTGTGCCAAAAACGCTCGATCTCGGGCTTGAAAAGGCCGGCGTGCGCATGAAGCCGAGCGGCGCGGTGGCCGTGGACGAATACTCCAAATCCAGCGTCGACAGTATTTACGCCGTCGGCGACTGCACCGACCGAATGATGCTGACACCGGTCGCAATTGCCGAGGGAATGGCAGTAGCGAATACACTGTTCAATGATAAGCCGACCCGGCCCGGATACCTCAATGTCCCCACGGCGGTCTTCAGCACGCCCAATTGCGCCACGGTGGGGCTGACCGAGGAGCAGGCACGCCAGGCAAATTTCCAAGTCGATATCTACAAGACTTCGTTTAAGCCCCTGAGGCACACGCTCACTGGACGTGACGAGCGCACGATGATGAAACTGGTCGTCGACCAAGTCAGCGATCGGGTGCTCGGCTGTCATATGGTCGGACCTGACGCGGGGGAGGTCATCCAGGGCCTCGCGGTAGCGCTTAACTGCGGCGCCACCAAAGCCCAGTTCGATGCCACGATCGGCATCCACCCGACCGCCGCGGAAGAGTTTGTTACCATGCGCACCAAAACGGCGTGATTACCTTCCACCGTGCGCGGCGAGCTTAACGTCGAATAGTTGCGATACCACGGTCGCCGGGAGCGGCGTAGGCCGCCGTGTTCGAAGCGAGCTGCGCGGAACGCTCCAGGAAATGACGCTGCGGGTGCTGGATGCCGGTACGCGAGCGTCGCTTGCGAGGTCGTCTTTCGATTCCAGTCAACGCGCGCAACACGTCCTCGCGCAACTCCCTGCTGGTTATTACAGAGTGCAGCGCCGGCGATCACTGCCAGTTCAGGCCGGTCCGGGTGAGCGCACGACGTCGACCTTCTGGCAGTGCAGCCTGATTTTGACTGTCACAATGAAGGATTCACCATTCTGCCGCCAGTACCTTACCCCGCCAAGTTTAACAAGATCAAGCTCTTAGGTTTTGGCACTCTCATTGCTCTGTCAGATCTGTAATTTGCGACTTGAGGCAAAGGGGCGGCTATGGATCGGGAAGCTTTTCGCGAACAGATGCTTGGCGTCATGGAGCGGAAGAAACATTGGGCATGGCCGATGTTTACTTCGGGGCGAGTTGCGAGAGAACTGTTACACTATCACTTTGAGCAAGAGTACGAGACCTACATAAGGGATTTCCCGGTAATGGTCGGACGAGCCTACGTCCGATGTCCGATCCCCGCCATTCGCCGGAGTCTTGCAGAAAATTTATATGAGGAAGAGACCGGGGGCCTGGTTGCGGGCAGTCCGCATCCAGTTCTGTTCCTGGAATACCCGCGCGGACTCGGTATGGACCTCAAGCGTTTCGAGCATGTGCAGTTGTTACCGGCGGCTGAACGGTATCGGACCTTCCTCGATGAGGCGACTCAATGCTACGGTTGGGATATTGCCGCAGCGATCGTAACGATTTTCGTTGAGGGCAATTCTGAAGAGCGCGCGGCATTGAAAAGCGGCGAGCATCATGCGCTGCCTCCCCTCGAGGAACATCCGCTGGTTAAGCATTACGGCTTGCCTGTGGAAAGCTTGGCTCTCACCAAGGCCCACCGGCGAGTCGAGGGCAGTCACCGTGCAGCGGCGTGGAGCGCGATCGTTGAAAATGTCACGCCCATGCGGCGCGGCGCCGTGGTCAGAACCATGGCGGAAGCTCTGGAATTTTGGCTCAAGTATCGTGACGATGTCGCGGAAGTCTGCGGTATCAAACCGAAGCGCGGAATCGTGCCCCGTCGGCGAGCCGCGCGAAAAAACTTAACCCATCGGCTCCCCGCGGTAACTCTTCGCTAGAATCTGCATGGGATTGAGCGGCCGCCTGCCATTGCCTTGCTCGATCTGAATCGCCGCCAAAGGGCAGTCTGAGCAAGTCACCTTCGGATCGCCATCAGCCATTTGCGTAAAAGCGCGGCTGCCGTACTTCAACGACATTTCGAAATGGTCCTTCTTCATTGCCCAGGTACCGTCATGACCGGAGCATTCTTCGACGACTCTGACCGTAGTCTCGGGTAGGAGGGACAGGACGTCGCGCGTCTTATAGCCAATGTTCTGCGCGCGCAGATGGCACGGCATGTGATAACTGACATTTCCCGCGCCGGTCTTGAAATCCTTCTTTAGTTTTCCTGCGCTCGCGAGTCCGGCGAGAAATTCCAACGGATCCATAGTGCGCGCAGCCACCCTCTTGGCATCCTCGGTATCTAAAAGCCGCGGGTATTCGACACGGATCATCTGTGAGCAAGTGGGATTGGTGGCGATAATGTTACGGCCCTGGTTTACATGCTCGATCAAGCCGGCGACGTTTTCTTTTGCCACCTCGACGGCGCCCTCAACGTCGCCGTTGTGCCAACGCGGCATGCCGCAGCACTGCTCGTAAGCCAATACCACGTCGATGTTATTATGCGCCATGACCTCCAAGGTGTCCGTACCGACCGCCGGTTCGTGATAGTTCACGTAGCAGGTGGAGAAAAAAGCGATCTTTGCCGCGGGTTCGCCTTGCGGCGTCTTGCGATCGCCTGCAAACCTCTTCGCAAAAGTCTTGGAGGCGAATGCCGGTAACTTTTTGTTTTTATGAATCCCGACGGAGTTATGAATAAGCTGGCGGCTGAGCGCATTTTCACTGCCCCAATTCGCTAGCGACGCCATCGCCGAGCCGAACTTGCCGACCAGGTCGGGATTGCCGAGCAGTTTGTCGATCAGCGGAACGCTCGTTTTCTTGACTTCCTGCGCCTTGGCGCGAGTCATCAAGCGCGGAAAATCGATCGCCCACTCATGATCGCCCGGTGTATAGGGACACTTGATATAGCAAAGCTTGCATTGAAAACAGAGGTCGACGACCTTGCTGACGTCTTCGCTTTTAATCTTTTTCGTATCAACTTCGGCGTACTTGCCCTCCGTGCAGTAGTCATCGATGGCATCGAACATCTTTGGAAAACTGCCGCAGTATTTAACGCACATACGGCAATCCGCGCATAGGCTAAAGATCCGCTCGACTTCGGAACGAAGATCTTTTTCATCGTAATAGCGCGGGTCGGTTGGGTTGTAGGCCGGTTTGTTAGTCACGATTGAATTCCTTGGGGCGCTCGGCGCGAGTAGATAATTGATTTTTGCTAGCGCGGGTTGGGCGGTTAAGAGGGCACTTGATACGCATTCGATGATTATCAATAACCTATTGCAATGATTGGCGGGAGTCAATGTTGCCCCGGCTGCGCCGGCTGGTTTGACCTGCCAGAGCCAATCTCGCATAGTCGTAAACAAGTTCGCTCAGTTTGGAGGTTTTTCGTGCAGCTCAGAATCGCCGCTGTGGATCTCGTCAGCAACACATGTTTTCCCGCATTGGCCGCCGACGAGTTGGGATTGTTCAAGGCCCAGGGTTTGGAGGCGCGCATAGAGTTGGTGCCCATGCTCGGTGCTACCAAAGCACTTCGCAGCGGACGCGCCGACGCGATGATCGCGGGTTCGGTACACGACGTCTTGACTGAATTTCCCGATTGGCAAGGCGTGAAGATCGCCGTGGCGCTATCCCAGGGCACGCCGTGGTTGCTGACCGTGCGAGCCGACCTCAAGGCAAAGCGTGGCGAGATTAGCGCGCTGCGCGCTCTTCGCCTGACGGCGGCCGAAGGGCCGGACCTGGCGCTCAAGCAGATGCTCCGCGGCGCCGGAATGGATCCCGATCGCGATTTGCAAATTATCGAGCTGCCCGGCGTCAAATCGCGTGATGTTTCCTTTGGCGTTTTTGCCGCACGCGCGCTCGAAACCGGCTTAATCGATGGGTTTTGGGCTAATGCGATGGGCGCTGAGACCGCCGTGAGCCGTGGAGTTGGCAAGATCTTGATCGACGTTCGTCGGGGGGACGATCCCGGCGAAGTGCGTTATTTCACCTTCGCGGGCATGGCGACAACGGATAGCTTTATCGAGCGTGAGCCAGACGCTGTGGCAGCGGCGGTGCATGCAATCACGCAAGCGCAAGAAGCGCTGCGCGCCGATCCGGCTCTGGCGCGCCAAGTCGGTGAGCGAAAATTTCCCCAAGATGCCGCCCAGCTGATTGCCAACGTGATCGCGCGCGACATCGAATTCTACCATCCTGCGATCAGCGAGGAAGCCATCGTCAAGATGAATCGCTTCGCTCAATCCGCCGGTCACCTCTCGCGACCAGTTTCGTACGATCAGGTGGTCGCGGTCCGTTACCGCGATTTGTGGAAAACCTGAAGTTTCGACACACCGCGGCGCGGACCGACAGTTTGTGCGACGGTCACCCGATCGTCGCTTACAGCTGCCTGACCGGCAACGCCGCATGCGCGAGAATGTCGTTAGGCGACCGTGAATTCTGCCCGCGCAAGTTCAAGCTGATTGCGAATGGCTGCGGACCTCCTAGCGCTCCTAAGGGGAAGGGCGCTTGATGCCGAATTCTCTCGACACGCTCTCGAGCGTTTCGAAATCCGCCAAGGTTCGAAGCGACGCAAAGGTCGGAAAGATCATCGGCAGCTCGCCGCGCTCGTGTAGTTGTATGGCGCGGTCGGGAGTTAGCCAGAGGCTATGAGCGACTTCATAGGAGGTTGCCAGCGGATTTTGCTCCGGCGGCAAGGCCGCGACGAAAAAGCGCGTGTCAAAGCGCATAGGCGTCCCTGCCGGAGTTTGCCAATGCGAAAAATAGCCCAAGGCGGTTAAGTCGCAGAGAAGATCCTCGCTCTCCAGCAGATCGGCAAAACTTAACGAGTCTTCAAGTAGCGCCTTGTGCTTGCCGGCGAGCCGCGCCAATTGCGCTTGGCTCAAACGGGGTTCGCCGCCGCCGGCCGCGAGCAGAACTCCGACCTCTTCAAAGAGCTCGCGGACAGCGGCAATCCAAAAACCGAGCGCTTGCCTTGGGCTAAACTCTGCGCCGACGATTTTACGCGCCTGCTCGGTGGCGAGGCCGGAGCAGCGACGAACGATCCGCTCACAAAAGTCATCTTTCCTTACAGTCCCGCCGGGATAGCAGTAGAGGCCGCCGAGAAACGCCATGTTCTCGGGCCGTCGCGTGAGAAACGCCTCGAATCCTTTCGGCTCAGCGTCTCGCAACAGAATAACGGTGGCTGCCTGCCGTGGTGTTCGGTCCTCGCTCACCGGACCTCGAGCGTCAGCGCGGAACCAAAAAAGTTTCGACACGGCGCGCCGGCGCAGTGAAAAAAATCGAAGCGTGCATCGGCCGCGGCGAAAAACACCAGACTCGAGGAGACCGTGCCCGAGTTTTCGCGGTGCACGCAGATGGCTTCACCCGGATCTGTCGCACCTGCTAGCAAAGAATGATCCCCGAGCACCGAGCTGAGTTCGGCGATCGCCCGTGATGTATCCAGGGGATCTGCCAGGCGGACGCCGGCCTGGGCAAAGAGGGTATAGGCTCGCTCGGCCTTGGCGGAATGCAGGTCGAACTCCGCCGCGCTGCTAAAAACATGCAGGCCAGGTTGGAATCGATGCGTCAGGATTTCCTCCTCGCCGTTATAGCAAGCGTAAGCTCGTTTAGGATCAGCGACAATCGCGGTGAATGGATTATAACGTTCATGATGAGCCCGCATGAAAGCGTCGGCAGCGGCGGCGGATCTGTGGCGAAGCAGATCCATGCACAGCAGACCGCGTGACCGGGCATCGATCAGAGGGAGCGAGTCGCCGTTTACGCGACGATTGAGAATGGCGCTCACCACGCCGTATTCGTTGACGCCCAGCCAAGTGCCGCCCGCGCGAAGATCCTTACCCGCAAGCATCCTCGGCCGCGAATCCAGCAACGCCGGGGGCGCCGAAGGGCGGGTGAATTGTTCGTCGCGGTTGGCGGCGACCAGGAGCGGATAATCCTCGAACATCCGGAAATAAATCGCCAAGGTGCACACGATTCAAGCCATAGCGAATGCGCCGAACTTGCGCAATCTCGCGGCGCCGTTGATTGTCGCCACGGGATGATTATGTTAGCCTCACCAAATTGGGAAGGGCAACTATGTTTCGATCTGTGGACGACGTGATCGCCGGATTTGGCGCGCAAAAATATATCTGCAACAAAAACGTTGCGACCGTGGTCTATCTCGGCACGACGCTGCAAAAACCGATTCTTGTCGAAGGGCCTGCCGGAGTAGGAAAAACGGAGCTGGGCAAAGTGCTCGCCGACGTGCTTGGCATGGAGCTTATTCGGTTGCAGTGTTACGAGGGACTGGACGAAGCCAAGGCGCTTTACGAATGGGAATACGCCAAGCAGCTTCTTTACACGCAGATTCTTAAGGAGAAGATCGGCGACATCCTGCAAGGATCGCAGACGCTGCAGGAAGCCGTCGATTGCGTGGCTAAACAAGACGGCGTCTTTTTCTCCGATCGATTCTTGCTGCCGCGGCCGCTGCTGCGAGCGCTGCTCGCGCAACAGCCTACCGTGCTGCTAATTGATGAGATCGACAAATCCGATGCCGAGTTCGAGGCGTTTTTATTGGAAGTTCTAAGCGATTTTCAAATCTCCGTGCCGGAAATCGGCACGCTCAAAGCCAACCATATTCCACTGGTCATCCTGACCAGTAACAATAGCCGGGAGATGTCAGATGCGCTCAAGCGCCGGTGTCTGCATCTTTACATCGACTTTCCCGAACCCGAGCGCGAGCTCGAAATTATCAAACTCAAAGTGCCGCAGGTCGGTAAGCAGTTGGCCGACGAAGTGGTGCGGCTGCTCCATCGGTTCCGCAAGTTGGATCTCAAAAAAGCCCCGAGCATCAGCGAGACACTGGACTGGGTACGGGCACTGACGCTGCTCAATATCAAGCAACTCGACCAGGCCTTGGTGCAGGAAACGCTTTCGACGCTGGTGAAATACGAGACCGATATTCGCAAGGCTCACAACGAGCTTCAAGCCTATCTCGCGGAAAAGCAGGCGCAGCGCCCTGCGCCCGGGGGCGCCGAAAAGGATCATCTTCACTAACTCCAATAGGCTCGGGCATGGAAGATCGGATCGTCGAATTTGCAACGGTCTTGAGACGGAACGGCATCCGGGTGTCGTTGTCGGAGAACATGGACGCGTTCCGCGCCCTCGACCTCGTCGGAATCGGCGACCCGTTACGGTTTCGCGATTCTCTACGCGCGACTTTGGTCAAACGTGCCGGCGACGTCAAATCTTTTGAGGAACTCTTCGATTATTTTTTCCTGGGCATCGGCCGAGCGTTGGATGCGCTCGACTGCCGCATTATGGAAGAACTCGGTCTGACGCCGAAACAGCTTCAAGAGATGCTCGATCAGATTCAGCGCCTGCTCAAGAAAATGGAAGGTGATTTGTCGGAGCTGACGCGCGCCCTGTTGAATAACGATCGCGGCGAGATCGAAAGACTGCTGCGCGAATCGATGCAGCAAGAGATCGATCAAGGCACGCCGGACGGTTTCCGCCTGACACCGTACACACGCATGGCCGCGCGCTTGCAGCTCGACCGAGTGCAAAGCGAGATCGAGCGCTTTAAAGGCATGCTGCAAATGCTTGGCGAAAACGGTGAAGATCTGCGCAACGTGCTGCGCTACCTGGACGAGCGCATGCGGGACCTGAACCGTTTATTGCGTGAAATCATCCAACAGGAGCAGCGCAAAAAAGGGCTGGAGCCTCGGGACGCCTCGCCACGCGGCACGCTGGCGGATAAGAGTTTCGCTTACTACACCGAAGACGATATCCGGCGCATGAACGACGCGGTGGCGCGCTTGGCGCAGCGGCTCAAGAATCGCTTGTCGGTGCGGCGCAAGAAGGCCGCTCGCGGCCGCTTCAATGTCAAAGGGACCCTGCGCAAGAACCTGCAATTCGGCGGAGTGCCTTTCAATATTCAACTCGATCGGCGCAAAAAGACCAAGCCGCAAGTGATGTTGTTGTGCGATATCTCCGATTCGGTGCTCAACGCATCACGTTTCATGTTGCAGTTTGTTTACTCGGTTCAGGATCTTTATTCGAAAGTGCGCAGCTTTGTCTTTGTCGCCGAGATTGGCGAGGTGACCCGGCTTTTCGAAGAGCATGACATCCAAACCGCCGTCGAGGCGGCTTTGAAGGGCGACGTCATCGACGTGTTTTCGCACTCGAACTTCGGCCGCGCTTTCGAACAATTTTACAAAAACTATTTTGCCGCGGTGAATAGCAAGACCACGGTGCTGATCATCGGCGACGGCCGTAACAATTACAATCGGCCCAACGATTGGGTGCTCAGGGAAATTCAGCAAAAGGCCAAGCAGCTGGTTTGGCTTAACCCCGAAAATCGCATGACCTGGGGCATCGGCGACAGCGAGATGCCGCGCTACGCGCCGCATTGTCACATCGCCGAGGAATGCCGCAGCATCAACCAGCTCTACAAGATCGTCGACTTGATCGTGCCATGAGCAAGAAACTTTACATCCAGACTTACGGCTGCCAGATGAATCAGTATGATTCGGAGCGGATCGCGCGGGTCATGGAGCGACAAGGCTACCGCCAAACCGATAGGATCGATGCTGCCGATGTGATTTTGCTCAACACCTGCTCGGTGCGCGACAAGGCCGAACAGAAGGTTTACAGCGTGCTGGGAACCTGGAAGGAGTTTAAAAAATTCCGTAGCGGCGTGATCATCGGCGTCGGCGGCTGCGTGGCGCAACAGGAAGGCGGGGCTTTGCTGAAGCGCGTGCCGCACCTCGATCTGGTCTTCGGGACGCAAAACATCCACAAGCTCCCGGAAATGGTCGAGCAAGCGAAGGCCGCGCATGCAAGATCCGTGGAGATCGCTTTTTACCGAGACCCCGCCTACATGGAAGACACGGACGGTAGAACTCAAGTGCGCGGCGTCAAGGCGTATGTCACGATCATGCAGGGCTGCAACAAGGTTTGCAGCTTCTGCATCGTGCCGCATGTGCGCGGGCGCGAGCTGAGCCGGCCGAGCGCACGGATCGTGGCGGAAGTTGAAGCGTTAGCGAATCAGGGCGTCGTCGAGGTGATGCTTTTAGGACAGAACGTCAATTCGTACGGCAAGCGCACGCCTGGCGAATTGAGTTTTCCCGAGCTGCTGCGGCGCATCAATTCGATCGATGGACTGAAGCGCATCCGATTTACCACATCGCATCCGCAGGATCTTTCACCCGAGCTCATCGATGCTTTCACCGGGCTCGACCTTCTTTGCGAGCATCTGCATCTGCCGGTGCAATCGGGATCGGATTCCGTCCTCGCGCGCATGCGCCGCGGCTATACGCGCGGCGAATATTTGGATCGTATTTTGCGCTTGCGCGAACGCTGTCCGGAAGTTGCGCTCAGCACCGATATCATCGTCGGCTTTCCCGGTGAAAGCGACGCGGAATTCGAAGAAACTCTAGAATTGCTCGAGCAACTAGAGTATGATGAAATCTTCTCGTTCGTATATTCACCGCGGCCTCAAACCGTTTCAGCAAAAATTTATGCCGACGATATTCCCACAGAAACCAAAAAGGAGCGATTGAGCAGAGTGCAGACCTTGCAGCGAGGCATATCGCTGTCGAACAATCGGCGCCGCATCGGACGAATTGAAGAAATTCTCGTCGACGGACCGTCGAAGCTCAAGAACGGCCAAGTGATGGGACGCACACGTGGTAATCGCATCGTCAACGTGGCGGGTTGTGAAAATCTTGCCGGCCGGCTCATCCCGGTCAGAATTACCGGCGCGACGGCGAACTCATTGCTCGGTGAAGTGATGTCCGATAGTTTAAATTCCCAGCAAGAAGGGGACATGGCATGATGAAAAAGGAAGATACCATCCAAATGTCGGTCGGCGGCCTGACTCTCGATCCGGTAACCAAGACGCCGATCGTCATCCTCAAGGATACAGAAAATAAGCTCAATCTGCCGATTTGGATCGGTTTATTGGAAGCGACTGCCATGGCCACCGAGATTGAAGGCATTAAAATGGCCCGCCCGATGACACACGATCTACTGAAGACGATTCTCGTCGAGGTGGGCGGTTCAGTCGAGTCCGTGGAGATCACCGAGCTCAAAGAAAATACCTATTACGCCTCGGTCAATCTCAATGTCGCGGGCCGGCAGATGATGATCGACTCGCGCCCGAGCGATGCGATCGCCTTAGCCTTGCGAACCAAGAGTCCGATCTATGTTGCAAAAGCAGTGCTGGAGGCGTCCAGCATGTTGCAGCAAAACGAAGAAGGTAACGAGCGGCCGGTCGAGAACGTCTCGAACGTTTCCAAAGAAAAATGGGCCGAAATCTTAGAAAAAATGGCCCCGGAAGATTTCAAATACAAGCAATAGCCGAATCAAACCCTCCACGTGAAGTAGAACTTTCCACAGGCCGGCCGTTCGCGAGCTTGCTGAACCGCTCCGGGCGTGCTTAAAGACCCCTTAGCAATGGCAACCGCGAGCAAGAGAATCACTCGAAAACAACTGCGCGAGCCCGACTGGTTCCAGGTTTCTACCGAAAACGCGCTGGAGTATTTTAATCGCCACAAGACTTTGGTATTTGCGGCGCTGGTGGGCCTGCTTCTGTTAGGCGCTGCGATCTGGGGCTGGCAGATATTCAAGCAGAGGCAAAATGTCGCGGCGGCGCAGGAATTCACCAAGGCGATGGAGCTTTACCAGGCCGAGAAGCATCGCGAAGCCATCGCTGTCTTTGAAGTCGTGAAAAACTATCGCTGGTCGCGCTACTCGGTTCTGGCGCACCTATATCTGGCCAATAGTTATCTGGCGATCGACGATCTCGACAAGGCGATCAGCGAAGCCCAGCGCTCGCTCGCTGCAACCAAGCCGAATAGTCTCTACCGCCAAATCGCATTGATTGCGCTGGCCACGGCCGAAGAGCGGAACAATCAATGCAAAGACGCCATAGGTCACTATCGCGAGGCTGAAAATATAGCGGCCGCCTTACAAAATCGCGCGATACTCGGAAAGGCGCGGTGTGCGGAGGAACTGGGTGACACCGCGACTGCTCTCGCAGCGTATAAGGAATACCTCAAGGATACCCCGGGTTCGCCATTTGCCGTTAAAGTTGCCGAGCTCGAATCAAAAGGGACAACCGCACCGGAGGCTAAATGATTAAAATAGCTAACGTCTGATAAGATATATTATGTAAACTTTAGGCGAATTGCCCCTTGATTTCGATCCCGACCAGGCCCACTCCCTACTCACTTGCCTCCTGGCCGTTAGAAGTAGCGCCACAGCCACCACTTTTCGAAACCGATCTTTGCCCAGTAAATTAATTTAGACGGCCCCCAGGTTCGGGCCTCGATCGCGCCAAATGGCGGCCAGCCGGAAGGATAAATCGTCCGGTTTGCGGCGGCGCGTCCAGCACCGAACGCGAGCAGTCATATAGTGTGCAGCCAAAGATCCACCGGCCGGCCATTGCCGGTGATTTCCGCGGCCAGATTATGCGCGAGGACATCGGCTTCCTGATGGGCGACGCCTCCGGATTTCGAGGCCGGCATGTCCGCGCAGTCACCGATGGCATAGACATTGTCCCACTTGGTGCGCAGGGTCTCATAGTCAACCCGGATACCGGTTTCGGTTTCCGCCAATCCGCAATCAAAGAGGACTTGAGCCGGGCGGTGCGGTGGCACCATCACTAACAAATCGTACGGAATCTTGTAGCCGTATAGCCCGGAAACCTCTTTCGCCTCGGGATCGATGGACCGCACGACGAATTCGTAGTGTTGTTTGATGTTGCGCCGCCGGCTTTCATCGTCCATCCAGACGACCGGGTTACGATGCTCGCCGGCGGGCTCAGGGTCACGCGTAAAGTACTCGATTTGAACCCGGTCGCGGATGCCGCGTTTTTTAAAATAACTGTCCAACATCCACTGCGCCTCGTAGGGCGCCGGCGGGCACCGGTAAGGCCCGAGCGGTACGCCGACAACCACGCGGCCTCCGTTAAACGATTCTAAAATTTGGCGCAGCCGCACCGCCCCGTCCAATTCCCACGGATGAACTGAAGCCTCGGCGAAGCCCGGGATGAGGTCGGGTCTCACCTGCATGCCGAGCGAGACGATCAGGTAGTCATAATCAAGTTTTTCGTTTTGCAGCACGACTTGCTGACGGGTTGGATCGATCCCCAGCACTTGGGACTGGATAAATTGGACGTTGCGCTTGGTTAATTGAGTCAGGCTGCGTGTGATGTCCGTCGGCTGCCGTTCGCCGACCATGACAAACAAAAAAGCCGGCATGAACAGATGAACGGCGCGTTTGTCGACCAGAATAACCTCGTGGCGCTCGCCGAGTTTGCGGCCCAGATTCGCGGCCGCCACGACACCGCCGCTGCCGCCGCCTAGAATAACGACTCGTTTTCTCCCGTAACGATTCACGACCTTTACGCGATTGCGATTAAGACGATTGGTGTTTGTGGCGACCGTGACGTTGCTGCCAGCGAATTGCCAGGCCCTTCAAGTTGCGTAACCTTTGCTCGCGCCACATTTCCTGTTCGAGACGCCCCTCGCGGGTGAGTTCCTTGCCAAAACTGGAAGTTGCATGAAGAAACCAAAGAATCAGCTTGTCTGAGAAATCTCTGATCGATTCCATAACATGCTCGCTAAACACCGCCCGCTGCCGGGCAACGCGTTAGATTATTGTTTCCTTTGTGTAAAGACAGGACTGAAGCGGAAGCCACACTGCTAGCGCAGGAAAGTATCCTCCTGCCGAAGCTTTTCGCCGGCCTGCAGCAGGCCCTGCGGCGTCGGCCCCGTTTCACCGATCAGTCCGACTTGCCTAAGAAATTGCCCGATCTGTTCGTGATCTCGCGGACTGACGGGCGCGTAAGGACGGCACGGATTGCCGATATCGACACCGAAATGCTTCATCGCGGATTTCATGACAGGCGGCAGGCCGTAGGCAGCCCATTTTCCGGGAAACAAGGCATAACAACGCGCCCAGAAGCGCGCGGTCTCGAGGTCTCCTGCGCGAAACGCCTTGACGATCTGGGCGCCGATGCGGGTACCCGGCGGCGGCATGGTAGCGCCTGAGCCACCCAACATCAGCGTGACCAGCAGCGGCTGCATCGTCGTAAAGTAATGTCCCCTGCCAGCAAGTTCAATCTGTTCAATTAATCTCGATATCTTTGTAATGTCTCGCGAGCTTTCCTTGAAATAGCGAATGTTATCGATCTCGCTGATTTTGACGAACGCATCCTGAGGCGGATCGGCACCGGGCCCGGGATTATGATAGCAGGTGACCGGCAGCGGACTCGCCGAAGCGACTTGAGTGTAGAATTCCATCAGCTCGGCGATCGTCGGCTGGCCTCCCCAAGGGCGCAGCGGCATCAGGACTTGGACAAAATCTCCCCCCACCTGCGCGGCGTATTCGGCCAGTTCGATCACTTCGCGCGGCGCCGGACTTGAGCAACCGAGGATCACCGGGACGCGCTTACCGATCATCTCGGTGGCGATGCGCAACAACTCCTTGCGCTCGTCGCGCGATAACATCGTGTATTCTGCCGCTTCCACTGCGGCGACCGTGACCGCGTCACAATCCGGGACAAGAAACTCTATTTCCTTTTCCAGAGCCTTATAATCGACGCGATCGTCATCGCCGAACGGCGTGAGACAGGCGCCGATAATGCCGTTGATATGCTTTGCGATCGTCATTAGGTCAAAACTTCGGCGATGACTCGGGCGTGGCCCGCGTCGCTCCCCTTCACGCGCAGCGGCAAAGCCATGATGCGCGTCCGCTTGCCGACGATGCTGCCAAGATTCGTCACGTTTTCGGCGATCAACACATTGTTCCCCAGAAGCGTTTTATGAACCGGAAAATCAAAGCCCTTGCGGCGCAGCGGTGTCGGCAGATCGACCGTGATGCAATCAATGCCGAGCATTTTGATGCCTTTTCGAACCATCCACTCGGCCGCATCGACGCTTAAGTAGGGGTGAAGGTTGTAATCCGCGCTTTCGAATTTCTCGTCCCAGCCGGTGTAGAGCATTAATATATCGCCACGACTGACTGGCACGCCCGAAGACTCGAGATCCCGCGCCGTGACTTCCTCGCCGCCCTGCTTTTTTACGGTGATGACGGCGCCCGGTCCGACAAACGCATCGAGCGGCAGTTCCTCGATCGACTTGCCGGTGGGCACGATGTGAATCGGCGCATCGACATGAGTGCCGGCGTGACAAGCCAACGACAGCTCCGTGACATTCAACGGATGCCCCTTCTCAAGGCTCAAGCACTTTTGCACATGGACTTCGGGCAGGACCGGGATCTTCGGCATGCCGTCATAAATAAGCCGGGAGAGATCAACCATTTCCATGGAGTTACCCCTTAAACCCCTTTCCGCCAGCTTGCGTACAGCGGATCTTCATCGACAAACGCTCTTTTAATACCGTCGAAGGCGAGCCAAAATTGATCGAGAGTTTTTTGCACCGAATTCCGCACGGCGGTTTGCTGCGGCTCGCTGATCGCGTATCGCTCCACAGCGAGGGGTCCGACTTTCATATGCTCCTCGTCGACTCCCATATGTAAAGTCCAGTAGCGAATATCCTCGGAATCCCGTTTGAATCCATAATGATTCGTTAAGCCAGTGACAATGCGCGTCATCCGCTCATTTGCGGTTCCCTCCAGACAAAATCCCTGGCAGGCATAGAGTTCAAGCCAGCTTCTTTGATACATCAAGAGCTCACGCCAATCCAAGAACGCCTGAGTTTCGGGCAGGGGCTGCACGCCGTCCAATTCCTCTCTCGTAAAACCGCAGGATTGCGCAAAGCGAATAAAAAGGCCCTTATGGCTATCTGTACCCGTGATCTCGCCAGTGCCTTCTTCGACGACGTTTTCGATCCACATCTTTTCCAATTCCGGATCGTCCGGGCAGCGGCTGAGCATCGCCGCGATCGGTTTTGGAAATGGTTTCGGGAAAAAAAGATAGAACTGGCCGATAAAGCCCTTCAATTGGTCACGCGTAAGCTTCCCCTCTTCGATCAAGCCGATCATCGGATGATTCTTGGAGTGCTTGTTACGTACCATTTGCTGAATTTCTTTGACAAACTCTTTACTTGAAAAGCTCATAAGATCTTCTACCTCGTCAACGTTAAATGCCCCGCGCACTCGAACGCACTGCTTCAGAACTACAAACGGCGCACTACGCTTCGGGTGAACATTTCTCATATCAGTCAAGCTAGAAAAATCAAGGGTTTGCTTGCGCTCGGAAAGCTAACCCTCTCAGATAAACACAGCGATCGAGACAATGGCGAGAGAAGGCGGAGCGTTTCGCATGGGAAAAATATCCGAGGCGAGATTAGTCGACGGCGCGAGTCTTCGCGAACAAAACCAGCGTATACTTCGGCGTGATGCACTGAATTGCGCGTATCGATTAAGCCGATAATTTAATTCCAGCGGACTCCCGGTAAAAAACCGGGCTCAGATTTCCGGTCGCAGTCAGTTGCTCGCAATGGTGGCGGACGATGCCAAGGATCGGCAATGAATCGCGGAGCGATTCTCCAGGGCACCCCCGCTCGCTTAAGCGGTTAGTCTCCCGGTGTCAGGTGCTGGTAGTAATTTATGTTTCGGTCCGTTCGACCCGGAGAGAAAATTGTACTCGCATGCATCGCAAACAAGCGTCGAGAGCGGCAGGTGGTCGTTGCAGTTCGGGCATTTCTTAAATGTGCGGAGATCGACAGGATGGTGTTCTTTGGCAGTTGAAATCCCGCTTTTCTTCGTGGTTATGGCCAGGAGAGCAGCAATGGCTAACAACATCACGAAAAGGAAAAATCCGTTTAGGTCTTCAGCAATCACCTATACTCCTTCATCCGGCGGACCCCTACACTTGTTGGCCAATCTCTTAGAGCAACAGACGTGCCCGGACGAGAATTCCACTGTATGCCGCCAGACTCTGGAAGCCTCCATATCATCCAGGAGTAGCCTGCCCCGCATCATGAGCAAGATAAGAGAACGGTCGTTTTGGCCCTATCGGAACTATCGCTGCGGCGTGCTTCTGGAGGTTGCGCTTTGGAGGACGACCTATGCCTGCCGAGTTTCCTTCAGAAGCTGGGCGAAGTTTTCTAGAACGGGATTGAGGTCAAGATGCTAGTAGGTCGACTGGCAATGTTTTTCGGCCGCGACAACCCGCCCGTCGCTTGAATCCCAGGGCGGAGTGGTGCAACGTGTGAAAATTAGGGAATTGAGAATAAACTTTACATTGTGCCCCCGTAGCTCAGGTGGATAGAGCACAGGATTCCTAATCCTGGGGCCGCGTGTTCGAGTCACGCCGGGGGCATTTAGTTCTCGCGGAGTAGTTCAAAACTTCTCCCCTTTCAAGTTAGTCCATACTGCCCGAAAACTGCCAAGAGATTAGTGCCAAGGTCGGCGCTCGTCTCTGTGCCGACTTTTGCCCTCGACCTCACTGATGCGGTTCAGGATTGTGAGTCCTGTGGCAGAACTCGCTTCGTGCTCTATCTTGACTAAGCGCGTTCAAATTTTCTCCCGGCTTGATCGGCGTCAGCGATGTCGTTAATGACCCTTCAGCCAATGTGACTATTCGTATATCGAGATCTTTTTCGGCGGCGGACGATCCGACCGTTCTTCAAGATTGCGGAAATCTTCGGGGTTTGATCGGCCAGCATCCAGCAAACGTCCGGCTCTAGAGACAGCCCCCTCGCGAAAAAAAGTTGGATCAGCGATGCGTCGCGCGTTTCGGTCTGATGACTTCCTTAGCCAACATTTACCGTCATAACCCGTTGCCAGGCCGCCGTCAGGCTGTGGATAAGGACGGGAAACTGACGAAGCAAATGAGTCGGTTTTCAGGAATTCGCTTACAGCGCGCAAGTGCAGCTGTCCCGGATTTGAGAATGAAACAAAAGTCTATAGATTCCTGATTTAAGGACCAAATCTTTGCTTTTTTTATCGTCAATTCGCTGGAAGCCGCATTGGTGGCTGATCTCACCTACAGTTGGTGAGGCAATCAACAAAGTTATCCACAGTTTCTGTTGACAACTTTCTTCTAACAATAAATTGCCTTATCAAACGTGACCCGTCTCGATGAAAAATAAAATGAAAAATAAAAATACTTGCTGTTTTTATATGCTGTGTGATACCTGACCCAGATGTCGTTACGATCAGCGAGACGTAAAACGCCAATGAAGATGAAGTACGTTGATACCGACTGTTTTTTCGAGCTAGTTGCACGGTCAGGAAAAACAGAAAAAGACTTTTGCAACAGTGCCGGTGTGTCGAGTCAAGTTTTTTACCGGCTACTCCACTTCGGCGGGCCCGTTAGAATGCCAACCCTGTCAAAAGTCGCCTCGACGCTTGGGGTCTCGGTAGAGTCTTTGATTGAGCGTGACAATCTGGCTGATCCGATCTCTTGAGTTCCCAGCGCGATTGCCAACTTATTCTCTTCTGTGATTTCCGCGCGTAATAGCGCAAATCGTTTATCCGTGCTTCTTCCACCCGCCGCTATCTTTGCTTGGGCAGTTTGCCTGAAAAGGCATGTTCACAAATTTTAGTCGAAGTCTTGATCGTGCGGAAAACAACTGCTTACAGCAAAAATCTTAAAGACTCAGATGGCGAGAATTTTCTGTTCAGACTCCTGAAATAGCGGGCATGGAATCGAATTTGGCATTTTCTTTGTCGTTTCCTCGCATCTTTGTTACCATCTATCGCCAAGTGGGAGCCCAGCGTGATGAAAAATTATGATCATCGAGTACTCGGGCGAGGCGGATGCAAAAGCGTACGTCTCGCGGGATTTGTCTTTGCGGTGTTCAGCTCTTTTAGCTGCAGCTCAAATCAAGAGGCTCTGTCGATTACGATGTATCATCCAGAAACTAAGCAAACGCTCACCTGTAACGCCCACGATAAATTGGCTCGCAGTGAATCCTCCGTGCTGGCCCTGGCAGTGGAAAGTTGCGCAAAGAATCTCGAACAGCATGGCTTTGTGCGCAAGTAGCATTCCAACGCAGGCCGCTTGACCTGGGCGAAATTTTCCGGCTAATCTTCAGCGCACCAATTTCTTTGGGCCGTGAAACTTGCCTGACAGCTCAACCGATGAAGACGTTCAGCAGTGATGCGGCGACTGCTTACCTTGACTTTCAAGAAGGCCAAGCTTAATTTGGACCTATAAGGTCATATATAGGGAGGATTCATGGCCAAGAGTTTTCAAGACATAATGGCCGAGGCACGCAAGGAAATCCCCGAAGTGAGCGCGCAGCAGGTAAACGAGTTGCTTAAGAATAACGGCAAATCGCCTGTTTTACTTGATGTCCGGGAGAGTGACGAGTGGCGCCAAGGACATCTGGAAGGAGCCCTTTCGCTGCCGCGGGGATTTCTTGAAATAAAAGTCGAGACGGCAGTGCCCAATAAAGAAACACCCATTATCGCCTACTGTGCCGGAGGCGTGCGCTCCCTGCTTGCCGCCAAAGCGATGAAAGAGATGGGTTATCAAAATGTTTCCTCTATGGCCGGGGGATATACGGCGTGGAAGAACGGCGGCTTCAATTGGGTGCAGGATTTTCAATATACGCCCGAGCAGCTGATTCGCTACAGCCGGCACTTTCTCCTGCCCGAGGTAGGCGAGGACGGCCAGGCGAAATTGCTGCAAGCCAAAGTCTTGATGATTGGCGCTGGCGGCCTGGGCTCCCCTTCCGCTTATTATCTGGCCGCCGCAGGAGTGGGGACGATAGGGATCATCGACAACGATGTTGTCGACATTTCGAACTTGCAGCGGCAAATCCTTCATGCCAATGATCGCGTTGGCATGGCCAAGGTCGAGTCGGCCAAGAAAACTCTCGAAGCGCTCAATCCGGATGTTAAAGTCGTTCCCTACCACGCCAAACTAACATCTGAAAACATTATGGAGATCATCAAAGATTACGACTTGGTTGTCGATGGCTGCGACAACTTCCCGACACGGTATCTGGTCAACGATGCCTGTGTGCTCGCGCGAAAACCCAATGTGCACGGCAGTATCTTCCAGTTCGAGGGTCAGGCGACAGTTTTCTATCCAGGCAAAGGTCCTTGCTACCGCTGTTTGTATCCGGAGCCGCCGCCTGCGGAATTGGCGCCGAGTTGCGCCGAAGCCGGGGTGTTGGGCGTGCTGCCGGGATTGATCGGTGTCATCGAAGCGTTGGAAGCCGTTAAAATCATTTTGGGAAAGGGCGAAACTCTCGTCGGTCGTTTGCTGCACTTCAACACCCTAACCATGGAGATCAACACACTCAAGCTGCGGCGCGATCCTAACTGCCCGATGTGCGGCGATCACCCGACGATTCACGAACTCATCGATTACGAAGAGTTCTGCAGCCTGCGCCACTAAGACAGGATTTGAACAAACGGCAGTCAAAGGGCGGCGTCACAGCCGCCCTTTTTGTTTTTGTGGGTTTCTGGTCCGGCGCCGGCGATTGGAAAAGGAGCGCTCGCCGTCTTGCTGGAGACCGACTGCTTTCTTGAGCGAGGCGACTTCGCTCCGACTGAGCGGGCGTAGTTCGCCAGGCGGTAAAGCCCCCAACGATACCGACCCGACTCTAATGCGCACCAATTTTTCGACAAAAAAACCTAAGGCTTCGAAGATGCGTCTCACTTCGCGCTTTCGTCCTTCCTGAACTTCGATCTCGACCCAGGCATTTTTCCTGAGTTTCTCGATCACCCGGGCACGGGCCGGAGCAGTCATGCCATCTTCCAAGCTAATGCCTTTGCGCAGCCGCGCCAGGTCTTCGTTGGTCGGGCAGGCGCTCAGCTTGGCTCGATAGAGTTTTTTCACGCCAAAACGCGGATGCGTCAACCGCAACGCGAAATCGCCATCATTGGTGAGCAGCAGAAGCCCGGTGGTGTTGTAATCGAGCCGACCTACGGGGAAGAGCCGCCGCTTCTCGCCAAGGCGTGCCAAATAGGGGGTCAAATCCGGACGATGCTCCGGATCGTTGAGGGTGGTGATGACGCCAGGGGGCTTGTGAAGCGCGTAATAGAGCGACGCTGCAGCGGGCTTGATGCGCTTGCCGTCGACTTTGATGCTGTCTTTGGCGGGATCAGCCTGGGAGCCAAGCTTTCGGATCACGCTTCCGTTCACCGTAACCCGGCCCTCGACGATCCAGCGCTCGGCTTCCCGCCGTGATGCCAAGCCCGCTCGAGCGAGGATCTTCTGCAGCCGCTCCATGGCACGCCGTGACTACTTTTCTTCGAGTGGATCGAGCGCGATCGCGTCGCCGGGAATTTCCGGCAGAGAAATCTCCTCCATCTCCTTGAGCGTCGGCAGCTGAGAGAGATCCTTCAAATTGAAAAGCTGCAAAAACTCGGGCGTCGTGCCGTAGAGAAACGGCCGCCCCGGCACGTCTTTGCGCGCGACGGCACGAATCAGGTTGCGCTCCAACAGAGTCGTCACGACGCCGTCGACGTCGACGCCGCGAATCGCTTCGACCTCAGCCCTGGTAATCGGTTGGCGATAGGCGATGATTGCCAGGGTTTCGAGCGTCGCCTTACTCATCCTGGCGGGCCGCCCGCCGAGATATTTTTTTACCCAGTCGGCGTTCGCTTTGGCCGTGCGCAACTGGTACCCACCTGCGACCTCGACCAGGCGAATCCCTCGGTTTTGACTTTCGTAATCGGCTTGGATCTCGTTCATGACGCTGTGCAGGGTCGCGCGGTCGACCGAATCGAGGATCTCACCGAACCGCTGCAACGATTGCGGCCCCTCGGCGACGAACAACAGACTCTCGACAACCGATTTGATCTCTTCACGCTCCATCTTGCTCTTCCTCGCCTTCGCCGAGAACGATGCGCTCGGCCGCTTCGTCCATGTCGGCTGCCGCCTCGATCACGATCGGCCCGGCCATATCATCCTGATAAATCCGAATCGCCCGCACTTTGACGAGCTCGAGCATAGCGAGAAACGTGACGACGATCTCGAGGCGGCTTTTGACATCGGCAAAAAGCGACTCGAAAACCACCCTGCTCTGATCGCGGAGCGTATCGAGCAAGAGCGTCATCTTCTCGCGCACCGAGACCTTTTCAAGCGTGACCTCGTGAACAAAGTCCTTCGGCAGCCGGTCGATGACCCGCTTGAGGGCGCCCAAGAGTTCGAAGACCGACACTTCGCGAAATTCGCGCGGACCCGCTTCTTCCATCGGCGCCGATGCCCGCACAAAGACATCACGGGTTAGAACTTCGCGCTGTTCCAACTCCGTCGCGGCTTCCTTGTAGCGCTGATATTCCAACAGCCGGCGGACGAGCTCCGCGCGCGGATCCACGCCTTCTTCCTCCTCCGCCTCCTCTTCGCCGGCGGGCAAGAGCATACGCGATTTTATGTGAATCAGCGTCGCTGCCATGACGAGAAATTCGCCGGCGAGGTCGAGGTCCAACGTCTGCATCAGCTCCAGGGTGGCCAGGTATTGTTCGGTGATCAGCGCGAGCGGAATGTCAGTGATGCTGACCTCGTTTTTCTTGATCAGATGGAGCAAGAGGTCCAGCGGCCCCTCGAAAATCTCTAGTTGCACTCGCGTGCTCATAGCCCGACGCTTTCGCGCACTTCCGCCATGGTTTCGGCGGCTTTTTGCTGCGCGGTTTGGTTGCCGGCCGCAAGTATATCCTCGACCGCCTCGGGGTTCTTTTCATAAGGCGCGCGGCGTTCGCGGATCGGCGCCAGCTCCTCGATCACATGTTTGATCATGATCTTCTTGCAGTCCAGGCAGCCAATTCCGGCAGTGCGGCAGCCTTGGGTGACGTATTCGATCTCCTGGGACGTGCAGTAGATTTTGTGAAGTTGAAACGCCGGACATTTTTCCGGCTCGCCCGGATCGGTGCGCTTGACCCGGGCGGGGTCGGTCATCATACGGCTGATCTTGGCGTCGATCTCCTGCGGTGCGTCCGACAAAAAAACCGCATTGCCATAGCTTTTGCTCATCTTACGACCGTCGAGCCCCGGTACCTTTTGCGCTTCGGTCAGTAACACCTCCGGCTCGGGAAAAATCGGCCGATAGAGTTGATTGAAGCGCCGCACGATCTCGCGCGTCAATTCGACATGCGGCGCCTGGTCAACACCGACGGGAACCTTATTGGCTTTGTAGATCGTGATATCGGCCGCTTGCAGCACCGGGTAGCCGAGGAAACCGTAGTTCGAGAGATCCTTGCCGACGATTTCTCTCATCTGTTCTTTGTAGGTCGGATTGCGCTCGAGCCACGATACCGGCGTAATCATGGAGTATAGCAAATGCAGCTCGGCATGCTCGATGACGGACGATTGCCGGAAGATAACCGACTGCGCGGGATCGAGCCCGACACTTAACCAATCGATCACCATTTCAAGCGTATTCTGGCGAATTCCTTGGGGCGTGGCATAATCGGTGGTCAGAGCGTGCCAATCGGCGACGAAAAAGTAACACTGATAGCGTTCTTGCAGGCGGAGCCAATTCGTGAGCGCGCCGTGATAGTGTCCCAGATGAAGCTTGCCAGTGGGTCGCATGCCGCTAACGATGATTTCCATGGCTTTCCTTAAAAGACTCCCAGGTAAAGTTTCAACAAGAACTCGGTCGGCGGACGGATGATTTGATCCAAAGTGCGAGTCATCAGCAGCACGATCAGGATAATAAAACCGAACGGTTCGATCCTGGCAACTTGCCTTGACAACGGCTCGGGTAGCAGCCCGGCTAAAACCCGACCACCGTCCAACGGTGGCAGCGGCAATAGATTGAACACTGCCAACGTCACGTTGATGAGGATGCCGCTCTGGGCCATCAAGACGACCGGAGCGAAAAAGTCGACAATCCCTGATTCGGTTTGCATCGCCGTCATCGGCGCGAGCAGCCTCCAAACCGCCGCGCAGCCTGCCGCAAGCAAGAGATTCGTCACGGGTCCGGCGGCGGCCACCCACATCATATCGCGCTTTGGGTGGCGTAAATTGTAGTAGTTGACCGGCACCGGCTTCGCCCAGCCGAAGACAAACGGTGAGTTTGCCACGACGAGCATCAGCGGCACGAGAATCGTGCCAAAAATATCGACGTGCGCGAACGGATTGAGAGTCAAACGGCCGAGCTTAGCTGCCGTCGGATCGCCAAGGCGATTGGCCACCCAGCCGTGGGCGACTTCGTGAAAAACCACCGCCACTAACACGGGCAGCGCCCAAATAATGATTTGACCGATGATTTGTTCCAAGACGATCTCGCGGGAGAGTTACTCAATAGAAATACGGCAACGATTACGAAAAGACAAGGCGAAGTGGAGCTGCAATGGAATAGCGAAGTGTTGGGTGATCGGTATCGAACACCCGATCATCTGTCCATTCTACCGTTTCTTCATAGCCCCTCGCTCTCGTGGATGATGTTCCCGATGAACCTTTTTGAGCCGCGCGCCGTCGACATGAGTATAGATCTGCGTGGTCGAGATATCGGCGTGCCCTAACATCGACTGGACGGAGCGCAAGTCCGCGCCGCCTTCGAGCAAGTGCGTCGCAAAAGAGTGGCGCAAGGTGTGCGGCGTTACCCGTTTTTCGACACCGGCCGCCACAGCGTAACGGCGGATGAGTTTCCAGAAGCCTTGCCGTGTCAAAGGCTTACCCGAGCGATTGGTAAACACGTATGGGCTGTTTTTTCCTTTGAGCAGGATATTTCTTCCACGGCGCATGAAATCTGCCAGGCGATCGCGCGCCCACTTGCCGAACGGCACAGGGCGGACTTTCGCCCCCTTCCCTTTGACCGTGAGATAATTCCCTTGAAAGTTTACATGACGCGTCTCGAGCCGAACCAACTCCGATACTCGCAAGCCGGTCGCGTAAAGAAGTTCGAGCATCGCCTGGTCTCTCGCCCCAAGCGGCTTGGCGGGGTCCGGCTGGCCCAACAGACGACCCATATCTTCGCCGGACAGGGTTTGCGGAAGTTTTCTGGGCCCCGGAGGGAGAAGAACCTCGGGCAACGGATTTTTCTTGAGCAATCCTTCGGTTTCGAGAAAACGGCATAATCTCCGCATGGTCACGACATGGCGCGCGATGCTGCGTGGACTCAGTCCGCGGCTCCGAAGCGCTCGGATGAAGGAGCGAATCTGCAGAGAATCAACGCTTTGCCACTCGTAAACGCCGTGCGCGACGAGAAATTCCGAGAGCTTGGCCAGGTCGCGACCGTAGGCCTCCAGCGTATTGCACGCCAAGCCCTGTTCGACCGCAGCCATCGCTAGGAAGGCGTCAATGGAGGGGCTGAGCGAGTCTTTCGCGGGCGTCATTTTGCGATGTCAAATTCCGGTGCAAAGTTTCGCGAACGGCTTCGAGCCGTCCGGTGTCAATCACTTTGCCGCCGTCCTGGTCAGTCACGTAAAACACGTCGGCAACTTGGTCGACGTTGGTTGAAATTTTCGCCACATGAATCGACAGACCCAGCCGATGCAGATTGTAGGTGATCGTAAACAGGACACCGATGCGATCTTCCGTAAAAATTTCAATGATCGTAAAATCGTCCGACACCTCGTTGTCGATGTTGATCACGGTTGCAACCTTCGGCGCGCGCTTATGCAAAAATAGCGGCGGCTTGGAAGATCCGACCAGATCGGCGACATCGATTTTTCCTTCCAGAACGCCCTCGAGGGTCAAACGAAACTTGGTCCATTTCGGCTCTGCCATGACGATTTCTGACCGACCCTGATGAGAGATCCTAAAGACATCGAGGACTCGGCCGTCGCTCGCGGTAAAAATGCGCGCGTTAAGAATATTGAGGTTGAGCGCCGTCAACACGCCGGTGATCGAAGCGAACAAACCGGGCCGGTCCTGGCAGCAAACCACCACGGAAGTGCAGTCGCGCTCAGGCGAGTGCGCAACAGCGACTTGAGCTTGATTACCGAGAATCCGCTGCATCAGCTCAAAGTGGGCCGGCATGTCGTCTTCGGAGGTCGATAAGAAATAACGACCGGGCATACTTTCCAAAAACTGCTCGACCTTGTCCTCCGGATGATCTTTGGTCAACTGCCGCCGCACCCGTGTCTGCACGCGCCGAATTACGGCGCGCACGTCCTGGCGCTGGAACTCGCCCTTCTCCGCCTCCTCCAGCAGGTTCAAAGCCTTCACGTAAAGCTCACCCAAGAGCGATGCCTTCCACGGATTCCAGACCTCCGGACCCACCGCTTTGACGTCGGCAAACGTCAGCAGATAAAGCATCTTGAGATTATTGACGCTGCCCATGATCCTGGCGAAATCGAAGATGGTTTTTTCGTCTTCCAGATCGCGCCGAAACGCGGTGTGCGTCATCAACAAGTGATGGCGCACTAAAAATTCGACCAGGGCGCCGTCGTCGGCATTGAGCCGCATGCGGCGCGCGATCGGACGAACCATGCGCGCGCCAATTTCCGAGTGGCCGCCGCCGAAACCTTTTCCGATATCGTGGAACATCATGCCGAGATACAGCAGCTCGATATTCTCGGCCTCGCGCCCGAGTTGGGTCAGCAGCGGCAAGCTCTCCGCGTACTCGCCGGCTTTCAGCCGTTCAATCTCCTTGATCAGATGCAACGAATGCTGATCCACCGTGTAGATGTGATAGGCGTCATGCAGCACCATGCAGAGCAGCCTGCCGAACTCCGGAATGAAAGCGCCGAGAACGCCGGTGCGGTGCATCTCGGCGAGGGTTTCGTACACCGAGTCCTTCCATTTCAGAATGCTGAAGAACGGTGTATTGGCACCCGCCGAGCGGCGGAATTCATCGTCGATCAAAGCGAGATTTTGACGCAGCAACTCGCGCGTTTCGTGAGTCAGCCGACAGCGGTATTTCTGCGCGTCGTCGAAGATTCGGATTAGATTCTCCGGGCGATTTTTAATCAGGTCCGCTTTCGTGACCGTCAAGTGGCCCTTGGTCAGGCGAATGCCCTCGCGCAAAGTTCGTCCAAAAACGTAGTCGGCGCCGAAGCCCGGGCGATCGCAATCGGTCAGCCGGTGAATGATCAGCGCGGAAAGCCGACTGATCTGCGCGGCATGCATGTAATACGTGCGCATGAACACCTCGACGCCGCGCAAGCTTCCCTCGCCCTGAAAGCCAAGCGCTGAGCTGACGTGCTCCTGTTGCTCGAAGGTCAGTTGGTCTTGGTGTCTGCCGCTGGAAAAGTGCAGCTCATTGCGCACGCGTAACAAGAAGTCCTGCGATTCTTTCAAGTGGGCGATGTCGGCCGGGCTGACTATGCCGGTGAGCGCCAGCGCGTCGAGATCTTTAGCCCTGAGTTTCGCTTGCGCGATCCAGCGGGCCGTTTGAATATCCCTCAGCCCACCCTCGCCTTCCTTGACTTCGGGCTCGAGCAGATAAACCGAACCGCCGTACTGCGAGTGGCGCGCGCGGTTTTCTTCGAGCTTTTCGCGGATAAAGCGCCGGATACTCTTTTTGACCAGGCGGGGCGCTACGTTTTTTTCGAACTCCCGGTAGAGCGCAAAATCGCCGCATAAGAACCGCGCATCGAGGAGCGATGTGCGGACCCGCATGTCGCTCTCGGCCAGGCGCGCGCAATCGGAGACACTGCGTATCGCGTGACCGACCTGGAGCCCGGCGTCCCACAACGTGTGCAGCAAGGTCTCCGTGGCGGCCTCGACAAACGGCGACACTTTCCAGGAATAGAGAAACAGCAGGTCGACGTCCGAATGCGGATTTAACTCACCTCGCCCGTATCCTCCCTGGGCGATGAGGGCAAAGCGCATATTGGCTTGGACGAAGCGATCGCTGCACGCGGCGGAAACTGATGTGAACAGATGGCAAATTAAATGGTCCATCACGGTGGACCACGCCGCGGCGATTTCCAACCCGCCGGCGCCGGCGCGATGCCGTTCTAGCAACAGGGTTCGCCCGTTAGTGACATAGTCGCGCGCCAGACGCTTCAGGTCTTGACCTGACCGGGTGTCTTTTAGCAGCTCCAGCGAGATGGCGACGGCGTCCATAGAATATTTACAGCGTTTTAACCATAAGGTTGGACTGGCCGAACTTCTCGATACCCTCATAGAGCGCTTGCACCATCGCGTCCTGATAGTCTCCCCTGCTCATCGCTCGGCCCTCGCCGCGGTTGGTGATAAAAAACATTTCCACCAGCACGCTCGGCATGCGCGCGCCGACCAGCACATAAAAAAGCGCCTTCTTGACGCCGAGATCTTTGACATCGCTCATGACTTTGGTCATGCCTCCGACCATTGAGCCCTGCAGTCGATGCGCCAACGTGATCGAATCTTCCAGCTTCATATTCTGGGTCATGTCACTCAAAATGAATTGTAGATCGGAAATATTGCGGCGCGAAGTGCTGTTTTCGCGCGCCGCCAGGCGGATCGCTGCCTCATCGGTCGTGTTATCGAGATAATAGGTTTCGACGCCACTGGCATCGGTGTTTGGGCTTGCATTCATGTGCAGGGAAATAAACAGATCGGCGTCTTCCGCGTTAGCCGTCGCCGTGCGATCCTCGAGCGCGACATAACGGTCGTCATTGCGCGTCAGAACCACCTGAACACCCATCTCGGTCGTCAACTTGCGCGCGAGCTTTTTGGCGACACTGAGCACGATATCTTTTTCGGCGATGCCGCGGTGGCCCATGGCCCCAGGATCTTTGCCGCCGTGACCCGGGTCCAAGACAATTTTACGCAATCCTTTGATGGCGGGAACTGCCGTCGGCGGTTTTGCTTCCCGCAGCGCAGCCTGGCGAGGCGGCTCCTCCGATCGCGCCGGTGCGGCCTTGGACGCCCCGTTGGTGAGGCCTCTTTGGCCGTAAATATCAATCACCAGACGATAGGGATCGGGCAGTAGAAAGGCGTTGTGAGAGCCGAGATCATTCATGTCGAGCACGATCCGCACCACGTCTTGGCTGTACTGGCCAATGCGCACCTGGCGCAACAAACCATCATCGACCGCGATCGGTTCTTTTGACGCCGCTCCCATTCGGGCGCCCGTTAAGTCGATATAGACTCGCGCCGGCAGTCCCTTGGCAGAGTCCGCTTTGAGTTGGCGCACCTCGTACTTGGCCTGTCGGGATAGCTCTAACATCACCCTTGTGTAACTCTTCCAAGACAAGAACCGCACGCCGGTAATTGCCGCTTTATCCGGCGGCGCTGGGCGGTCCTCGGCTGTCGCGCCGTTTTCGCGAGGACCTCGCTGCTGTCCTGAGATCAGCTCCGGCGACCGCACTGTAGCTCGGCTTCGTTTGGAATTTGGCATCTGAGCGGATACCGCGGCGGCGCTGAACCAAGCCAACGCCAGCATCCAAACTACGGCACGACGAAACTTTAAATAAGATGTGCTCTTCATAAAGCTCTCGCCTCTATTATACCTTTATTTCTTGGCTTCTTCAGTGAGCCTGTAAAGCATATTCAAAGCCTCGAGGGGCGTCATCTGCGATGGATCGAGTCGGCTAAGCTCTTCGCGCAAGCGGTTGTCGGCGGCGCCGAATAAGCCCATCTGCACTGGCTGTGCGGTCGCGGTTTGCGCATCCGCCCCGAAGCTTGCGCCGCGACCGCCCTGCCCGCTTTCCAGTTGCGTAAGAATTTCCTTGGAACGGAAAACAACTTCGGGCGGCATGCCCGCTAAACGCGCGACATGAATGCCATAACTATGGCTTGAGGCGCCGGGCACCAGGTTGCGCAGAAAAATAATATCACTACGCCATTCCTTGACCGCAAAATGGAAATTCTTGATCCGCTCATGGGTCAAGGCCAGATCCGTCAATTCATGATAGTGCGTCGCAAACAAGGTTCGCGGCCGGCCGGCGGCATTGTGCAGCGCTTCGGCGACCGCCCAGGCGATTGAGATACCGTCGAAGGTGCTCGTTCCGCGTCCGACTTCATCGAGCAGGATCAAGCTTCGCCGGGTGGCATGATGCAGGACGTTCGCGGTCTCTTTCATCTCGACCATGAAGGTTGATTCACCACGCGCCAGTGAGTCCGCCGCACCGATGCGGGTAAAGATCCGGTCAACGACGCCGATGCGCGCATCGGCGCACGGTACGAAGCTGCCCATTTGAGCCAGGATGACGATCAATGCCACCTGGCGCATGTAAGTCGATTTGCCGGCCATGTTAGGGCCGGTCAGAAGAATAATTTGTTGGGAGTCGGGTTCGATGGTGCAATCATTCGGTACGAACGCGCCGCGTCCGAGCGCCGCTTCGACCACGGGATGGCGGCCCTCGCGAATCGCGAGCCCTGCCCCAGTGTCGACTCGCGGGCGAGAGAAGTGGCGCGAGTCGGCCACCTCCGCCAGTGACACCAGAGCATCCAGAACCGCCAACGCATGGCTGATCGCTTTCAATGCCGGGTAGTGCTCGCCGACGCGCTCACGCACCCGAGCGAGCAGAGCCAGCTCGATTTTTTCGATCAAGCTCTCCGAGTTGAGCACTTTGGCCTCGTACTCTTTGAGCTCCGGAGTGATGTAACGTTCGCCGTTTGTCAGGGTTTGTTTGCGCAAATAATCCGCCGGCACCGACTTGAGATGCGAGTTGGTTACTTCGATGTAATAACCGAACACCCGGTTGTAGCGCACCTTGAGAGACTGGATGCCGGTGCGGCGCCGCTCGGCGGTTTCAAACTGGCGAATCCACTCTTTGGCATGGGCGCGCAGCCCGCGAATCTCATCGAGCTCGCTATCGAATCCGGAGCGAATGAAGCCGCCGTCTCTCGTGGCAAACGGCGGCTCGTCAACGATCGCCCGGGCAATCAAGCTCGGAACTTCCACCAGATCGGCCAGACCGTCGCGCAGCCGTGATAACAGCGGCGCCTCGACGGAACCCAGCAGGAGGCGAATTTCTCCGACGGCGCCGAGAGTTTCCTTGATCGCAACGAGATCCTTCGGCAGAGCTGTCCCCGAAAGGACCCGACCAGCAAGCCGTTCGAGATCCTGGACTTTCGTCAAGCCGCTCTTGAGCTGCTGGCGCAGCCCGTAATGGTCGACCAGTTCTTGGACGCCTTCATGGCGCTCGCGGATCATGGTTGGATCGATGAGCGGATATAAAAGCCATTGACGCAAGCGGCGCGCGCCCATGGGAGTCGAGCTCCGGTCGAGAAGATGCAGCAACGAACCCTTACGGTCGCCGTGATAGTTCGCGGTGAGCTCCAGATGGACTCGCGTGCTCTCGCTCAGGACGAGACAGTAAGACGCCTCATAGGGCGAGAGGTCGCGCAACAGCTTCAGCGACTCGGCCGCATTGGTCTCGAGATAATGCAGGATCGCTGATGCCGCCCGCACCGCTCCGGTGACTTCGCCCGTTCCAGTAATATCGTTGGCGGCCAGTTTCCGTTTCGCGGCATCGTCAAAAGTTTCTTCTGCAACCGCCGACAAGTGAATCGCGGGGAATTCCCGGTAAAGCCGCTCGCGCAATCGATCGTCGCGATCGCTCAGCAACGCTTCGCTCGGCTGAATCCGGCCGAGCTCGTCGAAAAGCGCGGCTTCCTCGGCGAGCGCCGTGCAGCGAAATTCACCGGTGGTGATATCGCTCAGGGCGAGGCCGAAAGCTTCGCCGTTTTTGCAAACTGCCGCCAGAAAATTATTTTCCCGGGCATCGAGCGCTTCGGCGGCGGTGACCGTTCCTGGCGTGATCACCCGCACAACCTCGCGCTTGACTACGCCCTTCGTGGTTGCCGGGTCTTCCACCTGCTCGCAGACCGCGACTTTGTGACCGGCCTCGAGCAGTTTTTGAATATACGGTTCGGCCGAATGATAGGGCACGCCGCACAACGGCACCGAGCCGTCGTCGGTTTTGTTACGCGAGGTCAAAGCGATGTCGAGAATTTTTGCAGCGGTTTGCGCGTCTTCGAAAAACATTTCGTAGAAATCGCCCAGCCGGAAAAACAAGATGGCATCGCGGTAGCGCTCCTTGATCTGGAGATACTGCTGCATCATCGGTGTGACTTTGGCCGGTTCCATGGGTGTCTAAGCCGCACCGCCGTGTTTGTCGTAGAGCCGCGCCGGCTTGCGCCGCCTGCGCGGCGCGAGGACGGCTCGCTTGGTTTCCAGGTCGAGCGCGCGCACCAAGCTGCCGATACCGAGCGAGAGCACGAACTGGCGCTTCATGGCATCGAGAATTTTTTGCCGATCGTCGGTGATCACGAACAGCTCCTCGCCGTCGGTCAAATACCTCAACGACTCGGCCGGGCGCGCTGTGCTTGACGAATGCAGCTTGAGAGGGCGCAAACAGCGTCGGATCATTTGCAGGCTGAAACCATGATGCGCCAGGTCTTTGACGACCTTGAGACAGACGAGATCGTTGAAGGAGTACAATCGCTTGGTGCCGCGGCCTTCGGCGAGCTTAACCGAGGGCCGGATAAAATCTTGCTCGTCCCAATATTGCAGTTGGCGCAGGCTCACGCCGACGATCCGGCTGGCGGTCTTGCTGTCAAAAGTTTCCATGAGGTCATCGAAAATGGAAACAAGGTTGTTTTCATGAAGTTAGACTGCGAGCTGGAGATTGTCAATGAACTGCGATTGAGCGGCTCGAAATTGTCGAGAAGAGTGGCCGTGGCGTTTCTGAAATCTTAGGTCGAAGCGCGAGCGATCGAGCGGCGATGGTTCGATGATGTCGACTCGGACTCGCGCCGTTTGACCTACGTTGACCGTGCGAAGTATGTATGGATCAATCGACAGGCACTGACTAAAGTGCGCGGAGGTACGCCATGACATCGACCGAAACAAAAGGTCACGCTCTTCATCTTGCCACTCATTCCGGTTGGTATCGGTTTGAACGAAGCGGCGAAGACTGGATTCAAACCGACCGCGCCTTGACTTATTGGCAGATGAGCTGCATCCAGGTAGACCCGGATGATCCGCGCCGCCTCTACATCGGCACCGAGCACTCCGGCATGTTCATCAGCAATGACGCCGGAAAGGAGTGGACGCGCGCCAATCCGAATGTGCCATGTTTGACGATGTCGGCGATGCTGGCCTTGTCCCGGCGGCTGCTTGTCGGTACCATGCCCGCTGCGCTCTATGTGAGCTCGGAAAACGGCGGCTGGCAGGAGCTGAAAGGCGTCCGCCAAGGGGCTGCGGGTGGAGTGTTCCCGCCGAATCCCGATTTCCCCGCTCGGACGCGAGTGCTCGCGCGCGAGCAAAACAACGGCGGGCGGCTCTTCGCCGGCATCGAGGTTGCGGGAATTCTCGTGAGCGATGACGACGGTCAGAGTTGGCAGGCGGCCAATGACGGGCTTACCGATCCAGACATTCATCAGATTCTGCCGTCGAATAAGGCTCCGGGTCTCGTCGTTACGGCCTGTGGTGAAGGTGTTTCGCGCAGCACGGATCGCGGCACCCATTGGGAAAAGGTCACGCCGCACGGGAGCCGCACGTATGGCAATGCGCTCGCGGAAGATGCCGACGGGAATATTTATCTGGGCATCACCCAAGATCGCCCGCGGACCTGGACGCGCGCGGGCCGGGCAAAAAGCGCGATATTTGAATCGCCCAACGGCGCCGATTGGCAGTTGCTTACAGAAAAGATGTCCGGCGGCGTCATGGATCTTTGCAGCGCGCCCGATGGTAACGGAGTGTTGGCCTCGACGGCCGACGGCGAAGTAATCATCGTAACGTCATCGGGAGAAACCCGGACGATCGTTACCGGACTGCCTTGCATTACGGCGATGGCGCTCGGGGGCTAACCCGGAATTTAGGGTCGCGAGTTTTCGTGTTTTGATTTTTCACCAATCCGAAGCTCGAAACAACCAGCACAAACCGGGCTTATTTTACGCCGGCAGACGCTGATATTTCCCTCTGTAAAAAAGCAAGGGCCGCTCCCCAGTCGCACTCGCGTTTAGAATTTCACCGATGAGAATGGTGTGGTCGCCGCCGTCGTAACGCTCGATGATTTTGCACTCGACGTGAGCCAGGGCGCCCTCAAGGATCGCAGCGCCGTTGCGGCCGGCGTGCCATTGCAAACCGGAAAATTTATCGATTCCTTTGGTGGCGAAGCGACGCGAGATTTCTTCTTGATCTTCGCTGAGAAAATTGACCGTGAAGCCGTTTTGCAATTCGAAGCAGGCGTAGCAGGTCGCCGCTTTATCGACGCTGATCAGCACCAGCGGCGGATTGAGCGACAACGACATAAAAGCATTGGCCGTCAGGCCGTTCGGGTTGCCGTCTTTATCCCGGGTCGTGATGATCGTCACGCCCGTGGCGAAATGTCCCATCACGCGGCGCAGCTCTTGGGGTTCGATCGGCATGGTCTTCCTCGATGAGCTAGCTTTTTTTAGGGGTAGCAGAGCCTGCCTTGCCCTGTCAATGCGCGGCGGCCTGGACGCGCGCGAGCCGAAAATGCTAAACCTTAGTCTACAGGAGGAATTGAACCATGGCTGTACAAGAACAAAAAGCAGAAAATTCCTTGGATCGTTACATCGCTGAAGTTCGCGCTGTTTGGGGCGACGGCAAGGACCCTCAACTGCCGTTCGAAGTGGCGGCGTTGATGGAAAAACTTTTCGCCTCGACGCGCCCCGACGATCCGTGGATGGCTGAACTGATTCGCGACGGTAAGCCGTCCCGCGAGCTTTATCGCGATCCCGAGTTTGGCTTCATTCAGATGGGGCACATCCACAAACAAGGCCATGGCAATAAGCCGCACGATCATGGTCCCTGCTGGGTGGTGTACGGTTCCTTTCAGGGCGTGACCGAGATCACCAAGTACAAACGGACGGACGACGGCGCGCAAGAAGGCGTCGCGCAACTCGCCACGGAGCGCCTCGACCGATTGTCGCCCGGAGTGGTTGTTCCGTATCTCCCCGGCGATATCCATTCTACCCATGCGGTCGAAGGGCCGGGCGTGGTGTTTCGCTTCTTGAGCTATGACTTGGATAAAATCGATCGCTACCGCTATAACCTGGACAAAGGCACGATGATGAAGGTCTAGCCGGGAAAGCATCGAGATGAAAACGGATCTGCATCGGCCAAGCCGGCTTTTATTTTATGCTCTTTATCCTGGTACCTTCCAATCTTTTCCATCGCGAGGTCTGAATGGGCGGTGACGAGATTTTTTTCGAGCAGATTCGTTCCTCCGGATGTTTATCTTACCTTCTCGGCTGCGCCCAAGAGAAAGTCTGCGTGGCCATCGACCCCGAGCTCGATAAAGCCGACGATTATTTAGGCATCGCCGAATTTCTAGGATCAAAGATCCTCTATGCGATCGACACCCACACCCACGCCGACCACAGCTCCGCCTGCAAGGTCATGCGCGAGCGCTTTGGAGTCAAGGTCGTCATGCACCGCGCCAGTGACGCGCCGTACGTCGATATCCGCGTCGAAGAAGGTGAAGAGATTCAATTCGGCCGGCAATCCTTGAAGGTCATCCACACGCCCGGCCACACCCAAGATGCCATGTGCCTGCTGTTCAAGGACCGCATTTTTACCGGCGATACGCTGTTGATTGGTGGTTGCGGCCGGACGGATCTTCCCGGTGGCGACGCCGAAGCGCAGTACCGCAGCCTGCTGAAACTCAAAGCTCTGGACGACGACATTCGTGTTTATCCTGGTCACGATTACCGCGAAGCGGTTTCCTCCCTCGCTGACGAAAAGCAAAAAAATGCTCGCATGTTGATCCCAACGCAGCACGAGTTCGTCAAATTCATGACGTCACGTAAACCTCCCCTGCCGCGTAAAATCCAGGAAGCGCTCGAATGGAATCGCACGCCGATTCAGGGGACGCAACGAGGTATGGGCGAAGGGATTTAGCAGGCCACCGCTGAAAAGCCTCATCGCTGGGGTGCGCTCGATCGCTCTCGACGAATCTCGTTTTCGTCTGACGTGTTCGTGCTCGTGCCGATTTCACGGTCACGCGCGATCCCTGCGCGCCTTGCTTGTAAAATTTTAGCGGTCTGCTCGGCGGCGATAAGTTGAAGAACATGAAAGCACCGACACACTCGACCACCGGCGGCATTCTCGCCACGGTTCGGCGTTACTGGGGATATACGGAATTACGTCCGCTGCAGGAGCAAGCCATCAGAGCCGGACTGGAGCAGCGTGATTCGCTGGTAGTCATGCCGACCGGCGGCGGAAAGTCGCTTTGCTACCAAGTCCCTGCCGAATTAGCCCAGCGCACCGACGTCGTGATCTCGCCGTTGATCTCGTTGATGAAGGACCAGGTCGATGGCTTGCGCGCCTGCGGCTATCCGGCGGCGGCGCTTTACAGCGGCATGACGCCCGAGGATGTTCGCCGTACCGAAGATCAGATTGTCACCGGCCGCTTTCGCCTCGTCTTCGTGGCGCCAGAGCGATTGCTGACACCGCGCTTTTTGCAGCTCATCGAGCGCTTGAACGTGCGCGCGTTCGCCGTTGATGAAGCTCACTGCATCAGCCACTGGGGCCATGATTTCCGTCCTGAATACCGTCGGCTCGCCGATCTAAAAAAACGTTTTCCGCAAACCAGCGTGCACGCCTACACCGCCACCGCCACCGAACGCGTGCGCGCCGACATCGCCGCGCAACTTAGGCTCACCAATCCGCTGACGCTGGTCGGCACCTTCGACCGTGCCAATCTGGTTTATCGAATCGTCCCTCGTGCCGAGGCGCGCAATCAAACCCTGGAAATATTACGCCGCCATGCGGGTCAGGCCGCGATCGTCTATTGCATCAGCCGAAGAGACACGGAAGCGATGGCGGCATTTCTGCAGGCCCACCGGGTGCGCGCCGCTTTCTATCACGCCGGCATGGAAGCCGACGAGCGCCGCCGCACGCAAGACGATTTCGCATCCGAAGCACTCGATGTGGTCGCCGCTACGGTCGCTTTCGGCATGGGCATTGATCGCAGCGACGTGCGCTGCGTGATTCACGCCGCCATGCCCAAATCCATCGAGCACTATCAGCAAGAAACCGGCCGGGCCGGACGCGACGGCTTGGAAGCCGAATGCGTGCTGCTCTATTCCGCCGCCGACGTGCTGCGCTGGGAATCGCTGATTGAGAAGAGCGCCATGGATGCGAAGGAACCCGCCGATATTATTGCGGCCTCGCGCGAGCTGCTGGAGTGCATGCGCCGATTGTGCAGTGGCGTTCATTGTCGTCACCGCAAGCTGTCCGAATATTTTGGCCAGGAATACGCCAAGGCGAACTGCGCAGCATGCGATGTCTGCTTGGGTGAAGTCGAGGGCTTGGCCGACGCCACGGTCACGGCGCAGAAGATTTTGTCGTGCATCGCGCGAGCGGGTGAACGCTTCGGTGGAGAACATATTGTCGATATTCTGTCGGGAGCGAATACCGAACGAATTCGGCGCTGGGGCCATCAACAGCTGAGCACTTACGCTTTGATGAAAGACACTCCGCGTCCGACTCTGATGAACATGCTCTACCAGCTCATCGATAACGGCCTGCTCGAGCGCACAGCCGATGAACGCCCGGTGCTCCGGCTGAACGCCGCCGCCCACGAAGTCCTGCGCGGCAGACGGACCGTGCAACTCCTGCAGCCGAAGACCAAAGTCAAAAAAACCCGCTACCAGGAAAAATCTTGGGAGAACGTCGACGCCGGGCTTTTCGAGACCCTTCGAAACCTGCGCCGCCAACTTGCCGAGGAGCGGCGCGTGCCGGCCTATGTCCTATTCAGCGATGCCACGCTCCGCGACATGGCTCGGGCTCGACCGGGCTCGCCTGATGCACTGCTCACTGTCCGCGGCGTCGGCGAACGCAAGCTGGCCGATCTCGGACAGCGCTTCCTCGAGGCGATCGTGAGCTACTGTCGCGCAAATCGCTTGCCATTGGACGTGTAAGCGGCTTGCGCCAGAGAGACTATCGTCGAGCGAAAGCTGGAAGTTTGAGTCAATACAAAAAGCAGACCAGACAAAGAGTTAGACATTGTAGCTCGCGTTCTCCGCGAGGTGTGATGATATCACTACTGCACGCGATTATCCTTCGCCTTCGCCTTCACCCTTATCCTTGATCCTTTTTAGATAGATAGTACGCTTCCAAGGCCGGCTTGTACGAGCGCGGCAGCCAGTACGGCCGGCGCAGATTATCCGGGCCGGGCGCCGGGCGCGTTTTGAGGAGCCATTTCTTATAGACCTCGTGCGACTTGTTGGTATCGACGAAAACGTCGCCATATCTGTCCTCGGGGCCGGGCTTGGTTATCCGAACTTTCTGATGCCAACAATGCTGGCCGCTGATATAGTCGGGCTGTACCGGGAAAGTCAGATTCTGGTGCACGCCGCCGTCTTCCCAGAAAATTCGCTCGGAGTCGGGATCGCCGCTTTTGAACGGCTTGATACCGTGAATCGTCCGCATCATCCACTTGCCTTCGCCCGTCTGCTTGAGATCGACTAGCGCCGTCGACCAGCGCTCCCCTCCTTGATCTTCCGCCAGGCGCCAGCGGCCGAGATGATGGGAGCACGCAATCACACCGGGCTTGATGCCTTCAGTCACCCAGACTTTGTCGATGAAGTAGCCGATCTCGGTATGAACCTTTAACAGATCGCCGGTTTTGACGTCGAAATTTTCCGCGTCTTTCGAGTTCAGCCAAAGCGGATTGCGGTGGGAAATCTCGTACAACCACTTGGCGTTGCCGGATCGAGTGTGGATCAAGGTCGGCAGGCGAAAGGTCGGCAACAGCAGCATCTCCCCGGCCGCAAGGTCGATCTGTTCCGGATGAACGTGGCTCTTGATGTAACCGGGAATGGCGTGCTCAGGCCACCTCCACTCTTTCAGCGTGCGAGAGAAAAATTCGAGTTTGCGCGACGGCGTCGGAAAGCCGACGCACGCGTTGCCATCGATCTCGACACCGATCGTCGCGCCGTTTTTTTGAATGATCTTGGTGTTCGGGTTTATGGTTGCGTCGGCAAGATCGCTCGACTTGAGCCCGGTCTCGTGAACTTTGTAAACGTTGTCCTCGATTAAAAACGCGCCGTACTTGCGCATGTACTCAAGCGGCTTCACGCCTTGTTTCGCCGCCGCCTCCGGCAGTCCCGGCACGCTGTTTTCGAAGATCCAGCGGTAGTAATCATCCACGGTCATCTTTGCGCCCGGCTCATAGGGTGACTCGAAATACTTCCGGATCCCAAGCGCTCCATCGGGATCGACACGCCACGAGAGCTCGATCCAGAATTCGTCCTCTTCCCAAACTTCGCCGATGCCGGCGGCTTCATGAGCCTCGTACGTGGTATTGAATTTTTTACCTTCCTTCTCCAGCGCCACGCGTAAAATCGGTTGGCGAAAACCGATCCACCGTGCAGCCTGAGTTTCCTGGCTCATCAGGTCGTGGCGCTCGGATGCATGCCCCATCGGCAAAACGTAATCGGCGAACCACGCCGTCTCGCTCCAGGTCGGCGTGAGACAGGCATGGCGTTCGACTCTGGTCTCGTCGCAAAGCATCTCGATCCAGCTCATGCCGTCGGGATTGGTCCACACCGGGTTATAGACCCGCGTGAAATACATCGCCAGCTTGCCGCGTCCTTCCTTGAGAAAATGCGGCAGCAAATAGCTCATCTCGAAAAACGCCAACGGATATTCGCGCGGAATGAGCAACTCGTTCCAGACTTTAGCCGGCGGCGGCATGAGCGGCGGCGCGGGAATATATTTGTTCGCGGCGTTGGGCGCCGTGCCGCCGACGCTGCCCACCGCGCCGGCCAGAACGCCGAGCAACTGCAGGGCGCGCGCCACTTGCCAGCCACCGAGATTCCCCGCCGCCGTATTGCGCCAGACATGCGATGAAAAAGCAGAGCCTGCATCAGCAATTTGGCGCGCGACTTCAACAATCACATCAGGCTCGATGCCGGCTTCCTTGGCAGCGAACTCGGGAGTGTATTGCGCGTAGGTATCCTTGAGAATCTGGACGAAGGAGCGAAATGTCTGCGGCATGTTCGAATGCTCTTCGCGCAGGTACTCTTCCCAGTTGACCCACTGGCGCACGAATTGGCGGTCGAAAAGATCTTCTTGCAGCAAAACATTGCACATCGCCAGCAGGATTGCCGCCTCGCTGCCCGGCCATGAGGAAATCCAATAGTCGGCTTTCGACGCGGTATTGGACAGCCGGGTATCGATCACGCAGATCTTTGCACCGCGCTCCTTGCCTTCGATAATTCTTTGCGCGTGCGGATTGAAGTAATGTCCCGCTTCAAGGTGCGAGCTGAGCAACAGAATAAAGCGCGCATGGGCGTGGTCCGGAGACGGACGGTCGATTCCCGACCAGAAAGCGTAGCCGGCGCGCGCGCCGGCTGAGCAAACGTTGGTGTGGCTGTTATGGCCGTCGATCCCCCAGGAATGCAAAATTCTCTGGTGATAAAGCAGCTCATGTCCCGGACGGCCGACGTGATACATGATCTCGTTACGCCGGTCTTCCTGCAGCGCCTTGCGAATGCGCCCGCCCAGATCGTCGAGCACCTCATCCCAGGAGACCCGCTGCCATTTTCCCTCGCCGCGGCTGCCGACTCGTTTGAGCGGATAGCGAATGCGCTCCGGGTCGGTGACTTGGTTGAGCGTTGCCGGCCCCTTGGCGCAGTTTCGGCCGCGGCTGCCGGGGTGCTCCGGATTACCTTCGAAGCGGCGGATGCGATGAGTCTCTTTCTCGACGAATGCGAGCAAACCGCAGCCCGCCTCGCAGTTGAAGCAAATCGTCGGAATGATCCGGCAATGCTTTTCGACCTTGCGCGGCCACTGCGCGGTATCGTATTCGACCCAGTCATCCCATTTTTCCACGGGCGGATAGCTGGCCAGACCGCTGGCGGGCTCGAGTCTTTGCGCCGACGGATCAAGAGGAGTTCGATTATCCGACATGACGATACTTCCTTAACTCAGCGGCACGGCTTGGCCGGCTTTGATCCACAAGTGCTCGTAAAACCACAAACCAAAGAGCGCGAGCACCGCCGCCGCGACATTCGGCAAAAGGGACCCGAGCGGCAAGAAAATCAAAATCGCAGGCACGGCGACGCCCAAGCCCACGGCCAAAATCCAAAATGACTTCCATAACCGACCTTTGAGCAACAATTCACTGGAGCGAACCGCGTCTTCGGTGCCATGCTTGATGAACAGATCGCCGAAAACCAGCGCCAACCCGGCGAGCAAAGAAACCAGCAAAATATGGAAGAGCCAAAAAAACAGCTGCGGGCTGATGAATTGATAAGGCGTGAGCAGCTCCAGCGATCCGATCAGAATCAGCACGGCGGCGCCGGCGCTGATCGCTTTGACGATCAAATGCCAGAACAGCATCGGGCTTTGCCAAAAATCGCGCCCGCGCGCCTGCGCGAATAAGAATGCGGAATAGCCGGCGGAGGCGATCGCGAACAGCGCGGCCGGCCACATAACCCAGGGCGAAAGCCGTCCCGTGCCGTACATCTGATAGAACCAAACCACCAGCAAGGCAGCGAAGATCATCAATACGTAACCGCCCAAGACCAACCAGGAGTTAAAATTCGGTTTGGTCATGAGGAAGAAGAACCGGCCGGGCTTTCTGAGATCGAATATGAGCAGGGCCATGGTGGCCGCAAGAAACACCAGCGACACGACCGGGCTGATCAAGCCGAGCAGCACAGTGTCTTGCTCAAAGCCCAGGTTTAAAAATAACACCGATAAGAGCAGCACTCCGGCAGCGATCGATTTGGTCCAAAGATAGAAGGCGATCTTCTTGCCCCAAGGAACCATATGCGGCACGTCGTAAACCTCGCGCGCGACGCCCGGGATGGGACGATCGGGAGGGGTGCTTTTCAACGCGTAGAGATCTTCGCCGGGGTCTTTTTCGGCCCAGAAGTGGCTTGACTGCGGTTCCATCATGGTCGGAGTCAAAAGGTCGCCGTCGACTCCAACGTAAAACAGTTTGGGCTTGGTCCCCTTCTCCGGCTTACGCACGCTGACTTTCTCGAGCGCGATGCGCTTGCTCACCAGGCTATTCGGGTCATCGAGATCACCGGATAGAATCGCTTGGGTCGGACAGACAACTTCGCACGCCGGTTTGTAGCCCATCTCGACACGCGAGGCGTCGAAATTACATTTCGCCGCGGTGTTACGGTCTGGGTCGATGTAGAGCGCATCGTATGGACAAGCTTGCATGCAAGACTTACAGCCGATGCAGCGTTCGTTATCGAAGTCGACGATGCCGTCGCGCCGGCGAAACAGCGCAACCGTAGGGCAAATTTCTATGCACGGCGCGTCGTCGCAATGATTGCAACGCAGTACGGCGAAATGACGCCTGGTGTCCGGGTAGTGTCCCTTCTCGATGTACTTAACCCAAGTGCGATTCACACCAACAGCGATGTTGTGCTCTTCTTTACAAGCTACCGTGCAGGCGTGACAGCCGATGCAGCGGTCCTGATCGATCACGAAGCCGTAGCGCATCCCATACCTTTCTAATCGGAAAGATTAATTATCAACCGTTGAAGTTTCAGTTGTGATAACAGGAAAATTCAGACGAGGTCAAATTGCAGTGACAAAAATCAGCGGAGCCTGCCGCGAAGTTCCCTGTCCGGTAATAGAAAAACCTTTCGGCTCTCCTCAGCGCGCTACACCGGAAAGACCAGACCGGCATGGTGCCGCGATCTAGGTTGCAGTTATTAACGAGTTCATAAGTATCTAGACAACAGGGGTTGTTGGACACGAAGGGACGACTCGTTCCAAGCCCAGGCAAAGCGTCTGGGCGTCATCGGCCACCGCCCGAGCCACGCCCCGAGTGCTTAATTTTGGGCGTGGGTGCGAAAGTGTCCTTTGAGTCCTTGTGCCTGCGCTTTCCACGACTCGCCCCTTCGTCCCAGTAGGTCTACTAACTAACGAACTAACTCTTTAGTAATTTAGGTGCCCGTCAATTTTTTCGGCTCGGAAACGCGGGAGGAATGATTTGCTCCACGGTTCGATTGTTCCAATCGCGAGCCGGCCAGTTATCCCACGCGCGCTGTGCTCCGGCTTCCGCCTGGGCGAATAACTCGTCGTCACGGATGCGCGTCGAGCGTCCGTTTTCCACCACGACTTCGCCGTCGACGATGACTGTTTCCACATCCGCTCCGCTGCCGTACTCGACCAGCGCATTGATCGGATCACGCACGGGGCCGTAGCGCGTCGTACGCAGATTGATAATGACCACGTCGGCCTTTGATCCGGCGGCGAGCCGCCCTAAGTCGGGACGTCCGAGCGCGGTCGCGCCGCCGATGGTTGCCGCGTTGAAGACATCCGCCGCCCGTGCGCCCGCGGCGTTCCGATCGACCAGGCGCGAGATGAGCGAGGCGTAGCGCATCTCGGCGACGATATCGAGCGGATAAGTGTCCGTTCCCAAACCGATTCGCACCCCGGCGGCAAGATACTGATCGAACGATTCCATTGCAAACGCCATTTTGGCACACTTGTGCGGGCAGTGACCGATGGTCGCCCTGGTTTCGGCGAGAATCTTGAGCTCGTTCCCGCGCGGATAGTCGACCCGTGAGTGACCGCCGGTAATCGCCATATGACCGAGAATCGTGCGCGGACCTAGAATGCCGGTATCGGCGAGGTACTCGGCTACGGGCTTGCGATGATTTTTTAAGATCTCCAAGAACTCGCGAAAGTTCCCGCCGGCATGGATATGAATCGGCACGTTCAATTCTTTGGCGGCCGCGACGCTCTCTTTGAGCAGCGACGGTTCACAAGTCTCCGCTTGCGCAGGATTTAAGATTCCTTGCAGACGTCCATTATGCGCGCCGTGAAACTTCTTGATGAAATCCACGGCGGCTTTCAGCCCCGGGCGTCCTTTATCGGCGCGCTCCTCATAATAATGCCGGCCTTGCGCGTCGGTGAAAATATCGTGGCTGCGAAACGGCGGGCTGAAAAAAACCCGCCCGCCGGTTTGGCCGACGATCGCGACGTAATCATCCAGCTCGCCCGGTCCCCCGCCAGGATCCAACACGGTCGTCGCGCCGTTACGGAGCGCGCTGTAGAGCGCGTACTTCCGACCCATCGCGACTGCGGCAGGCGGCGGAACCTCTATTTTTTCCTTGAGCGGCGCGCCGAACACGAACCAGTTGGCAGACAGATAGTCTTTCTTGGTGACGTCGGTTAGCAAATAATCACCGATGTTGAGCTGCGAGTGCACGTGGAGATTGACAAAACCCGGGCACACGATCTTGCCGGAAGCATCGATGACCCGATCGGCCCCCTGGGATTTGTCCGTGCCGACAGACCGGATGCTGTGGCCCTCGATGAGAACGGAGCCGTTCGGAACCATCTCATGACCGGTGCCGGACCAGCCCACTACGACACCGCCGTCGATACGAATGCTCATGATGATTTCCTTCTTTGGATTTTGGCTTCCCTCCCACTGGGAGAGGATCAGGTGAGGGAAACCTGCTTATAGTGCAACCCGCACGCTTCCCTCTCCGGGAAGGGTGAGAGGTCAAAAGAACACGGCGACCGCTACGACGGCAACGTTGGAGTGTCGTCCACTTTGCCGTGTAAAACATACCAGTAAATGCTGTTCATGTAACGCCACCGGCGCACCGTGGCTTCTTCGATCTGTTTCAGCGCTCGCGCCTGCAGCTCGGGGGTATCGCAATACTTTTCGACAATCGCGAAGCCCTTGGAGCCGTGAACTTCATCGGCATAGACGTGTTCTTCAAAAAAACGGATTTCGCGCGCATGCGGTTTGTAACCATAGTGCTCGTGCAAAGCCGGAACGAGTTTCTTACAAATGTCGAGGAATTGCGACTCCAAGCCGATAAACATGCCGGCGACGGCGGCTTGCCAGCGCTCCTGATAAACCATCCGCCAACCCCAGTTCTGCAGCTGGTCCGTGCCGGGCAAAACGATCGACGACTCCACGCTGTTGCGATCGACGCCGCTCGCCGCGACGTAATCCTTCAACATGTCCAAATGACGGTCTTCGGGATTCTCCTCATCGCCCAAATTTTCGAAAAGATACGCCTTCACGTCACGCAGCGGGATCTGCGAGGCCTCATATGCCAGCCAGTTAAGATATTCGCCGACGTAGTGAAAGTGCTGCGTGCAATAAACAGCTGTCTGTTGCTTGGTAAGTTTGCCCGCTACCCAGAGATCAAAAAAGGGATGGTCCTTGCTGTGGTTCTTATCGCGAGCCGCAATCAGCCGATCGTGAAAATTCTCTCTCATGGGATCGCCAAGCCCTTTCGACTAAAAAGCCGGGCCGAAGCCCGGCTTTTGTGATGGTTTGCCATGTCATCGAGGTGAGCGGCGAAGAATCGGGGTATCCTACCGCGCAGGAATCCAAAGCAGTTCGTTCGCTGGCGTCAATGCGTTTTGAATGGCTCTCTATCCTTCGCCCCTCTCGATGATCTCTTCGACCGGTTTTAGCCGCACATCGAGCAACGCCGACTGACCGCCGGCCACCGCTCGTAGTCCTCGTTCGACCGCCTTGCGCACTTCGCCCGGCTCTTCGACCTTCTCCCCGTAACCGTCGAAAGCTTTGATGATCTGTGCGTATTCAGGGCACGGCGCGATATGGAGCCCGGAAAAATTTTTCGACTTTACCGCCCAACCATTTGGGTAATATCTCGGGATGCCGGATTTCTGCGACAGGTAACCCTGATTGTTAAACATGATGGTCAGAAACGGCAGGTTATGCTCTTGAGCCGCGCCGTATACTGCGGGCGCGGGATCGTAGTTGAACGACCCGTCGCCGATTACGCACACTACTGGACGTTTCGGATTGGCCGACTTTACCCCGAGTGCGGTTGAAAGGCCGGTGCCCAGACCGCCGACACAGCCGGCAAAGAACGATCCCGGCTTGAGCCCGTCGAAATAACGATGGATTGCGAGCCGGTGGGTTATCGTCTCCTCGACAACCATTACATCGGGCGGCAACACTTGACTGACTTCATGCGCGACCCACCGGGTATCCATCGGCTTCTGATTAGCGAGCGCCTGCGCTTCGTCACGCCAGGTTTTCCTTTGCGCATTATTCCGTTGACCGATTTCTTCAGAGCGTTGCTTGCGCGAAGAATCATTGGCCGAGATCTTCTTTTTTAACGCGGCCAATAACTGCTCGAGCGAACTTTCGATCTCACCGGTCAAGCAGAGATCCGCCTGATAACCATAGTACGGCATATCCAGGCGCAGCGGATTCTCATCGAGGATGGCCACGGTCGCGCCGGGCGCCGGCGTGACTGAAGCCGGATGCCACGGAGCAATGACCGATAACAAAAAAATCGCATCGGCGCCGCTCGAGGCTTTTTTTGGATCGTAGCCACCATGCAGCGGATGCGTGCGAGGGAAGTTGAGCGAACCGGTGCTCCGGGTTTCGCAAACCACGCAAGCCAGCAGCTCGGCGATCTCGACCAGACAATGCACCGATTTGTCCGTGCGGCCGGAATCCTCGGTGATGATCACCGGATTCTTCGCGCCGGCCAACAGATTGGCGAGCTCTTCGATGCCTTTCGCATCGGCCGTCGCGCCGGGCGCGAATCCGAGATCCGAGGGAACATCTTTAATCATTTTATCGAACAGATATTCCATCGGCAGCGACACGAAGGTGGGGCCTTTGGGCGCGGCCATCGCCAGTTGGCAAGCGCGTTGGATAGTCGCCGGAAAAATCGCTTTATTGTTGACTCCGAAACTCCACTTCACCGTTTGATCGACCAACTTCGCCGGACCACCGATGTTGGAGAGATGCCCCAACCACTGTCCGCCTGGATCGGGCCCTTCGTCTTCACCGAAACCGATCGACTCACCGCTAAGAACCACCATCGGCACTTGCTCGCGAATCGCGCCGCGCATACCCATGGTGGCATGCAAAGAGCCGACAGTCGTATGGATCATGACGGCCGGCAGCTTGCCGGTCGCTTTGGCATAACCGCTCGCCATGCCGACAGCGACCTCCTCGTGACGCGTGCTCAAGTACTGCGGCATGCCCTCCACGCCGGGCTCCGCCAGCGCTTCCCATACCGGCGACCATTCAGATCCGGGCGACGCGAAGATTTTTTCTACGCCCATTTTCGCGAGCACGCGCAGCATGGTTTGTGCGCCGGTCAGTCCTTTAGTTTGAATCATGTTCGGCTCCTCTTTCTCTTGCAGTTAAAAATCACTATGTCGAAATGTCCGGGCGTCCCTGGCTGTCATTCTGAGGAGCTGGAAGCGACGAGGAATCGAACCCGCGTTCTATTCGATGCCGGCTAGATCCTGCGCTTAGCTCAGGATGCCATCGTAACGAGCTTTCAAAGCGCTGGCGTTCAGCGCCACCAACGGCGCTAAGAAAAATTGTAAAAGCGCTTGGCGTTATTGAGTAAAATATCTTTCTTCGCATCCAGCGATAAATCTTCGCGCTGCCAAAGAATGCTTGCGGACTCCGGCCAGCTCATGTCCCAATGCGGATAGTCCGATGCATACATGAGCGTGTTCGAACCGATCTCGCCGACGACGTAGCTGATCATTTTCTCTTCGGGCTCGCAGCCGTAGTAACTATTTTCGCTGAACAGATACTCGCTCGGTTTCTTCTTGCAAAGCGGCGCTTCGACCTTGCCGCGTTTCTCCCATTCTTCGTCCATACGCTCTGCCCAATAGGGCAGCCAGCCGCAGCCGACTTCCAGGTAGCCGATTCTCAGCTTGGGAAACATTTCAGGAATGCCGCCGAACACCATTGCGGTGAGCTGGCGCAACACCGGAAACGGATGGCCCGTGGTGTGCAGGCAGATGAACTGATCGAACACTTCGCTGCCGGGCTCGTCGCCTCCGAAGGCGTGAATCGAAATCGGCGTGTTCAACCTTTGTGCTTCTTCATAGAGCGGGTAGAACTCCGGGCTGCCGAGATTTTTTCGGTGCGCTTGCGCCGCCAGCATGCCGCCGCAAAGTCCCAGCTTGGTGACCGCGCGATTAAGCTCCTTGGCGCATTCAGCGGGATTATTGACCGGGAGATTGGCCACCGCCTTCAAGCGCGGCGAAGCCTTGCAATAATCCGAGATGAAATCGTTGTAGGCGCGGCAAAGGGCGGTCTGAAATTGGGCATCGCGCACCCGGCCGATGCCCAAACCGCTGGTCGGAAACATCACGGCGGTGTCGATTTGCTGGGTATTCATTGCGTCCAGACGCTCTTCAACACTGGCGCCGGAACGGCCCAAGGTGCCGCCGAGATTGCGGTCATAGTGCTCGCTGGGAATAAACGATGCTTTCTGATTGCGATAGGGTTCGGGCAGGTACGGCCGGAGTTCATTATCGAAATCGCGCGCGTGCGCGTCCGAATCCAAAACTTTGATGGCTTCGCGTACTTCCATAGTTTCACCTCATGATTCGTGAAATAGCCGCCGTTAGGCCGCCACCGGTAAAGAAGCCGGCGCATTCAAGTTATAGAGCTTGCGGACATTCGTGTTGAGCAATTTGTCGCGGTCGTCCGCCGGCAAGTGAGCCATGTCGCGATTGATTACGTCGCGCGAATTCGGCCAGGTGGAATTCTGGTGCGGATAGTCGTTGGACCACATGCAATTGTCCACGCCCCACCAGGAAAACATCTTGCCGCCGACATGATCGTTGAAGAACGTCGCGTAAATCTGCTCGGCGAAATACTCGCTCGGCAACTTGGTCATCGGAACTTTCTCCGAATGGCGATGGCGCTTGAACGCTTTGTCGCATTGCCCGAGCCAGAATGGAATCCAGCCGACTTCGTTTTCGACCGAGACGATCTTGAGCCTGGGATAACGTTCGAGTACACCGGCGAACATGATGTCGAAGAGCGCGTCCTCGATCTCGCGGGTTTGGCGCACGCCGATGCGATAACGCTCGATGCCGTGCCGGGTTTGCCGATGCATGCTGTCGCCGAAGCCGGTCAGGATATGCAGGTGAACCGGCAGATCGAAGTCCTGCGAGGCGGCCCAAAAACGCTCGTAATGCTCCGCCGTAAACGGCAAGCTTGGATGCGGCACCTGCCAGATCATCGTGCCGACGATACCGTGTTTTTTGCAGCGTTCCAGTTCCGCGACGGCGTGATCGATGTCGAACATCGAAATCAGCGCGACGCCGTAGAGCCGGTCCGGCACTTTCTGACAGTAATCGATCACCCAGTCGTTGTAAGTGCGAAACAGCGCCTCCTGAAGCGCCGCGTCTTCAATGCAGTATAACCCGAGCCCCAAGCTAGGATAGAGAACCTCCGCGGCGACGCCGTCCGTCACCATGTCTTTCATGCGTTCGAGTGGGTCCCATCCGCCGGGCCGCGCTACGGAAAAACCGGCTCGGCGAAAACTCTCCAGCTGTTCGGGCCGCTGGCCGGCCATGAACAAACCGCCGACGGCCTGAATCGGTACTTCCGGCGAGCCAAACATCCATGCGTCGCGCTTTTCGTCGAAGAACGCTTTCGGCGCGCGCTCTTTGAACGACGACGGCATCCCTTTCTCCCACAGATCCGGCACCTCGATCACGTGAGAGTCCGACGAGATAATCGTTTGTTCCATAGCGACCTCCTCCGAGTTACTTTTTAGCCCAAAGCTGATTAAAAAATCCACTCTTCTCCATTTCATCCAGATACCGCAAGTCGATCAATTCCTGCGGTTTGATTTTCTTGGCGCGAGGATCAGTGGCGCTAACCTCGCCGAGGATCGCCTCGATCGCTTCGGATTTGAGCACCAAACGGGGTTCCAAGGCTTTAATCTCTGCGTTATAGGCCGCGTCGAGAATGGTTCGATCGGTCAGGCGCAGCTGTTTGCCCAATACTTTGTAGACGAACTCTTTGTCGGTATGCAGAATCTTCGCGGCTTCCGCCATCGCCCGCATGAACCGCCCGACTACTTGCGGCCGTTTGGCGATCACAGAACGTTTCGTGACGAACGCGGTCGCCGCGTAGGGGATTTTCAAGTCGGGACCGTAGACCACATAGTGGTACCCCTCCGCGAGCGCTTTGGCATCCGATGGGGCCGTGAGAGTCGCTACCTCGATGTTCTTGGTGAGCAACGCCGCCAAACTCTCCGGGTCTCCGCCGCTTTGAATAAAAGTGAAATCCCGATTGGGCTCCATACCCGAACGCCGGAGAGCTTGAATCGTAAAATAATGGGTATTGCTGCCGATGCGGCTGACAGCGACCCGTTTACCTTTGATATCCTCCGGCTTTTTGATGTTGCCGCCGGCCACGATACTTTGCGTCATGAAATTCTTCACGCCGCCGATAAAAACCAGGTCGTTCGCTCCCTGGGCATAAGCGCGCACGTTGCCGACGCCGCCGGTCAACGTCATTTCCGCGTCGCCGCCCAGGATCGCCGCTGTGACCATGGTCGACGAGGCAACAAACACCAACTGATGATCGATGTTGTATTTGGCAAATAGACCGGCCTCCTGGGCAATCCACGGCATGGACTGGGACATGACTCGCGCAGAATGAATCGTAACGAGCTTATCCGCCGCCGAAGTGAAGCCGGGAGCGCAGCACAAAACCAATAAAACAGTGATGAGCGATCTCATGAGCATCTGAAGCAACCTCCTGCCTAGTTCTTTTATTTCTGAAACCTGCCCGCCGTCAATGCTGGTCGTAAAGTTCCTTCACGAATCCTGTATCTTCTAACTCCTTTAAGAATCGGTTGTCAAAGAATTGCTTGGGCTCGGCACCGGCGGCCTTGGGATGATCCGTCACCGCAAGCACGGAGCGGATATGGTCCTCGCTAAAATAGGGCATCCTGGGAAACACGCCGCGAAACGAGTTGTAGGCTTCATCGATGACCGCCCCGTCGTCAGTCGCGAGATAGCGTGCCAAGGCGCGCTTGCTAATCTCGGCATTTTCATTGCTGATTTTGATGCTGGTCACATAGGCCTTCAGAAAGGCGCGCAGGCGCTGCGGCTGCTGGCGCGCCAGAGTGCGCCGCGTCACCAGGCCGCTATGGACGTAAGGTAATTTCAAATCAGCGATGTTGACGATCTCCTTCAAACCCAGGCGACGCGCCAGCAAAGTCGTCGGCGCGGAGAGCACGCCGGCGGAAACAATGCCGCGATCGAGCGCCGCCAACACCTCGCGCACCCCGCCAAGATAGAGAAACTTTACGTCCTGACCGGGCCGCAAGTTATTGCGCTTCAGCAGCGCCACGGCGGCGTGATCGGAGGATGCTCCCTTGGTCATGACCCCAAGAACTTTTCCTTTTAAACTGGAAATATCTTTAACCTCGGGGCGTGCGTAAACGGAAAAGGCGTACGTCGGTATGCTCGCGGCGATGCAAACCAGGTCGGCGCCGCTGAGAATCGCGTTGACCACCGCGCCGCCCGAACTGCCGATGTCGATATCTCCGGAAACCAGCGTCTGGGTTAGCCGCGCACCCCCGGATATATAAATATTTTGCAGATCGAAGCCATACTTTTTATCGAGGCCGGCCTCGGTGATCACCCAGAGCGGCAGCATGGCGCCGCTCGGCTGCGGATAGCCCATGCGCGTAACGGTTGGCGCCGTTGCCGCTCCGGCTGTCCGCGTACCGGTCAAGGCCGCGACAGCGAAACACAAGACGACCCAGGTGCGGCTCATCGATTTTGTCCATCTCATAAATCGTCCTTCACAAAAATCAGCCGATTGTTGAAAACCCGGATTGCCGGCTGCGCCAAAACATCTCAACGGAGCGGCGCGCGCAAATCGTGACGAGCACCAACGCGCCATACGAACGCGCGTTCCATCGAGGGCGATTGAGCGTAACGAACCCTATCTCTTTCAGCAACCGGCTATAGTCTACGACCAAAAGCGTTCTCTCCAGCGCTCAATGGCCAACGGGTTCACAACTGTGTCGGGAATCTTGCCGTGCAGGATCGCCAGTATGCTTGCCGCGGCCATGCGCTGTCCGGCTTCGAGCGAGCCCGGATTAGTGCCGATGATATGGGGTGTAATAATTAAACGGTGCGGATCGACTTGGCGCAGCGGGCTACCGGTCGGCAGGGGTTCTTCGTCGAACACATCGAGCGCCGCTCCGGCGATGATCTTTTCGTTCAACGCCTGCACGAGATCGGCTTGGTTGATCGCCGGCCCGCGGGAAGTGTTGATGAGAAAGGCGGTCGGTTTCATTATCTTGAGTTGGCGGAAGCCGATCAGGCCGCGAGTCTCCCGGGTCAGGACGACATGCAGGGTTACGACATCGGACTGCTTCAATAACTCTTCCAGAGATACCATCTTGACGCCGAGCGGCGCCACGGTTTCCTGCCCGACGTAGGGATCGTAACTAAGAATCTTCATGCCCCACGGACCGAGGCGTTTGGCGACGTTCTGACCGATTCGGCCCAGACCGATGATGCCGGCGGTCTTACCGAGCATCAAGGTGCCGCGGTTTTGCGCCTCCTTCCAGCCCGACGCACGCATGTACGCTTCGTTGAGCTTGAGGCGCTTGAACAGCGCCACCATTAGTCCCACGGTGGCTTCAGCCACGCCCATGTAGTTTTCCGGAGTTGGACTGTTGCAGCACAAAATGCCGAGATCGGTCGCCGCGTCCACATCGACGGTTTCGATGCCAATGCTGGATTTGACGACCGCCTGAACGTCCTGACAGGAATCCAGAATATCGCCGCCAATAAAGTCGCGCCCGACCGGAAATACGATATCGCAATCGCCGATTAGGCTGACCAGTTGTTTGCGCTCATAGCGAAAATCCGGAAAAGTGTCCGCCGGGTTGCCGAGCACCAAATCGCAGCCGGCGGCGCGCAGTAAGTCTTCAGCGACCGTGAACCGGGACGGACCGGTCAGGCAGACCTTGCGGTTGGTGGCCAAATTTCCTCAGGAGAGATTGTAGAGTCGCTTGGCGGATTCGGCGAAGAGCCACTTTTTAGCTTCGTCGTTCAGGTCCTCTCGCCGGCCGAGGTGCTCGATGTTCTCGGGAAATTCGGTATCCCAGTGCGGATAATCGGAGGCGTAGTAGATCACCTTGTGGGTCAAGATTTCAGCCGTGGCACCGATCATCGGCTCGTAATCTTCGGCATGAAAATAAATGCGTCCTTCGTTTAGATATTCCGTTGGTCTTTTCTTGCACATCGGCGCTTCGACTTCGCCGCGCTTCTCCCATTCTTCGTTCATGCGGCCGAACCAATAAGGCGCCCAACTACAGCCTGCTTCCATGAACGCCACGCGCAACTTCGGGAAGCGGTCGAAGACGCCGCGAAACATCATGCTGCAAGCCTGCAGCATTTGCGCGAAGGAATGGGAAAGCGTATGCACTTCGATGAATTGATCGAACATGTCGCCGGCAAAATAGTGCGGCCCGCGCACGGTCGCGTGCACGCCCACCATGCAATCGAGTTTTTCCGCTTCTTCGTAGATTGGCCAAAAGCTTTCGTGCCCGAGCGGCAAACGCAAGCCGACGGCCGGCAGCATCAAGCCGACCAACTTGAGATCCTTCACCGCGCGCCGCAGCTCCTTGACGGCCTCGGGCACATCTTGAAACGGCACCAGGGCGACGCACTTGAGCCGCGGACTGACCTTCTGAAACTCTTCAGAACAAAAATTGTTCCACGCCTGGGCATACTGCACCGCGACGTCAGGCTCGCGTATCCAGCCCACACTGAGCCCGTTGGTGGGATAGAGCACAGCAGTCGATAGACCGCCTTTGTCCATGGCATCGAGCCAGCTCTTGGCGTCGCGCGCCCGGGTGCCCAGTTTGCCGCTCAGGGACCGGTCCCAGCTGTCCCGTGGCGTCAGTGTCGCCACGCGTTTCACGTATCTTTCCGGCATATACTTCTTGAGCTGAGAGTCTTCTTCGGTAATATGGCCATCTGCGTCGATTACTTCGTAAGTCCTTGCCATTGTGGATTCCTCCTTTGGCGACTGTCATGAACACTCGTACGCCTCACGGCAGCACGGTGTCAAGAGATCGGGGCGCCAATGGGGATCCTCTAAATTGCTGATTTTTTTCTTGAGTCTAGCGGGCAAAAGTTTATAAGAGATCAGGGGGTGCTCTATTGAACTTCCTCGCCGATCCTCAAACTTGCGAGCCCTTCAACGGAAGGAGCAACGGCTGGCTATGAAAAAATGCGGTCTAATTTTCGCGCTGGCATGGACTATGTGGATTCGGACTCAAACTCCGACCTCAGATTCATGGAACCCGGCACCCGGTTTTAATACCATCCAACGGTGTAACGCCAGCATCAAAGACAAACTTGAGATCTGGAGGCAATTCAAAGACGCTGTATTCAACGGCAACGCCGTGACTTTCACGAGCAACGGCACGACCATGAGCTATTTTTGCCTGCCAGAGGCCGAAGACCCGCGCAAGCCGAAGCCGGGCACGCAACAAAAATCGACGAATTAGTGACGGGTGATCACGTTTCGGATCTCGTTCACGACAAGCCGGCGCGCAACAATCGGCCATTCTCGAATCCTACCATCGGGAATCCAGGCGAACTGAACGTAGGCTGTCGTTCTGAAACAGATCAACGGAGATTTGCTCGCGCCAAGTCGCCAAATGAGGAGACCGCACCCCGGAGGAACGCGAGATATCCGAATGGTTGGTGGCGGCTGTGCCGCGCTGAGTGATGATGGCTGCGATTCGCGGCTTGGTGCGGTCAAGCAATGGCCTGACCTCGGACCAAGTTAAATCGACGCGGCGTGATCGGCCGCGTCGATTGCCCTTCTCTTATTTGTCGGTTGCTCTTTCCACCTTGTCGCCGGCTTTCTCGACGGTCTCATCGACTTTTTCGCCGGCGCGCTCCATCGGCCCTTCCCTCTCGCATGCGGTTAGTCCCGCTAACAGTAGAATCCCGGCCAGCGCCGGCAATACCAGTTTCTTAAAAATCGTCATGGATACCCTCCCTTTTAGATTTCTTGGCCGCCCCAGAGTGGGCCGGCAAACACACCGCATCACCGCAGTTTCTGTGCCATATAAGAAGAACACAAAGGACGAGCGCGATCATTTGGACTCAAACTTAAAAGATTTTCTTAACCGAGTCGAAATCGCTGAATTAATCCCGAAACTGAGACATCGTTGACGATTTCAGCCGTGCGACCCGCAGTCTTCATCGAGTCAGATTATCGTCAGAAAAAGACCCACAATTGAGACAAGTGAAGGTGGATTTACGCCTACAATGAAACTGACGCCAGGACGTCCGGTTGCAGCGTGCGTTCACCAACGCCGACACGTTTGCATCAATCGCAGAACATGATTGTCGCTGGTAACGCACGACAATCGATAGAATAGATATCTTCGGCGGAGTCACCGCGGCGATGTATCGCGTCGCCGCGGGATCCTGCGCGCTCACCGGTTCACGGGGGACGAAGAAAATCAGGGCCGCGTCTGACGACGGAGATCGCTCCACCGCAAGACGCGGCCTGGGTTTAGCGCGGCGGCCTCGGGCTCTCGTCGCACCGCCGCAGGCACAACTCACATTCCAACGAATTTTTTAAACGTATCTTGCCACGGTGCCGGTTTCATAAGTTCAACTTTGACTTTTTCCGCTTCTAACGCAGGGACCCGGGCGTCGGCGAATTCTTGCCCGAACACCTTTTCCCAGTCTTTAACAAAGGCCGGATCGTTGGACATGCTCTCGATGCCCTCTCGCAGCGCATTCACGACGTCGCCCGGCGTGCCCGGCGGCAAAACCAAAGTGCGAGTCAAGGTGCTATGGACGTCGTTATAGACCTTTCTAAACGCCTCCCAGAGCGGGCCCGAAGGATCTTTGCCGTGGACTGTCCGGTACGCCTCTTGGAATGTCGGCGTTTTTTCATTAACCGTCTTGGCGCGGACAATTTTGCCATCTTCCGTGACCTGTCCGGATTGCCACATTTGCACGACCATCCCTTTTTTATACAGCTCGACAAACGCGCCTTGGCCGAGGAAGTGAGGGTCGCTGGCCTCGAAAAAGCTTGCTTCGCCGCGCTCCACGGCACCGCGAATGACGGCTGTGCCGGCGTAAGCGCAAACCGTTTTGAAGTTCTTAATTCCCAGTAACGTCAAGGCCATGGTGCCCGTGACGCAGGACGAGTCCGTCTTCGAGCGACCCGCGACGGCGATTTTCGAGGGATCGATGGTGGTCAGATCCTTCGCGGTTTTGGCCTTGAGAAAATCGCGGACGATACCGACTCGAACCGAGCGTACGGCCCAGACGATGGGCATATCGCGTACGTCGTATTCAACACCGGCCCCGAGAATATTCTCTTGTAGCTGTGAACTACCGAATATCGCCGCAGTGGTGCCATCGGGTTTACTTCGGTTGTATATGTAAGCACCCATGATCTTGCCGCCGGCGCCGGGCATATTTTGCACGATGATCGACGGCTTACCGCGAAAATACTTGGGGAGGTGGCGGGCGATGACCCGGGCCTCGAGATCATGACCGCCCGCGGGCGGAAAACCTATTAAGATTTTGATCCTCTTTGGACTGAACGCCGACGCGGCTTGCGTCCCATCGGGCAGCGAAATGAGAGCCAAGCCGAGCGCGGAGATCAGCGCCAGGCCTTTTAACGATCGTTTACGGAATGTTATCCATCGCATCACATTTCCCTCCTTTGGTTGGAAAGGTGGCGCCGGGTAAAAGCCGCGGCGCCGAGTTATTTCTTCTTCGCTTCGACTTTCTCCAAGACAAAAGGAGCCTTGGCCAAAATTTCGCCGTCGGTGTTTGTGACTTCCAGGGTGTACTTGGCCGGCTCCAAGAGTTTGCCGCGGATCTCGTTGTCCAATATCCAAACTGTAGAAAACGCCCCGCGCGCGTCGGTTTTCGGTTTCGGTTTAACCATCGCGCTGATGTCCGAAGGAACACCGCCGATGGGCATGAGCAACTCAAGCTCCTGATTGGGCGCAAAGCCGCTGCCGGAAATAGTCACCTTGACCTTGCGCTGGTACGGCACAGGAGAAGGCGAGACCATCACTTTGGCGCTGCTCATCCCCATGACCGAAGCACTGGAAGCTTTCATTACGCTCATGTCGCCTTGGCTGCAGCCAAGCGTCGTCGCAAGGCATAGTCCTCCAAGTGCGAGCACCATTGGTGTTGAAATATTTTTTGGCAAATGCACTTTATCCTCCTTTCTGATCGCGAAAATAGATAATCTGAGCACTCCCGAGCGGCCGTCATGAAAACGCCGACCAGGTCCATTCGTAAACGCTTTCCACCTGCTTGAGGATGACTTCTTCCGCCTGCGGAAAAATCGCTTCAGGCCAGGGAACGTTTAAAACCAAATGAAATACTCCGATGAGCAGCAGCGCCATCGCCGCGCCGCACTTCAACGATAGCCCGAGCTTTTCTCCCCCCTGCAGTTTGAGATACAGCAACACGAACATCGGCACGGCGACGACGAAACCGAAAAGACCGATCGCCAAGAACAGACCGACAATCCATAAGAACGTGTTGACGGCGCGGCGGATCACAATGGCCATCGGCACGCTGCGGTCCACCGGCAAGTCCATCATGCCGCGAGTATCGTCTTCGCCGCGTTTTTTGCGCCCGAAAAAATCCCCGCCAAGTTGGCCGAGACATAAGACGACGGCGGGGATGCCAATCACCCAGGGGAACAGCCGCGCTTGAATTTCCCACTCCGCGGCGCCCAGGACGCCGAAGCTGAACGTGGCCAAAAATAACAAAGTCAAAACTGCGCCCGGATTGAATTGGAACTTGATCGGAGGTTTAGGGCCGTCCTCTTTCTTATTGCGGTTTCTAACGGCGCCGCGAAAGCCGTAGAAAAGGCTCACGGCGATGAGCAGACCGATGCCGATAACGATCGGCCTCGCCAGCCAATTCCAGCCGTAGCGGGTTACCGAAATAAACAGATAATTCTCGATGATGCTGCTGAGCACGAGTCCGAGCACGACCGGCGGTCTTGGCCAGCTGAAGCGCTTCATGAACCAGCCGAGCACGCCGAACAGCAATAGCGACCAAAGATCACCGAAATTACTGGTGGCCTGAAACGACGCGACGAAGACGATGCCGAGAACGATGGGCGCGATCAGTTGAATGCGGATCAAAGCGATGCGCGCGAGGCTATTGGTGAAGAGCAAACAGATACCGGCGCCCATGATGTTGGCGATCACCAGGCTCCAGATCATGGTAAACGTGACGTCGAGGTGTTTTGTCAGCATCGCCGAGCCCGGCGACAATCCTTGAATTGTCATTGCCCCGAGCAAGAGTGCCATGGAGGCGCTTCCCGGAACTCCAAAAGCGAGGGTCGGGATGAGCGCTCCGCCTTCTTTGGCATTGTTGGCGCTTTCCGGCGCGATCACGCCGCGCACATCGCCCTTGCCGAAGGATTCCGACGCGCCCTTTTCGGTCTGAATCGCGTGGCCGTAGGCGAACCAGTCGACCACTGACGCGCCGAGGCCCGGAGTAGCGCCGACCCACACACCGACGGCGCTGCAGCGCAACACCAGAAACCAATGCTCGAAGGCGTCGCGAATGCCGCGCCACACGCCTTTCATCGCGTCCTTAGGCACGTTGGCAATACTCGTTCCTTTGATCACTAAATCGACGATTTCCGGTATAGCAAAGAGTCCCAACGCCACGGGCACCAACGGAACTCCATCCCAGAGATACAGCGCGCCGAACGCCCAGCGGATCACGCCGGTCTGCGGATCCATGCCGACCATGCCGACGGCCAAGCCGACCGCGCCAGCGATCAGCCCTTTCACCGGCGCATTGCCGCTCAGCACGGCCACCATGGAGATGCCCAGCATGCCCATCATGAAAAACTCCGGCGAGCCGAAAGCCAACACGACCGGGCGGATCACTGGAATAGAGACCGCCAGCACTAGCGCGCCGAAAAGACCGCCCATCAACGATGCGGTATAAGCGGCGCCGAAGGCGCGCCCCGCTTCGCCGTTTTTCGCCATCGGATGACCGTCCATGATCGTTGCCTGCGCCGCTGCCGTACCAGGCACGCCGAACAGCACCGAGGGGATCGTATCCGAGGTGCTGGTCACGGAAATCAATCCGATCATGATGGAGAACGCCATGAACGGGTCCATGTCGAAGGTAAACGGCAATAGAATCGCGAGCCCCACTAAGCCGCCAAGACCAGGCATGGCGCCCAATGCGAGTCCCATGAGCACGCCGAAAAAAAGAAACAGCAGGCGCATTGGGACCGCCAAATTCATCAGCGCGGTGAAAGCAGCATCGACAATCATGGGCGTAGTTGGACCGGTCTCAATGCAAAAGCATCTTTCGCCACGGTTTGACTTGCTCTCTTCTTGGCCCTCTCAGGTAACCGTGACTCGCCTGGCATGCTAGCTCAGTTCACTACTTAGAATTTCTAATACAAGTAGTTTTCGTATAATCCTATTTCAGCCGTTTTCCTGGTGATATCCTGCGCCGAACGGAAAACGGCTTTTCCGGTGGAATGAGCAGAAAACGAATATACTTTTCCCCACCCGTTCCGCGCGCATGAATTATTCCGATTGCTTTACCGGAGGTCTTGCGCACTAAGGGGAGATTTGTGAAGACTCTGGGCACACTTGCCGGCACGGAATTCCATTGACGCTATGAACAGCCGGTCATCAAACAGGAGAAAGCCGATGGGAGCGATCGACGCTGACGCGCATGCGATAGAGACGGTGCGGACTTGGAGTCATGTGGAGAGCGGACGGGATCTGGTCGAATTGCGGCCGGTTTAAGGCCGACCTGTCTTTTGCTTAAGCTCAAAGACGCGAACGATCACGTAAGCGATCAAGGCGAACGCGAAAAAGACCAGTAGCAACCAAGCGATTCCCTGCAGTGTCTCGATGATCGTGCGATAGATCTCGAGAACCCATCGGTCCCGCGTGAGTTGAAGGATCTGCGCTTTCTCGTCAAAACGGACGGGCGTAATGTACCGCTCAAGCTCCCATACCCGTACGCCCTTCGAGATACCGACAACGTAAATGGCGAACTTCAGGTACTTGAGCCAAGCGGAACTTATCTCGTCGGCGATGATCCGTTTGAGAATCCCGTCAATCGGCCCCGCGAAGATCCAAACCACCAAAAAAGAGACTGCGAGCGCTACAAGAAACGTGACGATGAGAAGAACAAAGAACATGCGATTTCGGGCCTCCTAACGACTTATTAAGGAGTTCTAAGTATCTAGACAACAGGTTCACTGGACACGAAGGGACGACTCGTTCCAAGCCCAGGCAAAGCGTCTGGGGGTCATCGGCCACCACCCGAGCCACGCCCCGAGTGCTTAATTTTGGGCGTGGGTGCGAAAGCGTCCTTTGAGTCCTGGTGCCTGCGCTTTCCACGACT
>Ga0210113_1000004_pt1 | contig 75067 bp, 66 predicted proteins | sample MayberryNW_Catta_5_FD_185523 | JGI IMG/M metagenome (GOLD analysis project Ga0210113, IMG submission 185523) | Wetland microbial communities from San Francisco Bay, California, USA, that impact long-term carbon sequestration -... | ecosystem: Environmental > Aquatic > Marine > Wetlands ...
GGATCGGGTGGTGGCCGATGACCCACAGACGCTTTGCCTGGGCTTGGAACGAGTCGTCCCTTCGTCTCCAACAAACCCTGTTGTCTAGATACTTATGAATTCCTTAATAATTTAATCTCATTCGCGAGGAGGATTTGAACATGGGCTATACATTGGAAACATTCGCCGCGGACGTGCATAAGGTACTGCGCGAGGATCCCAGTCGGACCGGCAGAGAAAAAGTACGGGCGTTGGTGCAGGAAGCCCTCAAAGACGAAAAGTTTATCCAGAGCTACGTGAACGACAACACGCCCGATCGTCAGGTGATCTATGAAGACGCGGAGCTCGGTTTCTGCGTGTGTGCCCACGTCAATCGCGACGCCCGAGAGGCGAATCCGCACGACCACGGCAGCTCCTGGGCGATCTACGGTCAGGCCTTCGGCGAAACCGAAATGAGCGATTGGGAAGTTATCGAGCCCGCCGCTGAAGGCAAGCCGGGACAGGTTCGCCGCGCCAGAGTGTATACGCTGAAACCCGGCATGGCGCATATCTACAACGAGGGCGACGTACACTCGCCCAAGCGAGTCGCGGCCACTGGCTTGCTGCGCATCGAAGGAAAGAACACGGCGAAGATGAAGCGCTTGCCCTACAAGGCGGTATAGCCGCGCATTCGCCATCGATAAGCACGCCAAGGGCTCAGCCGCCGCCGCACGAAACGGCATGGCGCGCGCAGTGAACCGCCGATCTATCCTGGTCTCTACATCAGGTTTGTTCCGCGCCCTTATCCGGCTTCTTCCGAATGCGCCGGATCGCGCTTGACAGTGACCAAGCGCCGGGAAGGCGGCCCCATGTGAATATGCGCGCCGGTGGACATGCGTGAAATTTTTCCGCGAAAAGCGGTAAAGGGAATACGGGCGCGGCGCAAGTAAGCCATCAAGCCGCGCCCTTCGGCGCTGTCCGGCGACAGGGCGACATCGACTGCATCGCTATGATCTAGCCCAAGGTGATCGTGAGTGGGCGATTGCCCCAGGGCGCTGATCGGCAGCGGACGGCCGAACCGCTTACGAAAAAAAGTATCGACCTTCTCTACCTCATCAAGCGACCAGCTTGTTGCGCCATCGTAGCGGATCAGCCTGGCTCTTGCGCGATAACGTTTCCGCGCCGGGCGTTTTGCTTTTTCGGCGCTATCGTCAACCCGCGAAGGGGCGCGCTCGTGCTCGGTCTGTTGCCGAATTCCCTCGGTCGAACGCATATGAGCCAGAGCCCACTCGCTTTTTTCCAGCTCCAATTTTGAGATCAGATCCCTCTCGTATAGTTCTTTCTTGACTTCTAGGACGGCAATTTGGTCCTGGATTTTTTTCTCATGCAGCGGCAAAGACTCGTTCATCGGCCGTCGGAAGGCTTTCTTTCGTTCGATCAGCATTGTCCCGATCGCCGACAGCGTCATCGGCGACAGATGAGCCGGCGTTGAAAGCGCTCCCTGGGTAGGCGCATGCTTGTTGGCCTCCTCGGAGATAGTTGCCAAAGAACAAAGAACCGTAAGTCCCGTCATCGGGACCATGAGGAAGGCTCTTTTCATCGTTCAACCATGATGTTGGACTCGCAAATGACAGGTAATGAAAAGAACAGGCGCCGGGATCGTATCCCGCCGGGTTAAATCAAGCAGGCGAGAAACCAAATTACATGCCAGCAATAATGGCGCTCCAATCAAAGATTTAGGCGCATACTTTCCTCCGTTGGGCCGGTCGCGGGCTTCAGTTATGTCTCGACCCAGGGACGGTAATCAGACCGGACCGTACCGGATGTCGGATTCTTTGGGCTGGGACAGACGCTTACCGGATAGCGAGTCGCTAGCGCCGGTGTGGCGCTGTAGCGAAATCGAGCGAAGGAGAAAAACTCTTACAGCCTTGTGCTCCAACGGCCGCGACCCGTGCAAATCGGCCATCGATTACAGATTGGGATTCGCCGGAAAGAACTGGCGCGTCGAACGAGATCACTGTGCGCTGTTAGCGCTTAAATAGACTCTCAAGGCCGCGCCGGATCAAATCATCGGTCGAGTTTCTCTGGTTTCCCTGGTCGGGCGCGATCTTCCTGTCCTCCGCACGCTCCTTGCCGCCGAGAAAACGGTTCTGCAACTCTTCGGCTCCCCGGCGCATGAAGCCGCGCTGCACCACCTGTCCAAGAAAATTGCTGTCCGGCTTTGGTTTTACATTGGGCAACGTTCCCGACAGCGTGAATGGGATTTCCAGCTGGCCCTGGTTGTTCAAGAGATATTTGATCTCGCGCGCGGAATGGCTCAAGTCGGCAGAGAGACGCTGGGAAAAGCTCAAGGTGGCGCGCATATCGACTTGGCGGTTGAAATCGGCCCAGCCTTTTCCCTGCACAAAAAACTCGGCGGCAGCCATGCGCAGATTTTTGATATTGATCCGGCCGTCGGCCAGGTCGAGCAACGTTTTCAGTTCTTTGAACTCCGTATCCTTGGCTGTGAACGTCTCCGGGTATTTTTGGCGCAGTGACGGACTGATGATGACGTTGGTCAATCCGGGCACGCCGGTGATACCGGTGAGCACGCTCTCGGCGACGTTGAAGTTGTGCACGGCGCCTTGCAACACCTCAGCTTCACCTTGGCCGCGCAGATTCGGTTTGATCTCCTCCCAGGTTTTGCCGCTGCCGGATAATTTCATGTCGGCATTCAGCCGTCCACGAATATCGCGTTCGGCCTTGGCATCGAGCGCTGTGTACAGCTCCTTTACGTCGATGCCCTGAGCCTTCGACGCAAAGGAAAAACGCGGCGTGGCATCTTTGAAACCATATTCGCCCTCCACCTGCAGCGCGCCGCTCAATGCGTTGACGCGCAGGCTCCGGATGTTGGCGACTTTGTCCGCTAAAGAAAGCGCGGCGTCCAGGTTTTTATAGGCGACGTTATAAAGCGTGCCGTCGGCCGAGGTGAGCTTGCCCTGATACGTCATGCTGCCGTTGGCCATGTTCAACCGGCCCTCGCTGCGCAGATTGCGGATAACATCCCCTCGACGCTCCTCGGCTAGCGCCGTGGTGTAATCGGCGGGCCACAGCTCCGGCGTGGAAAGCTTGTAAGAAAGAGTCAGCGGCGCAAATCTCTCGACCGCCGCGCCGACTCGGATGCGTGATTTTCCCAAGCTCAAGGTCATTTCGTCGATGTCCGCTCTTTGCCCGCTGAACTGGATCCTGGTATCGAGATTCTCGATCGGCCTGGGAAAGTCCGGCGGTTTTGCGCTGGCATTTTTCAACGTGAGGACGCCCCGCACCTGCGGGGCTGCGCCGTTGCCGACTTTGCCGCGCATGGTCGCCTTGAGTTCCATGGTTCCCGCGAGTTGATAGCTGGCGATGGCGGGAACGATCCTGTCCCAGCCGTCCAAAGAAGCCGGCTTGGAATCGACCGAGAGACTGACGACGGGCGCGTCGCCAAGCTGAATGTCGCCTGCACTGGCCAGTTCCAATGTGTGCAGCTTGAGAAAGCCTTTGCGGATGGCGAGTTTATTCCCTAGGTAGCGCGCGTCCGCCGAAAGCGTCAACGGGATGCCGGCAGGTTTTTGAAATGTGCCGCCGTAACGAAGCGCGCCGTTAGTGCCTTCGATTGCGCCGTTTAGCGCCAGGTCCTTGAGCGTGCCCTTGAATTTCAGATCTTTGACCCGAAAGACGCCCGAAAGATCAAGCTCCTTGGGCAAAACCTTTTTTAAATTCGGTGCCGCAGTTTTCAAGCGCGTCATATCCAGCGGATCGATATCGAGTTCGATGTCCAATGGCACCTGATTCAATTCGCGGCCGGCGCCCACCGGGCCGACCCTGCCGGTGAGGTTTAAGTTTTGTTTATCGGCATACACGGCTGCGGCGAGTCTGACGGAGACTGGCCGATTGACATCGAGATCTTCCACTTTCAGATCAATTTGCCGCAACTGCAGATCGGTGCCGTCTTTGCGGTCGATGTAGCGCACATCGCCGCCGGAAATATCGATCAGCGACACCAGCAAAGCTGCCGGCGCTTCTTGCTCCGGCTTCGCTACTTTTTTTTCTTTCTCCGGAGTTTTCTTGGCGTTATCTTTAGCGATCGTCGAAAAGTTAAAAACGCCCGCTTTGTTGCGGATGATGCGAATAACAGGGTCGTGCAAAATGACTCTTTTCACTTCGAATTCTTTTCTCAGTAAAGGCCAGAACTTGAGATTGACTTGGAGATCGCGGGCACGGACAAATTCGTCGGATGAAAAGCCCGGGTCGTCGGCCATGACAAAATTACTCAGGCGCACGCCGAGGCCGCTAACGAGCGTCGCCTCCACCTCGCCCACCGAGATCTTACGGCCGAGCGCTTGTTCAGCTTGGCCAATCAAATAGTCTTTGTTGCGCGCGATCAGTGAATTGACATTGAGCACAAGCGCGACCACGACAACAACGGACAAAACGATCAAAACCGTGACGCCGATGATCCATTTACGCATGCTTGCTTCCCTCACCGTGAATATAAATTTTCGACCGCCGCGTCGTGGTAAGTCAAGAAATTAGATCGAAAAAATGGTGTTTCAGACGTTTACTTAAGAGCTAACCCGATCACCCGATGCCTTCAACCCCCGGGCGCCGCGCGGGCGATGCTGAACGCGAGACATCAGCATAGACAAATACGTCAACCGGCGTCCTCGGTTGCGCTCGATCTTCGGTTGGCCGCCGTCAAGCGAGCGGCTCGAGTTCCTGCAACAACGTCGGCAACAGCTCGGAGACCGTGGGGTGAATGTGCATCGCCCGGCTGACCGTCGTATACGGGGCTTTGGCGTACATGACATCGAGAAGAACGTGAATCACTTCGTCGCCGCTAACGCCGAGAACCGCCGCGCCAAGAATCTCTTTACTCTCGGCATCGACGATCACTTTCATGAACCCCTGGGTCTCGCCTTTCTCCACCGCGCGCGCGACGCGCGCCATCGGTCGAGTGGCGACCAGCGCCTTGCGCCCGGAAGCCTTGACTTGCGCCGCAGTCATGCCGGCGCGACCGAGCGGCGGATCCGTGAATAACCCGTAGGCCATAATCCGATCCGACACCTTGCGCCGATCATGGTCGAACAGATTTGCCGCGACGATCTCGTAATCATTATACGACGTGTGCGTGAACGCCCCCTTGCCGTTGCACTCACCGACCGCCCAGATGCCGGGAACGTTGGTACGCAGCTGGTCATCCACCCTGATATAGCCCGCTTTATCGGTCTCAACCCCGGCCTTGTCCAAGCCCAAGTCGCCGGTGTTCGGCACCCGGCCGACTGCAATCAAGAGGTGCGAGCCTTCCACTTCACGGCTTTCCTCGCCGCAGTCGAGTCCCACGACAATGCGCTCGCCTGCTTGGCGCGCGGTCATGCACTCTGCGTTTAGCTGGAGCTCGACGCCTTCGCCTTCGAGAATCTCCTGTATAGTCGCGCTAACGTCCTCGTCTTCACGGGCGATCAGACGCGCGAGCTTCTCGACGATCGTGACTTTTGCCCCGAAACGCCGGTACATCTGGCCGAACTCCAGGCCGATGTAGCTGCCGCCGACGATGATGAGGTGCTCCGGCAAGAAATCTACGTCCATCATGCTCGAGTTGGTAAGATACCGAATCTTCTCGAGCCCGGGCATGGGCGGCACGAACGCGCGCGCGCCAACGTTGATGAATATCTTATCGGCTTCGAGCAGATCATCGTTGACTCGCACTGTGTGCGCGCTCTCGAAGCGCGCGTGACCGTGATAAACCTTTCCGTTGGCAAGGCCGCGCATCCAACTTTCCACGCCTTCTCTGGAGCGGCCGGCAATTTCATCCTTGCGTGCCTTGACCCGCTTCATATCGACGCGAACTTGCTTACCGATCTCGACGCCATATTCAGCGGCGCGCCGCGCCAGGTGCGCCGCGTAGGCGCTCGCAACCAAAGTTTTGGTTGGAATGCAGCCGGTGTTAACGCATGTGCCGCCAAAGTGCTTGCGCTCGATGATCGCCACCTTCATGCCGGCATCCGACAGACGCGCCGCCAGCGGAGGTCCGGCCTGCCCTGCGCCAATCACGATCGCGTCAAAATGTGAGGTCATAGTTCATCCCTCCCCTTGCAATTCAGACCGCCCGCCAGCAGCATCATTCACGAAAAAGTCTGAACTCTATTTCATCCAAATGCAATTTAACCGCGTAAGAGTCTAAAATGAAAGCAATCGGCGCGATTTAGCATTGCCGTGTCATCAATCCTGCTGCGGCGGGACAATTTCGACAAGATTCATACAGACGTGATGGACAAATGGTCGCTCTATGTCCGCAGAACAGCACGATCTTCTCGAGTGGTCTGACTTTGACAAATGGTATAGTTTATGCGCTTGGTCACGGTATGAAGTGGCGAAAACGCATTAGACGGACATCGATAATCCTGACCCTCTACGGCATCGGCCTACTCGAGGCCTACTACCTTCCCAAATACGGCATTGAATGGATGCTTGCTGGGATCGGCACAACCGCAGTTCTAGCCGGCTTCTGGATGCGCAAATCTTGGGATGCGTGACGACTTCGTTCCGCGCCGTCATACAGGCCGTGCGCCCAAACGGCCGCGAACGCCTCGAGCTCTTCAAGCCCTTCGGTCTTCGCCGAGCAATGGCGTAGCCATCGTTGTTGCGATCATTGGCCTGCGCTAAACGGTAACACCATCACCCGAAATGCCTGTCGAGAAGTCTTTTCGCTTTGCCGCAAATAGACAGCGCTGATCATCGATGGGGCCGCTAAACAGCGCAAGCTCCGACGTTCTGTACCGTTCAATTTAGTCCGATCCTTCGCTCCAGCCCGCTTCATTGATTGTCCGCGACCCAGGACTCGCGTAGATTCGTGACAGACGCTCGATCTAGCCGATGATTCGTGATGAAGCTACGGCCCCGACGCGCAGCTTTTCCGGAGCAAAGGCAATGGGCCTGTACCGTAGTAGTATAATAATCCGGGGCAGTTCGCTTGCCGACTTGAGATGTGATCCGTTCGTTATAAACTACCCGGATGTTCATAACGGCAAAGGATTGGGAAGGGATTCGTCGTTGGTGCGTCTCGCGCTGAGTGGGACCTGAGATTCTGATGAAAGATAGATTCGAAATCGCCGCCGATTTGAGACAGATCGCACGGCTTCTCACAATCAAGGGCGAGAATCCGTTCAAGGCTCAAGCCTATCAGCGTGGGGCGAGCGCGCTCGAAACTCTCGGGCTCGATTTCGACCCGCTCGTCAAAGCCGGACGGTTAAAAGAAATCGCTGGCATCGGCAGCGCGCTGGCGGCAACGATCGAAGAGATTTACCGGACTGGCGAATGCTGGTCGCTCCGCCAGATGCGTGAGGAATTGCCGGCGGGCGTGGTTGAATTGAGCGAAGTTCCAGGGCTGAGCCTCAAGAAAATCATCGCGCTCAATGACACTTTGGGAATTAACAGCGTCGCCGACCTCAAAACCGCCTGCCAGGAAGGCCGGGTTAGCAAAGTCAAGGGTTTCGGCGCCAAGTCCCAGGCAAAACTGCTCGCCGATATCGAAAAATATGAGTCTCCGGAACACGGCCTGCTGCTGCTTCATCATGCGCTCGAAACGGCGGAGAAGGTTCTTGATTATCTGCGTGCCTGCCCGGAACTGATCGATGCCGGCATTGCGGCAGGGCTGCGCCGGCGCAAGGAAATCATCCGGCGCATCTGTATCGTTGCCGCCAGCGCGCACCCAAAATCCGTGCTCGATCGATTTCTCTGTTTCCCCGCGCTCGCGCGCACTGATGATCTCGACGATGGCCGTTGTCTGGCGCGCCTGGCGGGCGGTGTTCCAGTAGAGTTGGTCATCGTGCCGCCGAGCGAGTATGCCCTCGCGCTTCACGCCCGGACCGGCTCGCGCAAACACATTGCCAAACTCCAAGACTTGGCGCGCACCACAGCCCCAGGCCTTTTCGCCCACGCAACCGGGAACGGCGACTGCCGGCCGAGTATCGAGAGCGAAAGAGAAATCTACCGGCACCTGGGTCTGGAATTCATTCCAGCGGAGCTGCGCGAGGACGAAGGCGAGATCGAAGCGGCCGGGAGCGGCACACTGCCGCGCTTGATCACGCTCGAAGACCTACGCGGCATGACACACTGCCACACGCTCTATTCCGATGGCCGGAACAGCATCGAAGCGATGGCCCTGGCCGCCGAGGCGATGGGCATGGCGTATCTCACGATTACCGATCATTCGCCGAGCGCTTATTATGCGGGCGGCGTGGGCATCGATCGCTTGCGCGCGCAGTGGGATGAGATTGCTTGGGTGCAGGAGCGCGTGAAGATCAAACTTCTCAGGGGAACGGAATCGGATATTCTCGCCGACGGATCGCTCGACTATCCCGATCCGTATCTCGAGAAGTTCGATATCGTCATCGCGAGCATTCACTCGCGCCACAAGATGGACGCCGGGCAAATGACCGAGCGCCTATTGCGCGCGATTAAATTGCCGCTGTTTAAGATCTGGGGCCACCCGCTCGGCAGGCTGCTGCAATCGCGCCCGCCGGTCGATTGCCGCGTGGAAGAGCTGCTCGATGCGGTCGCCGAGTCCAGATGCGCGATCGAAATCAACGGTGATCCGCGTCGTCTCGATCTCGAGCCGCGCTGGATTCGCGCCGCGCGAGAACGGGGCATCAAATTTATCGTGTCGACAGACGCGCATTCCACTGCTGGCCTGCAAAACCTGCCTTTTGGCGTGTCGACGGCGCGGCGCGGCTGGCTAACTCGCGGCGAAGTTCTAAATGCGCTTGGAGCGGAAGAATTCATGCGAGCCGTTCATCCATGAATCGCGTGTTTGTGCTGTCGCCGGCCGACTGCAACGGCCTGCGCGCCCAATGGCTGCTCAGGAAAGACAGCCGTGCCGATCTGGCCGTGCGTCTGCGCGGTTCCGGAGCGACACTGGGTGAGGTTTTCAGTTTTTTGAGTGCACTCTATTTTCGCGGCAAGCTCGCCTACGCCCACGCCTTTGCCCAGCCGCCGTCCGCTTGCCCGGGAATTTTAATCATCACGCCCAACACCGGGCTGGTGCCCCACGACCTGGTCATTCAAGGTAAGCAGTTACGCGGCTATGGCCGCGTGCCGATTCACCTCAAGAACCGTCGTTATTGCTCCGCGCTTGAGCAGAGCGCCAAGCGGCTCGCTGGAGCAATCGGCGAGGACTGTGAAGTCGTGTTGCTCGGCAGTCTCGCCACAGGGAAATACTTGGATATTTTGACCCCGGTTTTCGCTAGCCGCCTGCGCGTGCCTGCCGAATTCATCGGCCGCGGTGACATGAGCCGGGGTGGTTTATTGCTGCGCTGTGCGCGGGAAAACCGCGAGCTGGATTACATCGATGCCGTCATCCTCTCCGCGTCGCTTAACAAGCGTAGCCGCATGAATAAGCCAATTCCGCGCTCTTTGACCGGCCAAGCGGCGATTCGGAAGAACTTGTAAGGGTGACCGGGCCGGTCGCTGCTTCAGGGACTGAAAACGCGATATTTTGCAGCAGCGAGCAAAGAGTTGACCTCGTTGCGGAGTCTACTCGTAAACTGACAAGACTGGTTGGATCTGACGAGATGGAGCCGCGCGCTGAAAGATTAATGCGCGGATTTAATCCTTACGGCTTTCCTCCCGCCCCGCGTTTGACAAAGTCGTCGAACGGCCCGCTGATCCGGATCACTTCGCGTACGGGATAATCGAGCACCGGAAACACCATCACGAAGAGATCGCCGGCGAGGCCGAGCTTGCGCGTGTGCTCGTTAACCGGCGGAAACGCCAAGGTGCGCAGCGCCGCCCTGCCGCTGAACGTTGCAAACTCGACGCGCTTCCCATCCGCCGCCAGCGCGAATAGTTTGTGCGAGCGCCGCTGCGCGACGAACAGATGTCCGCCGGGGCTGAAGCTCATCCCCGACGGCAAAGCGCCGGAATAAATCGTCTCACGCTTGCCGCTCGACAGTTGGACCCGCAGGATCTCGCCGTGGCGGTCGATGTGCTCGGAGTCATGAGAGCCGTCGCTGCCAATCCAAAGATTGTCTCTGGAGTCGATAGTCAACGTCCGTCCGCGGCCGATACCGGTAAGCCAGCGCCGGTTTAAAACCTTACCGTTTGGGTCCAGTTTCACGACCACGCCCAAGTCGCTGTCGATGACGTAGACGTTGTCCGCTTGGTCGAAGGCGATGTCTTCGGGATCTTGCAGCAAAGGTTTGCCCGATGGGGCCGGTCCGCCGGCAAATAGAGTCGCCGTGCCGTTTGGATTTAAACGATAAATGCTGCCGTAGCCTGTCGCATGTCTAGTGCTGACAAATACCTCGCCGCGCCGGTTAACGGTCAACTCGTCCGGGTCGTCCAGCAGCGGGCCGAAGAGAAACTGCTTTTCTGTCGCCGCCGTGATCTTCGCCGCGCCCGGCGGCACCCGATAAAGTCGCGCATCGCTGCGGCCATAGATTTCCTTTAGACGATTTGCCGTGCGGGCGAAGTAAAGAGTGCCGTCAGGACCAAAGGACATGGCCACGACCGCGGGGATCCCCCTTTGGTTGCGATGAAAACCGGATCCCGTGACGTAAAGCGAAACCTGGAATCCAGGCGGAAGTCGGAGCCCGCTCGGGTCGTAGCCTGCGAACGCCGCCACAGGCAGCAAACATAGGCAGGCAAAAAGCCCGGCGCCGCGAATCCGCGCGAGAATGAGGTGTGGACGCTTTCGAACCCTAATTTTCGACTCCGACCAAAAAAAGGGATGCTCCCCGAGACTTGCGTATGCCTCTGGTAAGCGCCGGCGGCCGCGAATCATGGAACTGAAATCGCCAGGCCTCATCGTCTTGACCAGATTTTGAGCGGAGCGGCGCTTAGGGAACTCAAACTCTCTTGCTCGTCCCGTCTGCAAGCTTATAAAACCGCTCCACGTTAGCGTGCAACATCTTTTGCTTGGTCTCATCCGCAAGATCTTTGCGTTCATGCACGGTCTTGACCGTGTGCGGCCAGTCACCGTCCCAGTGCGGGTAATCCGAGGAATAAAGCAGCGTACCATCGAGCCCCCAACGAACCGCGTCGGGAATCGTCTTTTCGCCGCACTCGATGCCGAAGAAGATACGCCCGCCGGTGACATACTCGCTGGGGAGCCTAGTCAAATAGGAAGCTTCGTCGGCGCCGCGCTTTTCCACCTCTTCATCGAGCCGGTCCATCATGTAAGGCACCCAGCCGATGCCCGATTCCAGATAGGCGATGCGGAGTGTTGGAAAGCGCTCGAACACGCCGCCGATAATCGTCGCGATCAGCGCCATCATCTGCTCGGCGGGATGATCGATGGTATGGGCCGAGAGAAATTTGCGAAAACGCTGTCCACCGAGCGAATCCGCCGAGGTGCCGGTATGAAACCCCAAGCCGACATCGAGACGCTCGGCCGCTGCGTAAATCGGATCATAGAGTGCGTCGCCGAAGTCGGGCATGTGCGGCACGTAAGTCGGCAGTACGCCCGAGCGGGCGCCGCGCTCGGTAACGGCGCGCGTTAGCTCTTCGGCTGCGGCTTGTGGATCTTGCGGCGCCAATAGCGCGGCGAACTTGAGCCGCGCCGGGTCGGTCTTGCAAAAATGATAAAGCCAATCGTTGTAAGCCCGTGTGAGGGCGGTCGCGAAGTCGCGCTCGTGCAGGCTGCTCACGTGCAATCCGGCGGTCGGATAGAGCACCATCACGTCAATGCCGTCCTCATCCATCGCAGCGATCTGATCTTCAGGCCCTTCGGGCTTGGCGCCGAGCTTACCGCGCAGATCACGGTCCCAGGCATCGTTGGGAAACAAGTTGCGCCGCTGCCAGCGCGGTTCCAAAAATTCGCGCAGACCCGCTATAGACTCGCGCACATGCCCGTCGGCATCGATCACTTTGTAATCAGCCATATCCGCCTCGCTTTCTGAACCGCCTCAGAATTTCATGCTGAGGCATAGACGAAGAACTGTTTGTCTCAGAGTGCCGGAATCGCGGCATGCTCCGCGGAGTCTATGCTGAGTTCCGGCGCAGGATCTGCACGCGATGCAGGTCATTTAATTCATTCAACTGCGATCTAGCTGAGTCGGCGCTCTCGGCTGTGACGTTCTTCTCGTACGGATCGATGGCCTTATTTGGTTCTTTTACCGGCGGCTGCGCTCCCACCCAACCGTGCGGGGTAATATCGATCATCACGGCGTCGGGTCCCTTGTATTTCTCTTCGAAAAAACTCGTCGCCGCCGACTCGGGACGGCCGAAGCGATACTCGGCCCCTTCCTGTTCTAGGCGGCGCCGGGTTTCCTCCATATCGTCGACCCAAAATCCAAAGTGGTGCAAGCCGAACACCGGTCCCAATCCATCCTGCCGGTCCGCCGCTTCGACGGTCTTAAAGCGCAGCACCGCCATGTTGATGGTGCCGTCGCTTAGATAAACGCCCTTGGCAATCGGCGAATCGGTGCGCCCGACTTCGATCATATCGAACACGCGCTTATAAAACGCTGCGGTCTTCTCCGGATCTGGCGTATGCACCGCTATGTGTCTCAGCTTGGCCATAAAGCCTCCATCTTGGTTGGCGTTTTTACCATTTCAGGACCAGCGCAGCAATTTGGGATCCCGCGATCCGTCGACGTTAACCATAAGTCAGGTTCAGGAGACGCGTCAAGCAGTCCAATTAGCGAGCAACGCATGGGCGCCAGGTTGCAAAAGTTAGTCGCGGGTTAATTTTCATAGCACAACTCGGATCCAGGCTGAAGATCTTTATAGTGGGTTAAAATCGCAAAGGGCCTTTTATCTCAGCTACCGCTGGGTTAGAAATAACTAAGCTTTGATGAAAATTCCAAATTGGGTTCACGTGTCGCGACGGCGCGGGAACCGGATGGACTGCCCATGAAAAAGGTAACTCTTTACAGCTCCAGCCGTTCCTCGACGCGGGGCCGGCCAACCGCGGCAGATGCGCCGAGCCAGCTGACAACTGCCGATTCATCTGGCACAAAGTCATCAGAAGCTCCGCAGCAGCAACCCCGCTCCCGATGGCGAAACCTATTTGCGCGCTATGAACGCCCATTATGGGTCGGCGCCGCTGGCTTGCTCGCTCTGCTTGTCGTCTTCACGAACGCGTGGATCACTCCTTCGACACGCCAGATCACCCAGGAAGACATCGAAGCCGCGGTCGTGCACACGCTCGAGACCGCTACTCTTCCCTCGCCGGCGGCAAAGGCGTATGAAGTCATTCGACCATCGATTGTACGCGTGCGGCGCATGGATCCGGACAAAAACGGCATAAATACCGAGAACGGCGTCGGCACCGGGGTTGTTATTGTCGACAAAGGCATCATTCTCACAAATCTTCACGTGGTGCTGGGCGCGAATCGGGTGCAGGTCGTGTTCGCCGACGGCCTCGAGTCGGACGCGACAATCGTTGGCATGCGGCCGGAGCACGACTTAGCCGTGCTTCAGGCGCAGACCATTCCCGATGATCTGGTTGCGGCCACGATGCGATCGACCGCGGACCTTGCATTGGGCGACCGAGTGGTCGCCGTCGGTTTTCCGTTCGGCATCGGCCCATCGGCGACCGCGGGGGTGGTATCCGGCTTGGGACGCGAATTCCGCTCCCCGGAAGGCAAACGCCTGCTGACGAACCTCATTCAGTTCGACGCCGCGGTCAATCCCGGCAGTTCCGGCGGAGCTTTGGTGACCGCGCAGGGCGAGGTTGTTGGCATCGTCACTGCGATTCTGAATCCTACTGACCAGCGTTTCTTCGTCGGCATCGGTTTTGCGGTTCCCATCGAAAACGCCGCCGCTGCCGCGGGATTACCGCCGTTCTAATTGGCGGGTGTTGAGGCACGTTCGGCACGAACGGATAAGTTTGGATAATTCACAACTCCTGTTAATGGTCGAAGGATCAAGAGGCTCAGCTAAACGATCGCGATCACGAAAACAACCTTGAAGGCAGATATGGATAATAGAGAAACCAAAAGCAGCGAAGTTGCTGCACTGATGGAGCGCATTCTTTACGAAGTAAAGAAGATCATTGTCGGCCAGGATCGTTTCCTTGAGCGCGTGCTCGTCGCCGTTCTGGCGCAGGGGCATCTGCTCGTTGAAGGTGTCCCGGGGCTCGCCAAGACCCTCACCGTCAAGACGCTGGCCAAAACCATTCGAGGCTCGTTTAAGCGGATCCAATTCACCCCGGATCTAGTGCCGGCAGACCTGGTGGGCACGCGCATCTATAACCAGAAGAGCGGCGACTTTGCCACTTCATTGGGACCGGTTTTTACCAACCTTCTGCTTGCCGATGAGATCAATCGGGCGCCGGCGAAAGTGCAAAGCGCCTTACTTGAAGTGATGCAGGAGCGCCAGGTCACCATTGCCGGCGTGAGCCACCGCGTTCCCGAGCCGTTTTTGGTGATGGCGACCCAGAATCCGATCGAGACTGAAGGAACCTACCCGCTGCCCGAGGCTCAGGTGGACCGCTTTATGATGAAGGTGCTGGTCGGCTATCCGACCGAGGAAGAAGAATTTGTCATTGTCGATCGGGTAACCGGCGTTCCGAACGATGTCGTCCCGATCGCCACGACAGAGCAACTTAACACACTGCAGCGCGAGTGCCAGAACGGCTATGTGGATCCGGCGCTCAAGCAATACGCGGTGCGGCTCGCGTCGGTAACGCGGGATCCGGAGCGCTACGGTGTCGGTGAGGTTGCGAAGTACGTATCTTTCGGCGCCAGCCCGCGCGCCTCGATCAATCTCATCGAAGGCGCTCGCGCGCTGGCATTCCTACGCGGTCGTGCCTATGTTTTGCCTGAGGACGTGACCGATTTGGTGCCCGATGTCTTTCGCCACCGGCTCGTGCTGACGTATGAGGCACTGGCCGAAGGCATGACACCGGACCAGTTGATTCATCGGATCCTGCAACACGTTGCGGCTCCTGATAAGCCGTTGGATAGTCATGTAAAGATCGCGGCGGCGAGCTCCTAGCACCGACTTGCGGGCGGCCGCGAGCGTTAGTAAAACGTGAAACTGAAATTCGCCGCGAGCACGAACATGTAATGCGGATTTGAGCCAACCCCATGAGCCTTTTCCAACAGCCTGGCCGGGCCTCCGCCGCAGAGAACATCCTGCGCCGTCTGGAGTGGACTGTCATTCGCCGCCTGGACGGACTGCTCCACGGCGATTATCAGACTTTGTTCCGCGGTTTCGGTCTCGATCTTGCCGATCTGCGCGAGTATCAATACCACGACGATGTGCGATACATCGATTGGAATGTCACCGCGCGTCTGCAGACGCCCTACATCCGTGTCTATAACGAAGATCGCGAGGTTACCGCATGGTTCCTGCTTGATCTTAGCCCATCGGTAGATTTCGGTTCACAGGTGAAGAAGCGCTCGGTCTCCAGCGAATTTGTCGCGGTCCTGGCGCGGCTGTTGACCCGCCACGGCAACCGGGTCGGCGCGCTGTTCTACGGCGACAGCGTCGATACCGTGATACCGGCGCGAAGCGGCCGGCGCCACGCGCTCCACATTCTGCACCGAATACTTTCCCGACCGGAGCCTTCGCGCTCGTCGGCGACCAATCTGCGCGATCTTCTCCAGGCCGCTTTGCGCGTCATGCAGAGACGTTCGCTGGTCTTCGTGGTGTCCGATTTCATCAGCGCGCCGGGCTGGGCCGAACCGTTGGCCCACCTGGCGCAGCGCCATGAGATCATCGCGGTGCGGCTCTACGATCCCTTGGAAATGCAATTCCCCGATCTCGGGCTTATCGTGATCCGCGACGCCGAGACCGGCGAACAGTTATTCGTCGACACCCACGATCGCGCTTTCCGAAAGCGCTTTGCGGCCGTGGCCGAGCGGCGCGAGCGCGAGCTTCGCGCGGCGTTTAGCCGGGCCGGCGTTGACGCGCTGGAGTTGTCGACCAACGATAATCTTGTCGATGCGATTCTGCGCTTCGCCGACTTGCGCAAGCGGCGCAGCCAGTTGGCGGCGGGCGGCAGCCTGCCGCAGCATCTAAGGGGAATCCCATGACGTTTCTATGGCCTTCGATGCTCTGGCTTCTGCTGATCGTGCCCGCTCTGGTTGCCGGATATTTTTATATATTGCGCCGCAAGCAAAAGAGCGCGCTCAGATACGCCAGCTTGAGTATGGTAAAAGAGGCGCTCGGCGCTGGCCAAACGCTTCGCCGTCACATACCGCCGCTGTTGTTTCTGGTTGCGCTGACCACGATGATTCTCGCGATTGCTCGTCCCGCCGCCGTGGTGACGTTGCCCACCCAGCATCGAACCATCATTCTTGCCATGGACGTCTCCGGCAGCATGCGCGCCACCGACGTGCAACCCACTCGACTTGCCGCTTCGCAGGCTGCCGCCAAAGCTTTCGTCGCCGATCAGCCGTCGAACGTCCGTATCGGAGTGGTTTCGTTTGCCGGGACGGCGGCGGTCGTACAGATGCCGACGCAAAATCGCGACGACATCGTCGCGGCGATCGACCGCTTCCAGCTGCAACGTGCCACGGCGATCGGCAGCGGCATTATCGTCTCGCTGGCGACGCTTTTTCCCGACGCCGGTATCGATGTGAGCTCGTTGCTCTACGGTCGTAACGCCCGGCGCGGCCTTCCGTTCGATCAATCTAACAAATCAGAAAAACCGACGTTCAAACCAGTCCCCCCCGGCTCATACAGTTCGGCTGCGATCATTCTGCTAACCGACGGGCAGAGGACCACCGGGCCTGACTCCCTCGAAGCGGCCAAGATGGCCGCCGACCGCGGCGTCCGTATCTTCACCGTGGGGTTCGGCACGAAAGGCGGCGAGACCATCGGTTTTGAAGGTTGGTCCATGCGCGTGCGCCTTGATGAGGAGACGCTTAAGGCGATCGCCAGCGTGACGCGCGGCGAGTATTTTTACGCCGGCACCGCGAACGATTTAAAAAAGGTTTACGAATCGCTGAACGCGCGCTTCCTGCTGGAAAAAAAGGACATGGAAATCAGCGCCCTGTTCGCCGCGGCGGCTGCCGTCACGGCCTTGGTTTCGGGTGTGCTTTCACTTCTGTGGTTTAACCGGATCTTATAAGATTGCGTGAAATTTGCCATGTGCTAATTTCCTAACAATTTCCTCATCCGCTCGATGACCTCGGGGGGCTGGGCAATCACCTCCTTGGCCAGCTTCGCCAGTTCTTCGCCGCTGATCGAATCCACAATCCATCGTCTCTTCTTCAAGACTTCCAGAAGCTCGGGATCTTTAAGTGAGGTGTGATAGGCATCGCGTAAGATCTTCACTCGGTCCGGCGGCACCCCCGGCGTGGCGACCATTGGCCTGCCGAACACCGCCGGCGCCAGCAAAACCGTCGCCACGCGCCGGGTGGCCTCGGGAGTCTTGTATTGGTCCATCAGCTCATAGATGGAAGGGACGTCGGCGACCCTGGCATCTCTTTTTTTCGGGGTTTGCAGGATCGGTCGAACAAAGCCTTTCTTATGCCAGGTAAGAAACGGCTCGCGCGCGAAATAGGTGCTGATCGTCAGATTCCGGCAGTGCAGCTCGCCACGCTCGATGCCAAGGTCGATCTCGCCGCCGCCGGGATAACCACTCACGATGTTAAATTTGATTCCCAGCCCTTCGTCCAGGAACTTTGGCATATAATAGCCGGAAGTGCTCGTACCCGTGGCCCCGCACTTGGGCGGCTGCGCGGCCTTGCGAACATCCTCGATGGTTTGGTAGGGGCTGTCCGTCCTCATGATTAAGATAAACTCGGTTTGCTCCGGCGTGCCGATCCAGGTGAACTTGGACCAGTCAAACTGAACTTCTTTGCGCTTGGCAAGCTGGTCGAAATACATCGAGGGGCCGAATGCTCCCAGGGTCAGCCCGTCGGGTTTCGCTACGGAATAAACGTAGTTGGCGGCAATTACGCCCCCGGCTCCGGGCATGTTCTGCACGATGAACGTGGGATTTCCCGGAATGTACTTGCCCATATGCTGCGCGAAGATTCTTGCCCACAGATCATAAGCATCCCCGGAGATATTACCGACGATGATCTTGACGGTTTTACCCTGATAAAAGGGAGCCTGAGCTTGTAGCTCGGTTACCCAGGCCAAAGCAAACAACATCAGAAGCGCGAAACGTTTCATAGCACTCTCCAAACTGCCTGAAATCAGGCCGTTAGAACGTTCGATTCGACCTGCGGCTGTCGTGACTGCAGAGACTGCCCAGGCATAGGCCAGTTTACTGGGTCGAGTTTTGGTCTAAAGCCAGCCAATGCTAGCGGCCAACGCAGTACGCCCGGATCATATTGTCGGGTCAATCAAGGTGTCAAGAGAAATGCTGGCAATTGTTGTAGCAACCTGAGTCCGACAGGGTTAACGGCAACGTTATTATGTCAGGATGTGTGCGGATGACCCTGATGCTTGAACTATGATGCGATGAAAGATATAGGAAAAAAAACTGTGCTTTAGGGAGGAGTACTGTCTTGTCGGACTTATCTGAGCTCAAAATTAAACTCGCCATGTCGTCGCGCATGCTGTTCAATGCGGGCCTGGTCGACTACAGCGGACATATCAGCGCTCGCATTCCCGGGTCCGATCACCTCGTGATTCTGCCCCATCCGGTAAGTCGCGCGACGGTCAAGGCCAGCGACATGGTCATCACGGACTTCGAAGGCAAGTTGATCGAAGGCAACTACAAAGCGCCGTCCGAGGTCAACATGCACGCGCGGGCTTATAAGGCGCGCAGCGATATTCAAAGCGTCGCGCATTTACATAACCATATGGTTGCCACACTTTCGATGGTCGATAAGCCGTTTTACCCGGCATCTTCCAATCCCGGCGCCTTTTTCGGACCGGGGCCTTTGCCAAAATATATGGACCCGGCGCTGATCCATACGATTGAACAAGGCGACGCCGTTGCAAAAGTTCTCGGTAAGTCGGATGCGGTCATGCTGCGCGGGCATGGTTCGATGGTTGTAGCTCACTCGATCGAGTGGGTATTTGCCGGCTGCATCGATCTAGAGGAAGCCGCTTCGCGCTTTTATAAGGCCTCTTTGCTGGGGGCGGTCATGGTGTACAACGACGACGAAACAGAACGCGTGATGAAACAGCGGCGTAAGGATTCCGTTGTGCAAAAGGTTTGGGACCACAACGTCGCCAAGACCACGCTTGCAGGGCTCATGGATGATATTTAAGCCTTCGAAGGCTGGATCGTCAGCCTAAACGTTCCGCTGCTCCCCTTCAGCAGACAACGCGAGCCTAAGACCCTGGGACGCCACCGATTGTGTGCAGATTTTCCACGCACTACTAGCTTAAATCCCTATATTTCAAAGCATTTATGGACAGAAGATTTTTTGTTGCAGCGAACTAGACCCTGTGGTATACGATCGGATTCAACTCACTGAGGAGCATGCCTACAAATGTACGATGATTTTCTGGCAAGGATTCTTGAGCCCGATATCTTTCTACCCTCGCAGTTTTATGGCTCGACCGGTTTATCGCGTAAACTCGAAGGCGAAAAACGGCTGATGATCGCGGTTCTGAAAGATGCGGTCGAATGCCTCGAGAAGTATCGGGCTGCGCGCAGCAGCGCCGGCCGGAGTGAATACCTGAGCGCAATTGAATGGGTCGAAGACCCCAGCACCGATTGGCTTTTTTCCTTCACAAATATCTGCGATTTGCTGGGATTCGACCCGGAATATATGCGTGAAGTGCTGCTCAAACGCGAGAATCGTTATATCAAGCCCGAACGCCCCAAGATGCTGTCGCTGGCCGCGATGGGCGGGCACCCTTAATCTATCTCTTCCGGCTCCTAAGAACGTTCAGCTCGTCTTTGATCAACTGTCCGCGCGGTGACTTTTCGCCGAGGATTTTGAGCGCTCGCTCGTAATCGGCGATCGCTCTGTCATCTTCATCTTGAAGAGCAAATGACCGGCCGAGATAGTAGTAGCCGTCTCCCGGCCGGTCGAGTTTGCCGTAAACCATGCCCAGCCGGTGGGGCGGTTTGTCCCACAAGGGTGCAAGGTTGTGGGCGTTGATAAAGGCGCCAGCCGCGCTCCGAAGATCTCCAGATTTTTCCAAGATCTCGCCCAAGTAAAGATAAGTCAACGGCTCGTTCGGTTCCAACCCAAGTGCGCGATCAAAAGCTTGGCGCGCCGCGGTGAAGTCGCCGATTTCGCCGTAGAGTCGGCCCAGGTCTCGGAGCACGGCGGCATGATCCGGCCTTAACTGCAGCACTTTTTCATAATTACTTTGTGCTTGGGCGAGCTGGCCTTGACGCTGTTGAGCGAATCCGAGCAAGTACCGGAGCTCGACGTTTTGCGGATCCTGCTGCACCAGCTTTTCATATTCTTTTATAACGATTTCGCCTCCGGGCCGCTCCATGCGGATGATCATCTGAATCTTTTTGAGAGATTCGGGAGCTTCCCCTCGAGGTGGCTTCGCACCTAACGATTTCACCACCAGCTCAGCGTTGGCGACGCGCTCTTGGGTGATTGGATGACTCATGATGTAGGCGGGAACATCCACCGGGTTGAGCGCCCGCTCTTGATCGAGAGTTTTAAGAAACGCGATCGAGCCTTTCGGGTCGTAGCCGGCTGCGGTCATGTAACGAGCGCCGAGCGTGTCCGCCTCCATTTCCAGCTGGCGACTGTAAGCCGCCTGTCGAGTGGCGGCTACCGCCTGACCGACCATGCCGGCCGCTTGAGCGCCGCTTCCAGTGCGTGCCAGCAGCACCATGCCTAAGAGACTCAAGACCGAGATCGCGTCCGGTCCTGATGAGCGCGCCATGTGGCGCGCCTTGATGTGAACTATTTCATGACCGAGCACGCCGGCCAATTCATCGGTGCTCTTGGCGCGCTCGATCAAACCAGAAAACAGGTAAATCGAACCGCCCGGAACTGCGAACGCATTGAGCTGATCATCCTCCACGACAAAGAACCGATAGTCGAACGGCTGCGGCCCAGTGGCTGCTAGAATGCGCCGCCCCATTCGATCGACGTAGCGATCCACTTCCGGGTGATTGACGAATTTTAGATATTTCTTTGCCTCACGGCGAAATTCACGACTGATTCTGCTTTCTTCATCCTCGCTTGGCGGGCTGATCGCGGGAATAGCGGGGAGACTCGAAGACCCTGAGCTGCAGCTCGACAAAGCAATCGCCGCCACCAGCACGAGCGCGCAAAACACGCGCCATGACGAATTAGCAGCACGGGCTTGTATCATTGACGGATTATAGAGAGCGGCTGACGGACGTTCAATAGCGGGATTAAACGGCACGGTTGACGAGTGGCGTTGGAGCCCCTATCCTCTGCGCTATCGAACAACACGAGGTTAAGCGATGCCCGACGCATTCGAAGTGCCACACGATCAACTCACTTGGCGCTGTGATCCTGCTTTTCTGCCGTTTACCTGCACGGCAGAGATGACACCGCTGGAAGACTTCATCGGCCAAGAGCGCGCGATTCGCGCCATCGAATTCGGTCTCGGCGTCAACAAGCCGGGATTCAATATTTTCGTCACAGGGCTCACCGGTACCGGCAAGACCAGCATCATCAAGGCTTTTCTCAAGAAAGTCACCGCCGAAAAAGCCGCTAAAGATACCGCCTCGCCGGCGCCCGAAGACTGGTGCTACGTGTACAACTTTGCCGACGCGGACCGGCCGCAGGCGCTCAGGATTCGCCGCGGTTGGGGCAAAGTCCTGCGCTCAGATATGGATCAGCTGGTTCAGAATCTGTTGCGCGAAGCCAAAAAGATGTTCGAGAGTGAGCAGTATGCTCAACAGCGCCAGGAGATGATCGAAAACCTGCAGAAACAGCAGCAACAGATGATGGAAGGCCTGATGCGCGAGGCAAGCCAAAACAATTTTTCCTTGCGTATGACTCCTTCGGGCATCATCTTGTTGCCGACCAAGGACGGTAAACCCATGCAGGAGCCGGAATACTTGGCCCTGTCTCCGGAAGAAAAGAAGCAGCTGGATGAAACCCGCGGCGAGCTCGAGAAAAAAGTCGAATCGATTTTGCGTGAAGGGAAAAAGCTCGAGCGAGAGATTGCCGAAAAGCTCGACGCGGCGGAGACGCGAGCGGCGGATTACCTGGTGCGCATACCGCTCGCCGATCTAAAAGAAAAGTACCGCGACTACCCCAAAGTGCTCGCTTATCTCGACTCGGTGCGCGATCACATTTTAAAAAATTTGCAGCGCTTTAAAGCCGGCGAACCGGGCCCGGTAATGACGCCCGTGGGGCCGATGACTCTCGGTGAGCCGCCTGGTGATCCTTTTTTGCCGTATCGGGTCAACGTTTTCGTCGACAACAGCGATACACCAGGGCCGCCGATCATCGTCGAGACCAATCCGACCTATCATAATTTGTTCGGCGTCGTCGAAAAGAAACCCCTCGCCGGCGGTTATTTTACCGATTTTACGTTGATCAAGGCCGGTTCTGTCAGCCGGGCCAACGGCGGTTATCTCGTTCTATATGACCGGGACGTGCTTTCGAATGCCGGGGTTTGGGAGGCGCTGCAACGCGTGATCAAAAACCGCGAGCTACGGATCGAGGAACCCGGCACTTTCTTTGGTTTCGTTCCGCCGCAGGGGCTGCGCCCTGATCCGATCCCGACAGACACCAAAGTCATTATGATCGGCGATCCGTATCTGTATCGCACCCTGGCCGCCGTCGATCCGGATTTCCGGGAGACTTTCAAAGTCAAAGCCGATTTCAACTTCGAGATCCAACGCAGCCAAGAGAACATCACGGCGCTGGCCTGTTTTGTCAGCGACTACTGCACACGCGAGGGGCTGCGCCACTTTGACAGTGAAGCGGTCGCGCGGGTGATCGAACAATGCGCCCGGCAGGTCGAAGATCAGAACAAACTTTCAACCCGCTTCAGCGACACCGTCGATTTGCTGATCGAGTCGGATTACTGGGCAGAAAAAGAAAAAACCGAGCTGGTCTCCGGCAAGCATGTCGAACGGGCCGTGCTCGAAAAGACTTTTCGTCTCAACCTTATTGAAAAACATCTGCAGGAGCTGATCGCTGAGGGAACTGTGCTGGTGGACGTTGACGGCGCGGTCGTCGGCCAGGTAAATGGCTTGGCGCTGTACCAAATGGGCGATTTCACTTTCGGCAAGCCGTCGCGGATTACCGCGAAAACATTCATGGGCCGCGGCGGCATCATCAACATTGAGCGTGAATCGAAATTGAGCGGCAAGAGCCACGACAAGGGGGTGTTGATTCTCGGCGGCTATCTGGGCGGCAGGTATGCCCAGGAAAGCCCGCTGTCGTTGTCTAGCACCGTTTGCTTTGAACAGTCCTATGACGGCGTCGACGGCGATAGCGCCTCGTCGACCGAACTTTACGCGCTTCTTTCAAGCCTTTCTGAGATCCCGATCCGCCAAGGCATCGCGGTCACCGGGTCGGTCAATCAGAATGGCGAGATTCAGGCGATCGGCGGTGTCAACCAGAAAATAGAGGGGCACTATGATGTCTGCCGGCTCAAAGGGTTGACCGGCGCGCAAGGCGTCATGATTCCGCGCGCCAACTTGCGCAATCTCATGCTCCGACCCGACGTCGTCGAGGCGGTTAAAACCGGCAAGTTTCGCGTCTACGCTGTCGGCACGATCGATCAAGGGATTGAAGTCTTGACCGGCGTTCCAGCCGGCCGGCGCGATCGTGAAGGCAGATATCCGGAAGGATCTGTCAACGATCGCGTGGAACAGAAACTGCGGCAGTTTACCGAGCAGCAGAAAAAAGTCGCGGCGGCCGTCAACCCGCAATACTTCGGCGCGCCGGTCGATTGACGGGATCGCTAACCTTCACGCGCATCGGTCGACTCGGGCTTGGCGCCGAGCGGCACCGAAAGGCGCATGGTTTTGCCTTTGCGCAGGATCGTCAGGTGCACGATTCTGCCGGCCTCGAGGCCGCCAATCAAGCGCGCCACATCACGCGGGCTCTCGACTTGGGTCTCGTTGACCAAAACAATAACGTCCTCTTTCTGCACGCCGCCGCGCGCAGCTGGCTGTCCGGGCAACACCGAATTGACGACGACGCCCTTTGCAGGAAAAATTCTCAGACTCCTCGCCCGCTCGAGCGAGATATCCGACATCTGCACACCGAGCCAGCCCCACGACAGTTTTTCGCCGCTCGCCAGACGCGGCGCGATCCGTTTGATGACATTGATCGGCGTGGCAAAGCCCATGTTGCCGCGCTCCGATGCCATCGTAATCATGCCGATCACATGCCCCTTGTTGTTGAGCAGCGGTCCGCCGCTGCCACCAGGGTAGCCGCCGGCGTCGGTCTGAACGAAATCAAAACTGGCCGAATCAGGATAAGTTCTTCCTGAACGGCTGATGATGCCCAGATTCATCGAGCTTTCACGGCCGAAAGGATAACCAAAGACCACGGCCAGGTCGCCGACACGGATCGCGTCGGAATCCCCCAACGGTAAGCTCGGCAGTTCTTTGTCCGATTCGACTTTTAGAATCGCCAGGTCAATCTGGCTGTCAGCAGCGATCACGCGCGCGGGCAAACGCTGCGCGTCCGCCAACCGGATTTCGATTTCTTTGGCATTGTCGATGACATGTTGCGCCGTGAGGACGTAACCTCGCGCATCGATGATGAAGCCCGAACCGCGGCTACCGTGCGCCTGTGCCGAGCTGTTCTTGTTACCGTCTCCGCTCGTGCGGATCTGCACGATCGCCGGCCGCGCCTGATCGGCGAGCTGGACAAAAGCGCGATTTAATCGATCGAGCTCTGAATCGAGCGAAGTTGACGGTGCTTCGCGCCATGTGATCGAGGATGTCGACAAGGCTGGCTCTTGCGCCGCCAACAGCGCTGGTGATAGAGCGAGAAAACTTTTCGCGAGGAACGTTGCAAACTTCACAGTTGCGCCTCCGAGAATCGTGGTGCGATTCCTTTACCGAAAAGTTTTTGTAAGAGCAAGCGAGCTCGATTAACGGTTGGCGCTTTGAGCCGCGGGATGTGTTATCTTTCTTTACGATGACCGATTTGGCGCACAATATTGTTCTCGTCACCGGAGCGAGCGGCGGCTTGGGGCATCGCTGGCCGAGGCGTTTGCCGCGCAAGAATTGCGTGTCGTCATTACCGCACGCAATCAAGAGCAACTCAACGAGCGGCCGAAGAGATGGACCGCAACGGTGCGCAGGTCTTCGCATGGCCGGGAGATATCCGTCGCAGAGATCATAAACGATGGGGCGACGTGCAGATTCTCATCAACAACGCCGGGGTGGCCCAGGCTGTAAACTTTACTGACATGCGGGACGAAGCTCGGGACATACCCTGGAAACCAATTTAACCGGCGCTTACAATTGCTGCAAAATATTTTTACCCGCTAGGCTGCAGGCGAAATGGGGAAGAATCATCAACATCGCGTCGATAACGGCAAAAACGGGCTACGTCATGTAACCGCCTATTCGGCATCGAAGCATGGGCTGCTAGGCCTCACGCGCTCTCTGGCATTGGAGACGGCACGGCACGGAATTACCGTCAACGCGATTTGTCCCGGCTACGTCGAACGGGGAGCCGTGATGGTTTAGGAATTTAAACGTTACCGAGTAAGATGAAACATTCGATCCGATCTGAGCGATCAGGAAATTGAACCAACAACTCTGATCAAAGGAAGGTTTCGAGAATCGAGGGTGGAGGATCGATCGTTTGATCCTGAAACTCTCGTGTTCATGAGGAGAGAAGAATGGATTTCGAGCTATCGGAAGAACTAGTCGCAGTCCGTGATCTGGCGCGGGACTTTGCCGAAAAAGAAATGGCTCCGACAGCAGCCAAGGATGACAAAGAGAAGAATTTTCGCGGCGATCTGGTCAAAAAGATGGGCGAGTTGGGTTTTTACGGCACGATGATTCCGGATGCCTATGGCGGCAATGAGCTAGGCTTTCTCGCCATGGTGCTGATCACCGAGGAGATTGCCCGGGTGCACAGCGCCATGCGCGTGGCAATCAACATGCAGATCGGGCCGGCTTTGACCCTTCTTCAATTTGGCACGGAGGAACAGAAAAAGAAGTTTATTCCCGGGTTGGTTTCCGGCGAAACCATTGGTTGCTTTGCCATCACCGAACCCGATGCCGGGTCGGATGTCGCCGCGCTGCGCACGACCGCATCAAAAGACGGCGATCACTATCGGCTCAACGGCAGCAAGCTCTGGATCTCCAATGGGCCGGTGACGACCGGCGGCCTGATTTATGCGTATACAGACCGCTCGCAGAGCCATCGGGGTATGTCGGCTTTCTACGCCGAGTGGAATCAACCGGGAATAAGCCGGAGGACTCTGGAGACCCTCGGCGCGCATTGCTCGCCGCTCGGCGAATTGACCTTCGAGAATTTTCGAATTCCCGCGGCCAATCGTCTGGGCAACGAGGGCGACGGATTCAAGATCTGCATGTGGCAACTGAATCAAACACGGCTGAACTGCGCCGCCGGAGCGCTCGGGGTCGCTCGCGCAGCGAAAGAAGCGGCGGTGAACTATTGCAATCAGCGCGTCCAGTTCGGCCAGAAAATCGGCGAGTTCCAAATGAACCAAGATCTGATCGCGCAGATGATCATCCACGAAGAAGCGGCGCGGCTGCTCGTCTACCGCGCCGCCTGGCTGGCGGATCAAAAGAAACCCAACAATCTCGAAACATCGGTCGCCAAGTACACGGCGGCGGAGGCCGCCAACTTCGCGGCCGACGCGGCGATGAAAATCCTCGGCGCCTACGGCTATTCCACCGAATTTCCGGTCGAGCGCTACTATCGGGACGCCAAGTCCTACCAGATCGTCGAAGGTTCCTCCAACGTACAAAAGATGATCATCGCCCAGGACGCGCTGGGCTACAGGAAGGCGAATCGAGTATAGGTTTGGACTTATACACACGGACAAATGAACAGTTGCGGTTTTTCGCTGACGGGATCTTGTTCGACTCGTACCCGAATACCGTAAACATCCTCGATGGTTTTCTCGGTCAGCACTTCTTTCGGCGATCCGTCGCGGTAGATTTTTCCATCGCGCAGTATGATCAAGCGCGGAAAAAACAGCGCCGCGAGGTTGAGATCATGCAGGGCGGCGACGACGGTCAACCCGCGCTCGCGGTTGAGCCGGCGTAGAAGCTCGAACACTTGGACTTGATGCTTGAGATCGAGAAACGCGGAAGGTTCGTCGAGCAAAAGAATTTTCGGCTCCTGCGCCAGGGCGCGGGCGATCATCACCCGTTGTTTTTCGCCGCCGCTCAGCTCGTGGAGGTAACGGTTCGAGAACGATAGAGAATCGGTCAAGTCCATGCTCGCGCGCGCGACTTCGAGATCTTTTTTACCTTCTAAAGCAAACGCACTGTGGTAACTCGCTCGACCCATCAGTACGACTTCAGCGGCGGTGTACGGGAAGTTGACACGAACTTCCTGTTGCACGACGGCAAAGAGCCGGCTTAGCTCCCGTCGACCATAGCTTCCGATAGTCTTCTCATTGAGCTTGACCTCGCCTTGTCCGCGCAGGACCGCGGAAAGAATTTTGAGCAAAGTGGTTTTGCCCGAGCCGTTGGGACCGAGGACACCGACCATTTCGCCGCTCTCGACCGAGAGCGATATGGCGTGGAGCACCGGCCGGTCTTTGTAAGCGAAGGAGAGATCGCGGGTTTGAATCGCCGCCGTCATAAAGTCAGTTTCCGTCTACCCTCGCGATAAAGCAGAAAAAGAAAAAAAGGACCGCCAAAGAAAGCGGTGATGATGCCCACCGGCAGCTCCGCGGGCGCGAGCAACGTACGAGCGAGGGTGTCCGCCCAACATAGGAAAATTCCACCGGCGAGAAACGACGCCGGCAGCAGCAGCCGATGATCGCTACCGATGATCAGGCGCATTGCATGGGGCACCATCAGTCCGATGAAGCCGATCATGCCGCTCACCGAAACCATCGCGCCGATCATTAACGATGAGGCGACGAAGACCTGGCGCTGGAGCGCGCCGGTCTCCACGCCCAGTTGCATGGCCGCTTCTTCGCCCAGCGTGATCAGATTGAGTGAAAGGCCTTTTGCCCAAAGCCAGAGAAAACCGAAAATGACGTAGGCCCAGATGAAAGCGACGGTGAGGTAAGCACGGGTCGATAGGCTGCCCATGAGCCAGAAAAGCAGCCCCTGCGCTTGATAGAAATCGACGATGGAGTTCAGAAACATGATGATGGCGGCGATGAAGGAATTGAAAATCACACCGGAGAGAAGCAGGTGGTAAGGGTGAAGCCGTCCATGAAATAGAGAAAAGCGGTAGACCAACATCATGCTCAGTAGTGCGCCGAGGAAGGCTGCCAGCGGCACCCAGGAGATTTCACCGAGAAGCCCGCCGGCGATCGGCAGGAGCCAGTTAGGGAGAAATATCAGTCCGAGGATTCCGCCTAAAGAAGCGCCGCCCGATACTCCGAGCATCTGCGGGCAGGCGAGCGGATTGCCGAGCAGGGCTTGAAGCACGACGCCGCAGGCCGCCATGCCACCGCCAATGGCGACTCCCAGGAGTACGCGCGGCAAGCGCGCGCGAAAGAATATCTCCGCGTCCGGGTTCGGAGCAAAAATATTCTGAAAGGCTTGCGAGAGATCCAGACGAATCGGTCCGAGCAAAGCGCAACCGACAACGGACAGCGCCAGTAAAACCAACAACACGCCGTTGACCAGAATCATCTTCCTACGGTCGAGAACCTTCACAGCCACTTCCTTTATTGGGTCCACTTTTGGCTTCCGCGAAGCATTCGGGATGAACGAGCCGGGCGATTTCTTCCAGTCCTTCGCCGATGCGCGGTCCGGGCCGTAGGATTTTATCAGACGGGTAAATATAGACGCGCTGTTCTTTTACGGCGGGGATGGATTTGAGATCGGCCCAATGCTTGGCGGATTCGCCGCGGTCCGAGCCCAGGCCGGCTTGGATGATGACTTGCGGTGCCCTTGCAACGACGTACTCGTCGGGCAGATTGAGCCAGGGTTGAGCGGCGTTGCCGGCAATATTTTCACCGCCAGCGAGAGTAATCAGCTCATCGACGAAATTCTTGCCGCCGACTGCGACCAGCGGGCGCAGCCCTACGGCCAACAGAGTCGAGCGGCGCGGCGCTGGCGCCACGCGCTTCTTCACTTTTTCAAATTGCCGAGTGATGTTGCGCACGAGGTTTTCTCCCGCTGCCGGATTTCCCAACAGTCGAGCGATGCTCTTGATTGAGCTCAAAATGTCGCTGACACTCGCGAGTGAAATCAAAGTCACTTTGAGACCGAGGCGTTCCATCTCGCGCGCCTTCACCGGATCGGTGGCACTGCTGACGCCGATCACGAGATCCGGCCGTTTGGCGACGATCACTTCAAGACTGGGGTTCATAAAGCCGCCGATCTTGGGAAGCTTTTGAGCTTCGGCGGGAAAATCGCAATAGGTTGTTACACCGACCAAGCGATTGCCGAAGCCGAGTGCAAATACCGTCTCGGTCACACTGGGCGCCAGAGAAATGATTCTTTGCGGTTGCGTTCCTGACGCTGCTTGGGCGAAGGCAACAAACGCGCCCGAGATACCCACGCTCGCGAGAAAAATATAAACGGCGAGTATTCTTTGCGAATGCTTCATCGCGCTCCCAGAGCCAGGAAAACCAGCACCGACGTCTCGCTCAATTCGCCAACGGCGCCGAACGTATCGCCGGTCACGCCGCCCAAACGGCAGTGGAAATATTTTTTGCACGCTAGGCTAAAGATCGCGACCCAGACCATGATAGCAACGCCGCTGCCGTGCAAGATCGCCGCGACCAGAATTAACGTGATGAAAGTGGCCAGGAACACGTGTTGGTTTTCGAGATGATCGATCAGATTCGAACCCAGCCCCGGTTTGGCCGCCTGGGAACGATAGCCGAACAGCACCATCGTCCAGCGGCCCAGCACCGGCGCGGCGAGCAGCGCCCGCCAGCGTTCGGTGTCGATGCTCTCGATGGCGTGGATCTTGAAAAACAGCAGCAAAACAATCGCAATCAGACCAAAGGCGCCGGTGTGACTGTCGTCCATGACGCGGAGAATACGTTCACGATCGCCGCCGGCGCCCAAGCCGTCGAAAGTGTCACCGAGGCCATCCAGGTGAAGGCCGCGTGTCAGAAAGGCGAGAAGGGTCACGAGTGCGACACTCAAGAGCCCCGGGCTTGCATAGGCCGCTAACAAGCCGTTCACCGCAACCAAGATCAAGCCCAGTAAAACGCCGATCACGGGAAAGAACACCGCCGCCCGCCCCACTTCGTCGGCCGAACGGTCTGAGCGTTTCGGGCCGGGAAAGATCGTCAAAAACTGAAGCGCGGCAAAAAAAGAGCTCACGGAAGTTTTTCCTTCACGCCCGCCGAATCGAAGGTCGCCATCTCACGCATAATTTTTACCGCCGCTTCGATCACACCCATGAGCAGACAGGCACCGGTGCCCTCGCCCAGGCACATCTGCAAATCCAGAACAGGTGCCAACTTGAGATCGTCGAGCATTAACCGGTGGGCTCTTTCCGCGGAATGATGCGAAGCGAAGAGCACATCCCGCACAGGCGGACAAAAACGCTGGGCAAGCAGCGCCGCCGCGCCGGCTATAAAACCATCCAACACCATCGGCAGGCGCACCGCCGCGGCGCCCAGAATCACTCCCGCCATGGCGCCGATTTCCAAGCCGCCCACTTTGGCGAGAACGTCGAGAGGATCCTTGGTCTCGGGACGGTTGATAGCGAGACCTCTCTCGATCGCCGCGATTTTTCTTGCCAGCATCGCGTCGTCGATCCCCGTGCCGCGCCCGACAGCTTCGGCGGGCGCGACGCCCGTTAGAGCGCATAGAATGGCCGCGGCGCTGCTGGTGTTGCCGATACCCATGTCGCCTGCACCGAGCAGAAAGACGTTTTCAGCAGCGGCTTCCTGGGCGAGTTGAATGCCGAGTTCCACAGAGCGCACGGCCTCATCCCGCGTCATCGCCGCTCCGCGGGCGAAATTGGCTGTGCCGCGGCGCACTTTGCAGTTGCGCAAACCGCGCGCTGCGGCGAATTCATAGTCGACACCGACGTCGAGGATTTCGGTCTCCACCCCGTGATGGCGCGCTAAAACGTTGATCGCGGCGCCGCCGTTGAGGAAGTTGTAAGTCATCTGCGCGCTGACTTGTTTCGGGTAAGCGCTGACCCCTTCCTCGGTGATGCCATGGTCGGCGGCGAAGACAAACAAAAGTTTTCGCCCGAGCCGAGGCGGGACGGTTCCCTGGATCACCGCGATGCGCCGCGCCAACTCTTCCAGCCGGCCCAAACTTCCCCGCGGCTTGGTGAGAGAGTCGAGGCGCCTCTGTGCGGCGTCTTCGCTACAACGATCCAATGGGCGGATTTGCTTGAGCACCTCGTCTAGCGACATACGGTTCCCTGCTTCACGATCATTGGAATACCACTGACGGTTAGAATAACTTCGTTCGCTGCTCCGGCAAGGCGTTGATTGGCCCAACCCGCAAGGTCGCGAAATTGGCGCGCCAGGGCGTGGTCCGGCACGATCCCCCAGCCGACTTCGTTGGTCACCAGTAAGAGGTGAAAATTCAAGCGCGGGAGTGTTTCGACTAATTCTTCGACTTTTTCCTCCACATATTCTGGATCGCGCCGAAGCAGAAGATTGCTAATCCAGAGCGTCAAGCAGTCCACCAGAGCGCAGTCAAAGCGGCCACGCTGCGCAAGCAGAGCCGCGGCCAACTCCAGAGGTTCCTCGATAGTGCTCCACTCATGGCCGCGCTTTTTTTGATGCACGACGATGCGTTGTGCCATCTCTTCGTCTTTCGCTTCGGCTGTGGCGAGGTAAACCCGCCGGCTGCCGAGCTCCCCCGCGCGCTGTTCCGCGTATTTGCTTTTTCCCGAGCGCGCGGCGCCGGTCACTAAAATAACTTGCTGGGTCACCGCACTGTCCTATCTATGATCCGGCCCATTTCATTGGCATCGACATCGATTTCAGGTTTTCTCCCGTCTTCGACCGGACGGAACAGCGATCCAACTCTTGAGCAGATCTAAATCCAGCGATCTTTTAAGGTGGCTCGCCAGGCGATCGATACGCGCCTCGCGTTGGCCGCCGACTGAAGCGTATTCTCTCGCAGGAGCCAGATCGACCGCGGCGCGGGAAGCCGCAATGAACGCGCGTCGAAAATCATCGTTGTCGAAAAACCCGTGCACGTAGGTGCCGAACACTCTCTCGGATTCGCTCACGGCGCCGTCAGGTACGGATTCCGTGGATGCCTCACGCTCAATAGTGGCGAGAGGGCGCGCCCCGGTTTCATAGAAGGTTTCACCGACGTGGATCTCGTAACCTTCGAAATGAGTTTGCCGAGTAAATCCGCCGGTGAAAATTTCTCCACGCAAAAAGCCGCGGACGCGCCGCACGGTCTTCTCGGGCCGCAGTACGGTGCGTACCGGCAGAAGACCGAGTCCGGCTGCGCTCACGGGCTCTCCGTTATTCTCAATCCCCTGGGGATCTTCGATGGCGACTCCAAGCATCTGAAAGCCACCGCAGATACCGACGATCGGGACGCCAATTTCTGCGAGCCGCCGAAGCTCCTGAGCAAAACCGCGCTGCTCGAGCCAACGTAGATCATCAAGGGTCTGTTTGGTGCCGGGCAAAAATAGTAAATCAGCCGCGGCCATTTCTTCCGGCCGTTCGACGAACGCGAGAGAGATCGACGGCTCAAGCGCCAAAGCATCGAAGTCGGTGAAATTCGCCATGTGCGGCAGAGCGACGACGCCGATGCGCAGCGCGCGTGTCGATCCTGATTCGAGATTCTTCCAGCGGCGTGCCGCTGAAGCGCGGTCTTCCAAGGCGACGCCGTCCTCTTCGTCGAGGCCGAGATCGCCAAGATAGGGCACGACGCCGAGGCACGGCAAGCCCAAACGTTTTTCGGTCGCCGCGGTGCCCGGCCGCAAGAGCGATTCGTCGCCGCGAAATTTGTTGACGATAAAGCCGCGAATACGCGCGCGATCCTTGGGTTCGAGCAGCTCCAGCGTACCCAATAACGATGCGAAAACGCCGCCGCGATCGATATCGCCGACGAGCACACAAACCGCGTCCGCCGCATGGGCCATGCGCATATTGACGATATCGTGCTCGCGCAGGTTGATCTCTGCCGGGGAGCCGGCGCCTTCGAGCACGATAAGCTCGTAATCCGCGGCCAGGCGCCGGTAAGCGTCGAGCACCTCGGGAAAGAGCTGCTCGACGCGGCGCGTGTGATAATCCGCGGCCGTGACTCGCCCCCAGATCTTTCCCAGCAAGATTACCTGGGCGCCGGTATCCGTCGCAGGTTTGAGCAGGACCGGATTCATCTCGACACGCGGCACAACGCGGCAGGCTTCGGCTTGCAACGCCTGGGCCCGGCCGATCTCGCCGCCATCCGCGGTGGCCGCGGAGTTGAGCGACATATTCTGCGCTTTGAATGGCGCGACGCGATAACCATCGTCGGCAAGGAGGCGTCCCAAACCCGCGGTGAGTATTGACTTCCCCACGTGCGACGCAGTGCCCAGAATCATCAAAGCGTTTTTGCGTTGCATTGCTTTCACTTCAACTGCGTTACGCGCAGGACTCGGCGAAGTAGAGCCATCCGATCCAGTCGCCGTCCTTTACGAGATAACGTTCAGCGGGAACGTTGGAGGGGCGGCCGTTGACCTCAAAGCGCCAACCGCGGTCAGCGACGAAGTCATTTTTGATGCCGTCAATCTCCTCGACAAAATGTTCCATGCCGTATTTAGGAGATGTCACTAGAGGCAGCTGGCTCGACAAAACATCGAGAACCGTGCTCTTTTCACGAACGACGGCCTGCTTTTCCAACCGGGGTCGCCCTGCAGGCCCGAAGTCGACACTCATCGTAACTACGATCATCTCGTTCTCAATCCTGACTGGCGGCGCGGTTCCGGTCACACCAGCGACAAACGAATCCCTATTTCCCGAAAGAGGCCCGAAGACCGAGCAAAAAATTCAGCGGCCGTGCGCGGAAGCCATCTGCTTCTTCGTATCTCTTGTTCAATAAATTTTCGATCTTGCCGAAAAGACTGACGTCATGGACCAGGGCAAGCTTCACCGGCAGTCGATAGGAGCCCGCCAGATTGAACCGAGCGTATCCTGGTGTTTTGATATCGCCGCCGGTGACCGAGTCAATATCGTCCCGTCGGCCGATCATATTGGCAGCGAGATTGATCAGAAAGCGGTCATAGTTGTAAGTGACATTCACGCTGCCGCTGTGCCGTGGCCGGCGCAGGAGTCTGCCGTCGGTCGTGTCCCAATCGAGATAAGTGTAATTGGCGCCGATCGATAAAAAAGAAAAAAGCTTGAGCTGGATCGACGACTCCACACCGTCAAAGCGTGCTTTGCCGAGGTTTTCGGCGCGCACGCAAAATGCCGGGTCAGTCGCATCCGGCGTGGGCCCCGTGCCGATCAAATCGCTTACTTCGCGGTGAAAAAAAGTTGCTCCAAGCTTAACGCGGTCGCTAAAAACGTTCTGTTCAACTCCCGCGTTCACTTCCCAGCTCTTCTCCGGTCCGAGGTTCGGATTGCCGAAAGCAGCGCAGCCGAAACCGGGCGGGAAAAATAATTCATTGAGTGTCGGTGCCCTGAAACCCTCTGCGTAGCCGGCCTTGATCCTCGTTCCGGTTTCGCGAAAGAGATAGGAAGAGGAAATCGCGGGGCTCCACTCGGTGCCAAAAGTTTGGTGGTCATCCAAGCGGACGCCGGGAACGATGATAAGGCGGTCTGCCAGGAGTTTTACCTGTTCCTGGACGTAGTAGCCGACGTTGCGGATCGCTTTGTTGATTTCACCGAGCGCGAAGCCATCGGAACTGCTCGAGGTCCTCGCTTTCCTCCGCTTGAACTCGGTGCCGAATGTGGTCGTGCTCCATTCTCCCAATCGATAATTGGTCTGAAATTCCGCGCTGGCGATTTCCGGCCGAAAGCGGCTCCGCGTTCTGCTGTCGCAGGGAAAGCCGAAAAACTGGCAATCCTCGAGAGGATCGGGATCGTCGGTGTCTTTGATGTGTTCTTTGAAGAACGAACCGGCGATCCGATAGTCCCACTCCTTTAGAATTCGCTGCTCCCACTCGACCTTGCCGAGGTATTGAGTCACTGCTTCGCGCGAGTTGGGATCGCGCCCGCCGGGCACAAAGTTGTTGCTGTTAAACAGTCCGACGTCGGTTTTGTTGAAACGAAATATTCCCTTCAAAAGGGCGTCTTCGGTAAACTTGTAATCCAAGCGTCCCGACGCCGCCAAATTTCGATAATCGTCGTTAAACGGACGAAACCCGTCGCTTTCGATGCGCGCGCCGCTGAACGAGTAGCCGAGTCTAGCAACCTCGCCACTTAGGTTCAGTGTTTGGCGATGGGTCGAACCGTTGCCCCCTTCGGCGGACAAACCAAATTCCGCCGGCCCACGGCCTCTTTTGGTGATGATGTTGATCACCCCGCCGATCGCCTGCGAGCCATAGAGAGTTCCGCCGGCGCCCCGGAGGACTTCGATACGTTCGATATTTTCCGTCGTCAGGTGGGCGAAGTTAAAAGACCCGATTGTGGTACTGTTGACTTCGACACCGTCGATTAGCACGAGAACCTGGTCCGAGTCAGAGCCGCGAATAAACACTGCGGTTCCGGTGCCGCGGGAGCCTGATTCCACGACATCCACGCCCGGCACGTTGCGCAAAAGTTCCAGCACTGTCTCAGCCTCTTGAGCCGCAATTTCCCGCGCCGTGATGACAGTCGCCGATGTCGTCACTTGGTCCAGGCGAGTTTCCGTGCGCGTCGCAGTGACGAACACCGGAGGAAGAGTAGCTTCAGGCGTTTGCGCGGCGAGAACTTCAAACCACGAAAACAGCACAATCAAAGATGAATATAAAAAAACTTTCATGGTTATCTCCTTTTCCCGCGAAAGGGGAGTGTTGGGGCAGAACGGATAGGTCTCCTGGCTTGAGCTTCAAACCTACTTACCGCGCCTTCCCGCCGGCACCGATCTTGGATTTTAGATTTTCGATTTTGGATTGAACCCAAATTCAAAAGCCCAAATTCGCAAATGGTCTGAGCAGTGGCTTGATGCGGCTTTCGTAGCTCCTACAGTTGCGGGGCAGCAGGGGAATTCTGGCCCCCCGCGCCACTACCCCACCATTTTGGATTTTGGATTGTCGATTTTGGATTCAATCAAAAATCCAAAATCAAAAATCGAAAATCGGCGGTGGGAAGTGCGAGGGGGGAGTCACCCCTTTCCCTGCATCCGTCCGTGGTGGTCAATAAATTTCGCTTTCTTAGCTCCTTTGACTGCTCATCAAGGGTTCGCACTGGCGAGGCGGAATTCGATCGGAATGCGAATCCAACTCTCGATCGCTTGGTCGCCATAGCGAGCCGGATGAAAGCGCCAACGCTTGATCGCTTCGGCGGCGGCTCGATCCAACACCTCCTCGCCAGAACTCGTGTTTACTTCTACGGTTTTCGCGCGCCCCTGGTCGTCGACTAAGACGCGCAAAAGAACCCGGCCCTCACGCCCGTCGCGCCGGGCACTTTCCGGGTAGAGCGGCCCAGGCGTTTCGCTGTAGCGGGCTTGAGTGATAACCGCACCCGGCGAATGGCTTTGCCCGCTTTCTTGTCCGTATGCCGATCCGAAGTCTCCCCGGCTATCGTTTGCCCTATCATTGCCAAATAGATCAACTCCGATCGATTCGGCCGAGAAGACCGAACCGCCGATGGTCGCGCTTCCCATGTCCGAGAATTGAGAAATGTTAGCGACCGCGACAGCGCTTTCGCTCGCCGTCGTCATCGGTTCAGTGGCGATCGCTTGCCGCTGCGGCCGGCTCGGCGCAGCTGTGAACTCAGGCGCAGGCTTGGCGACCCGCGGTGCCATCGCCGCAGGTTTTGACCTGACATTTGATTTTGATTTGGGAGGTGCTGATGCTCTTTCGCCGCTGCCGCCCTTGGTCGCGTTCGTCGGCAAGGGCTCGGATAGCAGAATTGTCACCGGAAAGAATGGTTCTTCCCACCGGTCACGAAACGAAACCGGATGGAGCAAGGCGCCGGTGTGCAGTATCAGGGATAGAATAAAGAATGAGGCCAATCTCATCGGTCTCGATCCACGGCCTCAATGAATGGGAAAATTGCAACACCATTCTCTCTTCTCCGGAGAGGCCGGTCGTATCGCTCTGGGCAGGTCTCCTGGCTTAGGCTTTATTCTACTCGCCGCGCCTTCCCGTGAGCCAAAGGCTCATAGTGACTTCGTGCGGCTTTCGTCGCCATCACAGTGGCGGGACCGCGCCGGGTTTGCACCGGACTTCCGTACGATCCCAGAGCGATGAAAATTATGTAGGCGGAAACTATAACGCGCGTTCGAAACTGTCAAGGTCCCCTTCCGCCGTTGCGCCAGATGATCGATCGTTTCGTCGAGCGCCTTGGCCCTTCTCCTGACAAGAAGAATAGATAGGGTGAGCAGTCAAACTCCGACTCTGTTATGTGCTCCTTTTGCCGCTACGAAACCAACCAGATCACGACCGGCACCGTAAAAATCGATAAAAACGTGCTGATCACGACGATCGATGCCGCCAAGCTTGGATCCTGGCGATATTTTTCGGTGAAAACGAAATTGATGACTGCGGCTGGAAGCGAGCCGTAGAGCAACAAAACTTGGCGGTTCACCCCCTCTGCTCCGATCAAGTAAACGGCAATATGGGCCGCAGCGAAACCGCCGGCGATGCGGACGAGCGCGCCGCCGACGGCATGGCCCCACTGCAGCGATTCGAACTGGTAGAGGCGATAACCGAGCGTCACCAGCATGATCGGAATCGTTGCCTGCCCGAGCATGGTGATCGACTGCATGAGAACTTCCGGTATTTGAATTTGCGCTTGGTTGACCGCAAGTCCAGTCAACGCGGCATAGATCAGCGGCAGACGAAAGATTTCCGCCCAATTGCCGCGGCCATTCAAAATATAAATTCCTAGCGAGTATTGAAGGAACGTGAGGATCACGAACATCAACGTCGCTCGTTGGAAACCCGCCTGACCAAAGGCGAACAACGCCAGAGGAATACCCATATTGCCGGCATTCATGAACAGAGCCGGGAGCGCAAAGCCGCGCGAGCTAAGACGAAAAACCGAGAAATAGAGGCAAACCAGCAAGCCTACCGCGGCAAACATGATCGCGATGCCGCTGAACAAGACAGCGATGTCGGCGACATAAAGCGGCTTGCTCGCCAGCGAACCGAACACCAAGCAGGGCGTACCCAAGTAGACGATGATTTCCGTCACGGATGTCAGGCTGATCTTTTTCCAATGAGCAAACAAAAATCCGGCAGCGATTAACAGGAACACCGGAATGACCGCAGAAATGGGTTTTAAGACTTCCATCACCCAGAATCAGATTCGTTTTGATTAGAGCGTCGCGAGTAAGATGAGGCTAAGCGCTTCACCGAGTTCGACGATGGCGCCCAAACTGGCATAGGTGAGCACGCCGAAGCGTCTATGCAGCAAAGTTCGTGTCAACAAAGCAAAAAGTGAAACGATGAACGCGATCCAAAGCCCCTTGCGACCGAGAAAGTAACCGCTCAGAGCGAGCGTCGCCGCAGTGCAGGCTAATAGTTGCGAAAAGGTCACCTGCTCGGCGATGAGCTTTGGAATTTCGTCAAATTGAGAGTGATCACCGTAAAGGAAGGTCACAAGCGACCAGCGCGCCAAAAGCGGCGCGAGTAGCAAGCTCAATGTCAATTTTTCATCGATGCTCTCGACGGCGGAGGTTTTTAATAGAATTACAAACACGATTGCGGCAACAGCAAGACTTTCGTACGCTTGGCCCTCAGCGCCAGGCGTTCTCGTGCCGAACGCGCCAAAGGTTTGCTTTAGGCCTTCAAGATGGCGCCCGCCGGTGAGAACAATCAAAAACCCAATCAGTGTGAGGCTGAGGATTTCTGAATGGAGATGCGGTGCAAGGAGATAGTTCGCGAGCGCTAGCATCAGGCCCAGAACCAAACCGACTAAAGGGAAATATTTCGCGGCCCTGCCGATAACCTCAAAACTCGGGGGAATGGCGGCAAAGAAATGCCAAAGAGTTAAGTACTTGAACGCGGCTGAAAGAGTCTGCACGCAATTCTTTTCGCCTAGAGGCGCGAAGCTGTCAACCGGGTTTCGAGCGACCAAAAACGGCTTTGCTGCGCAGTTTCTGCCAACGCCCCAAAATCATAAAATTTTCACTGTTATTTCAGCTACTTAACAAAAACTCGGCGCTTTACATTTCGGCCTGTTTCAGGTACTATCTAAGTCGGGGATAAATCTTTCTAACCCCAGAAATTCACAGCAAAAAGTTTAAGTTAGCACTAGGTAAAAATGGCTCAAGCGAATACTCCGCAACAATCGGATTACAATGCCGACAACATAAAAGTTTTGGAAGGCCTGGAAGCTGTTAGAAAACGTCCAGGAATGTACATCGGCGACACCAACGAGCGAGGTTTGCATCATCTCGTCTACGAAGTCGTCGATAACTCAATCGATGAAGCGCTTGCCGGCCATTGCGACTCGATCGAAGTCACCATTCATATCGATAACAGTGTTACCGTCATCGACAACGGCCGCGGTATTCCGGTCGATATTCATCCGACCGAAAACATCTCTGCTGCGGAAGTCGTGCTGACAAAGCTGCACGCCGGCGGCAAGTTCGATAAGGCGTCTTATAAAGTTTCCGGCGGCTTGCACGGTGTCGGTGTTTCGGTCGTCAACGCACTGTCGGAAACTTTGGAAATCGAAGTCAAACGCGACGGCAAGGTTTACCAGCAAAGTTACAAGCGCGGCGAGCCGCAGGAAAGCCTCAAAGAAGTCGGCAAATCGAAGGAACGCGGCACGCGGGTCACATTCAAACCGGATGCCAAGATCTTTGAGACGACGGATTATAGCTTCGATATTCTGTCACAGCGACTGCGTGAGTTGGCGTTTCTCAATCGCGGCGTCAGGATCACCATCGCGGACGAGCGCACACAAAAAAACCACGAATTTCTCTATAAGGGCGGTTTGATGTCCTTTGTTGAGCATCTCAACCGCGCTAAGACGGCGATTCATGCAAAAGTCGTTCATTTTGAAGGCGAGCGTGACGGCGTCGGCGTCGAGATCGCCATGCAGTGGAACGACGGTTATTCGGAAAGCGTCTTCTCGTTTGCTAACAACATCAATACCATCGAAGGCGGCACGCACCTGATCGGGTTTCGCTCGGCTTTGACGCGGACGATCAATAACTATGCTTTGAGCAGCGGCTTGCTCAAAAAGGACGACGAGAATCTGCAGGGCGAAGACGTTCGCGAGGGGCTGACCGCAGTGATCAGCGTTAAAGTTCCCGAGCCGCAATTCGAAGGACAAACAAAGACCAAGCTCGGCAACAGCGAAGTCAAAGGCATTGTCGAGACGCTGGTCAACGAAAAGTTCGCGAGTTATCTGAACGAGCGCCCGAGTGAAGCAAAAAAAATCGTCGCCAAGGGCGTCGAAGCGGCTCGCGTACGCGAGGCGACGCGAAAGGCCAAAGATTTGGCGCGGCGCAAGGGCGCCTTGGATTCGGGCGCGCTGCCGGGAAAGCTCGCGGATTGCCAGGAGCGCGATCCGGCGTTGAGCGAGCTTTATCTCGTCGAGGGCGATTCAGCCGGCGGTTCGGCCAAGCAGGGCCGCGACCGGCGGAATCAGGCGATTTTGCCGCTTAAAGGGAAAATTCTCAACGTCGAAAAGGCGCGCTTCGATAAAATGCTCTCGTCCCAGGAAATTCGTTTGATGATCACGGCTTTGGGCACGGGCGTGAAAGAAGACTACGATGCCGCCAAGCTGCGCTACCATTCGATCATCATCATGACCGACGCCGATGTCGACGGATCGCATATTCGCACCTTGCTGCTCACATTCTTTTATCGGCAGATGCCCGATCTGGTCGAGAAAGGCCACCTGTTTATTGCCCAGCCGCCGCTGTTCAAAGTCAAGCGCGGCAAACAGGAGCGTTACTTGAAAGACGAGCAGATGCTCGAAGACCACCTGATCGAGCTCGGCACCGAGGACATGCGGCTGCGAGCTGCCAATAACGGCAATGGGATCGTCGGCCAGCCGTTACAAAGCTATGTCAAAAAGATCGTGCGCTGGGATAAGCTGATGACTTTGCTCTCGCGCAAGAGAAAAAATCGCACGGTGATCGATGCTTTGTTATTGGAGGATGGTTTCACCGAAGAGACATTAAAGGACGAAAAAGCCCTGCGCGATTTTGAAACCCGTTTGGCCTCGTACGTCAGTTTGGTCGCGCCCGACCAGGCGCCCATTGCGTGTATGCTCGAGGAAGATGTCGAGCATAATTGTTACAAAATGACCGTCCATACGCGCGCTAACGGCACCGGCTTTCAGACCGTCATCGACCGCGATTTTCTTACCAGCCCGGAGTTCAAAGAAATAAGAAAGATCTTCAGCGATTTGATCAGCATCGGCATGCCGCCCTACGCCGTCGAAAACGGCGATCACAAGGCGCAATTGCGCTCGATCACGGAAGTCCTCCAGTATTTCATGGAGGGCGGGAAAAAAGGACTGGCGATCCAGCGCTACAAGGGCTTGGGCGAGATGAATCCGTCTCAACTGTGGGAAACCACGATGAATCCCGAAACTCGAGTGCTGCTACAGGTGCGCATCGAGGACGCGGTCGAAGCCGATGAAATCTTTTCGACCTTGATGGGTGACGAGGTCGAGCCGCGGCGAAAGTTTATCGAAGAAAACGCGCTCACGGTTAAAAATCTGGATATTTAAGGTTCCAGCCGTTCCCCTCGTTCCAACGTTCCAATCTTCTAAACACAACAGCTTCGAACCCATCGAAGCCGCGAGTTATTCATGGAAGCAACGATAAAGTCACAAAAAGTTCCGGTCTATATCGAAGAAGAGATGCGCGAATCGTTCATGGCGTATGCCATGAGCGTGATCATCAGCCGCGCGCTGCCCGATGTGCGCGACGGACTCAAACCGGTGCACCGGCGCGTGCTCTACGCCATGTACGACATGGGCAATACCTCCGACAAAGCCTACAAAAAATCGGCGCGCCTGGTCGGAGACATCATCGGTAAATACCACCCGCACGGCGACACCGCCGTCTACGATACGATCGTGCGCATGGCCCAGGATTTTAATCTGCGCTATCCACTGGTCGACGGCCAAGGAAACTTCGGCTCCATCGACGGCGACAATCCCGCTGCAATGCGTTACACCGAGATCCGCATGACCCCGCTTGCCGAAGAGATGCTCGCCGATATCGAGAAGGAAACTGTTGACTTTTTGCCCAACTACGACGACTCGCTGAAAGAGCCGGCGGTTTTGCCCTCGCGCGTGCCCAACCTGCTGATTAACGGCGCCGCCGGGATCGCCGTCGGCATGGCGACCAATGTGCCGCCGCACAACTTGAGCGAAGTTATCGCGGGCCTCGTCGCTCTGATCGAGAATCCCGACATCACGATCAATCAATTGATGCAGCACATCCCCGGCCCGGATTTTCCCACCGCGGGATTCATTCACGGCAGAGAGCCGATCGTCCAAGCCTACCACGAAGGCAAAGGCATCATTCAGATGCGCGGCAAGGCTTTCACCGAGACCGTCAAGCGCACCGGGAGAGAGCAGATCGTCATCAGCGAAATTCCCTACATGGTCAACAAGAAGCGGCTGATCGAGCAGATTGCCCAGCTGGTGAACGAGAAAAGGATCGAAGGCATTGCTGACATCCGCGACGAGTCCGACCGCGAGGGCATGCGCATCGTGATCGAGCTTAGGCGCGACGGTGTGGCCGAAATCATTATCAATCAGCTCTACAAGCACACGGCGCTGCAAGAGTCCTTCGGCGTTAACCTGCTTGCGATTGTCGACGGACGTCCCAAGCTCCTCACGCTCAAAGAGGCGCTCAAGGCTTTCATCGAGCATCGCAAAGAAGTGGTCACGCGACGCACCGCCTATGATTTGCGCAAGGCGGAAGAGCGGCTGCATATCTTGGAAGGCTATCGCATTGCGCTCGATCATCTCGATGCGGTGATCGCTTTGATTCGTAATGCGGCGGATCCGCGAGCCGCCAAGGAAGGCTTGATCACGAGCTTCGCTCTGAGCGAAACTCAGGCGCAGGCGATTTTGGACCTGCGGCTGCAGCGTTTGACCGGTTTGGAGCGCGACAAGATCATGGAAGAGCATCGCCAGACGCTCGCATTGATCGCCAGCCTTAGCGCGATTCTCGCCGACGAGAAGGAGATCTATAAGATCATCGTAGAGGAACTGGCTGAAATCAAAAAAAAATACGGCGACGAGCGGCGCACGCAAATCGTCAATCACTCCGACGAGATTTCCCTCGAAGACATGATCGTCGACGAAGATATGGCAGTGACCATATCCCATGACGGCTATATCAAACGCAATCCGGTGACGCTTTACCGCGCACAACGGCGCGGCGGGAAGGGCAAGATCGGCACGACGACCAAAGAGGAAGACTTTGTCGAGTATCTGTTTATCGCGTCGATGCACGCCCACATTCTCTTTTTCACGACGATCGGCAAGGTTTATTGGATCAAGGTCCATGAGCTGCCCCAGGCAAGCCGGGCGGCGCGCGGCCGGCCGATCGTCAACCTGCTCAATCTCGAGCCCGGCGAAAAAGTCTCGGCTTTTCTTTCCGTGCGCGAATTTCAAGAGGGACGTTATATCGTCTTTGCGACCAAAAACGGGCTGATCAAGAAAACCGAGCTCATGGCCTATGCCAATCCGCGCGCTAGCGGGATTCGCGCCATCGGCCTGGAAGACGGCGACGAAGTGATCGGCGTGCGATTGACCGACGGTCAGCAGGAGGTCATTCTGTCGACCGCGGACGGCCAGTCGATCCGCTTCAAAGAAGAACAGGTGCGCCCGACCGGGCGCGGCACTTTCGGGGTGGTCGGCATGAAGCTGGACCCCGGTGATAAAGTCGTCAGCATGGAAATACTCTCACTCGGTTTTGACATCTTGACGGTTGCCGAGGGCGGCTACGGTAAGCGTACCCAGATGGATGAATACCGGCTTCAGTCGCGCGGCGGCAAGGGCATTATTACTATGAAGACCACGGAAAAAACCGGCCGGGTGGTCGGTGTCCAACAGGTCACCGAGGACGACCAGCTCATGTTGATATCGAACAAGGGCAAAATCATTCGTATGCGCATCAAGGACATTCGCGTCATAGGCCGCAACACACAGGGCGTGCGTTTAATCGAACTGGAAGAAGGCGAACGGGTGGTCTCGTTGGCGCGCCTAGCGGAAAAGGAAGAAGACGAGGACGAAACGGAATAGATCACGCTCAGCTTGCGTATGGGAAACAAGATGTCCGGTTGCGTCATCGGCATCTTGCGACTCGTAATTGCCGGCAAGGTCAGTCATGGCCAGTCAAATCGGAGTCTTGGGCGCCGGCGGCTGGGGAACCGCGCTGGCGAAGGTGCTTGCCGACAAAGGCGAGCAGATCACGCTCTGGTGCCACGGCGTCGATTGCTATCGCGCGATCGTCTCCCAACGGGAGAACCCGATCTATCTTCCGGGCATCAAGCTTCCCGCAAATATCACGGCAACCCAGGCACTTGACCAAGCCGTTGAGCACAAGACCCTGGTTATTTACGCGTTGCCTTCCCATGTCGTGCGCGGCGTGCTTGCCGCGGTTGGCGCCAAGCTCGATGCCGAGGCGATGGTTCTTTGCGGCACCAAAGGTCTTGAGGAAGGTAGCCTAAAGACCATGGGCGAGCTTTTTATCGATCTATTCGGAAGTGCGCGCAATCGCCGCCACGCCTTCTTGTCGGGACCGAGCTTCGCCAGCGAAATCGCGCGGCAACTACCCGCCGCGGTTACCGTAGCGGCCCATGACGAGAGCGTGGCAAGATCGATCCAGCAGATACTCAGCACGCGCTATCTGCGCGTGTACACATCGACCGACGTTACCGGCGTGCAGATCGGTGGTGTGGTGAAGAACGTCATCGCCATCGCCGCCGGGATCAGCGACGGCTTGAACCTGGGGCAAAACGCTCGTGCCGCGCTGATCACGCGCGGTCTCGCAGAGATGACGCGGCTGGCGGTACGCATGGGCGCCGATCCGCTGACCTTGGCCGGTTTACCGGGGTTGGGCGATCTGATCCTGACCTGTGCCGGCGATCTCAGCCGAAACCGCGCCGTCGGCCTGCAAATCGCAACCGGCAAAAGCCTGCAGGAGATCACCGGCGCGACGCGCATGATCGCCGAAGGCGTGCGCAATACGCGATCGCTTTATGATTTAGCCCAACGGCTGGAAGTCGAAACGCCGATCATCGACCAGATGTATCAGGTGCTCTATGCGGGTAAAAAGCCGGCTGAAGCGGTGCAAAACCTGATGGATCGCTCGTTGAAGGCCGAAGCCGGCTAAAATTGACAACATTAACTCCGTGTGGTTGAAATAAACAGTTGGCCGTCGATGCGGCCCGAGGAGCAAGGCTTCTATGAAACGAACCTATCAACCGAGCAACATACGAAGAAAACGAACGCATGGTTTTCTCACCCGCATGGAAACGCCGGGTGGGCGCAAGGTCATCAAGCGCCGCCGCGCCAAAGGCCGCAAACGCCTGACGGTTACGGTGCCGCCGAAACGCGCGAGGACCTAGTCCGAGCACGGGGGATATCGCTGAAAGGCCAGGAACGGTTTCCGAAAACAGCGCGCCTGCGAAAACGAGCGGAATTTTTAAACCTGTCGCGCATCGGTCAGAAACTTCATTCGACGAATTTCGTCATCATCAGCCGCGCCAACAACGGTCCGGAATCTCGTTTGGGGATCACGGTCAGCGGCAAAGTGGGCAACTCAGTGACGCGCAATCGGATCAAGCGACAAGTCCGCGAGTTTTTTCGTCGCCGCCGCGCCTTGCTTCGGCCCACCGCGGATGTCCTCGTGATCGCGCGCAAAAACGCTGCCGGGCTCGGCAGCAGGGGCATTGAAAGCGAGCTCGAACGAATCTTGAACCGGCGATCGCTGCAGCGTGAGTTATGATTATAATGTTGCGCGCGCCGATGGTTTTGCTGCTCTGCGCGTATCGCCATCTCGTGTCGCCCCTGTTGCCTCGCGCTTGCCGATTTTACCCCAGCTGCTCGGTTTATACGAAAGAAGCAATCCACAGATACGGAATCCTCAAGGGAATCGCCTCCGGTTTCGGTCGGATCGGCCGCTGCCATCCCTGGCACCCTGGCGGGTATGATCCGGTAAAGTAATTTAATACATGGACAAACGCGCAATTCTCGGCATCGCGCTATCAATTCTCGTGCTGGTGATTTACCAGGATTTGGTAACGCGATTCTACCCTCCGCCAACACAGTCGCCGGCGCCGACCAATGATAAAAGCGACACCAAAGCGGTTGAAACCAGCGAAATTCCGGCGCAGGCAAAAGATCCCGCGGCCGTCTCCGACCTTCGACCGGCGCCCGCTAAGGTTCCGGCCGGGCAGCCGACGCGCGATATCAAAGTCGAAACCGAAAACTATGCCGCCGTCTTTACCAACCGCGGCGCCCGGCTAAAGAGCTTCAAATTCAAAAAGTATCGTGTCTCCGCCGACGAAAACAGCCCGCCCGTGGAGATGGTTCAAAGCGCGCCGGGCGTGCCGCTGCCACTCGGCGTGCGCTGGCAAGCGCCGCAGCCGTTCGAAGACAGCGATTTGATTTACTCAGTGCAAGGCGGCGATCTGATGTTGCGTGGTGACGCCAAAGCGCAGTTGCAGTTCCAAGGACAGAATTCGAACGGCGTTGTCATTACCAAATCGTTTACTTTTTCCGGCTCGACCTATCCGATCCAGTTGGAGGTCTCGGCCAAAGCTCCGGATGGCACTGCACGGATTCCGGAAATACTGATCACGGAAAAAGCCGACCACTCCCAGGCCAATCACGATGCTCCCTTCGAAGGATTTATCGCCCTGGTCGATAACAAGATCAAACGCGAAGCTCCGGACGAGGCCGACAACGGCCTGGAGTTTACCGGAGAAGTTTCCTGGGCCGGGTTCGGCCATACGTATTTCTTCTTCGGCTTGGTGCCCGAAAACGGCACCGGACATAAACTTAGCGTGCGTCAGGACGGCGCGGCCCTAGTGCTTGCAACCAGCCCGCCGAGCCCGGCCGAGCGGGCGACGCTTTTTATCGGACCGAAGGAACTCGAAACTTTGAAGGCGGTCGGCAAAGGATTGGAACGTGCCATCGACTTCGGCTACTTCGGATTTGTCTCGATTCCCTTTCTTTACCTGCTGCATTTCTTTCATGGTTTCACCGGGAGCTACGGCCTCGACATTATTCTGCTAACCGTTTTGATTAAGGTTCTCATGGCGCCGTTAACCCATAAGAGCTTCGTGTCGATGAAGGCCATGCAAAAGCTTCAGCCGCAGATGGAAAAGCTCAAAGAAAAGTACGGCAACGACAAGGAGAAACTCAACAAGGAAATCATGGAACTTTACCGGCGCAATGGCGTCAATCCGCTCGGGGGTTGCTTGCCGATGGTGCTCCAGTTTCCGGTCTTCATCGGTTTGTACAACGCTCTGAGCACGCCCATCGAATTGCGTCACGCATCTTTCTTGTGGATCAAGGACTTATCGCGGCCCGACTGGGAATCGCTGCCGATCGCGATCGCCGGCTGGCAATTCGGCATTCCTGTCCTCACTATTCTCATGGGTGCCAGCATGTTTATCCAGCAATGGATGACACCTACGGCCGGTGATCCGAATCAAAGAAAAATCATGATGTTGATGCCGTTGATGTTTACGTTCATGTTTGTGTCATTTCCCGCGGGATTAACGGTTTACTGGCTGGTTAACAATCTTCTGACCATCGCCCAGCAGTACTGGATCAATCGTCACGATCACTAGAGTCTTGGGGAAGGACTTAATGTATGGATTTCGTGGAAACCGAAGGTGACACTATCGATGCCGCGATCGAGAGTGCCCTGCGACTGCTCGGCGTTGAGCGTGAGAAAATTACCGTCGAGATCGTCTCCGAGGGACGCAAGGGCATTTTGGGATTTGGCTCGCAAAAAGCGAAAATTCGCGCCACGCTGAGAAAATCGGTGGTCTCGCTAAAGTCTGCGGAACCGGAGCCGATCGCAGCCGAGGCGCAGCCGGCTGCTTCAATTGAGGCGGCGCTGGCCGCCGAGAAAGCCAAACAGGCGCTTGAGCAAATATTAAACCGAATGGGCGTTAACGCGACGGTACAGCAAAAATCCGCCGCGAAGGGCGATGAGATCATTCTCGAAATCCGTGCGGACAATAGCGGACTTTTGATCGGCCGTAAGGGTCAGACTCTGGAAGCGTTGCAATACCTGATCACCCGTATCGGCGGCGAGCGCCAAGGCGTCGAAGGCCCGCACATTGTTGTCGATATTGAGAATTATCGCGAGCGGCGGCGGAGATCGCTCGAAGATATGGCACTGCGCCTCGGCGAAAAGGCCAAGCGGCAAAGAAAGACAGTAACTGTGGATGCACTTAGCGCAGCAGACCGGCGGATCGTCCATGCCGCGCTGCAGGACGACCCCTGGGTCTCCACCAAAAGTTTGGGCCAAGGATCCTATCGCCGTCTGCTGATCATTCCCGAGGGCGACCGGCGGAAAAAAATTGATGCGCCGCCAGAACAGCAAAGCCCGAGACGGCAGCCCGAAGACGGCAAAAGCAGCACAGCATCAGCGCCTGCGGCAGCCGACAATAAATAAAGGTTAGCCGAGCGGTGGTTGCGCGATCTGGACATGCTTTGTTGACCCGCTCCGAACCGTTCTCTATAGTGAGCCTGTGATTAAACGCCGTAAAACCCGGCAAATTAAGCTCGGCAAGGTCAAAATCGGCGGCGATTCGCCCATCACCGTTCAATCGATGACCAAAACCGATACCCGTGATGTGCGCGCTACCGTGCAACAAATCTGGGATCTTGAGGCGGCTGGTTGCGAAATCGTGCGTTGCGCCGTGCCGGTGCGCGAAGCTGCAGAACAGTTGCAGGAGATCAAAAAGAGGATTCGCATTCCGCTGGTGGCCGACATTCACTTCAATTATAAACTGGCATTGATTGCAATCGAGCAGGGCGTCGACGGATTACGTCTCAATCCCGGCAATATTGGCGCGCGCAAGTACGTGGAAGAAGTCGTGAAAGCCGCCTCCGAGCGTAAAATTCCAATTCGCATCGGCGTTAACGCCGGTTCCCTGGAAAAGGATTTGTTGCAAAAATACCACGGACCGAGCGCCGAGGGCATGGTTCAAAGCGGCTTGCGGCACATCCGCATTCTCGAAGACGTCGGCTATCAAGAAATTAAAGTCTCGCTCAAAGCCTCAGATCCGCTGATGATGATCGAAGCCTATCGGATGCTCGCCGAGCAGGTTGATTATCCACTCCATCTCGGCGTTACGGAAGCCGGCACACCGACGGTCGGCACAATCAAGTCCGCCGTCGGTTTGGGCACGCTGCTGGCCGAAGGTATCGGCGACACCATTCGCGTCTCGCTGGCCGCCGATCCGGTGGAAGAAGTGCGCGTCGGCACTGAAATCCTCAAGGCGCTGCAGCTCAGAGAAGCGGGTCTTACGTTCGTCGCCTGTCCTTCGTGCGGCCGTGCCGACGTCGATCTCGTCGGTTTGGCCAAGAAAGTAGAAGAAAGAATGTTGCCTTACCGCAACCTGGACATTCACGTGGCGGTGATGGGTTGCGAGGTCAATGGTCCCGGCGAAGCGCGTGCGGCGGACCTCGGCGTCGCCGGCGGTAAAGGCATCGGCTTGATTTTTAAACGCGGCGAAGTCATCCGCAAAGTCCCCGAAGCTGAGATCGTCGATGCTCTGATGGAAGAAGTGGAAAAATTTGCCGCCGAAAAGGCGGATACGCAAGCGGCGGCCGCGGACGGTTGATTCCCTCTCCCCATACTGCACTAGATCCGCTTGAGTTAGCTCGGCGCGATGCCTTTACCTTTAGCCGCATGGCGTAAAGTAAACCGGGGTGCTGAGTCATAGAGGGATGCGGAAGCGAAACCCTGCGCCGCGCGGGCGGTGAAAAACTTTCAAGTGTAGCGATACGAAGGGCGCCAAGCAACGATTACTGTTATGCGTTGGAGCAAAACCCTCTTGCCCACCGTCAAGGAGGATCCGGCTGACGCCGAAGTTATAAGCCACAAACTGCTCGTGCGCGCGGGATTCATTCGCCAAATTAGCCGTGGCATTTACGATTATCTTCCGTTGGCGCTCAAAGTCATCCGCAAGATCGAACAAATCGTGCGCCTGGAAATGGACCGGGCGGGAGCCCAGGAGCTTTTGATGCCGATCTGCTCGCCCGCCGAGCTGTGGCAGGAGAGCAGGCGCTGGGAGATGTACGGCAAGGAGCTGCTGCGTTTCAAAGATCGCCACGAACGCGACTTCTGCCTCGGTCCCACGCATGAGGAAATTATCACCGACCTGGTGCGACGTTCGGTTCGTTCCTATCGAGAGCTGCCGTTTAATCTCTATCAGATCCAGACCAAGTTTCGGGACGAGGTGCGTCCCCGGTTCGGGCTGATGCGCGGTCGCGAATTTATCATGAAGGACGCGTACAGTTTTCATACCGATGTGGAAGACTGCCGGCGCGAATACGACAACATGGTTCAAACCTACAAGCGGATCTTCACTCGCTGCGGTTTGAGCTTTCGTCCCGTTGAAGCCGATACCGGAGCCATCGGCGGCAGCGTGTCCCATGAATTCCAAGTGCTCGCCGAGTCCGGCGAAGACGCCATCGTCAGCTGCAATAGCTGCGATTATGCCGCCAATATCGAGAAGGCCGAGGTCAAAGCGCGACGGCCCGATGGGCGCGATATTGCCGAGGATCCCCCGCCTCTGGAAAAAGTTTCGACTCCGGGGAAAAAGACAATTGCCGAGGTCGCCGAGTTTCTCAAGCTACCCGCCGACAGGTTTATCAAAACACTGGTTTATCGGATCGACGGCGATGAGTTGGTTGCCGCGTTGGTGCGCGGAGACCACGAGATCAACGAGCTCAAGTTGCGCGCGCTTTTGAAATCCACGGATTTGACCCTGGCAGATGAGGCGGCGGTGGCTGAAGCTGCGGGCGTCGCGCCGGGTTTCTTAGGGCCGATCGGTTTAAAACTGCGGATAATCGCCGATCTCGGCGTACATGGCATGCGCGACGCGGTTACCGGCGCCAACGAAATCGACGCTCATTGGGTTCGGGTCGATCAGGAGCGCGACTTCACGCCGGCAGCTTTTGCCGATCTGCGCCTCGCGGGCGCTGGCGATGCCTGCCCGCGTTGCGATGGCGGCTCGCTGGAAACCCACCGCGGCATCGAAGTCGGCCAGGTGTTTTATCTCGGAACCAAGTATAGCGAAGCCATGGGCGCCACCTACCTCGACGCCGAAGGACGCGAACGCCCTATTGAGATGGGCTGTTATGGCATCGGTATCAGCCGCATGGTCGCTGCGGCGATCGAGCAGAACCACGATGCCGACGGGATTATCTGGCCGTTGTCCATTGCGCCGTTCCAGATTCTGCTGCTGCCGATCAATTACAAAGACAGAGCGATCCGCGAGGCGGCCGATCAGCTCTATCAAGAGCTGCAAGCGCAGGGCGTGGAAGTGCTGCTCGACGATCGGGACGAACGCCCCGGCGTGAAATTCAAAGATGCCGATCTGATCGGCATTCCCCTGCGTGTGACGATCGGCGCCAAAGGACTGGAAAAGGGTTATCTAGAATTGCGGCGCCGGCGCGACGGCAAAAGTAACGAGATTCCGATTGCCGACGGGGCCGAGCAGCTCAGAACAATTCTCAACGAAACGCTTCAGGCATAAACATGGCTTCGAAGCTCGAGCTTGTGCGTAAACGCGGTTCCATGCGCGAGCGATTGATCGTCGCCCTCGATGTCGACACGCTGGATCAGGCCAAAAGTCTTGTGCAACTGCTCGCCGGAGAACTCGGCATGTTCAAGATCGGCAAGCAGCTTTTCACCCACGCCGGGCCCCAAGCCGTGCAGTTGATCCAGCAGCTCGGCGGCGAGATCTTCCTCGATCTCAAATTTCATGACATTCCCAATACCGTCGCCAAAGCCGCCATCGAAGCAACGCGGCTCGGCGTCAAAATGTTCAACGTTCACGCGTCCGGGAGTTTGGAGATGATGCGCACGACCGTCAAAGAAGTCGAGCGCGTCTGCCGTCAGGAAAAACGACGCCGGCCGATCATGCTCGCGGTCACGGTGTTAACCAGCTTGAATCAGGACGATCTGCAGCGCGTCGGCGTCGAGCGTAAAGTCGCCGATCAAGTCGTGCGGCTCGCGCTGTTGACGAAAGAAGCTGGGATGGACGGTGTGGTCGCGTCGCCGCACGAGGTCGGCGACATTCGCGCCGCTTGCGGCCGCCGTTTCGTCATCGTCACGCCTGGCATCCGCCCAGTCGAGGTCGGCCGCAACGATCAGCAACGCATCATGACGCCGGCCGAGGCGGTGCGCGCGGGGGTCGATTACATCGTGGTCGGCCGGCCGATCATTGAAGCCGGTGACCCGATCGGCGCCGCGCGCGCGATCGTCGCCCAGATGGCCCAGGGTGGCACATAAGCCGCCTCGAGCGTACGCCCAAAACCAGGGAAGCCGGTTCTCCGTGTCACATCATTGCGCCTAACGATCAATGAATGTTGACGGCAATCTGCTTCGGCTTGGCGTCCTCGGCTTTTGGCACGTGAATCTCGAGAATCCCATCGCGATAGCTCGCTTTGATCTCATCGCTTTTGACCGTGTGCGGCAGCGAGAAGGAGCGCGCAAATTTACCCGATACTCGCTCGATCCGGTGGTACTCGACGCCCTTGGCGGGTTCTTCGAACCGTCTTTCACCGCTCAACGTCAACGTTCCCTCTCTTACCTCGAGGTTAAAATCTTCCCTTTTCATTCCGGGAAGCTCTGCACGAATGAGGTAAGAGTCCCGGCTTTCAAGCACGTCCACAGGAGGAACCCAGACCCCGCTGTTTGCATTCGCAAATGTTCGCGAGCGACCGAAGGTTTCGTCGAACAGCTCGTTGATCCGTGACTGAATTGTATTCAACCCTGTAAACGGTTCCCATCGGACTAATTCCATAACTGATCCTCCCTTCGGCAAATTAGCTGAAAAAAAAATTAAATACGCCTTTGGGAATTGTCAAGTTGTGGTTGCGGTTGACAAGCCTATAGGGGGAACCCCCGAATATCTAGCTCGGCAAAAACCGTGATTTGAAGAGGAGTCTTGCGGCTCGTTGGTGCGAGGAATCAGGCCGCCGAGGTCCAAGTCACGAGGGGTCTTCTCACATTATTAAGGAGTTCGTCAGTTAGTAGACCTACCGGGACGAAGGGGCGAGTCGTGGAAAGCGCAGGCACCAGGACTCAAAGGACGTTTTCGCAGCCACGCCCAAAATCGTGGATCGGGTGGTGGCCGATAGCGCACAGACGCTTTGCCTGGGCTTGGAACGAGTCGTCCCTTCGTGTCCAACAAACCCTGTTGTCTAGATACTTATGAACTCCAACCTTGACAAGCGAAGAACCGTGACTAACTTCAGCGCCAGAAAGCGGCGTCGCAAAAAAACCGGAGGTTATCGTCATGGCACAATGGAATCCGTTTGTTGAAATGGAAAATCTCAGGCGCGACATCGATCGAGCTTTTGAAGAGTTCGGCGTCAACCAAGCGCCGGCGAGCAGAGTGGCGTTCTTGCCTGGGCGTGGTCCGCGGCGCTATCCCCTGATCAATCTCGCCGATGACAAAGAAAATCTCTACATCGAAGCTTTAACTCCGGGGGTCGATCCGCAGTCGTTGGAAGTCTCGGTCATGCGCAATCGGCTCCTGTTATCCGGTGAAAAGGTTCGCGTTCCCGCGGAAGTGAAGCCGGAAGCGTTTCATCGAAGCGAGCGATCGAGCGGAAAATTCGTGCGTGCGTTCGATCTTCCAGTCGAAGTCGATGAAGAGCACATTCAAGCTGAATACAAGAATGGCTTGCTGATCATCAGCTTGCCGAAAGCGGAAACCGCCAAGCCGCGCCAAGTGAACGTCAAGGTGGCGTAATTCGACACAAGGAGGAAACTCTCATGGCAGAGAAAACCGTACCGCAATACACGGCGGATAAGGAAGCGCCGGCGCGAGAAGACACGCGAAGCCGGGAAAGATTCGTGACGCCGCCGGTGGATATCTATGAAACGTCGGATGGCCTCGTCGTCCTGGCCGACCTTCCCGGAGTGGCCAAGAACGGATTGGACGTTCGCGTGGAAAACAGTTTGTTGACGATCCGCGGCAAAGCCACCCACGCGGCTCCCGGTGAGTTGATTTATCGGGAGTATGAGCTGGTGAATTTCTTCCGGCAATTCGAGTTGAACGAGAAAGTCGATCAGCAAAAAATATCCGCGGAGCTGAGAAACGGCGTGCTGACGCTGACTTTGCCCAAAGCCGCAGAAGCCAAGCCGCGACGGATCGATGTGCACGTCGCTTAATGGCATGCTCGCGCACCAGCCGGTTACAGCAGAACAACTTTACCAGCGCGGCGATGCCGGCGATCGCCGCGTTGCTTTTCATCCAATTCTCTAAGATATCCGGAATGTCGCCCCCGGCCGCTGTTTCTTTAAAAGCCAATTTCCATTAAGTTGAAATCCGCCGCTGGAGGTCGGCGTTCGGCAATTGCGTCGAATAGGCCATCGGCTCGGCCGGTAAGATGCGCGCCGAACCGTGCCGTGAAACCAGCCAGTCCCGGCCAAACTTCGTCCGGCGATTGGTTCACAGCGAAAGGTTAATGTCATGGCCGTGAGAAGATTTTCGCCCGGTCCGCGCCTTTTTTTGACTTACGCAACGATAGTTGCGGCAATTGCCGCGCTTGCGATCTTGATTTTTAAAGACGCCTGGGTCGGAGGCGCGGCCCTCAATGATTCTAGTGCCGCGCCGCGAGGCGTGACCGCACGGGGCGAGCTCTTTAGTGGCGAAAAATCGACCATCGCGTTATTCCGCCAGGCGTCGCCTGCGGTAGTGAACATCACGGCCATAGGAGTGCAACGGGATCTTTTTACGTTGAATCTCTACCAAATTCCGCAAGGCACCGGATCGGGATTCGTGTGGGACACGCGTGGCAACATCATTACCAATTTTCATGTGATTCAGAACGCGGACACAGCCCAAGTCACTTTGGCCGATCAATCGAATTGGAAAGCGCGTGTGGTCGGGGTCGCGCCCGATAAGGACCTCGCTGTGCTGCGCATCGATGCGCCGGCAAACAGGCTGCCACCGATTCCGATTGGAACATCGAAGGACTTGCAAGTGGGACAAAGCGTCTTCGCCATCGGCAATCCCTTCGGTTTGGACCAAACATTGACCACGGGGGTGATCAGCGCGCTCAATCGCGAGATCGAGTCGGTTACGCGCCGGCCGATTCAAGGCGTGATCCAGTCGGACGCGGCTATCAATCCGGGTAATTCGGGCGGGCCATTGCTCGATAGCGCGGGCCGCTTGATCGGCGTCAATACGGCGATTTACAGCCCATCCGGAGCGTCGGCCGGTATCGGCTTCGCGATCCCGGTGGATACCGTCAACCGAATTGTACCGGAATTGATCCGCAGCGGAAAAGTCACCAGGCCCGGATTGGGCGTTCAGATCGCCGACGAGCAGATCGCGCAGCGACTCGGCGTATCCGGCGTGCTGGTTGTCGACGTCGCCAAGGGCAGCGCGGCGTCCAGAGCCGGAATTCAGCCCACCCGGCGCGACGCCGAAGGACGATTGCGCTTGGGAGACATCATCGTTGCTATCGACGGCAAGAAAGTTACCACGCCCAACGATCTGTTTCTGCTGCTGGAAAAATACCAGATCGGCGATGCCGTCACGGTCTCGATGCTGCGGGACGGGAAGACCATTCAGGCGAAGGTTACCCTCGAGGCGCTGAGCTAGGGATTGCAGAGTCGATCGCGGATTGGTGCTTTGCTAGTCAGACTTTTTCCAGTAGATCGCGGGCGCTCGACTGATTCTCGTCACGTTCGTAGGCCGCGATGATCTCCTGCACGAGGTGGTGGCGCGCGACATCCTTTTCCGTAAACGCCACGAATCGAATACCATGGACCCCTCTGAGAATGCGCGAGGCTTCTTTCAACCCGGAAAGCTTTCCGGCGGGCAAATCGATCTGCGTGGCGTCGCCGGTGATCACGGCCTTTGAGCCGTAGCCAAGCCGGGTCAAAAACATTTTCATCTGTTCCGGCGTCGTGTTTTGCGCTTCGTCGAGAATCACAAACGAATCGTTCAACGTTCTGCCGCGCATGAACGCCAGCGGCGCCACTTCGATAGTGCCGCGCTCGACCATCTTGCGCGCGCGGTCGAAATCGACCATGTCGTGGAGCGCGTCGTACAGGGGCCGCAAATAAGGATTGACCTTCTCCGCGAGATCGCCCGGCAAGAAACCAAGTTTTTCTCCCGCTTCGACTGCGGGCCGGGTGAGGATAATGCGCACGTAATTGTTCTTCATCAGCTCGGCGACCGCCATTGCCATCGCCAGATAGGTTTTGCCGGTGCCCGCCGGGCCGATGCCGAAGACGATGTCATGACGGCGGATTGCATCGATGTAGGCCTTTTGCGCGATGCTCTTCGGCGTGATCGTCCGCTTGTGCGCCGAAATATAGATCGTGTCGAGAAAAATGTCCTGCAGGCGCGCGCGCGAGTCGCCGCTGAGGATGCGGATCGCATAATCGACATCACTGGCATAAACCGGGTAGCCCTTTTCCAACAGCCCGTAGACCTGGCGAAGAATTTGGCTGGTCAGCTCGACCTGCAGGGGATCGCCTTCGATCTCCAACCCCGAGCCGCGCACGCGTATTTTCACCTGCAGCGTGTGCTGGAGAATTTTCACGTGCTGGTCGTGTTGTCCCAAGAGGTCGCGGAAGAGCCGAGGGTCGTGGAACTCGAGAAAGTTAACGCCCACCTCGGTGACCACGCCGGCGCTCTGTTTTTTTCGTCTTTCACTCGCGTTCTCCCATGAGTTGAACGGTGATTTCACGCATGCGCGCGCGATTGTCAAAGTCAAGCATGACGATTTGCTGCCAGGTGCCGAGACAGAGTCGGCCGTGCTCAATTGGAATGGCAAGCGATGGCCCGAACAGGGAAGCGCGTAGGTGAGAAAAACCGTTATCGTCCCCCCATCGATCGTCGTGATGATAGCGCCGGTCGGAGGGAATGATCTTCTCGACAAACTCCTTTAGGTCCTGGATCAGCCCCGGCTCGTGCTCGATCGTGGTCAGAGCCGCGGTCGAACCCGACACGAACAGAATGGCAACGCCATTGTTAATCTTTTCTTTTTCGAGCTGCTGGCGGACTTTGGCGGTGATATCGATGATGTCGCAGAACCCGGCGGTCTTTTCGGTTATTTTTTTAGCGCGAATCGTCAGCACTCCAAGGCTCTCAAACACCGCCACAGACGTTCCGACTTAGCGACACGAGCTGCACTTTCCCTGCAATCGGTGGAGGAGCGGTTTCAAACTCTCGATTCATTTTCCCTGGCGAATCAGTTCTTCGGCCCGTTTGAGCGCAGCGTCGATCTTACCGGGTTCCTTGCCGCCTGCTTGGGCGAAGTCGGGCCGGCCGCCACCGCCGCCGCCAACCATGCTGGCAAGCTCTTTGATGATATTTCCCGCGTGGTATTGTCGCGTCAGCTCCTTGCCAACTGAAGCAACCAGGTTGACGTTGGCTTGTCCCGCGCTGGCCAGCACAATCACCGCTGTGCCGAGCTTTTCTTTAAGTTGATCGGCGATATCACGGAGCTGTTTGGCGTCCGCGCCATCCACCTGACTGACTAAAAACTTGGTGCCGTTTACGGAATTTTGCTTGCGAAGCAGCTCAGGAATCTGATCTTTCTGAAACTCGCCGCGCAGTTTCTCGATTTCACGCTCGAGCTCCTTCTGGCGCTCCAAAAGTTTTTGAACTTTCTCGACTGCGTCATCGGCGCTGCCGCGTACTAAATTGCCGATTTGTCTCAGCCGCTGTTCATAATTGTGGATCAGATCCAGCGCGCCCTGTCCGGTAAAGGCCTCCACCCGCCGCACTCCGGCGGCGACGCCGCCTTCCGAGTGGAGCTTAAATATTCCAATCTCTCCCGACGCGCGCACGTGAGTGCCGCCGCAAAGCTCGGTAGAAAAATCGCCGATCTTCACCACGCGCACGCGATCGCCGTATTTGTCGCCGAAAAACGCAAGAGCGCCGTGGCGGATCGCCTCGTCGTAGCTCACCTCTTGAATGGAGACGCCAGCATCCTCGCGAATATGCTGGTTTACGCTTGTCTCGATGATCTCGAGTTGTTCATCCGCAATAGCGCCGCCGTGGTTGAAGTCGAAGCGCAACCTTTCGGGAGTCACCAACGAACCCGCCTGACGGACGTGAGGGCCCAATTGCCGGCGCAATACAGAATGCAGAATGTGAGTCGCTGAGTGGTTCAGCTTGGTTTTTTGGCGATGTTTTGCATCGACGGCTAATTGGACCTTGTCGCCGACTTGTACCCGGCCTTGTTTGACTCTGGAGCGATGGGCGGTGAGTTGGGGCGTAGGATGCTGCGTGTCGATCACCTCGATGATGTCACCGCGCGCGGTCGTGATCGTGCCGCGGTCGCCGATCTGGCCGCCCGATTCGCCGTAGAAAGGCGTTTCGGCGGTGAGGATCTCGATCTCATCTCCTTCGACGGCTTCGTTTCGGCCTGAACCGTTTGCGTAAATAGCCAGGACCGTCGACTCTCCTTCGAGCCGATCGTAACCGATGAAACAGACTGGCCGATCGAGCTGAATGCCGGTTTCCATACTGGCGATTTCGCGCGCCTCTCGTCCGCGCGCTCGCTGCTGCTGCATGAGCTTCTCGAAACCGGCCGGGTCGACGGCCATGCCTTCGCCGCGCAAAATATCTTCGGTGAGATCGAGCGGAAAACCGAAGGTGTCGTAGAGTCGAAAAGCGACCTCGCCGGACAAAACCTGCTGGTTCTCGGCTTTAAGTTTCGCGGTTGCGTCTTCGAGCAGTAGCAGGCCCTTCTCCAAGGTCTCGCCGAAGCGCTCTTCTTCCGCCCGGATAACTTCCCGGATACGCTGCTCTTCGGCACGCAATTCGGGATAGGCATCGCCCATTACAGCCGCGACGGTTTTGGCGACTTCATACAAGAACGGCTGTTCGAGTCCGATCAGTCGTCCATGGCGCGCGGCCCGGCGCAGAAGCCGGCGCAAGACATAGCCGCGTCCCTCGTTGCTCGGCATCACGCCATCGGCAATCAAAAAACTGACCGCGCGCGCATGATCGTCGATCACACGAAACGAGATATCCGCCACCGGATCTATTCCGTACTTCTTGCCAGTGAGTCGCTCAGTCGTGGCTGTCAGAGCACGCATGCAGTCGATGTCATAGTTGGATAACACGTTTTGCAGAACGGCGGTGATGCGCTCGAGCCCCATGCCGGTATCGACATGCTTTGACGGCAGCTCTTCAAGCTCGCGATTTTCTTTGCGGTTGTACTGGATGAAAACCAGGTTCCACAACTCGATATAGCGGGCGCAATCGCCGTTGACGCGGCACTCGTGTTCCGGCATGTTCCGCTTATCGCATGCCGCCGGCCCGCGGTCGAGATGAATTTCGCTGCAAGGGCCGCAGGGACCGGTCTCGCCCATCTCCCAGAAATTTTCTTTGGCGCCGAAACGGCTGACTCGCTCGGGCGGCAGGCCGCTGATTTTGTACCAGAGCCTTTCGGCTTCATCGTCATCGAGGTAAACGGTGGCGTAGAGCTTGTCTTTCGGTAGACCCCACTCCTCGGTTAAAAGTTGCCAGGCCCATTCGATTGCTTCGGCTTTGTAGTAGTCGCCGAAGGACCAGTTGCCGAGCATTTCAAAAAAAGTATGGTGATAAGTGTCGCGGCCGACGGCTTCGAGGTCGTTGTGTTTGCCGCTGATGCGTAGACACTTTTGCGCACTGGCGGCGCGCACATAGGGAAGCCGTTCTTGGCCGAGAAAAACGTTCTTGAATTGCACCATGCCAGCGTTGGTGAACAGCAGAGTCGGATCTTTGTCCGGCACCAGCGAGGAACTGCGCACGATGGCATGGCCCTGCTTGGCGAAGAAATCCAAAAAAGCCTTACGAATTTGATTTCCCGTAATCATCCGCTGCGTCAGTCGTCTTCTATGGAATATCGTAGCAAATTAAAAATCACATTGCTGCTATAGCCCCGGCGCTGTAAAAAAGCCGCCGCTCGGCGCAACGTTTTTGGCTCGGTTAGATCGCCGCCTTTGAAATATCGGGTCAACAGCCGTTTGGCTCGCTCGGTTTCATCCACTTGTTCGAAGGTCTCGCGCAGAGCGTCTCGGACGAGGGATTGGCCGATCCCTTTGTGTCTTAGTTCCTGTTCGATTCTCTTCGGGCCGAAACCGCGTCTCTGGGCCCGGGTTAACGCCCAGCTCCGCGCAAAGGCTTCCTCGTTCAGGTAATGTAAGGACTGAAGTTTTTGGATCACAGTTTCAGCCGCCGCGGGGGCGTAACCCCGTCGACGCAGATACTGTCGAACCTCGGCTTCGCTGCGGGATCGGTAGGCCAGATAGCGCAGCGCTGCGCGCAGCGCTTCTGAGCCGGGCGGGCCGATGTCGGTGCTATCTTTTTTTTGAGCCAGAATAAGCTTCGAAGCTATCTTCCCTTAGCCTTTTCTTTTTTGTCGGCTGCCGGCGCCGGGCTCACAGCAGGAGCGGGCTCGGGCAGGGTCCGTTTGATGCCGGTTTTTTCCATGACCTTGACCATGATGTCGTTGGCAGTTTCGGGGTGGTCCCTGAGAAACTGCTTGGCCGCTTCCCGCCCTTGGCCGATCCGTTCGTTGGCGTAGGAATACCAGGCACCGCTTTTCTCGACGATGCCGCTTTCACTGCCGAGATCGACGATCTCGCCATCGCGAGAAATGCCCACGCCGTAAAGAATATCGAACTCGGCTTCCTTAAACGGAGGTGCCACCTTGTTTTTGACGACCTTCACTCGGGTTCGGCCGCCGATCACGTTGTCGCCGTCTTTAAGCGCGCCGATGCGGCGGATGTCCATGCGCACGGAAGCGTAAAATTTGAGCGCGTTGCCGCCGGTGGTGGTTTCCGGATTGCCGAACATCACGCCAATCTTCATACGAATCTGGTTGATAAAGATAACCACCGTGTGGGAACGCGAAATGGTGCCGGTCAATTTTCGCAGCGCCTGCGACATGAGCCGCGCCTGCAAGCCCATATGAGCATCGCCCATCTCTCCTTCGATCTCCGCCTTGGGCACGAGCGCCGCAACCGAATCGACGACAAGCACATCAATGGCGCCGCTACGCACCAGGGTCTCGGCGATTTCCAGCGCCTGCTCACCATGATCGGGCTGAGAGATCAGTAGGTCATCGGTCTTAACGCCGAGTTTCTTGGCATACGCTAAATCCAGCGCATGCTCCGCATCGATATAGGCACCCATGCCGCCGCGCTTCTGGGCTTCGGCGACGATGTGCAGAGCGAGCGTCGTCTTGCCTGACGATTCCGGCCCATAGATTTCGATCACACGGCCACGCGGCACGCCGCCGATACCCAGCGCGATATCGAGTCCGAGCGAGCCGGTCGAAATTACCGGCAGGTCTTTGGGCACGCCGGCTTCACCCAGTTTCATGATGGCGCCCTTGCCGAACTGTCGCTCGATTTGGCTTACCGCCAGGTCGATTGCTTTCTCGCGATTAACATCCATCCTAGGGTCTCCCTTCGCCACAACCTTGTCATTGGGCGGATCGTTCCGCGCTGAGCGGAACGATGATCAAATGATTATAACTGGCGCCTTCGGGTTTGAGCACACTTTGAATCAGCTTCACGCTTTCTACATTGGATACACCGAAGTCGCGGGTTTGCCAATTTTCCAATTGCCGGCCCAACGATTTTGGCGCTCGATCCGCGTCTCGCCAGCGTCCGATCGTTAGATGCGGCGTGAATTTCCTATCCTCCGGCTTAAACCCAAGCGGCCGGAGCGCGGATTCCACTCGCGAAGCTAAAGAGACTAATCGATCGCCGGTCAAGCCGACCCATAGCACACGGGGTCGTTTGGGGCCAGGAAATACTCCTAGTCCTTTAGCATTAATGGTGAATCGCGGAAAGAGGCGAAGTTGTTCACGCAGGGTGGCACCGATCGGCTCGATTGCGGCGTCGTCTATGCTTCCAAGAAATTTGAGCGTCAAGTGAAAATTAGTCGGCGTCACCCAGCGCACTCCGATGATTTCCGGACGAAGCTGGTTACTAGCGGCGGCGATCTCATCGATGACTTTGGAATCAAGTGTTACAGCAATGAAAGCTCGAATCACGGCGGGAGTTGCTACGTCTCAAGAATCGTTCGCAGCCAGTTGAGAGCAGCCTGAGAGGCGCCTTGAATGATCCGCTCGCGATCACCGTGGAAGTGAAATTGACGAGCCTCGTGCCGGCCTTCGAGCGCGATGCTCATCCACACCGTTCCCACCGGTTTTTCCGGGCTCCCGCCGGAAGGTCCGGCAACCCCGGTGACGCTCAGGCCGATGCCCGCGCCGGTGCGCTCACGAATTCCTTGGGACATCTCCAGCGCAGTTGGCTCGCTCACCGCGCCGTGCTTTTCCAAGGTTGCAGGTGTCACCCCGAGAAAATTAATTTTCGCCTCGTTCGCGTAGGTTACGGCGCCGCCATAATAATAAGCCGAGCTGCCGGCGATGCGCGTGATGCGCCGACTAATCAGGCCCCCGGTGCACGATTCGGCAAGGGCCAAGGTTTGGCGCCTTTGCAACAGCAGCTGGCCGACACGCTCTTCCATCGTGACATCGCCCTCGGCGTAAATATGACCGCCAAGAATGCCGCGAATCCGCTCGCAGCAAGCAATAAATGCACGCTCGCGCTCTCTGCCGCCGTTCACCGCCAGGCGCAACGTCAAATCAGGAAAATGGGCGCGAAACGAAAGTCTGCCATCGGCAGGTAGCGCAATCGGCTTGACGAGCGCATCCAATTTCGATTCGGTGAGGCCGTAGATTTTAAATGTGCGAGCGTAAATCTCGCTGCTGTCGGTGCCACGTTGCGCGGCGATCCACGGTATGACCGTGCCTTCGAGCATGGCTTTCATCTCCTGCGGCACGCCCGAAAGCCAGAAGAGCGGTTTATCGCCAGCCACAGTGACCTGAAAACCAGGAGCCGTACCGACCGGATTCGGGATGATCGTTGCGCCTTCCGGGAAGAGCGCTTGCTTCAGGTTGTTAACCGTCCAAGGGATGCCACGAGCCTCAAAGCGTGTCTTTAGGCTGCCTGCGACCTGCTCATCTTTTATCAGCTGACGACCGATGAATTGAGCCACCATTTCGGTGGTCAAATCATCCGCCGTGGGTCCAAGCCCACCGCTGCCGATGATCAGGTCGCCGAGCTCAGAAGCGCGCGCAAAGGCCCAGAGCAGCCGGTTAGGGTCGTCTCCCACTTTGAGAACGGCGGCAACCTTGACACCGAGCGAGAACAGTTGATCGGCGATCACTGCCGAGTTGGTGTCAACGACTTTGCCGGTAGTGAGCTCGTCGCCGGTGCTTAGGATCACCGCGTTATGGATCATATGAAGCTCATCAACGAGAGCAGCCGGAGTATCAGAAAAGTGTATAAACCAGCCATGATATCGTCCAAGACAATGCCAGCGCCCCCGGGCAGGGTCTCGAGGCACTTGGACGGAAATACTTTTGCAATATCAAAAAAACGAAACAAGACAAAGGCGATGAATAAACCGGTCATACCTTCGGTCAAAAAGTTAGCAAGGGCAAAACCGGCGATTTCGTCGATAACGACAATTGATGGGTCCTTCTTCCCCAAAATTAGGGCAGTTCGGTCGGCCAGACCGATCGCGGCCAATACCAGCCCCAGTAGCGCTAGGACGGCTGTTATTGTTTCTATTGCCGCAAGCCGGTTAAGGGCCAGCGAAAGCGGGATTGCGATCAGCGTACCTAAGGTGCCGGGGACGAATGGTACGAACCCAACACCGCCGCCGCTGGCCAAAATAAGAATGAAACATCTCGTCGCTTTTCGCATGTCTTTAAAATTGTTGCTTAACCGAAAGAGGCAAGCACCTTCCCTTGGGAGAACTCAGGAAGGTGGAGTGCCCGCCTCGGTCTTACTAGATCGTCAATAATGATGCTAGATCGGAAGAGGAACCGACGCTGCTTGATGCCTGAAGCAAATAGGAGCGCTATGAGCGCGGAGCAGAAGTTTCTGAAAGAGCGGAAAGCTCGACGAGATATGTGCGCGTCTGGCTCTCGAAAATCTTTTGCAACGCGGGCTCGATGCTCTCCTCAGCAGGAAAATCAACGGTTAGCGGATCAATAAATTGCTGGTCCTTAAAAAGCTCAAAATGGAGATGCGGCCCGGTGGCTCGGCCGGTGGATCCGACGTAGCCGATGATTTGTCCCTTACTCACCTTCGAACCGCTGCGAATGCCCGGGGCGAAGCCCTGAAGATGCGCGTAACGGCTGGTATATGTCGAATCATGCTTGATATCGATGGCTTTGCCGTAATTGCCGTTCCAACCCGCTTCGCTGATCAGACCATCGCCGACGGCGCGAACCGGGGTGCCTCGTTGAGCAGCGAAGTCGACGCCCATGTGCGGCATGTTCGTCTTCAAGATGGGATGGAGACGCGACTCGGTAAAATGCGAGGTGATGCTGGTGAACTCGAGCGGGAAACGCAAGAAGGAACGTGCCAGGCTTTGCCCTTCTAAGTTGTAATAGTTGCCCTGCCCCTTTTGCTTCTCAAAATAGATTGCCGTCAGTTTCTGACCGGCGCTATTAAGCTCGGCGGCCAGGATGCGCATTGCCGACCGCGTTTCCTGGCCCTTGCGGCTGCGCTGTTCGTAAAGGATCTTAAACGTGTCTCCCTTTTGACCTGCCCTCTGGAGATCGATGTCCCAGGTGAAAATATCCGCGAGCTGAGATAACAATGCCGGATGAACTCCAGCCTGACGCCCATCGTTAAACAGCGCCGTATCGGTTTCCGCGCTTACCGTCTTTACCTCAACGTCAAAGGGCTTCTCCAGACGCTGAAACAGTATGCCCCGAATGCCTTTCTCCCAAATCAGCGTGAAAGCATCGTCCTGATTGAATTCCAGCGCTTTTAGCTGGCCTGGAACGGCTCGACCGGTCCGCGTCAGGGTGGGTTTGGCAAAATAGAGGTGGACTTCGCGGCCAGCCGGCAACGGGCGACGGCCAACCTCACGGGTCAGCGAACGCAACCACAATTGCTTCTCCGCGTCGGCAAGGCCGTAGCGTCCGAGCAGCAGGGAAAACGTCTCGCCGGCCCTGATACGGTGAAGGATATGCTTGCGCGTGTCGCGTGGATCGAAGCGCCCAGGTATCGCCGTCGGGAGCCACACTCGAGATGCTTGGGGGATGATTGTCTTGCCCGCTCCAGCCGTAGCTTGGCTGGATTTGCTCTTGGAATGGGTTTTCCCAGCGGTTTCTTGTGTAACGCCTCCGACTTCAGGCAGGTTTATGGCGAGCACCGCGACGGCCGTGGCGAGCACCGCTAGTTGGTTGAAAGAGCCGGAGGGAAAAAGCCATCGCACATTTTTCTTAAAACCCGTCACCGTGTTGTCACTCCAAGACGATAGGCAAAATTTTTCATTAGATAAATGGTTTCGTCAGGCCTGTCAAACGAAAAATCACTGCTTTTGGCAAGCCAGAAAAACGCCCGGTGACTGCTCGGAGCAACAGTCAATCGGGCTCGGCGAAGGCAAACTTTCTTAGGGCCACTTCAAGCAAGAAGAGGCAGAAGGTTAACACGATCAAAGGCTGCTTGAGCGGCGCGCTGGTTTTGGTGACGCTCACTGTGGGCTGCCCAGCGGTTGAGCCGGGGTTGATCTCGCCCCCGGTCGCTTCGGCCAGCCGGGAGAGCAGGCGCGTGTTGAAGTCTGGGCGCGGCAGTTCGCTATTTAAATGATAGGGAAGGTTATAACCGATCGGCGGAAACGCGATGCGCCGCCCGCCCCGATCTTCCACCACATCGATCCGATAATCGCCTGGCTCCCCAATCGGCAAAAGGGCTTGGTAATGCCCTGGAGCCAGCTTGGTGAGCATGCCTTCGGTTTTGCGGCCTTTGCCGCTCAGAATGTAACGGAAATGGCTGTTTGCGCTGGCTTCTTCGTAAATCGAAAGGTCTAGGCTCGAGCGATTATCGGAAAAACTGACACGCGCTTCGTGAGCAGGAACCGGGTCTTCCTCAACCGGCACCAGCCATTCCAATATGCGAGTCCAAAAAGCCTGCAGCCCGCCCCATGGGATCCAATTTCTGCTCCAGCGGCTCTCCATGTCCATCGTCAAGGCGATCGATTTGCCCTGGGCATAGCGCCACGACGCCAGCAACGGAAGTCTACGATCCTGGCGTTGAACGGTTAAGTCGCTCTGTGCGCCTTTCTTTGGCTCGGTTTCCATCAAGCCCAAAACGGCGGGATAGTTCCGCGCTGCCAAACCCGCTAATAATTCGGAATTCCGATCAGGAATCGGCGTCCACGGGCCTTCGTCCTGCGGTTCCTTCGGTTTATCTTGCAGTTGCTCAAGCACGATTCGCGGCAGGCTTGAGGGATCGACGGTATGGTGGAAAAGACCGCCGCCATATTGGCTGAGGCGCTTCATGATGCGCACGTCTGCTTCGCTGCTGATAGCGACGGTGGAAACGGTGATTTTTGAGTCATTCTTCATTTGGCTTACCAGATCGACCAACTCTCCCTGGCTACCCCTGGTCACCCCGTCGCTTAACAAGATGAGATGCTTGCGGGTCGCATTGGCCCGTTCCAATTGCCGCCGCGCCTCCACAAGCGCGGGCAGGAAATAGGTCTGACCGCCGGGTTTCAAGCGGTCAATCTGCGTATCAACGACGCCGCGCAGGCGCGCCATCGTTTCCAGGTAAACGACCACGAATGGGCTGTCATCGAAACCCACGACACCTAACAGATCGATGTCCCGGAGTTGGCGGGCTACAGCTTTGGCGGCCTCTTTGGCGTAAAGAATCCGATTGTCGTCACGCATGCTGCCCGACTTATCCACGACCAGCACCACGGCGCGGTTTTTTTCTTCGGGTTTAGGCGGTTCCTTGGGCTCCACCGGCAAGATTCTTTCGATGGGCGTCTGGCGATAGCTGGTCGGGGCGAAGCTCGCGTCGGCGCCGAGCATAATAAATCCGTTGCCGGCGGCGACGTGCCGTTCGATTGCCGCGAGATAACCGGGAGGAAATCTGTCCCGCTCGGCATTGTTAAAGATGACAACCTTGAACCCGGTCGGTGCCGGAGCATTCGCCGGCGCGCGCACGGTCACATCGATACCTTGGCGCTTGAGGATTTCCTCCAGGTATCGGCCGGCGCCGCTCTGACCATTGATCAGCAGGAGCTTGTTCTTTGCCCGAACGGAAACCCACGCGAGCGCGCGGTTGTCGGCCTGATAACGGTCGAGTTGGGCATCACGCGGGCTAAAACTTGCCTGAAATGAAGTCAGGCTGCCTTCGGCAGGAGTCGTCTGGTAGGAAAAAACTCGGCTTCCTTGATTCAATCTCACCGCATCGGTCTTAAAAGTTTGGCCATTACGTGCCAGTGTCAAAGTCCCATCGACGGGGCGGTCGCTCTGGTTCTCGACCACGACCCGTAGATTTAGACTCTCACCGCTGTTTCCCTGAGTCGGCGCCAGCAGCTTGGTTACGGCGACATTGGCAATCGCGGGACGCTCGGCCGGCACGATCGGGTAAATTTTAATACCCGCCGCGGCCGCCGCCGGCAACAGACGCTCGACATTCCCTTCCGTCTCCCAACCATCGGTGAAGAGATAGAGATTTCTCGGCCCGGCAGGCAGCCTCAGAACCGTGGCCAGCAAGTTTTCAAGATTGCTTTTCTCCGGTTCGACGGCGGAGGCCTTCGACCGGTCGCTATCCAAGCGGTTGCGCCAGTCGCTGACCTCGGAGGCCGCCGCGCCGAAGATGTAAACGTGATCTTCGCGTTGGGGTGACGGCAAGGCGTCGGTCGATTGTTTCATCCACTCGCGCATTGACGGCGGAATACTCGCAGAAACATCGAAAGCAAAGATCCGTTCTTGGCTGCTCGAGTGCCGACTGGTGGTCTGCGGATCGGCAAGGGCCAAGATGACCAGCGCGCCGATTAGCGTACGCGCGATCAGTACGCCCAGACGGCGGTCACGCAGGCGTAGCCAAAACAGCGGCAGAGCGAGCAACAGCCAAAGAAAGACCGGGTTGGCAAACTCGATATTGGCGAGAAATGACGGCATCGTCATCATACCGGCTGCCTCGATACTCGACGCACTCCCGGCAGGGTCGCGCGCGCTCGGCGCGGGTTGATAAACCATTCAATCAGAAGGAGCAGCAACGAAGCGAGCAAGAGATAGGGCCAGAACGAGAATAGAACCGACGTGCTCCCTGTATGCGCCGCTTCGCCGCGCAACTCGATCGGCGTGGGCGTACGCAGATCCGATTCGCCGAGGTCGCCTAAATTACGCGCGTAAAATTCACTCGCGCCGCCGCGGACTCGGCGATAAATGCCCTGATGAAACGTCGCGGCAAAGGAACCGGAAGCTGACTTGAGGGCAATTTTTTCGCCGGCCGGCGTGACGAGCGAGTCGCCCGATTGCATACCGGTTAACGGAATCGGCTCTCCCGTCGCCTGGCTGCGCGATCCGCCGCTTTGAAAAAACCAGTCGAGAATGTTGAGAGTGAAGATCGACATCGGCAAGTTGGCCCGCCCCAGATAGGGTAGCGGATCAAAGCCGAGGGTCAAATAGCGAGCGCCCGTCCGTTCCACAGCGAAGACGAGCGCGCCGGCGGGACTCTCGACGACAATTTGCCCGGCGCTCTGCGGTTTGAGCGGTCGTGCATAGGTCGGCCGAAACAAGCTGAAATTAACGTAGCGTGTCAGCACATGGGGTTCGCGCCAACTGGAAACCTGAACATTGGATAGCGGCGCACCGAGGTCGACCAACGAGCTGCTCTCCGGCGGCAGAATAAACAGAGCCGGGTTTCTCGGCAGTTGCGCGGGCGCCGAGAAATGGAAAATCTCCAAACCATAATCTCTGCCATCGAATTTCGCGTACTCCGCCGGAGAGATGACGTCTACCCTGACGCCCTGAATCGATTTGAGACTGGCGGCGCTTTGCGGGCGCGGCGTCACGGCGAGGATGCGCAGGTTGCGCGACGTCGGCGCGACAGCAAAGCGCCGGTTATCGAGAGCGAGCGCGTCGCTCGCCTCGATCTCGATTTGGTAACTCGGATGCTCGGCAAACCCTTCGAACGTCGCCGTCGCCGTCCCCGACGCCGGAACAACCAATTCGCGGCTTGCCAGCGTTGCTCCGTCGCCTTGGAGCGCGATCTTAACCGTCTCATCTTTGCCGGAAAAATTGGCGACTACCGCGTTGGCCTCCAAGCGCGCGTTGTTCAGCGAAGCGCGATGCACGTCGAACGAAGTAACCGCTAGATTTCCTTGCGGCCGCCCCACAGAAATCACCCGTGCGGCGGTGCTTTGGCCACTGGCGGGATGGTCGGTAAACAAATACACTCGTTCGTAGCTTCGCTCACCCGCCAATTGCCGCAGCACCCGGTCGTAATCCATCGGTGGGTCGCCGAGATCGTAGGCTCTGATGTTTTCAATCGCGCTCAGAGCCTGGCCCGGGGTCAACGGCTCAGCCTGGACCTTCGTGAGGGTCGGCGTTGTCAGGTAGAGATCGACCTGACCACCCACGCCTAGCTCGCCGATCACCTCGCCGATCTTTTCTTGCGCCAGAGACAATCTGGTTCTGCCGTCCTCCAATGTCTGCATGCTCGCCGAGTTGTCCAACAGGATCGCTATCCGGGTCGGACGCACGGAGAATACCGGTTCGCTGAGAGCGAAGATGAGCAAAGCGAGCAGCAATAGCTGCAGAAAGAAAATCGGCGGCACATGGATCCGCCCGAATCGCCGGGCGCTCGCTTGGGCGCCGCCCTCGATGAACAATAGCACGCTCGAAAAAACCAGCCGGCGCGGCTTTCGTCTCACCAAGTAGGGAATCAGCAGCAGCGGCAGCGCCAGGAGGCCGAACAGAGCGCCAGGATTGAGAAACTCCATAGATTTATTTGAAAAGGCCGATCACCGGGAGCGTAGCGAACACAAACTCGCCGAGATCGCGATCGGTGACGTAAAAAGAGTAACGGATCCCGCTCTGGTGGCAGAAACTGCGGATCTCGGCATTGTGATGCGCCAGTCTACTCTGATAGTTGCGACGTGCCGCGGCGCTCCATTGATGCTTGATCTCCTGCTGATTTTCGCTGTCGATCAGGGCTACATTACCGCTGGGGAACGGCGGATCGACCTCATAGCGCGACAAAACTTGGATGGCGACGATGTCGAGATTGAAAGCGCGTAACAAATTCAGGCCTTTTTGATACGCCGCCGCGGGCATCAGGAAATCCGAAATCAAAATGGCTTTTCCCGGTCGGCGCACTCGCTTCAAGTGTTCAGAAAGTCCCGCGGCCATATCAAGGCCTCCGCCGGGAGCTGCCGCGTTGGCAAACTCGACACAATCGCGCATGCGCCGGCGGCCGCGGTAAAACGGCGAAGCGCCCCCGCCGTGCTGCAATAGGTGCAGCTTGACGTGATCGTGATTCGCCAAAATGACGTAGGCCAGCGCCAACGCCACATGCGTGGCCGGCAGAAATTTTGCCTCACGGGACGGAAATGTCATCGAAGCGCTGGCATCGATAAAAACATAGGCGAACAGGTCAACCTCTTCGCGGAAGACTTTTATGTACAGCCGGTCGGTACGCGCATAGATGCCCCAGTCGAGATAACGCAGGTCGTCACCGGGCGCATAGCGGCGGTAGTCGGAAAATTCCAAGCTGGTACCGCGGCGTGGCGAAGAGTAACTGCCCGGGTGGCTACCGAGAAACTCTTTTCTCGTGCGCAGCCTGAGGGTTTCCAACTGGTTGAGAAAGTCGGCGGTAAATGGGTCGGATAACATTTTCAGCTAGCAGGCCGCGTACTCAATCGGGTCAGCGCTTTCCGCTTCTTTGAATCCTTTGCGTCTAAGTTGGCAACTATCGCAGCGCGAGCAGGCGCGGCCATCGTCCAGCGGGTCATAACAACTCCATGTCAGGCCGTAGTCGAGGCCGAGCTGCATGCCGGTGATAATGATTTTCGCCTTGGTCATCTGTAACAACGGTGTCTGAATTTTCATTCGAATCGTGCCTTCGACGCCGGCCTTGGTCGCAAGATTCGCCATCCGTTCGAAGGCGCGAATATATTCTTCGCGGCAATCGGGATAACCGCTGTAGTCGAGTTGATTGGCGCCAAAAAAAATATCTTGCGAGTCGATCCGCTCGGCGAGCGCCAAACCGAAAGAGAGAAAGATCGTGTTACGGGCCGGCACATAAGTGACCGGAATACCGGTCGAGATTTCACTTTCGCTGCGTCCTTTGGGTATCGGGATCTTGTCGGTGAGCGCAGAGCCGCCGATTGCCCTAAGATCAAAGCGCATCACTTGGTGCGAAATGGCGCCGAGGAATGAGGCGACCTTTTTGGCGCACTCAAGCTCACGCTCGTGGCGCTGGCCGTAATGAAAGCTCAGCGCGTGCAACTCAAAACCGTCTCTTCGTGCGATGGCGGCGGCCGTGGCGGAATCGATCCCACCGCTAAGAAGAATCACCGCCTTTTTGCGAACCATGTTTATGACCGGGGTACTTGGGTCCCCTCCATCGGATAGCGCTTTTGGTGCCAGCCGACGATGCCTTCGTCGAGCACCTTCATGTTGCGGTAGCCGCCTTCGTAGAGTATGCCATAGGCCAAACTGGCCAGGTGATGGGGGCAGGCTCAATAAAGCACGAGAAGCCGGTCCCGTGGCAAACTCTTCATATAATCTTTGAACTCAACCAGCGGCGCGGATACCGCGCTCAGAATATGCGCTTCGCGGTACTCTTCCGCCGTGCGTACGTCGACGATCACCGGTTTGGCGCCGGCTTTTAGTTGCCTGACCAGCTCTTCGATCCCGATGAATTCCGGCTTGATGTCTTGCGGCAGCTGCTGTTCTGCGAACTGTGGATATTTCGATGGATCGGCATGCGCGGGGACGAGCCGCAATGGCAGCGCCAGCGCCCAAACGACGAGCAGGTACAGTGTGCTGCGCAAAAAAACGGTTGCCATCATGGTTTCTTGACTCCTTGGTATTCAAATTTGCTCAACTGCGCGAGCGTATCCAAGGGCTGGACGCCGGTATGGCGCTGCCCATTGATGATCCAGGTCGGATAGCTCTGTATGTTTTTTTCCTTACAGTCCGGCGCCTGAGGCGCCCGTTGGCCTCCCGGGCTGCACTCCACGTAGGGAACGCGTTTGGCCGAGCTGCCAAATAACTTTTTTTGATCATTGCAATGGGGACACCACGAGGCGCCATAAAATTTGGCATCATTCTTTGACAGATGCTCCGCGAGACTGCGCACCCAGGGATCTTCGGGCCCCGGGGCGCTGCCCCAGTAGCCGGCATAATGAAGGTGCAGCACGACAATCCCGATCGCGGCCGCGCCAACGCTTTTGGCCAGCCACGGGCCCCAGGAAAATTTCGGCAAATTCTTGGGGCGTTGCAACGTCGTCATGACAAAAATGGTCGCCATTAAGCCGAGCGAGGCCAGACAGTAGGGACAAGCGGCCTGCAGTTCGAAAAATGAGATTGCCGTCAGGTAAAGGCTGTAGAATAAACCGAACAGTGAAATCACCCAGGCCCAGCGCCATCGGTTCGCCGCGTCACGATTCCAGGCAACGGCCGCTAATAATCCATAAGTAAGAAATCCCCAGAACGATGTCGGCATACCCAGCAACGTCGACCAGCGGCTATTGAGGACGACATCGCAGCCGGCACCTTCGGTGCAGAATGCGGCGAGGCTGTCTTGCCACGCGATGAAAGTAAGATAGCCTGACAACACCAGCCCGAGCGCGGCCAAAATAAATAGCGGCCAATTCGGCACTGCCTCGACCACCGCGCTGGCGGCCGTTTGTTTGCCTTTCTTGTTTCTCTCCTTGGCCATTGCTTACCCTTTCACCAAAGTGTCGATGTCCTTTTTAAGGCGCCCAAACGCCTCCAACTCTCGGCTGTCGTAGTAACCACGAATGCGCGCCTCTTTATCGACTAAAACAAACCGGGGACTGTGCGGAATCATGCCGTCGGAGTCGGCGCCAGCGGGAATAGCTGCTACCGCCAAATGAAAACCCTGCTGGATCAGTTGAACAATGCGATCGCGTGGGCCGCTCAAAAAATACCAGCGCTTGGCGTTCGCCTGATACTTGTCGGCGTAGAGTGCCAGTGCTTGCGGCGTATCGCGTTCAGGGTCGACCGTGATCGAAACCAATTGGATATCCGGTTGAGCGGCATACTCCTCTTGAAGTTTGGCCATCATGGCGGTCTGCAGCGGACAGGTATCCGTGCAGGTCGTATAAATGAAATCGGCGATCCAGATTCTTCCGCGCAGCTGCGCTAGCGTCACGGAGTTGCCACTCCGGTCAGTCAGAGAAAAATCCGGCACCGATCCGTACTGATGCAAACCATCGGGCGAGCGGTTAAATTGCGGATGTGGACCCAGCCTTAGCCAAAGCACCGTGCCGAGAACAATCCCTAGGCCGGCCACTCCCAGGCCAAGCAGCAAAAACTTGGATTTCGATGCGTCCATACCGTAAATGTTAAAGCACCAAGATTCTAACGAGAAATTTAGCGTTTGTGTAGAGCGGGGGTAAAACCGTAGGGCAATAGCCGGCTTGCTGAAGGTAAGTATTGTCAAATGGCTAAACCAAAGAGGATTTATGGGCCGGTGTAGTTGAGCGTTTGAAGTCTCTACATCCTGGGCAGTCCACGGAGAGTTATCTACTCGATCATAGGATCCGCAATAGTTTTCGGCTCGACGAAGTGGAGCGAGTAATAAGGGCATGAGTCCTGACACGATCGCGCGCTTTTGCCACCAGGTGGACGTATCTCCGATTCGCTCAATGGGCGCTGTCATCGAGAAGGGCAAGGTCACGCTCATTCACATCGAAACGATCGGTGCTTATTGGGATGACCTGATCGCGGCTATGAAGAAGAACTACGGGAAACCCAAAAAAGAGACAGGCACCTCGGTCATGTGGGACCGTGGAGACGCGGAATTCATTTCTGCAGTCGTGTCCAAAGGGATCGTGAACATCGATTTTGGCTACAGCGAGTTCGACTCCGATAAGAGCATTCGTCAAAGAGCCAAAAAAGCGGAAAAGGATTTCTAGCCCTTGAACTTTAAATACCCGGTGCCGATCTCGCCGCGCCCACCCGGTCCTCTTTCTCCCAGCCCTTTTAATAGCGTTCGGAGGCCCGCATGCGAACCAACAACTTGGTTTTGACGCTTTGGTTATCTTAGTGGCAGGCTGCGGTCCGGCGCTCAGGTATCCTAACGCGTCTCGCCAGTCGGTCGCCGAAGAAGAGGCACGAAGCCGCGATCGCGCGGCCAATCTCGAACGCGAGCGACTCAACAGACTCTACCGCGTTTATGCCGTCCTGCGCACGGCCAATGCGGACTTATGCGGCGAGGATTTAGTTCCGGTCGTGGGCTTGATGATGGTGGACCCGACGATGGGAGCCAACGCAGAACAGCGGGAAGTGCAATTTGGCCTCAAAGCGGATACGGTGATCATCGACGTCGCCCCCCAATTCTCCTGCGGCGTTGAGGAACAGGGATATCGGGCGAGCGAAGTGGCCCAATATCTGAGATGTCATCCGTCCAACATCAGCCGGGCTGTTCAGAAGGAGCAAAGTTAGTTAACTTAGGCAAGACACCCTTGAATCTCTTGAATTTTCTTCTTGGCTCTCCTGTCGCGGGCACTGACAACGCGGGTATGATGCGGACGGACTATACCTACGAGCCGTTTGTTATTCGGTAATAAGAGATTCTTCGCGATCAAACCTCACACTGCTACTGGAGTCAAACTGAATACACGAGATAAGCGCGCTGCACTTTTTATGTCTCCGCGACGTAGCGCAGCACGGACATCATCCAACTTGTAGGCATCTTCGAGCGACAAGTATGGAGACCAACCTTCATCTGTCTCGATCAGTTCAACCTCAACTTCGGCAACATACTGTCCCTCATGAACCAATTTTGTATGGCGCTTCTTTGTCATGCTTTTCTCCTCGTGAAATCCTCTGACCACAAATCGGGATCAGGTCTATAGGCGGTCACGAC
>Ga0210113_1000005_pt1 | contig 73876 bp, 64 predicted proteins | sample MayberryNW_Catta_5_FD_185523 | JGI IMG/M metagenome (GOLD analysis project Ga0210113, IMG submission 185523) | Wetland microbial communities from San Francisco Bay, California, USA, that impact long-term carbon sequestration -... | ecosystem: Environmental > Aquatic > Marine > Wetlands ...
CCCGCCGGCACGTAGAGCGTTTTGACGTAGGAACCATCGGTGCGCAATCGGGTGCTGAGCACGCCCGAGCCGTTTTCGGTTGCGCCCAGAACTACCGCGCCGGCGGCATCGCCGAACAGAATGCAGGTGCCGCGATCCTTCCAGTTGAGCAAACGGCTGAGCGCATCCGAGCCGACGACGAGCGCATTATTGATTTTACCCATGCTGATGAACGAATCGGCCACTGACAACGCGTTTAAGAATCCCGAGCACGCCGCGCCGACGTCGAAGGAGAACACATTGCGCGCGCCGAGCATGTCTTCGAGAACGCAGGCGGAGCTCGGAAAAGGATAGTCCGGCGTCACCGTGCCCATGATGATCGCGTCGAGATCTTTGGCGTCCATGCGCGCGTCGGCGAGCGCGCGGCGCGCCGCTTGCAGAGCCATATCGGCGTTGCCTTTGCCGTCTTCGAGAACGCGCCGCTCTTTGATGCCGGTGCGAACGGTAATCCATTCATCACTGGTCTCGACCATCTTTTCCAGATCGTGATTGGTCACGATCTTGGACGGCAGCTCCGAGCCGGTGCCGAGGATCGCGCTGCGGCGCTGCGGCCGGCTCACTGTGCCCTCCGGAAAATGACGCAGCCGTTGGTGCCGCCGAAACCGAATGAATTCGACAACACGACTTCGATGCCGGCTTTGCGCGCTTGATTGGGCACGTAATCGAGGTCGCAAGCGGGGTCGGGGTTTTCGTAGTTCACAGTCGGCGGGATCATGCCGTGATAAAGCGCCAGCGCGGAATAAACACCCTCGACGGCCCCCGCGGCGCCGAGCAGGTGGCCAGTCATCGACTTGGTCGAGCTCACCGCCAGCTTGGCCGCCTGTTCGCCGAATACGGCTTTAATCGCGGTGGTTTCATTGGCGTCGTTGTATTCGGTCGAAGTCCCGTGGGCGTTGATGTAGTCGACGTCTGTCGGGGCGATCCCTGCGTCTTTGAGCGCCAGGCGCATGCAGCGCGCCGCCCCTTCGCCTTCTGGCGAAGGGGCCGTCATATGATAGGCATCGCCGTTGGCTCCGTAGCCGATCACCTCGGCGTATATCTTCGCGCCACGTTTGAGCGCGTGTTCGCGATCTTCAAGAATCAAAATGCCGGAGCCTTCGCCAATGACGAAACCGTCGCGTTCCTTATCGAATGGCCGGCTCGCCCGTTCGGGCTCGTCATTGCGCGTCGACAGGGCCTTCATGGCGGCAAAGCCGCCGACGCTGAGCGGCGTGATCGCCGACTCCGCGCCGCCCGTGATCACCGCCTGTTGCATGCCGCGGCGGATCAGGTGGAACGCTTCGCCAATCGCGTGAGTGCCGGAAGCGCAAGCCGAGGTTGGCGTCCAATTGACGCCTTTCGCACCGTAGCGAATCGCCACCTGCCCGGGCGCCAAATTGGAGATGACTTTGGGAATGAAAAATGGGGAGATTTTGCGCGGCCCGCCTTGGAGCAAGGATTCTTTCGTGTTCTCGATGGTGTCGATACCGCACAGGCCCACGCCGATGATGACGCCGACCTCTTCAGCAAACTCGCCCTCGATTTTTAGGCCGCTATCGTCCATCGCCATCGCCGCCGCACCGAGAGCATACTGAATAAAGAGATCCATCTTTTTGATCTCTTTGGGCTCGATGTAATCTTCGGCCTTGAAATCCGGCACCTCACCGGCGATGCGCGAAGCGAAGCCTTCGGCGGCAAAGCGCGAAATGTTGCGAATACCGGAGCGGCCCTCCAATAAAGAGTGCCAATTCTTTTCAACCCCGGTCCCCAAGGGCGAAACTAAACCTAGCCCCGTCACGACAACTCTGCGTTGTTGATTCATGTCCACGATGCGTAACCGATCTGTAGAGGATTGTTAACGTTTAGGTATCGCTAACATAGATGAGTCGGCCCAGAGGGTCAATAGTGTTGTACTTTGTCAAAATCTTTCGTGCACTTGCAGAACTCGGCGAATGACCGGTTCAATGCCGCTTTCAGCCAGCGGCAACCGCTCCTCAACGGTCGTTTCGGGCGCTTGCAGCTCGGTCAACACGGCGGCCACCGAGTTGCGCAGCCCGGCGAGATCGTAACCGCCTTCGAGCAGAAGCGCGATCCGCCCTCCGGCGAATTTTCTTGCCTGCCCGAGCAGCATGCGCGCCATCGTGCCGAATCCTTGTTCCGTCACATCCATGCCGCCCAGCGGATCGCGCCGGTGCGGATCAAAACCAGCGGAAACCAGAACCCACTCGGGCCGAAATTTTTCCGCCGCCGGCACGATGATGTCTTGGAAGACCTGAAGATATTCCCGGTCCGCGCACCCAGCGGGAAGCGGCACGTTGATCGTATAGCCCGTGCCGGCACCGGCGCCTGCCTCAGTCACGGCTCCGGTCCCCGGATAGTAAGGAAACTGATGAGTCGAAACGAACAGCACCGACGGGTCATCGTAGAAGGCGTCCTGGGTGCCGTTGCCATGATGCACGTCCCAATCGACGATCATAATTTTGTTGGCACGGTGTTGGCGCTTGAGATATCCGGCGCCGATCGCCATGGTGTTGAACAAACAAAAGCCCATCGCCCGGTTACGCAAGGCATGGTGGCCCGGCGGCCGGACCAGTGCGAGGCCGTTGGCGCTCTCTTTTGCCGCGATCGAATCGAGTAAATTCAAAAAGCCGCCGACGGCAAGCAAAGCGACGCCGAACGAATCGCGGCTGGTGATCGTATCACCGTCCAAAGCGTAACGGTTGACCGTTGAGGTCGATTCGACGAGACAAATGTGATCGAGGCCGTGGACTTGCTCGATTTCGGCGCGGCTCGCCGCTCGAGGCGGCAATAAGGTAAACTTCGAGTGATCGAGGCGACCGGCAAGATCGAGCAGCACTTGAATTCGCTCGGGCCGCTCCGGATGGGTATTCCCCGGCAGGTGTTTCAGGTACTCTCGATCGACGACAACTGCAGTCCGTTCCATCGCTATAGGCTACCACTTGACCGGTGCCATGCAAAACCGGCAGGCATGTTACCGAAACCTCGGTTGGTTCAAGGGCAACAGCGGGCGGGTTTGAAACCCGCCGCTACGGATAGAGACACCTGGATTTAATTTCTAACTTGGTCGAGGACGCTAGCCAATCTTGCCAAGCTCCGGGAAATCACATAGCTTAGCGTTATGTTCGGCATCGGCATGCCCGAGTTGCTCCTGATTTTAGGGCTAGCGCTGGTCGTCCTCGGTCCTAAGAAACTTCCCGAGCTCGCCAAGGCCCTGGGCAAGGGCATGGCCGAATTTCGCCGCGCCACCGACGAATTGAAGGACGAGTTCCGACAGATGGAACGAGAAGTCGAAGAGTCGACGGCGGAGGCGAGCACAAAAGAAGATCCCGCGCTGGACGAACACCCCGCCGAACCGGCCGCGTCGTCGGACACCGATCCCGCACCAGAGAAAAAGTGAGCACGATCCAGGGTACCGGGCAAGCGGCCGGCGCCCAGATGCCCTTTACCTCCCATCTTGCCGAGTTGCGCGATCGGCTGGTTAAAAGTGTTATCGCGCTCGCGCTCGCCTTTTTCGGCTGCTATTTTGTCGTCGATGATCTCTTCGCGCTCCTGGCCGCTCCGCTGCGCGGCCTTGAAATCGAAGGGCTCACCCTGATCGGCACCTCCGTCACGGAAGCGTTTTTTACTAAACTGAAAGTTGCGTTCGCCGCGTCCGTCATCGTCGCCTCGCCGGTATTGCTCTGGCAGCTCTGGCAGTTTGTCGCGCCCGGCCTCTACGAACACGAGAAGCGCTACACCCGCAGTTTCGTCCTGTTCGGCTCGTTTTTCTTCATCGCCGGCGCGGCGTTTTGCTACCTGATCGTGATCCAGCAAGGCTTGGGGTTCCTGCTTGCCCGCTACGAAGCGATCGCTATCCAGCCGCTGCTTCGAGTCGGCGATTACCTTTCACTGGTCTCCCGCCTGGTACTGGCTTTCGGAGTAATGTTCGAGTTGCCCGTCCTCGCCTTTTTCTTCGCGCGCGTCGGAATCATCGATCATCGCTTGCTGATTCGCCATAGCCGTTACGCCGTTATTGCCGTCGCGCTGTTCGCGGCTGTGCTAACGCCGCCGGACCTGGTCGCTCAGGTGCTCCTCATGGTCCCGCTCGCGCTACTTTACCTGATCAGCATTGGGGTCGCCTATATCGCCCGCTTCGGAATGAACCGGCGCGAAAGAGGAATTGACTAATTACGACTGGAGTGATGAGTCCAAAATCCGCTCCTCCAGCACTCCAGTACTGGAATTGTCCGCTTTGTTCGCTGCCGAAGGTAAAAGGGGGCTGGTGAAATAACCCGAGGCGTCCCGCGGGTCGCTAGCTGTCGTCGTTGGCAAAGGCGCAGGCGGCGAATACAGTGGTCCACAGCCCATCCTTATTGCCGATGGCCGACTGGGTGATATTCGACGTGCGGACGATCTTGCCGGACATCTTGAAGAGATTTTCACGCTCGTCCCAGGCGGTGTCGGGATCGAACTCGATGCCAAGTGTGGTCGCCAACATACTGGCGGCCAAATCTTCGGCATATTCGCCGGCCTTCTCTTCGGTCTCGCCGAAAGAATGGTGCTCGGAGAGGTAGCCATGCTGTTCCTGATCGGCCGGTATGGCGACACCCACCGAGGCCGCCACTAATCGATTGGGCTCGTTCGTGCTTTCCCGGTCGTAAACGCAAAAGACGATCTCGCCGGGGCGCAGGAGTTTGATTCCTTCTTCCTTGGAGATGCGCTTGCAACCCGGCGGATAGATGCTCGAGACCAACACCAAATTGCAGTAAGCCAGGCCCGCGGACCGCAGCGCTAACTCGAACGATGCCAGTTTTTCCTTGTGGACGCCGACACCTTTGGTGAAAAAACATTTTTTCGGAATCATGCAGCGCTGCTATAACATGATTGGAATGGAGTGACAAGAATTTCGAGCAAAAAAGCGCGAAAAAATGTTACTCGACGACGATTAGCACTGCGCCGCCCTCGACGGTGTCGCCGGGCTTGACCTTGATCTCTTTCACCACTCCGGCAATCGGGCTGCGCACTTCATTTTCCATCTTCATTGCCTCGACGATCACTAAGCCTTGGCTCTTGTCGACGGCGTCGCCTTCGGAAACCAGTACCGCGATGATTTTGCCGGGCATGGGCACGGAAACGCTCTGGCGCCCCTGTAGCTCGACGCCCGCATGCGCGCTGCCGATGCGCACGCGCCGCTCGTCGACCAGATGGATACGGTAATTGCGTCCGTCGACCAGCACGCGGTATTCGTCGTCGGTATTGTCGACTTCGATCTCGAAGGAGCGGTTGTCGACGATCAGCGAGTAATTGGTCCGGCCGGTTTTTTTGCCGTCGACCAGGAACTCGTTGCCGTCCACGGACACGCGATACACCGATTTGCCGTTCTCTTCGATCTCGACGAGGTAATCCTGCTCGCCCATTTTGGCAATGAAGGCCATGACTTCAATCTTCTATGGACGGCGCCAACCGCGGCGCGCAAACGTTTCATGGCGCCGCAGCGAAGTACGCTTACCCTGCTCGCGCCACTTTGACGGCTCGGCGGCGCCTCTCGCCAGCAGTCCCAAAGTTTGCTCTTGTTCGCGGTGCAACGCGGCGATCGCCGCCGACGCGAGCGCGATCTCCTTGTGCGGCAGCACTTCTTCGCTGCTCGAGGCGCGGTATTCCTGGTCGATAAAGGCGGTATTGACATCGCCCGACATGAAGCGCGGGTGGCGTAAAATCCATTGGTTGAACGAAATGTTGGTCTTGATGCCGCGCACCTGGTATTCGCGCAAAGCGCGGCGCATCCGTAAAATGGCTTCGACCCGGTTCTCGCCCCAAGTGATCAGTTTGGCGATCATCGGATCGTAATAGATCGGCACCTCGGCGCCCTCGTAAACGCCGCAATCGTTTCTCAGGCCGAGCCCTTCCGGCAAGCGCAATCCTTCGATCTTGCCCGGGCAGGGCATAAAGTCCTGCTCCGGGTCTTCGGCGTAGATGCGACACTCTATGGCGTGGCCGGTTTGGGTAATATGGCGCTGGCGCCACGGCAAATAGCCCCCGGCGGCCACTTCGATCTGCGCTTTAACCAGATCGATACCGACGACCCGCTCGGTCACCGCATGCTCGACTTGGAGGCGGGTATTCATTTCGAGAAAGTAAAAATCCTGCGCCTGATCGAGCAGAAACTCCAAGGTCCCGGCGCCAACGTAGCCCACCGCGCGCGCGCCTTGGATGGCGATTCGGCCGATTCGCCTTCGCGTGCGGTCATCCATTCCCGGCGCCGGCGACTCCTCGAGGACTTTTTGATGGCGCCGTTGAATAGAGCACTCGCGGTCGTATAGATGAATGACTCGGCCGTAGTTGTCGGCGAGAATCTGGATTTCGATGTGGCGTGGCCTTTCAATGAACTTCTCGACGTAGAGCCGGGCATCGCCGAATGACGATGACGCCTCCGAGCCGACGGCGCGAAAGGCCGACGAGATTTCGCGCCGCGAACGGACCAAGCGAAGCCCTTTGCCGCCGCCGCCGGCCACTGCTTTCAACATACAGGGATAGCCGATCGATTCGATGGTTTCTAAGACTTCTTCTTCGGTCGTCAAAATACCGTCCGAGCCGGGCACCACGGGCACGCCGGCGGCTTTCATAATCTGGCGCGCTTTGACCTTATCGCCCATCCGATCGATCACGTCCGGAGAAGGACCGATAAATACGATGCCTTCTTGTTTGCAGCGCTGCGCGAAGGCGGCGTTTTCGGCCAAAAAGCCGTAGCCCGGATGGACCGCCTCGGCTCGGCTTTTTTTACACACCTCGATGATCCGGTCGATTGCCAAATAACTCTGGGTCGACGGTGCCGGACCGATCCGGTAGGCGTAATCGGCGTACTTGACATGCAACGATTCACGGTCGGCATCGGAGTAAACCGCCACCGTTTCAATGTCGAGCTCGCGGCATGCGCGCGCGATCCGGACGGCGATCTCGCCCCGGTTAGCGATGAGAATGCGTTTGAACATGCAAATACAGGCGCGCGCCGTGACGCATGAATCTGCGGGGGCGGGTTTGAAATCCGCCCCGACCAGCGCCTAATTCAAAGCGGTATATTGCCATGCTTCTTGGGTGGGTTGTGATCTTGTTTGTTTTTTAGCATTTCCAGCGAGCGGATCAGCGTCGGCCTCGTGTCTTCAGGGTAGATCACGGCATCCACATAGCCCGACTCGGCGGCTTTGAACGGGTTGGCAAAAGTCTCGCGGTAGTGGGCCGCCATATCATCGCGCGTCTTCGCGGAATCCGCGGCCTTCTGCAATGCCTCGCGAAAAACGATATTGATCGCCCCTTCAGGTCCCATGACGGCGATCTCACCGGTCGGATAAGCCAGGTTGACATCACCGCGCAAATGTTTGCTCGACATGACGATATAGCCGCCGCCGTAGGCCTTGCGCGTGACGATCGTGACTTTCGGCACGGTCGCCTCGGCGTAGGCGTAAAGCAGCTTTGCGCCGTGGCGGATGATGCCGTGGTATTCCTGTTCGGTACCGGGAAGAAAACCGGGCACATCGACAAAGGTCACGACCGGAATATTGAAGCAGTCGCAGAAGCGGATGAAGCGCGCCGCCTTGACCGAGGCGTTGATGTCCAAACAGCCGGCCAGATGCGCTGGCTGGTTGGCGACGATGCCGACCGAGCGCCCGCCAAGGTGAGCAAAACCGACTAAGATATTGCGCGCGAATTCAGGCTGCACCTCGAAAAAATAACCCTCGTCCACGATCAGTGAGATGAGATCCTTCATGTCGTAAGGACGGTTGGGATTATCCGGAACTAAATCCTTCAAGCGCTTGTCGCGCCGGAGCGGATCATCGGTGGTCGTGCGGAAGGGCGCGTCCTCCTGGTTGTTGCTCGGCAGAAAACCCATCAGCTCGCGAATCATCCGCAAGCAATCCTTCTCGCTCTGAACCGTAAAATGCGCCACGCCGCTTTTGCCGGCGTGGGTTTCGGCGCCGCCCAACGATTCTTTCGTCACCTCTTCATGGGTCACCGTTTTGATGACATCCGGACCGGTAATGAACATGTAACTGTTGGTCTTGAGCATGAAGATAAAATCGGTAATCGCGGGCGAGTACACCGCGCCGCCGGCGCACGGGCCCATGATGGCGGTAATTTGCGGCACCACCCCGGAAGCCATTACGTTGCGCTGAAAAATTTCACCGTAACCGGCCAGGCTGTCGACGCCTTCCTGGATGCGCGCCCCACCCGAATCGTTGATGCCGATCAAGGGCGCGCCGTTCTTCACCGCCATGTCCAGGACTTTGCAGATTTTGTCGGCGACGACCCGGCTGAGGCTGCCGCCGAACACGGTGAAGTCCTGCGAGTAGACATAAACCAGGCGGCCGTCAATCGCGCCATAGCCGCAGACTACGGCATCGCCCAAATATTTTTGTTTATCCAAACCGAAATCGGTGCAGTGATGCGTGCGCAGGCGATCGAGCTCGACAAAACTGCCGCTGTCGAGCAAGATGTCGAGGCGCTCACGCGCCAACAGTTTGCCCTGCTCGTGCTGGCGCCGGGCGCGCTCTTCGCCGCCGCCCGCTTCCGCTTTTTGATTGAGCTCGCGCAACTTGTTGAAGTTGTCGATTTGCGTCATGGCAGGAATATCCTCGGATGTGGCATCGAAGTGATTCGGCGAAAAGAGTCGGTGAATCATAGCAAAAGCGCCTGCCCTGTCAATCAAATTTGCGCCGACGAGACCGCCGGAGCCGCTGAAAGTTGCGCTGCGCCGTGGCCCGGGTTACTATTCTCGCTGCAACACACGATTTCCCCGAGCGAAAAAACATGTTCGAATCGAAACGTAACCGACACACCGCCGCGGACCGCGCAACGCGCGAGCCCGATCCGTCGAAACTGCGCAATGACCAGGCGCTGCTGCTCGTCGCCGCAAGCGAAGGCGACTCCAACATGCTGTACGCGGTCGGCTTCTTTGTGCCGGATCCATTTATTTTTTTTCAACACAAAAACATCAAATTCGCGGTCATGAGCGATTTGGAAATCGACCGCGCCAGGAAGCAAGCGCAGGTCGACCGCGTTCTTTCTCTTTCTCAGTATCAAAAAAAATTGCGCAAGCTCGGCAAGTTTACGATCACCTTGATCGACATCCTCGACTTGCTATTCCGCGAACGCGGCATCCGCTCGCTCATCGTCCCGGCGAATTTTTCCGTGTTGTTCGCCGATCAGCTCCGCGCAAAAGGCTACAGCGTACAAATCAAGCGCGATCCGTTTTGGCCCGAGCGCGAAACCAAGGACCGACTCGAAGTCAGACAAATTACCGAGTCGCTGCGCGTCGCGCGGCTCGGCCTCGAGGCCGGCATTCGAACTTTGAAGCGAACCCAGCACAAGCGGGACGGCTACCTGTACCTGAACGGCGCGCGACTGACTTCCGAAATCCTCAAGACCGCGGTCAACACCACGATCATGGCTCAAGGTTGGCTGCCCAGCCACACGATCATCTCATCCGGCAATCAGTGCGTCGACCCGCATCACGAGGGGAGCGGCCCGGTCAAGGCAAACACGTCGATCATCTTCGATATTTTTCCGCGTTCGCAGCAAAGCGGCTATTTCGGCGATTTGAGCCGCACGGTGGTGCGCGGGCGCGCCTCCGACAGGCTCAAGGAGATTTACGCCACCGTGCAAGCAGGACAGCAGATCGGCTTTGCCGACATCCGCGACGGCGTCAACGGCAAAGAGGTGCACCAGAAGATTCTCGATCTGTTCGAAGCGCGCGGATTTCACACCGGGAAAATCAAGGGCCGGATGCAGGGATTTTTTCACGGCACTGGGCATGGCTTGGGGTTGGATATTCACGAGCCGCCGCGCATCGCGCCGGTCGACGCCACGCTGCGCGCCGGCCACGTGGTTACCGTGGAACCGGGGCTTTATTATCTCGGCGTCGGCGGGGTGCGCTTGGAAGATGTCGTTCTAGTCACACCGAAAGGCAACCGCAACCTCACCGACTGCCCGCAATTTCTGGAAATCTAAACGCGCGCCTAATGCGCTTCGCCCACACCTCATTTCGGTAAGCTTCGCAATTGACAAGCGCGCGGATTGAGCATGGAACTCGATGACCAGCAAACCGCGACGCTCATCGCCGACCTGGATCATCACGATAAACCAACTCTTCGCGCTGCTGTCGATCAACTGATTCCTCTCGCTGCCGAGCTGCCTCGCTTGCGTGAAATCTTGAATCGACGATTGGCCGACCCCGGTCATCGAAATTATTGGCCGGTGGCGTATATTCTCGGACACTTGCCGCAACCTCCCGCGGCCGCCATCGAAAGCCTGCTCGACGCCCTCGGTCATCCCGAGCCAGATATTCGCTGGGCGATCGCCCTGCTGCTCATTCGGATCGCCAAACAGGATCCCAATCTGGTGGATTCGTTGATTCAGCTGTGCGCCAGGGGCACGGTCCCTCAAAAGAGAATGGCGCTCTACTCGCTGCGCGACTTGACGTTATCCGACGCGGTGAGTTCAGCGGCTTTACTCAAGGCCCTCGGCGATCCGGATGCGACGGTCAGAGTCGCCGCAACCATCGGTCTGAGGCTAAGGGCCGAGCTCAATGATGCGGGAAAAAATATTTTGCTGCAGACTTACTTGAAAGATGCCGACGCCAAGGTGCGCAACTCCGCGGCAATCGCGCTGGCGAACTTGGGAACACCGGACGAAGAGTTTGTAATTGCCTTAAGAAAAAACCGCGACGGTGGGGACGAGCAGGCCAGAAAGGTGGCCATTGCCGCGCTCGATCTGCTGGAAAAAAGAAGGTCCGCTTCAAGCGGCAGCGCAAGCGACCGTTGAAGCGGACCCACTAGGTGGACTGAGGGGGATTCCCAGGCTCCAGGCCCGAATCCCCGTCAAAGATCCCGCCTAGAGCCTAAGTCTCAGCCACCTCGCAGACAATACATTGATCAATCATGTCTGGACCACCTCCTTTCTCTGCTGTTTCCAGTTTACGAAAGTGGTTTCGAACTGTCAATAAAAAACCAAATTTTTGCCGGCCATCCAGCGCCCAAAAAAACAATTCACAACAGCCGGCAAAGGTCATTCGAAAAAACCTGCGTGGTCGTCGCTATCCGCTAACGATTATCCCGGGCCGGCAAAAATCAAGATTGTGGTTTTATCATTCCTCGTTTGTAACTCAAAACTAAAGACTAGAAACCTCGAACGACGTTAGGGATGCACATCCTCTAAAAACCAATCGGTCGGAATCTCCCGCCCTACGCGCGCCTCGCGCGCCCGTGCCAGCACTTCACTGCCGACGGCGGCGAACTGTAGGCCCAGTCCGACATTGTTGCAAAAGCAGCTGATCGCATCATCTTTAGTTCGGCCGGGATGCTGGCCGTTGACCAGTTGAGAGAGCGTCGGAAAATCCCAGACCGCGCAGTCTTCGCGCGTGAGCGGATGCTGCCAGCCTTGGGCAACGTCGGGAATCGATTGACGATCGACACCGATGGCAATCTGAAACGGCTTCGCCTCGGTCCAATGAATGATCAATGGATCGGAACGCTTGTAGGTCAAGACGTCGAGCTCGCACGGCTTGACGCAGGAGACATGCATGCCGGGTTGTAAAGCTTCGCCGGCGAACAAAGATGAAATTGAATTGGTTGTGCAGATGACCATATCGGCGCCGTCGATCGCTTCCGCAGCGCTGGCGGACTCGATCAGTTGTGCCGACACTTTTCCCGACCAGTCGTTTACGAAACGCCGGCGCGACTCCGGCGTCGGACTGAACACCTTCACTTGCTTCAAATCGCGGACCAGCGACAAGGTCACCAAATGCGCGCTCGCCTGCCAACCGGCGCCCAGCAACGCCATGACCTTGGCGTCTTGACGGGCGAGGTAACGCGCTGCAATCGCGCTCGCGCCGGCGACGCGCAGTTTTTGTACATAGCCGTCGGGAAACATCGCCAGGGGTTCGCCGGTCTCGGTGCTAAACAGCATGACCAAACCAACGTATTTATCGCCGCCTGCAACAGGCAACTTGTCTTTGCGAATGCCGCCGGCCTTTTCGTACCACTTGACGACGCTGGAGTTGAGCCGCAGCGCGGCGATGTTGCGATTGGGCAACACGCCGCTCATCGTTTTATACTCGTAGAACTCGTTGGGTTTGGTCGGACTGAAAACATCGTAACGCGGCACGGTGGCCGCCATGCCGTTACCGAGATCGCGGTAAGCCTCTTCAAGCACGTCGAGGCAAGTTCCGACCGGTAAAATCTTCTCGATATCGTCGTTCGATAAAATGAGCATTCAAAACCTCCTCACTTCGAGGCCATTTGGACCGCTCGCAAAAGCTGACCGGCGGTGAAGTTGAACGTCGCGACCCATCCAACCAGTTCACTCATTGCAGTTCTTCGACTACGCCTGAATAAGGACATTGCGGAGCAGTCGCGCCGCGCTGCATTTGTGCCAGTCATAGGGCCGCCCGCGTGCTTTTTCAAGCGGCGTTGTTCGATCTGTTTGACAGGAATGCCAACGATGGTGTCTTATCGTTGCGCAGTCAAAAGACAAAACCATCCGATTGTGATCACTGAAGACAACAAGCTCGAAGAATTTTTCGCATCGCAACGTAGCGATGTGTTTCAACTTACCATCCTGAACGGCAACTGATGGGAAGTCATCCGCCGCTCATCTTGATTACGGCTTCATCGCCGCGCAGCTATCGTCCGACTCCATTGCGTTCTCAGGCACAATCCCACGCATGAAGCCAAGTCGACTGGACGATGTTACGACACGATCCAAAGTCTTCTACGGCTGGTATATCGTCGCCGTCGGTATTTTAGTTCACATTGCCGGCACGTTTGCCTTCTCCAGCACACTCAGCATTTTTCTCAAGCCCATTACCGAAGAGCTCGGCGTCACGCGCGGCGCGTTTTCGCTGATCCGCACTTTCGAGATCGGCATCGCCGCGCTGATCGTGCCCCTGCTCGGCCCGATGATCGATCGCCACGGCGGGCGCTGGATTCTCATCATCGGCGTCCTCATGGAAGGCGCAGGCTTGTTGCTTTCCAGCCTGGTGCAGAGTTTCTGGCAGTTTGCGCTGGTCCGTTGCTCGCTCGTCATTGCCGGTGAAGCGCTGCTTGGCTCCCTCGTGATCAACGTCACCATCGCGCAGTGGTTCGTCAAGAAACGTGGCCGCGCCATGGCCATTGCCAACTTAGGAACCGGCGTGGCCAAGCTCGGCATACCCTTGCTCGCGGCGTCGTTGTTTGTCCTGATCGGCTGGCGCGGCACCTGGGCCGTCTTCGGCGTGGTTGCGCCGCTCCTGGTCGTGGCGCCGGCGCTCATCTTCATTCGGCGGCGGCCCGAAGATGTCGGTCTTCTGCCGGACGGCGAAACCGAATTTGAAAGACCCGCTGTGCCGCAGGCGGCTGCGCCCGGCTCGATGGCGTTCCGGCGGCACGAACCGATTGTGGAAATAGCGTGGACCCGCTCTGAGGTTCTGCGGCAGCCAACCTTCTGGCTGCTGGTCATGACTTTCGGGATCGCCGGGGTCGGCATTGCGGGTCTTAATCTGCACATTTTTTCCTTCATAACCGACATCGGCTACTCGCCGCTAATCGCCGCCTCTTTTATGAGCACGATCGCGCTCACGCAACTCGCCTCCACGCTGGTCTGGGGAGCCCTCGCCGACAAGTTCGACATCAGGAAAGTTTCCTGCGTTCAATTTTTAATCCAGGGCATGGGACTGGTGATTGCGCTCTTGAGCGACCAGATTCATCTGGTTTATCTGGGCTTTTTTCTCTACGGCACGGGCCTGGCCGGAAGCTTTGTGTTGCGTGAAGTGATCTGGGCCAGTTTTTTTGGCCGGACTTCTCTCGGAACGGTACGCGGCCTCTCGCTTTTCTTTTCTCACCTGTTCGCTGCCAGCGGCGCGCCCTTCTTCGGCTTTCTGCACGACCGCATGGGCAGCTACAATGTGTCTTTTACGATCTTTTCCTGCGCTCTTTTCACTTCAGCATTTTTGATATTGCTGGCAAAACCGCCGCGCAAAACGGCTCAAGCCAAGTCAGTATGACGTGGGCGGTTACGACTCCATCTCTTCCCATAACAACTCCGCCGGATGTTTCGCCTTACGGCTCGCCAAGTGGTCGATCTGTTGTCTGCATGATATTCCAGGCGCGACGATCTCGACATTGGCGTCGGCTGTTTTCACCGCCGGGACGAGGCGGCGCTTGCCTATCTTAGTCGAAAGATCATAATGCTCTTTTTCAAAACCGAAGGAGCCCGCCATACCGCAGCAGCCGGAGTCGATTTCGCTGACTTCGTAGCCGGCATTTTTTAACATCGCTACCGTTGACGTCGTGCCAACGAGCGCCTTTTGATGGCAGTGGCCGTGCAGCAGCGCTTTCTTACCGTTGCGCTTCGACTGTAAAACGAGTCTTCCCTCGCCGTGTTCGCGCATGACGAATTCGTCAAACAAAAAACTGTTCTCGGCCACATTCTTTGCGGCAGGGGTCCGAACAAATTCTGGATATTCGTCACGCAAGGTGAGCAAACAGGACGGCTCCAGCCCGACGATCGGAGTCCCCTTTTCGGCGTAAGGCGCAAGTTGATCCACGTTCCAGGCGGCATTTTCTCTGGCTTCGGCCAGCATGCCTTTCGAGATCATCGGCCGGCCGCAGCATTTCTTGTCCGCGAGCAGGACGCGATATCCGGACTTCTCCAAAAAACGCGTCGCCGCGATCGCGACATTGGGCGTGTTGAAATTATTGAAGGTGTCGTGAAACAACAGCACTTCGCCCCTCGAGCCATCTCCCGCCGCTTGGTGTTTTCCGAACCATTCAGCGAAGGTTTCGCCGGCAAATCGCGGCAGCGGCCGCCGGCGGTCGATGCCGGCGACGATTTCCATCAACCAGCGGTTGATTCCGGAATTGGCGATCCAGTTCGACAGCGGCGCAAGCGCTGAACCGATTCGATTGACCTTCTCGATGGCGCCGAACATCCGGTTGCGCAGCGGCAAGCCATTGGCGCGGTGGTAGTGGTCGAGAAACTCATACTTGAGCTTCGCCATATCGACGTTGGATGGGCACTCGGCCTTGCAGGCTTTGCATTCGAGGCAAAGATCCATCACCTCGTATAAACGCTTCCCGGTAAATTCTTCCTGCGGCGCTTGGCCGGAGATCGCGTTTCTGAGCGCGTTAGCGCGTCCGCGGGTGGAGTGCTCCTCATCGAGCGTGCCCATGTACGATGGGCACATGGTGCCGTCGAGCTTTTTTCGGCACTCGCCCATGCCACTGCACATTTCTACCGAGCGCGCAAAACCGCCCTGCCCGGCAAAATCCAAGGTCGTGCGCGGCTCCCAGGGCTTGTATTGCGGACTGATCTTGAGTGATTCGGTCATTGCCGGAGCGTCGACGATCTTGCCCGGATTCATGAGGTTCTTGGGATCGAAGGCTCGTTTGACCTGGCGAAAGGCGTCGTAAAGCGCCGGCCCGAACAGCTTGGCGTTGAAGTGGCTGCGCGCCAGGCCGTCGCCATGCTCCCCCGACAGCGCACCGTTGAATTCGAGCACCAGATCGGTGATGTCGTTGGCGATGGAAACCATTTTCTCTTTCTCGCTCACTTCCTTGAGATTGATTAAAGGCCGAATATGCATGCAACCGACCGAGCAGTGGCCATAATAGCCCGCGACGGTATCATGACGCGCAACGATTTCTTTGAAGCGGCGGATGAATTCCGGCAGCTTCGCGGGCTCCACCGCCGTGTCTTCAACGAAAGCGATCGGTTTCTTGTCACCCTTGATGCCGAGCAATAAACCAAGACCGGCTTTGCGCACGCCCCAGATCGCCTTCACTTCTTGCGGTTTGAAGGCCAAGGTTGCCGCATAGCCGATTTTTTCTCTCTTGCGAACCTCTTCGAGCTTGTAAACTTGATCTCGCACATCCTCTTCGGTCTCTCCGGCGTATTCCACCATGAGCAACGAATCCGGGTTGCCCTGCACGAAGCTCAACCTGCGCGACTGTTCGATATTGCCGCGCGCGAGATTGAGCACCATCTTGTCGGTGGATTCCATAGCGTAGGGGCGCGTCTGGAGGATAACCTGCGCGCACTCCAACGCCTCGTTATCGTCGTCGAAATGAATCACGTCCATGGCCGTCCATTTCGGCTTCGGCACCAGCCGCATCTTCGCTTCGACGACCGTCGCCAAGGTGCCTTCGGAGCCCACCAGCATGCGTGACAGATTGAATGGCTGCGGCTTGACGAACTCGTCCAAATTGTAGCCGGACACGCGCCGCATGATTTTTGGATAGCGATCGAGTATTTCGTTCTTGTGCTGCTGCGTTAGCCGGAGAACCTCGCGGTAAGCCCGCCCTTCGATCGAATCAACTCGGCTGAAGGTTTGCACCGCTTCGGCTGACACATCCTTGAGCACCGCCTCGCTGCCGTCGGCAAGCAGAACCGTCAGCTCGATGACGTGATCCAGCGTTTTACCGTAGGTCAGGGAATGCGCGCCGGCAGAATTGTTGCCAATCATGCCGCCGATCGTGGCGCGATTTGAAGTTGACGTATCGGGGCCGAATTGAAGTCCCATGCCGCGCACGTAAGCGTTGAGTTCGTCCTGGACCAGGCCGGGTTGGACGCGACACCAAAGCTCTTCCTTATTGACCTCCAAAACGTTCTGCATGTATTTCGAGAAATCGAGAACGATGGAATGCCCGACCGTTTGGCCCGCGAGCGAGGTGCCGCCGCCGCGCGGAAGAACCGTCACGTTGAGTTTATTGGCGATCTCGATCACCGCCTGGACGTCGGCCTTGTGGCGCGGCACGACCACACCGATCGGCTCAATTTGATAAATCGACGCGTCGGTGGAGTAGAGTAGTCGCGAGTAGCGATCGAAAAGAATATCGCCTTCGACCCGTTTTCTAAGCTCTGCCTCGATTTCGAAATAATCCCTGCCTGAATTGATGCTCATACTTCCCTCGCCGAGTTGGGCGCCAATATCTGCGCCTTAACCAATTGCGGATGGTCACACGACCAACCTACCTTGAACTATTGAACAATGAACCCCACCGTAACACCGGAACAGCACCGACGGCCACCGCGCGACGGCGGAATCTTTAAATCTACTTCATGGACGATCTCCGTTTGCGCCGGCACAGGACTACTCGGCCAGCGCCGCCTTCGCTCGCGCAAAAATATCTTGAAACATGGATTGGGTGAGTTTTCCGGTGAATGTATTTTGCTGGCTTGGATGGTACGAGCAAATCAATAGCTGTGCGTTCGGCAGAGGAGTCGACAGACCGTGGCCAAACTTCGGACGCGGCCGGGGAACAATGCCGCCGTTTTCCCGATAGGCCAAAAGAAACGCGTCAAATGCAATTTTGCCGAGCGCGACCACTACTCTCACATGCCCGAAAAGTTTCAGCTCCTGGACCAGATACGGCCGGCAGCGCTTGAATTCTATCAGGCTGGGTTTGTTTTCGGGCGGCGCGCAGCGCACCGCTGCCGTGACATAGCAATCGCTGAGCTTTAGACCATCGTCGCGGTGATTGGAACTAGGCTGATTGGCAAACCCCGCCGCGTAGAGCGCGCCGTAGAGCCAGTCGCCGCTGCGATCGCCGGTAAAGATTCTTCCCGTGCGATTGCCGCCATGCGCCGCCGGCGCAAGGCCGACAATCAACAGGCGCGCGCTCGGGTCGCCGAATCCGGGCAACGGCTTGGCCCAATATTCCATTCCGAGATAGCGGCGCGGCGGTCTTTTCGCCGACGCCTCGCGCCAGCGCACCAGCCTCGGGCAGCGCCGGCAGGCGACGATCGCGTCATTGAGCCGGTCCAAAGTTTTCATTTCAAGATTTTGTTACCACAGTGGCGGATCAAAAAGGAAACAAGAGCGCGGCCGCTTTGGCGCGCCGAGAGGCAGGCAGATCAATCTCTGTCGGTGATCTAAATTAATCTCATCGCGAGGCAAACCTCGGATCCTGCACACGGACTCCGAACGAACCCAGTCGCATGGCGATGGCGATCGTTTGGAGCGCTGCGGGACAACTACACTTTGGAATCGTAAATCTGTTGAATGATCGGCGAGCGCTCAAGACTGATGCGCAAGGATTGGTTTTGCAAGTTCGCGCGAACTCGGTCGACAACCTCGCGCGCCCTTTGATAAACGACTCGCGCGTCGTCGCGTTTATTTAAATGATCCTTTAGTTGCCCCGCAGCGAGGTAGGTCTTCCAGAGCTGGGTCGGGTTACCGACCGTCTCTGCGATCGTGACGGCCTCTCGCAGCGCCCCTTCAGCGTCATCCCAGTGACGCCGCGCCGTGGCGATCTCACCCTGGAGCCGCAAACCTTTGACGAGGTACTTCCTCGAGTTAGTGCGTCTGGCAATGTCGAGACATTGGCCGGCAAAATCGTGCGCCTTCGTGTAGTCCCCACGGGCGAGCCACAGCTCTCCCAGGCTTGCGAAGAGATGGGTTGAATAACGCCATTTCATCCACTCGCTGGTCCCGGGGTTCTTCAGCAGCCGGTAAACGCCGTCAAGGAACTCGTGGGCGAGGGTAAGATCTCCTTTGGCTAGAAAAATATCCCCCAGGTTGATTTCGGGATTGGCAATCGTTTCAGGGTCGCCTCGCCTGCGCGCGCCCTCGGCGCCGCGCTGGTTTAGATCAATGCCGCGTTCCAGGTCACCACATTCCATGTGCAGCCAGCCAAGGCAGTTGAGCATGCGGTGGCGCTGGACCTCATCGCCGACCTTCTCGGATAGCGCCAATCCTTCCTCAAACGTGGCAAGAGCGGCATCGTAATCGCCTTTGCCGGTAAGGGTGACACCGTGCATGAAAAGGCCGTAGAGAAGCGGCACCAGCAAGTTGTTAGAGCGAGCGATCCGTAGCCCTTCAGAGAGAAAGCGCGACGCTTGCGGGTAGTCACCCGCCCAGTTCGTTGTCAGTCCCATAAAACAGAGCGACAATGACTCATGGAGCACATCACCAGCCTCATGGCTAATCTTGAGCGCCTGCGCGATTTCGGGCTCCCCTTTGTCCAGGCGGGCAGTGACCACATAGACAAAGCCGGTTACGAAGTGAGCGCCGGCCAGAACCGGCTTGGCATCCGCCGCCGAGGCAACTTCAATCGCCTCACGGGAGTAGTCGAGCGCCCGCTCGAAGCTATGGGCCCACAGCGAAGCGAATCCCATGCCGGCGAGCGCCGCCCCCTCGCTCGCGCGATCCCCTGCCTGACGCGCGAGATTTAGCAGGCGCTCGCCCTCAGCCCGGGACTGTTCGAAATCACTCAAGACGAAATACAGATTCGACTTCGCCTGATGAATTTCCATCAGGGTTCTCTGATCCGCGGCGTTACCGAGCATCTCTGTGGCCTTTAACGCTTGGTCGTAGAGGGCGACGGCCTCGCGTGTGGCAAATGCCTGCGTGGCTTTTTCTGCGGCCTTCAGAGAGTACTCCAAGGTCTGCTGCCACTCCTCGGCCTTCGAGAAGTGGTACGCCAGGATCTCGTAGTGCTCGGCGAGACGATCGGCGTAAAGCTCTTCGATTGCCCGGGCGATAAAGCCATGAAGTTCCTTTCGACGTTGCACCAAGAGCGAGTTGTAGGCGACCTCATGCGTGAGCGCATGTTTGAACATGTAGGCGAGCTCGGGATAGATACTCTTCTCGTGAATCAGCTCAATCGCCTTGAGTGTTTTCAAAAATTCGTCGTGTCGATCCTGCAAGTCTCCCAGCCGATCCAGCAGCCGGCGGGTAAATTCCCTGCCGATCACCGAGGCCAACTGAAGGGTCCTCTTGGGCGCTTCCTCGAGCCGATCGATACGGGCCATGATGACATCCTGGATCGTATCCGGAACGAAAATCGAATCGATCCGCTTGGCCAAGACAAAGCCGTCTTCGACCCGCTGAAGCACACCAATCTCTTGCAGCGATTTGACCACCTCTTCGACAAAGAACGGATTTCCCTCGGCCTTCTTGACGATCAACGCTTTGACCTCTTCGGGAATATTTTCCGCGGCGAGCATGGCTTGAGCCATCTGGATGCTGGCTAGGCTTGAGAGATTATCGGGAGCGATCCGGGTGTGATAGGTTCGCTCGCCAAACGGGTGGTGGTAGTCAGGGCGGTAGGTGAGAATCAGCAGCACAGGACTCGCCGCAATGCTGTCGGCCACTAGCTGCAAGCTCTCTTCGGTGGCCCTATCCATCCAGTGGAGATCCTCGAAGACGACTACCTGGGGACGGCGTTCGGCGGCGCGCAAGAGAAGACGCCGAAGCGCCTCAAAGATCTCGCCGCGCCTGAGTTGCGGATCCATGGACAAGACCGCCGGGTCTCCCGGATCGACCGACAAGAGATAGCGGATGTATGGCAAGGTTGGCCTAAGTTCCTCGCCGATGAAAAGAACTCCCCGTTCGATCTTCGAGGTGATCGCTTCCTCGCTCTCGTTCTCCTCGATGCGAAAGTTCCGTTTGAGCAGATCGATCAGCGGATAAAATGCGATGGACCGGCCAAAGGATATGCAATGTCCTTCGAGCCACGTCGCCGATTCACCAAGCCGACGGCGAAATTCGAAGAGCAGGCGCGATTTACCGATCCCAGGCTCACCGGCGATGAATACCACCTGGCCGCGGCCGTTCTTTACCTTTTCGAAGCATTCGGAGAGCGCGTGAAGCTCGTGGTCGCGTCCAAAGTACGGCGTCAAGCCGCGTTCGGCGGCAAGGTCAAAGCGAGTCCGTCCGCGCCGCGCGCCTATCACCTCATAGGACTCAATGGGCTCGCTCTTGCCTTTTACCGTGAGCGGTCCAACGCGGCGTGTTTCGAAGTAGCCGCCGATGAGGCGATAAGTTGGCTCGGCGACGAGCACTGTCCCGGGCGGGGCATGCTGCTGCATGCGTGCGGCGAGGTTGGTGGTGTCGCCGATCGCCGTGTAATCCATCCTGAGATCGTTGCCGATGGCGCCGACCACCACGAGACCCGTGTTCAGGCCAATACGCATTTTGAATTCAATGTCTCGCTCGGCGCGAAGCCGCGTCCCGTATTCGCCGGCGACGCGCTGGATGGCTAGCGCCGCGTGAACGGCGCGAACGGCATGATCTTCATGGGCTACCGGCGCGCCGAAAAGCGCCATAAGGCCGTCGCCGAGAAACTGCGTCACCGTACCCTCGTATTCGTGGATCTCGTGCAGCATAAGCTCGAGGGCCTCTTCAATAATCCCGTGAACTTCCTCAGGGTCCAGCTTTTCTGCCAACGCAGTCGAGTCGACAACGTCGACAAAGACAACCGTGACTTGCTTGCGTTCTCCGGCTAGCGCCGAGCGCGAATTGAGGATCTTCTCGGCTAGATGCTTGGGCGTATACTGCTGGGGCGAGGCGAACCTGGACGCCGCTTCAACTGCCGATGTCGCGAGCTGAGCGCCGCATTCGCCGCAAAATTTCTGCTGCGGCAGGTTCACATGACCGCACGACACGCACAGCACGGAAAGCCGGGCCCCACACTCACCGCAAAATTTTTGGCCCGCGGGGTTGTCGGTTTGGCAGCTTTGGCAGCGTATCATGCCAAATCTTTCACTCCTCGTGAACGTGGCAAGAATCTCGCGCTGTGCCGGGTAGGCGAAACAGAGATTACTTTGATTCTCTTACCCCAAGCCGAGGAGGTTGTCCAGCAAGTGCGGATCTGGGCAATCGTTCATTCAACTGGGCCGCCAATATTCACGTCGACCTTCCCGATCCCGGCGGATGCCCAACCCGCATGCCTAAACAGCCTGCGGCCGGCGTGCAAACCATTATGCTTTTTGCTATAAAATCAGTGACTCGATTCTCGAAGGGAGATCTCATGAGTCCAACGGCACAGGTCTACATCAGGCAATTTCACTTGGGCCCAACAAGATGATTTGGCCGGAAGGACTCTGGTACATGAAAGAATCAAAGAAGATGTCCCGCAGATCGTTGAACAATACATGACGCTCAGAGCGGCGGACCAGGCCGAAGAAACCAGCTCTGCTGCGAAATAGACCGCATCTCACATCGCTAGTCGCCTTCCGCAAGTTGTCTCGGGGCGAATTTCGCGGTTTCTCCACGATTGGATCAGGGAGAAACCGCGTTTGTGCGTCGCGTCGTGCGGCGGGCGGTCATGCGAAATCGCGGCTGAGCCAACATTTAGAAACAAGACCGAACTTTAAAAGTAAAGGATCATCATCGTGGCAGATAAAACTTTAACCCTGGATCAATTTCGCACGTTGCGAAAAGACAACTGGTGGGTTGAGCCGTTACTCGTGGTCTTAGTTCTCGGCGGCTTCGCGATTTACGCGACCTGGGCGGCTTTGCAGAACGCGCATTATTATTACGCGCCTTACCTTTCGCCGTTTTACTCGCCGTGCATCGCCGAGAACTGCGCGCACGTGACGCTGCCCCTCGTTGGTTCCTGGTGGAATCTATCTCCGGCGTTTTTGATTCTCTGGGTGCCCGGCGGCTTTCGCGCGACCTGCTATTACTATCGCAAAGCCTATTACCGATCCTTCTTTCTCTCGCCGCCGGCCTGCGCTGTCCGGGACGCTAGCAAGACTTACAGCGGCGAGACTCGGTTCCCTTTCTTGTTTCAAAACCTGCATCGTTACTTCTTCTATCTTTCGTTGGTGATTCTGGTGTTCTTATGGTGGGATTCGTTGCTTGCCTTTAGATTTCCAGATGGCATCGGCATGGGCGTCGGGACGATTGTGCTCGGCGTGAACGCCGCATTGTTGACCGTCTTTAGCCTCTCGTGCAATTCCTGCCGGCATGTTTGTGGCGGTTTTTTGAATTCGTTTCACAGCGCGCCGGGTAAATACAAGACTTGGAGATTCATCACTAGACTCAATGAAAAACATATGGAGTACGCCTGGGTGAGTTTGATCTGGGTCGCGCTTACCGATGCTTATGTGCGCCTGCTCGCGATGGGCGTGATCACGGACTTGAGGTTTTTCTGATGGCTGAGACAAAGTACGAAACTCACGAATACGATGTGGTCGTTATCGGTGCGGGCGGCGCCGGTTTGCGCGCCGCGGTTGAGGCGTCCGCCCAGGGCGCTAAAACCGCGCTGGTCTGTAAATCCCTGCTCGGCAAAGCCCACACCGTCATGGCCGAAGGCGGCATCGCGGCGGCCATGGGTAATGTTTATCCCGAAGATAATTGGAAGGTACACTTTCGCGACACCATGCGTGGCGGCAAGCTGCTTAACAACTGGCGCATGGCGCAGATACACGCCCAGGAAGCGCCGGACCGCGTCTTGGAACTGGAGGAATGGGGCGCGTTGTTCGACCGCACCCAGGACGGCCTGATCCTGCAACGGGACTTCGGCGGTCATCGTTATGCCCGGCTTGCTCACGTCGGCGATCGCACCGGCTTGGAAATGATCCGCACACTCCAACAGCATGCCGTTCACAAGGGCATCGACGTATACATGGAGTGTAATCTTCAGCGCCTGCTCACCGACAGCGGCCGGATCAGCGGCGCCTTTGGCTACTGGCGCGAGAGCGGGAAATTCATTCTATTCAAATGCAAAGCCGTGGTGCTCGCCACCGGTGGCGGCGGCAAAGCCTGGAAGGTGACGTCGAATTCCTGGGAATACAGCGGTGACGGGGTCACTATGGCAGCAGACGTGGGCGCGGATCTCATGGATATGGAATTCATGCAGTTTCACCCCACCGGCATGGTTTGGCCGCCCAGCGTGCGCGGTATCCTGGTGACCGAAGGCGTGCGCGGGGATGGCGGGACCTTGAAGAACAGTCAAGGCGAGCGTTTCATGTTCCGCTACATCCCGGAATTCTTTAAAGCCGAAACCGCCGACAGCGAAAAGGAAGCCGACGCGTGGTATGAGGACAAGCGCAACCGGCGGACTCCAGACCTACTGCCGCGCGACGAAGTCGCTCGAGCGATCAACTCGGAAGTCAAAGCCGGGCGCGGCACGCCGCACGGGGGAGTCTTTCTCGATATCGCGTCCCGCCGGCCGGCAGATTATATCCAGCGCCGCCTGCCCTCGATGTATCATCAATTCAAGGAACTCGCCGACGTCGATATCACCAAAGAGCCGATGGAAGTGGGACCGACCTGTCACTATGCGATGGGCGGCGTCAGAGTGGATGCCGACAGTACTGCGACCACGGTTCCCGGGTTGTTCGCCGCCGGCGAAGTCGCTGCTGGCCTTCATGGTGCCAATCGGCTAGGCGGAAACTCACTCTCCGATTTGCTGGTGTTCGGCCGGCGCGCCGGTCTCTATGCCGCCGAGTACGCGAAGAAACTGCAGGGTGCGCTCTCGATCAACAACGAGCAAGTCGATGCTTATGCGCGCGAGCTGCTCGCGCCTTTCGAAGCGCAGGGCAGTGAAAATCCCTACAAGATCCACAGCGACTTGCAGGACTGCATGCAAGACCTGGTCGGTATCATCCGCACCGAGTCTGAGCTGAAGCAGGCTCTGGGAATGATCCAGCAGCTAAAAGAGCGATCCCGAACCGTCAAAGTCGAGGGTAACCGGCATTTCAACACCGGCTGGCATCTCGCCCTCGATTTGCACTCGCTCCTGACATTCGCCGAAGCCGCGACACTGGCGGCCATCGAGCGTAAGGAAAGCCGCGGCGGCCACACGCGCGACGACTATCCTAATACCGATCCCAAGTTCGCCAAAGTGAATATCGTCGTGCGCAAGGCCGATGGCGCAATGACGCTCGCACAAGAGCCGTTGCCTGAGATGCCCGATGACTTGAAAGCATTGCTCGAGGAGAAGAACTAATGGCTGATCAAGAAGTCCATATGCGCCTGTGGCGCGGCGACGCTGGCGGTGGCGAATTCCAAGATTATCGGATCGCCGTTGGCGAGGGTCAGGTGGTGCTCGACGTCATTCACGCGATTCAAGCGCAGCAGGCCAATGACTTGGCGGTTCGATGGAATTGCAAGGCCGGCAAATGCGGTTCGTGCAGCGCCGAGATTAACGGCAAACCGAGGCTGATGTGCATGACGCGAATGAATATCTTCGATCCCGGCGAAACGATCACGGTCGCGCCGATGAAGACCTTCCCGATCATTCGTGATTTAGTGACCGACGTTTCATTTAATTTCAAAAAAGCCCGCGAGGTGCCGGCGTTCAAACCTAAACCCAAAGATCCCGACGGCAAGCGCCGGATGTATCAAGAAGACATCGATCGGGTCCAGGAATTCCACAAGTGCATCGAGTGTTTTCTCTGCCAGAACGTTTGCCACGTCATTCGCGATCACGAAGAGAACAAACAGGCCTTCGCCGGACCGCGCTTGTTCGTGCGTCTGGCCGCGCTGGAAATGCATCCGCTCGATGCCAACGATCGGATCGAAATAATCAAGCAAAAGGCCGGGATCGGATTATGCAACATCACCAAATGCTGCACCGAGGTCTGCCCGGAGCATATTCACATTACCGATAACGCGATCATTCCGCTGAAGGAACGGATCGTCGATCGATACTACGATCCGATCGCCAAACTGCTCGGGCTTTTTTCACAGAAGAAGTAAAGGGGGATCTGCCGCTAAGCGCGGGGGCGTGATCGGCATTCTTGCTACCAAGCCGCCGCGCGTTTAGCGCCGAAGTGCGCAGAGCTCATCTCCTGGCAGCTAGGAGCGATCGCGCCGTCGCAAGTACATTTTTACCCAAAAGTCATAGAGTGAAGCGACGGTAAACTTCTCGGTGAGATTGCGCTTCAACGCTGATTCGTACTCGATGCTGATCTCCTGCCCGTCCATCGACACGCCCACAAGACGACCTTGTTTCTGATCGACGAAGGCGCCGACCGCGCGCAGAATCTGCGAGAGAGTATGAGCCTCGGGCCTCCCTCCGGCTCCTTGCCTGCGACCGCGGGCTTCCGTGTCCATTCGGGCAATGTCATCGCGCGTGTAATAGACTTCTAGCGCGCCTGACGACGGCTGCGGATCATGCTCTCGCTCGGTTTTTTTGCGCCGGAAGATCTGCCAGGTGACACGAAGCGAAACTCCGGGGGGTTGCGCCCGCGCTTCTTCGCGTTTTTGCGCGTGAACCGAAACGCCGCTGTCCTCCACCTTCAGTGAAAAGGATTCTATCTGGAGCGGCTCGAGCATTTGCCCGACTGGGCGAAGCAATTGAGAAAAATTAAGGCTCGACATGGTGAGCCAGCTCGAGAGATCCCACTAGGGCGCTACTTAGGCCGTCAGCCGCGCCTCTCCGTTACGCGCGGCGCGCTTCATGTACATGCGTACCCAGAAGTCATAAAGTGTCGGCACGTTATACTCTTCGATAATCCTCCGGCCGCCTGAAAGCTCGTACTCAAGGGTCACAACCTGCTCATCCTTCGAAACGGCAGCCATTCGGCCGCCTTTCTGATCGAGGATGCTTCCGATGACACGCAAAACTTGCGAGACTGCATGCGTGTCTGGAGTTTGGTCCTCGGCGCGCCGCTTTTCGCGCCCCTCGCGCTCGAATCGTTCGACATCGCTCCTGGTAACATGCCACTCGAACACGCCGGCGGCCAAGCGCCGAGCGTCCGACTTGTCTAAACTGTCGGCGTGGCTCCAATGTAATTCGGCCAGAAAAGTTCGCTCTCTCGGGGTCAGCTGGACGCGATTGCGAGTCTGATCGCGGACAACAAAGCTGTCCTCGTCCGGCCTGACCGCAAACGATTCGATTCTCAGGCTCTCCAACATCTGACCGATGGGACGGAGTAACGCCGCATAATTGAGATCGTCAAACATACTTTCCTCGCACGATGTGAATTTACTTAGCGATCGCTTGCGCGCCCCTGGCGCTGCAAATACATGCGTACCCAAAGATCGTAAAGATCTCCAAGCGCAAAGGTCTCTTTCATCTTACTTCCTAAGGAGGTTTCGTATTCTACGGCCACGCAGTCGAGCGCGCGCGTCACTTTCAGCAGGTGCGCGCATCTTTGCTCGAGATACCCGCCGATAGAGCGCAAAACTTGCGACAGGCTCGAAGCATCTGCCGGTTTCCCGAGATCGCCCCTGCGCGACCATCCCGCTTTTTCCAGCAGGTCGATCTCGCGCAAAGAGTAGCGGAGTTCAATTTGGGTCAAAGCGCGTGAATCGCTTTGCACACGTGGATTGTACAGAGACCAGCCTTGACTCGCCCCCGGCACGGCACCGCGAATGATGAACTCTTCCCCGACAGGTTCTACTTCAAAGCTTTGGATGTTCATCCGTTCCAAAGCTTGGCCGATCGCCCGTAACGGTCGGGTATATTCCGTCACCCCCGCCATCGCCGCCTCATCGCGTTATCTATTGCCGTGGTTACGGCAAGGGAAATGTACAACGCTTGATTAAATACAGGTATAATCGTTTTTTACGCGTGATCGATAAGATTGTCAAGAAAATTTCAAATTCTGAAGCAGCGAATCCGTATAGTTTTACCCATCGCGCAATCGAAAACCGCCGGCGGCCTGAAGCGGCACCGGTTTCCCTTTGGCGACCTTATCGTTTTCACTGTCCGATGCGGGCACCGGCTCTTCGTCGACTTTCAAGCCGGCGAGCTTGATCTTCAGCCGCAGATTATTAGCGCTATCGGCATTGATTAAGGCTTGGTCCAAAGCGATCTTTCCGTCTTTGTATAACCTAAACAGCGCCTGGTCGAATGTCTGGCAGCCTTCTTGAATGCCTTGCTCCATGCCCTCTTTGAGCGCATCCACCTCGCCCTTTTTGATCAGATCCTTAAGCCGCGGTGTGTCCAATAAGATCTCCAGCGCCGCGACCCGGTTGCCGTCCAGGGTCGGAATCAGCCTCTGCGAAATGATCGCGCGCAAATTGAGCGAGAGCTGCAGATAGATCTGCGCATGCCTTTCGCGCGGAAAAAAATTCATGATTCTTTCGATGGCTTGATTGGCATTGTTGGAGTGAAGCGTTCCCAGACACAAGTGGCCCGTTTCCGCAAAGACAATTGCGGCCTCCATCGTCTCAGTGTCCCGGATCTCGCCGATCAGGATCACATCCGGCGCTTGGCGCAGCGTGTTTTTGAGCGCTGCTTGAAACGAAAGCGTGTCGAAGCCGACCTCGCGCTGTGTAACCACCGATTGTTTGTGCTTGTGGACGAATTCAATCGGGTCCTCAATCGTGATGATATGACCCGCTTCATGAGCGTTTCGATGGTCGATCATCGCGGCCAGCGAAGTTGATTTGCCGGATCCCGTTGCGCCGACAACCAGGACCAGCCCACGTTTAGTCATCACCACATCTTTCAAAATCGACGGCAATCCCATTTCGTCGACCGACATGACATCCGCCTTGATACGCCGAATGACCATGCCCACCGATCCGCGCTGCTGAAAAACATTGACACGAAACCGAGCGACGCCCGGTAACGACATCGCCATATTCATTTCCAGTGCTTCGGCGAATTCGAGCCGCTGTTTTTCGTTCAAGATCGCTTGGCAAAGATCTTTCAGCTCCGCTGGTGTGAAAGCATGCTCCCCGCCCGCTTGGATCTTGCCGTCCACTCGATACATCGGCGGGCGCGCCACGGTCAGATAGAGATCCGAAGCCTCCAGCTCGATCATCCGATTGAAAAATTCTTGAATGTTGATGGAGTTTTCCATCGAGCCGCTTCACACCGGCTACATGCGTCGGGCTACGGCCGCAGCCGCTGCGGTGCCGCCAAACAGGTTCGGAGTCATGCTCTTTGACTGGGCCTCTTCCGCAGTGACGATGCCCCGTGAGACCAGATTCATCAGCGCCATGTCCATGGTCTGCATGCCGTCCTTCTGACTGACTTGCATCGTGCCGGGGATCTGATGGATCTTTCCCTCGCGAATGAGATTGCGCACCGCGGTGGTGCCGGTAAGAATTTCCAGTGCGGCCACCCGTCCGCCAATTTTTTTCTTTAGCAACGTTTGCGTGATGACGGCCTCGATCGATTCGGCAAATTGGGCCCGAATCTGCGCTTGCTGGTTGGGCGGGAAGACGTCAATAATACGATCGACGGTCTTCGGCGCGCTCGAGGTATGCAGCGTGCCGAAGACGATATGGCCGGTTTCCGCCGCGGTTAACGCCAACTGAATGGTTTCCAAATCGCGCATTTCGCCGACCAGGATAATGTCGGGGTCTTCGCGCAACGCGGACCGCAGCGCGTTGGCAAATGAATGAGTATGCGGCCCCAGCTCACGTTGGTTGACCAGACATCTCTTCGATTGATGGACGAATTCGATCGGATCTTCGACGGTCAGGATATGCCCCTCAAAGGAGGTGTTGAGATAATCGATCATGCCGGCCAAGGTCGTGGATTTACCGGAGCCGGTCGGCCCGGTCACCAGGATCAAGCCTTTGTCCTTGTCACATAGCTGTTTAAGAATCGGCGGCATGCCGAGATCTTCGAGGCTCATGACCTTGGTTGGAATCGTTCGAAAAACTGCGCCCTCTCCTTTGCGCTGCATGAAAACATTCACACGAAAACGCGCGATCTGTCCGAGCTCGAATGAAAAATCGCACTCATGGGTTTCTTCGAACACTCTCCTCTGCGCGTCATTCATGATGTCGTAAACGAGCGCATGGACTTCCTCTTTGGTGAGGGCCGGGTTGTCCAGCTTCTTGAGCTCGCCATCAATCCGAATCATTGGCGGCTCACCGGCGCTCAGGTGGCAGTCGGATGCTCCCTGCTCGACGCCGAAGACCAAAAGCTGTGTGATATCCATAAATGTGTAATCTCCTGGTTTAGACGAGGTGTTTCTAATATAAGAGCTTGTGGAAGTTTTGAAATTATTGACTTTGGAAGTACTCAACCGAGCAATTACGAGACCATTTAGCCAGGCGCGAATTGAGTCGCTCGCAGGACCCTCCCATAACCGTAAGTATCAGGTGGATTTGCTTTATGGAACGATAGGTTATCAATCCTATCTCAAGGATAATAGAGAATATGCAAGTAGCTCTAGTAACCGGTGGGGGCAGCGGAATCGGCAAGGCGATAGCACTAAAGTTGGCCCAAAATGGTGCGAAAGTGGCCATCGCTTCCCGCACTCTGGCCAAGCTTGAACAGGCCGCCGCTGAATTTAAAAAACTCTCTTTGGCCGTGCTGCCGATCACCATGGATGTGCGAAACAAGGCCGATGTCGAGCGCGCTGTCAGTACGGTTGTTGCGACCTGGGGAGCCGTGCACATTTTGGTGAACAACGCCGGGATTTCGGGGCTCAGCCTGATCGACGACATCGACGATTCCAAGTGGTACGATATCATCAACACGAACTTAAACGGACTTTATCTCGTCACCAAGTCGGTCTTAAAACATATGCCGGATCAAGCCGGCGGCAGAATCATCAATATCTCATCGGTGCTCGGAAAATTCGGCGTGCCAGGCTACGCGGCCTACTGCACAACCAAGCACGGCATGATCGGCTTTACCCGCGCGCTGGCTTTGGAAGTTGCCAGCCGGGGCATCACCGTCAATACGATCTGTCCCGGCTGGGTGGACACGGAGATGGCGAGCTTGGGAATCAACGAGACCGCCGCACACCTGGGGATCATGCCGGAGCAGTTTAAAGCACAGGCCGTTGACGCAGTCCCGATCAAGCGTTTTCTTGAGGCCGATGAAATCGCGGAGTTCGTGTGCTATATCGCGTCGGACGCCGCTCGCGGTATCACCGGACAAGCAATGAATATCTGCGGCGGCCAGACCATGGTCTAGAATGACATGGGAAACTCTCGGTCAATTGGCACGACCTGTCGTTAACGGCAAAGAGCCTGTGAGCCTCGCTTCAATCATCGTCCGTAACCCTGCCACGCTGGAAACCCTGGCAGAAGTGCCGGTCGCCTCGCCCGGCGATGTCGCTGCGGCGGTCGAGCGCGCGCGCCGCGCTCAGATGGCCTGGCAACAAACGAGCTTTGCTGAGCGCGCAAAAGTACTTTACCGGCTGCGCGATCTGCTGCTCGATGACGGCGACAAGCTCGCCGATATTTTGACGGCCGAAACCGGCCGCCCGCGCGCGGAGGTTTACGGCAACGAGCTGTTCTATCTTTGCGACGCGATCGGCGCGTGGGCGAAAAAAAGCGCGCGTTATCTGCGGGCGAAAAAAATCCGCCCCGACTTTCCCCTGCTGAAACCGAAAAAAATCATCTCGACCTACACGCCGCGGGGAGTCGTCGGCATCATCAGCCCATGGAATTTTCCACTCGTGATGACTTTGGGCGAAGCCCTGCCGGCCATCATGGCCGGCAACGCGGTCGTGATCAAACCGTCGGAGCTGACGCCTCTGTCGGCCCTCTTCGGCGCCGAAATTGCGACCCAAGCCGGGCTGCCTGAGAATCTCTTTCAGGTCGTACCAGGTTACGGCGCCACCGGAGAGGCACTGATCGATTGCGCGGATATGATTGCCTTCACCGGCAGCGTTGAGACCGGCAAGCGTGTGATGCGCAGGGCTGCGGAACGGTTGATACCAGTTTCGCTCGAGCTCGGCGGCAAAGATCCCATGATCGTTTTGAAGGACGCCGATCTCGAACGCGCCGCGGCGGCGTGCGTCTGGGGCGCACTGATGAACTGCGGCCAAAGTTGCACATCGATCGAGCGTGTTTACGTCGAAGCCGGCGTCTACCAACCGTTTGTCGAACAGGTCGTCGCGCGAGTGCGTGCCATCCGGCAAGGCGCAAGTGAAAACGAGGTCGACATCGGCTGCCTGACGTCGGGAGAACAACTCAAAAAGGTCGCCGCCCAGGTCGATGATGCGCTCGCGCGCGGCGCCAAGGCGCTCACCGGCGGCCGACGTAACGACAGTCTACCGGGCTACTATTACGAACCGACGGTGCTGATTGACGTCGATTCTTCCATGCGCGTGATGACTGAAGAAACCTTTGGGCCGGTTATTCCTCTCATTAAGGTGCGCGACGCCGACGAAGCGCTGCGCTTGGCAAATGATTCGTGTTACGGCTTGAGCGCCAGCGTCTTTAGCCGAGACTCGGTCACGGCCCGGCATATCGCCAACGAACTACAGAGCGGTTCGGTCTGTATCAACGACACCCTCGTAACTTTTCTCGTCATCGACGCGACCACGGGAGGCCGCAAGGACAGCGGGTTCGGTTACCGGCACGGCGCCGAAGGCATCCGCAAATTTTGCCACCAGAAAACCGTCCTCGTCGACCGATTCGGCCTCAAGGCGGAGTTTCACTGGTATCCCGCGACCGCCAAGAAAGCCCGGCAGGTGCGTCATCTGCTCAATCTGCTTTGTCACTCTGGATTGAGCCACAAGCTCAGCGCGCTGAAGGCGCTGATCCGAAGCTAGGCTCGCTTGCACTCCACTGGGGATTCGCATAATTAATGACGAATATCCGTGATCACTGCTATCGTTAGAGGAGAATCCCATGCCTAAGGATCTGCCGAGCTTCATCGCCCAGGAAGGAGCCAAACGAGAAGGCTCCGTCATCCGCGAGAGCAATTTCATCGACGCCAACAATTATGAGACCGTCGCGTATTTGAAGCACCTCGACGTGCGTAATGAGCCCAAGATGGTTCTCTTCGAGAACGTGCCCGCGCTCAACGGCAAAAAATCCGAGTTCCCGATGTTTTACAATCCATGGGTCACGCGCCAGTACGTCGCCGACTCCCTCGATATGGGCGACATAAAATCTCCCATGGAAGTGAGTCTCGAAGTGGCCAGGCTGGAACAGCAAAAAGGCAGCTTTGAAGTGGTCGCTCCCGAAAAAGCGCCGGTCAAGGAAGTTGTCCTGACCGGCGATAAGGCCGATCTGAGGATGCTGCCGATGCCCATGCACCAGAAAGGCGACGCCGGTCCTTATCACACCATGACGTGCGCAATGAAGGGGCTCAACGCCGACTTCTATGATATCACCTTCACAAAAAATAAATTCCACGATCCGAAACACATGAGTTTCTCGGCGCATAAGCATCATCACCTCGAGGCGATGGCTTGCGAGTACGAGGACAAAAATCTGCGCGCGCCCGTGATCGTGATTTTAGGACACCATCCGGCCTTCTATCTTTCCTCTTGCGCCATGACGCCGATGGGCAATAACGACTATCTCACCGCATCGGCGTTCCTGAAAGAACCGCTGAGGCTGACCCCATCCACGACCTGGGGCGACAACTTTATGGTGCCGGCGGACGCCGAGGTGATTATCGAAGGTGAGATTCTCCCTGGCGTGCGCCAACCACAAAATCCTTTCGGTGAAATCCTCGGCTACGCTCAGCCCAAAATGGACGTTCCGGTCATCGAAATTACCGCCATCACACACCGGCGCGGCGCCATCGTCGAAGACTTCTGGCCCGGCCATATGGACCACTGGAATCTCGGCAGCATCCCCAAAGAAGGCAGCACTTACAACGTCATCAAGAAAAACGTTCCGGGCATCCAGGGAATTCATCTTCCCGCTTCGGGATGCGGCCGTTGCATCTGCTACATCTCGATTAAGAAGGAGTTTGAAAACGAGCCGAATAAAGCCGGCATGCAGGCTTTCGTCGAAATGCCGAACCTGAAACTGGCGGTGATTGTCGACGAGGATATCGACGTCTTCAATGAACGGGAAGTCATGTGGGCCGTGGCCACGCGAGTTCACTGGGACAAGGACATCGAGATCATCCGCGAAGTGCAGAGCTTCCGCGGCTGGTTGGGCGACACCGTCGCGATTATCGACGCCACCATACCGTTGAAATCGAAGGCTGAGTGGCCTGTGCGCAATGAGATCGAACCGGCCGCGTTCGAGCGAGTCGCGAAGTTCTTCAAATAAGAGGACGATTGATGGCCGACAGAATCCAATTCATCTACAAGGGGACGTGAACGACTTGTCGGAAAGCAAGAAGTTTCTTGCAATCAAAAAAAGCCGTCTTCGACGAGCGCGAGTACGGCAAGCAGCCGCTTAGCGAAAACGAATTGCGGGGCATCATCGGCGACGATCCCATCGAGCCTTTTCTGAATACCCGCACGCCGCTCTACAGAGAGAAGAGCATGAAGCAGAAGCCGCCGTCGAAGGAGGAAGCCATCAAGCTCATGCTCAGGGACCCGAACTTGCTGAAGCGGCCGGTGATCATCAAAGGCAAGAAAAAACTGACTGGCTTTAACGAAGCCGAAGTGAAGCAACTGCTGTAGAGCGTCGTTCTAAAATCAGTTGAACAATTCGCCGTCATTCCGGGCAAGCTGGCGATAGCTAGCGCGACCCGGAATCCAGGAAGTTTGATAAACTTGGATGCCGGCCTCCGCCGGCATGGCGGCAAAAAGCCTTCAAATTATCTCCGAAGTTCTGCGACAGGACACTTATGGTAGCGCCATGACTGAAGAAACATTATCCGGCTTGAAGCTGTTCAATCGCGGCAAGGTTCGCGACATTTACGATTTGGGCGACAAGCTTTTATTGGTCGCCAGCGACCGCATTTCGGCGTTTGACGTTGTTCTCCCGACCTTGATCCCGGACAAGGGTAAGATCCTCACGGCATTGTCAGTCTACTGGTTCGACGTGATCAAGGATCTCATCTCTCATCATTTGATCACGACCGATGTCGATCAATTCCCCTCTGCCTGCCAGCCCCACAGGGCCAAGCTCGAAGGCCGCACCATGCTGGTGAAAAAAAGCTTACCGGCGCCGGTCGAGTGCATCGTCCGCGGCTATCTTGCCGGCTCGGGCTGGAAGGACTATCAGCGGACCGGCGCCGTATGCGGCATTCCACTGCCCCCGGGATTGGTGGAAGCTTCACGATTGGAAGAGCCGATCTTCACTCCTTCGACCAAGGCGCCGGTCGGCGCCCACGATGTTAACATCACGTTCGATGACATGGTTAATAAAATCGGCAAAAAAAGGGCCGAAAGAATGCGCGATGCGACCATCGCAATCTACAGCCGCGCGCGCGCCATCGCCGAGACCAAAGGCATGATCATCGCCGACACCAAGTTCGAATTCGGCATCGAAGACGACGAGGTCATTCTCATTGACGAAGTCCTGACGCCCGACTCTTCCCGCTTTTGGCCGATGGACGGATACAAGCCCGGTAAAACACCCGACAGCTTCGACAAGCAGTTCGTGCGCGATTACCTGGTCAATCTACCCTGGGACATGAAGTCCCCGCCACCCGAGCTCCCTGCGGAAATCGTCAACAAAACCCAGGAAAAATACCGCGAAGCACTCAAGCGGTTGACGAGCTGACAGCAACCTAGACCGGCTACGCCCATGTAAGGATGTAAGGGCCAGTTCCGATACCTGCCTTGATGAGCTGGCGGTTTCTACCGAGCGCACTTTCGATGGGAAAGTGCACGGTTGTGAATTCGCCGTTGCGTGTTGCAGCTGGTCAATATTTGCTTTATCCATCCGGCGGCTTTCTTTTCGTCACCATCGTGCGGAATGTGGATGAAACCGTAGGGGATGTCTAACCCATTGCAGCGAATGTGATCCAGCATCACATACATCGAAAAATTGCAGACATAGTCGCCGGCGTTCGATGACTTTCGTGCCCGCCGTCCGAGTTTGACGGTTAAGGTCGTCCGTAAGCGCGCCGGTCCGCGCGGCGAAATGAGTTTCGGTGCATCCGCCGGGCGAGCACGGCGGCGATTTGCCGCTTGCGCTTCGACGTCGATGCCGCGGCGTGAGCTCTGCCCCAAGCCAATAACGATGTCCGGCTTGAGCCGCTCCAAGGCATTAACGAACTGCTTTCGATGAAAGCGCACCGGGAAGACAACCTTCTTCAATCCCGGTTGCGACGGGAGGGACCTGATGATCTTTGCTGTGATATTGTCGCGAAATCGCCGGTAGGAGCCAAAACCGTAAAGAAGAATGCGCCTCGGTTTGTGCATCAATGCAGCGCCAGAGTCTCCTCGGCCAAAAAAAACCGGCCGCTGCACCGGCCGGTTTAATAAGCGACCGAGTGACTAATCTTTCGCTGCAGCGCGCATGGCCACCGCGCTGCTCTCCGGCGGATCGCCCGGGCTGACTTCCTGGTAAATCTTGCCGCCGGATTGCCTGAACTCTTCCGCCTTTTCCTGCATGCCGGCTTCGATCGCTGCTTGCTCTGAAACTCCCACTTTGGCGGCGTAGTCGCGCACGTCCTGGGTAATTTTCATCGAGCAGAAGTGCGGCCCGCACATCGAGCAGAAGTGCGCTAATTTGGCGCCTTGGGCCGGCAAAGTCTCGTCGTGGAATTCGCGTGCGGTGTCCGGATCCAAGCTGAGATTAAACTGATCTTCCCAGCGGAACTCGAAGCGCGCCCGGCTCAACGCATTGTCGCGCATCTGCGCGCCGGGATGGCCTTTGGCCAGGTCGGCTGCATGCGCCGCAATTTTGTAGGCGATGACGCCGTCTTTCACGTCCTTTTTATCCGGCAAGCCGAGATGTTCCTTCGGTGTGACGTAGCAAAGCATGGCCGTCCCATACCAGCCGATCATCGCCGCGCCGATCGCGCTGGTGATGTGGTCGTATCCGGGCGCGATATCGGTGGTGAGTGGGCCGAGCGTGTAGAACGGCGCCTCATGGCAGAGTTCCAGTTGTTTGGTCATGTTTTCATGAATGAGTTGCATCGGTACATGACCGGGTCCCTCGATCATCACTTGGACGTCATGTTGCCACGCGATCTTGGTTAGCTCACCCAAAGTTTCCAGCTCGCCGAACTGCGCTTCGTCATTGGCATCGGCGATCGATCCCGGCCGCAAGCCGTCTCCCAATGAGAAAGACACGTCGTAGGCCTTCATGATCTCGCAAATGTCTTCGAAATGAGTATAGAGGAAATTCTCCTTGTGATGGGCTAAGCACCATTTGGCCAGGATCGAACCGCCGCGTGAAACGATACCGGTCACGCGGTTTGCCGTGAGCGGCACGTAGCGCAGCAACACGCCGGCGTGGATGGTGAAATAGGAAACCCCCTGCTCCGCCTGTTCGACCAAAGTGTCGCGGAAAATTTCCCAGGTGAGGTCTTCCGCTTTGCCGTCGACCTTTTCCAGAGCCTGATAGATCGGCACCGTACCGATCGGCACGGGCGAGTTGCGCAAGATCCATTCGCGCGTCTCATGAATATTATCCCCGGTGGACAGATCCATAACCGTATCAGCGCCCCAGCGCGTCGCCCAGATCATTTTCTCGACTTCCTCTTCGATCGACGAGGCGACCGCCGAGTTGCCGATGTTGGCATTGATCTTGACCAAAAAATTGCGGCCGATGATCATCGGCTCGGCTTCCGGATGATTGACGTTTGCCGGAATAATCGCACGGCCGCGCGCGACTTCATCGCGCACGAACTCCGGCGTGACAAACTGCGGGACGGCTGCGCCGAAACTGTTCCCAACGTGCGTGCGCCCGCCGCCCTGGGCGCCGTTCTCCAAGGCTCGTTGCCGGCCGATATTTTCCCGGATCGCGATATATTCCATCTCGGGCGTAATGATACCCTTGCGCGCGTAGTGCATCTGGCTCACGTTACAGCCGGATTTGGCCCGCAGGATCGGGCGGCGCGCGGAGTCGGGAAATCGTTCGGTCGCCGCTTTTTGCTTGTGTCCGTTCTGACCGGTGGGCGGTTGATAGCTCGGGCTGGCCAACTCTTCGACGTCACCGCGCGCTCGAATCCAATTCACGCGCAGCGGTTTTAATCCCTTGCGAATATCGGTGTCTTCGTTGGGATCGGTGTAAGGTCCCGAAGTATCGTAAACGGTGATTGGCGGCTGCGGTGACTCACCATGACCATTGCCGCTGCCGGTATGGCGGCCGTGCACGCCCGAAGATAGGATCGCGCGCATGGCGACCCGAACATCCGGCCGACGTTCACTATCGACATACACCTTATGAGATGCCGGCAAGGGTTGATTAGTAATCCCGTTTGGCTTGGAACCAGATGAAGATTTTGCCATGACAAGCCTCCTTCGCAATCAGCTCTAGCTGCGGATGTTCGCCCGGTTAAACCTGACGATAAGGCTTCACGTATTCTTCGTAAAGTCCTTCTTTGCCCTTCTCGGACAATGCGCGCGAGCGCTCCATTAAAACTTCTTTGGTTTCGACAAACTCTTTTCGACTGAAGCCGAGATTGCCGGGATGCGTTCCGGAATCCATTCGAATCGCGTCGCATGGACAGGCTTCAACGCAGTACCCGCAATAGATGCAGCGCAACGTGTCGATTTCATATCGGATCGGATATTTTTCGACAGGGTCGGTCGGATGCTCGCCCGCCTCGATGTAAATGCACTCGGCGGGACAGGCCGTCGCGCAGAGAAAGCAGGCCGTGCACTGCACCGCTCCGTCTGGCTTGAGCGTGAGCCGGTGCCGGCCGCGGAAGGTGTCGGGATACGGCCAACGCTGTTCGGGGTATTGCACGGTAATTGCCGCGCTGGCCTTTTTTGCCAAGCCAAACGCGTGCAAAATATGAATCGTCAAATTCCGCCAAAACCTGTAGCCTGTAAGCGTCAGGCCGCGGATGACCTCTGGGAAATAAAGCCGCTCCCAGAGAGACATTTCTTCGATACGTTTCATGACTGTTTCCTGATCGAGCAGCTTGGAGCGGAAGTGGGGTGTCGCACTTGGCGCGGCCAGCTACGAGTCACTGTACCGATGATCGCAGGGCCATGTCAAGGAATCGAAGTCGCGGGGTGACTGCTTATTCCGAGTCATATTGGAGCAGGGAATACACTCCGTAGGGTTTGAGTTTTTCTCTGCCTTTAAGGAATGACAGCTCGATCACAAACACGCACTCAACCACGGTGCCACCCAGCTTCGAAACCAACTCGGCTGTGGCCGCGGCCGTGCCGCCGGTCGCGATCAAATCATCGGCAATAATCACCCGTGCCCGGGGCGGAATCCCGTCGATGTGAATTTCCAAAGTATCGGTGCCGTACTCCAGATCGTAACTCGCCTGGTGTTTCTGGTAAGGAAGCTTGCCGGGTTTGCGAACCACGCTAAAACCTGCACCCAGCTTGTAGGCCAGTGCAGCGCCGATAATAAACCCACGCGATTCGATACCGAGCACGGTATCGATTTTCTGCCCTTGGTAACGCTGCGCGAGCAGATCGATGGTCTTGGCGAACAGCGCGCCGTTGGCAAGCAGCGGCGTGATATCTTTGAAGACAATTCCCGGCTTGGGAAAGTTGGGCACGTCCCGAATCGCCTGTTGGAGGCCCGCAATATCGTTGTTCATGTCGCCCTCTCTTGCTCCGGTCCTTTGCCGCAAGAAAATCTTAACGTCGAAATTTGAGAACCGGGATTTGCCGACCGACAAGGGGCCTGCAGGTTGTTTAACTTTCCGGCGTCACCATAGCCGATGCCGGAACGCAGCACAACTGAGGAAGGTAAGAGAGTGGGTCCTGAGCTAAATTATTTTTGCGAATTTCAAAATGGAGGTGCGGTCCGGTGACTCGGCCGGTGCTGCCGACTCTTGCGATGATTTGACCGCGCGCCACCTGCTGACCCTCACCGACCAAATTCACTTGGTTGTGCGCGTAGACTGAAGCAATACCTCCACCGTGACGGATGATGACCATATTGCCGTAACCGCGCAGCCGTTCGCTGTAGATCACCTCGCCGTGCTCGACGGCGCGAACCGGCGTGCCCTCCGGAGCGGCGATATCCAAGCCGTCATGAAAGCTCGAACCGCGCGGGCCGAAACCCGAATTGATCGAACCGTTCACTGGCCAGAGAAACGAGCCCGCTTCGCCGTCCGGCAACGGTGACAGGGCGCGGCCCGGCCCCGGTTGCGCGGTGATGACCTCCACGGGCAATTGCCGCGTCGCGCCGGGAATAAAAATTCTTTGTCCGACACGAATCTGGCGGGTATCGCGGATGCCGTTCACCCGCGCCAGCTCGGCTGATGACAGCTCATAAGCTTGTCCAATGCGAAACAAATTTTCTCCCGGTTTGACGACGTGAAAAATTCCCTGGCCGCGATGAGCGGCGTTCGGCGACCGGTTTACGAATCCGGGGGCGCAAGCGGTTAGCAGCGCCGCCGACAGCAGCAACGATTGGAAAACCCCGAGAGGTAATGTCGGTGAGCGTGCCACCTGTTTTAAGAAAACGGAATCCCAGTCAGAGTACCAGTTTCGTCCACCCGCCGCGCTCGCCGTGCCATCGGAAACTCATTCGCGCCAACTGTATTTCCCGACCAGCTTAACGAACTTGCACTCGCCAAGTCGCTCCTCTTTAAATCCGGTCCGATGGCGTGTAACGCGTAAAAGTGATTGACCCTGTTCGTCACCGACCGGAATCACCAACCGCCCGGCGCGCGCGAGCTGTTCAAGCAGCGGCTTGGGCGCCGCGGGCGCCGCCGCGGTGACCAAAATCGCATCGTAGGGTGCGTGCTCGGACCAGCCGATCGTGCCATCACCAACGTGAAGCGCGATATTGTGATATTCGAGAGAATCGAGCAATTTCCTCGCGTTGTGCGACAACGTGCGCGATTTTTCTACGGAGAAGACATTGAAACAGAGCTCGGCGAGCAGTGCGGTTTGATAACCCGAGCCGGTTCCGACTTCCAACACCTTTTCCCCGCCGCTGAGACAGAGCGCCGCCGTCATGCGTGCAGCCATGTACGGTTGCGAGAGCGTCTGCTTTTCGCCAATCGGCAGGGCGCTGTCATGATACGCGCGGTTGACGATTCCGCGGTCAACGAACAAATGTCTGGGGATTTTGCGCAGAGCCGCGATAACGCGGACGTCATCGATACCCCGCGCGATGACCTGTTCCTGGACCATACGTTCTCTCGCCCAGGCAAAATCATGAGAACTCAATTCGGAAGGATTCACGTTGTTAGAAGAACCCGGTCGGGAAATCGGGCCTCAAGCGCGCCATCAGCCTCCCGACCCAATTCTGTCGTAAACCATCTCCCTTTACTGCCGTCGATTGCAGCTGCTCCATCGACGTATTTTCGGCCCATCTGCTGATCAGGCCGGATTACCAGACTTTATCATCAATCGGGCGAGGCTTGCTACAATCTTAGATCTTGGCGGGCAGCGGATCCTGAGGACTCATCGGGCGTTGTCCCTGATCAGAGTTGCGCTGAAAGGATCACAGCCGCAAATCGAGCTTGGGCACAACCAGGAGCCACTCGACGAAACGATCGTCGCCGAACTTACTTGCGTACAAGCCAATCACGCCGAGCGGCACAAATAGCCAGCTCAACAGCCAGCCCTGCCAGGACATTTCATACCCCATCAAAACGGCTAAAAAGGGCAACGCGCCGATCTCCAGGCAAACGCCGCTGCTAAACAGTAGCAGACTTCTTTTCCACCGGCTGTTCTGCAGCCGCACGGCATCCGAGTCGCGCAGGCACAAAAGAAAACCTTGGATCAAACCAAGCTCGCGATGTTTCATCTCGCTTCATCCCCCAAATGTTACTAAATTGCGTCGCTGCGGAATGTTACCGGCGGCCGGATGGAAGGAAAATCCAATCGACACGGACAGAACGGCATTCTGCGTTACGAACAGCCCGCGTATGTTAAAGGCGCTGCCTTCAAAAATCAATCATTCGAAACTGAAAGTCTCAGTCGAAATCTTCGAGAATCGATCGCAAGATTTAACCCTCACCCGAGAAAACTTGCGCATCCGCGCGAGGCGATGAAACGGAAGTCGGCGCACCCGAGCATAGAGATTGCCCTCAGCCTCGACCCCGCACGATCACCACCGGTGCGATGCGGGTTGCCATCAAGGCAGTCCGTTGCCCGGTTGTAGGGCTCAGCGCCCGAGCAACATCGAACTCCTATCGGATTAAGTTAATGTCCTTACGCTTTGGCGGGCAGGTGGATCGACCGCGATCAGCAAGGTAGGCTCCCGGTTCTACCTCGGGACGCGTTTACCGGCTCATCGCATCGAATAACTGCAGCTGGCGGGTGTGGCCTTCGTCTTCGAAGTGGACGGGATAATTGCCGCTGAAGCAAGCGTCGCAAAATCCTTCTTTTCGGCTGTCGAAGTAGACGTACATGCCGTCACGGCTTAGGTAGGCAAGCGAGTCGGCATCGATATAGCGGCGGATCTCTTCGATGGAGTTCGACGACGCGATCAATTCGGAGCGGGTTGGCGTGTCGATACCGTAATAACAGGGACTGATCGTTGCCGGCGAGCTGATGCGCATGTGCACTTCCTTGGCGCCAGCGTCCCGCAGCATGCGAATGATCTTGCGGCTGGTGGTGCCGCGCACGATGGAATCGTCGACCACGACCACGCGCTTTCCGTCCAAAACGTCGCGCTGGGCATTGAGCTTGATCTTCACGCCGAAATTCCGAATCGTCTGCTGCGGCTCGATAAACGTGCGCCCGACATAGTGATTGCGAATAAGGCCAAATTCGAGCGGGATCTTCGATTCTTCGGCATACCCGATCGCCGCCGGTACACCGGAGTCCGGCACGGGCGTCACCAGGTCGGCGTCGACGCCACTCTCGCGCGCCAGCTGCCGGCCGAGTGCTTTGCGCACTTGATAAACGTTGTGGCCGAACAGTTTGCTGTCGGGGCGCGCGAAATAAATGTACTCGAAAATGCATTTGGCGTGCGGCGCCGGCGGAAACGGCTTGAGCGATTGCATCTCACGGTCCGGGCCGATGGTAATAATCTCACCGGGCTCCACGTCACGAATGTATTCAGCTTCGATCAGATCGAGTGCGCAAGTCTCCGAGGCGACGACGTAAGCGCCGCGATTTTTTCCCTCGACGAATTTTCCCAGCACGAGCGGACGAAAACCATAGGGATCCCGGGCTGCAATCATCTTGTCGAGGGTGAGAAACAACAGCGAATAAGCGCCGCGCGTCCGCCCGAGCGCTTCGATGATGCGGCCCATGAGCGTCGATTCTCTCGACGTCGCGATCAAATGGATGATCACTTCGGTATCGGTGGTGGACTGAAAGATCGAGCCGGAGCGCTCCAACTCTTCGCGCAGAAGCGCGCCATTGACCAAATTGCCGTTGTGCGAAATCGCAATCGGCCCTTGCGAATACTCGACAACGAAGGGTTGCGCATTTTTCAAGTGGCTTTGACCTTGTGTCGAGTAGCGATTATGGCCGATTGCGCTGGCCCCCTCGAGGCGCTTGATCACGTCTTCTTTGAACGCATCGGCGACCAGCCCCATCTGCCGGTGTGAAATCAGCCCTTTGCCGTCGGAAGAGACGATGCCGCATGATTCCTGGCCACGGTGCTGCAGCGCGTATAAGCCGAGGTAGACCATGTTGGCCGCCTCGGGATGACCGTAAACGCCCATAACCGCGCATTCTTCGTGGAATTTATCCGACATCATCGGAACCGATTTGCTTCGCCCGCCCTTTGCTTGGAAAACGAGTTGGTCATTTCAGTCTCGCCGGCAGCGCGGTTGACCAGGTCGTTTTTAACTCGTCGATGGGCAACTGGATCAGCGGCTGAATCGTAAACCGGCTGCCCCCGACCACGCCGAGAACCTGCAGGGGTACATTGTGCCGCGCAGCGATTTCTTTCAAACGCTCGACACTCCCCTCCTTCAATGACGCGACGATGCGCGATTGCGATTCGCTGAAGAGAAATGCGTCGCCGCGGATCATCTCGTGCCTTTCGATGCGCACCCCCAGCGGCTTTTCGCCGCCAATGCAGCACTCGGCCAGGGCGACCGCAAGCCCGCCATCCGACACATCGTGCGCCGAAAGCAACAGCTCCTGGTCGATCGCCTCGAGGCAACAAAGCTGCACCGCCTGTTCCATCTTAAGATCGATCCAGGGCGGCGTGCCGCGGGTCAAACCATGCACCCACTTGAGATATTCGCTTCCGCCGAGCTCTTCACGAGTGCGCCCGAGCAAGGCGACCACAGCGCCGGGGGAGTTAAACCACGGCGTCACGACCCGGTGGATCTTCTCTATAAGACCGACCATGCCGATTATCGGCGTCGGGAAAATGGGCGTGCCGTCAGTTTCATTATAGAAACTCACGTTGCCGCTCACAACCGGAACATTGAGCGCCAGGCAAGCATCGCGCATGCCCTGGATCACCTGGGAGAACTGCCACATCACCTCGGGATTTTCCGGGCTGCCGAAATTCAAACAATCGCTCAAGCCGATCGGCCGCGCGCCCACGCAGGCCAAATTGCGCGCCGCCTCGGCCACTGCGATGACGCCGCCAACATAGGGATCGAGGTAGCAATAGCGGCTATTGCCGTCGACGGTGAGAGCCAGGCCCTTGGTGGTTCCTTTGACGCGGATCACGGCGGCATCGGCGCCGGGGGCGAGCACGGTATTGCTTCGCACGAACTGATCGTACTGCCGGTAGATCCATTCCTTGGACGCGAGATTCGGCGCCGACAGGAGCTGCTTTAGAGTGGCCCCAAGATCCTTCGGTTCTTTCACCGTCGCAAGATCCAATTGTTGCAACTGATCCTGCCGAGGCGGCCGAGCTGCCGGTCGCTGATAGACCGGCGCCTCCCGGGTCAGCGCACGAATCGGGATGTTCGCAACCTCTTCGCCGCGCCACGTCGCGCGAAACTGCTGGTCGGCGGTCACCCTGCCGATGACGACCGCGTCGAGATCCCATTTCTCGAAGATTTGTTGGATCTCCGCTTCGGTGCCGCGTTTGGCGACCAAAAGCATGCGCTCCTGCGATTCGGAGAGCAGGATTTCGTAAGGCGTCATGCCGCTTTCGCGCAGCGGCACCGCTGAAAGATCAAGTTCGATGCCGCAGCCGCCGCGCCCCGCCATTTCCGACGATGAGCTGGTTAAGCCGGCCGCGCCCATGTCCTGAATGCCGACGATAAAATCCTTCTCCATCAGCTCCAAGCAGGCTTCGAGCAGCAGCTTTTCCGTGAAAGGATCACCGACTTGCACCGTCGGTCGGCGCTGTTCCTTCTCTTCGGAAAAAGATTCGGAGGCCATGGTCGCGCCGTGAATACCGTCGCGCCCGGTCTTCGAGCCGACGTAGATCACCGGATTGCCGACGCCCTTGGCGATGCCGGTAAAAATCTGCTTTTTCTTGACGATGCCGAGCGTAAAGGCGTTGACCAAAATGTTGGCGTTGTAGCATTCGTCGAAGTAGCATTCCCCTCCGACGGTAGGCACGCCGATACAGTTGCCGTAGCCGCCGATGCCGGCGACCACCCCGCTCAACAAATAACCCGTGCGCGGATGGTCGATGCTGCCGAAACGAAGCGAATTAAGCGAAGCGATCGGACGCGCGCCCATGGTGAAGATGTCGCGCAGGATTCCGCCCACGCCGGTGGCCGCGCCTTGGTACGGCTCGATAAATGAAGGGTGGTTGTGGCTCTCGATTTTGAACGCCACGGCGAGGCCCCCGCCGATGTCAACCACGCCGGCGTTCTCACCGGGACCCTGTAAAACGCGCGGTCCTTCAGTCGGTAGATTCTTGAGATAGGTGCGCGAGCTTTTGTAGCTACAGTGCTCCGACCACATCACGGAAAAAACGCCTAATTCCGTGTAGCTGGGCGGACGGCCGAGAGCCTTGAGAATTTTCTGGTATTCATCGGCGCCGATGCCGTGACTTGAGACGAGCTCCGGCGTCACCATGGGCGCGGCGTGCTGCTCCGCCCGCGCTTCAGACATGCGCGCTCGCCTTCTCAGCACAGGCCGCGGCGATCGAGTTGAAGATCTTGGCGCCGTCTTCGCTCCCGAGCAGCTTGCTGCAAGCATCCTCAGGGTGCGGCATGAGGCCAAAGACATTGCGCTGCTCGTTGCAGATGCCGGCGATGTTATCGACCGACCCGTTGGGATTGGCCGAAGCCGACGGTTTGCCTTTGACGTCGACGTAGCGAAGTAAAACCTGCCGGTTTTTGTGAAGCCGCTCCAAAGTCGCGCGATCGGCGTAATAGCAGCCCTCGCCGTGCTTCACCGGCATCTTGAGAATCTCGCCGCGCTTTAAGCCGGATGTGAACGGCGCATCGCTTTCCTCAACCCGCAAATACACCGGCTGACAGATAAATTGCAGATTGGCATTTCGCACCAGCGCCCCCGGCAACAAGCCGGCCTCGCAGAGAATTTGAAAGCCGTTGCAAATCCCCAGAACGAGCCCGCCGTTTTGGGCGAATTTGATGACGCCGCGGAGGATCGGCGAGAAACGAGCCATGGCGCCGCAGCGCAGATAATCGCCGTAGGAGAACCCCCCCGGCAGAACGATACAGTCGAAGTTGCCCGCCAGCTCGTCTTTATGCCACAGCAGCTTGACCTTCTGTCCAAGCTCGGACTTGAGCGAGTCAACGACGTCGTGATCGTCACACGACCCCGGAAAAGTAATCACACCCCAACGCATGGCACCTAGACCGAGTTCCCGACTCGAGCACGGCTGAACCGGAAGTCATCCAGAGCAGCCTCTTTCACGGCTCCGAATTGATTTCAAACCGATAATCTTCGATGACAGGATTCGCTAGCAGTTTATCACAAATCTCGCGGATACGAAGCTCGGCATCGTCGCGCGAGCTTGCATCGAGCTCGAGCTCGAGATACTTGCCGGCACGCACGTTGCCAACTTCGTGATAGCCGAGCGTATGCAGCGAGCGCTCGATCGCTTTCCCTTGCGGATCGAGCACCCCCTGTTTCAGTGACACGAAAATTTTAACTCGCATAGACTCCAGACTGTCACGTATGTGCTAGTGAAAGACGCGGCGAAAAATAAAGTCGAGGTTGGCCAAATGGTGCTCGACACCCCACCCCGCATCGATCTCTTCAGCCGATAAATGGCGCCGGATGTCCGGGTCCGTAATCAGCTCGCGTTTGAGATTTCCCCCCTCCCTGCCGACTTTGAGGGCATGCTTTTGCACCATCCGATACGCGTCGTCGCGGGCGATTCCCTTGGCGACCAGCGCGAGCAAAATCTTTTCCGAAAACACCGCGCCGCCGCTTTTCTCCAAATTGCGCTTCATGTTTTCCGGATAGACGCAGAGGTTGCCGAGCACATAGATCATGCGCCGCAGCATGAAATCGAGTGCGATCGTCGCATCTGGCGCAATGACCCGCTCAACCGAAGAATGGCTGATGTCCCGTTCGTGCCAAAGCGGCACATTTTCCATCGCCGCCAGGGCGTAGGAGCGCATCAACCGAGCCATCCCCGATACGTTTTCCGAGAGTATCGGATTGCGCTTGTGCGGCATCGCCGAGGAGCCCTTCTGGCCCGCTGTGAACGGCTCTTCCGCCTCCTGCACTTCGGTGCGCTGCAAGTGGCGGATTTCGACGGCAAATTTTTCGAGCGAGCCGGCAATAATCGCCAGCGTTGCAAAATAATAGGCATGCCGGTCGCGCTGAATAATCTGGTTCGAGACCAGCGCCGGCTTGAGGCCGCTTTTCTTGCAAACGTAGGCCTCGACCTTAGGCGATATCTGCGCGAAAGTTCCCACCGCGCCGGAAATTTGTCCAACCGCGATCTCGTCGACCGCTTTTTGGAAACGCCCCAGGTTACGCTCCATCTCCTGGTACCAGAGCGCGAGCTTTAGCCCGAAGGTGATCGGCTCGGCATGAACTCCGTGAGTGCGGCCGATCATCACCGTGCGTTTGTACTTGTGCGCCTGGCGCCGGAGTACCTGCAGCAGGTCTTCAATATCGCGCTCGAGGATGGCCGACGCTTCTTTGAACTGAATCGCTAATCCGGTATCCATAACGTCCGACGAGGTCATGCCGACGTGCAGGTAACGCGCATCGTCGCCGATCGATTCCGCCACCGAACTTAAAAAAGCGATGATCTCATGCTTGACCTCGGCTTCAATCTCGCGGATGCGCTTGACGTCGAAGCGAGCCTTCTTTCGAATCCGCGCGATCGCGGCTGTGGGAACTTTGCCGAGCTTGGACAAACCCTCGGCGGCGAGGATTTCCACGTCGAGCCATTTCTGAAAGCCGTTCTCTTCGGACCAGATCCGCCCCATTTCGGGACGGGTGTAACGGGGAATCATGCTTCGAAGTCGCCTTCTTCTTCAAAAGTTCAATCGTTCAAGGTTCCATTGTGTCAGGCGATCCTGAAACATTACTTTAAACTTTGAACCTTCAACCCGTGAACGTTAGCTTTTTCGATCCGTATGACCGAAGCCGCCCGCCGCGCGCCCGGTCGAGGCAAGATCGTCGACTTCTCGCCAATGGACCCGCACCACCCGTTGCACGACCATCTGGGCGATACGTTGGCCACGCTGGATCACGATCGGCGTCGAGCCGAGGTTGACCGCGATGATCTGAATTTCGCCGCGGTAGTCCGAGTCGATGGTGCCGGGGCTGTTGAGCAGGGTCAATCCTTGCTTCAACGCCAAGCCGCTGCGCGGCCGAATTTGTGCTTCAAAACCGAGCGGCAATGCGATCGCGATACCGGTGGGGACGAGGGCTCGCTGCAGAGGCGCAAGCTCGATATCACCGTCGGCATCGGCGCAAAGATCCATGCCGGCGGCGCCTTCGGTCATATACGCCGGAAGATCGAGCTGCGCCGAGCTTCGCCGCAGGCGCTTGATCTCAATGCGAACTTCTTCCACCTTGGCCCGCGCTGCCGCCAATTCAGCGGCAATCAATGACTCGTGCTTAAGTTTTTTATTTGAAAACTATCGGCGAAATCGCCCAATAGCGTGAGCGTCCGGCCGTCGGAACGGAAAAGATCGTCGGCCAACTCGACCACATCGTCGCGGCTCACCGCGCGAATGCGCTGGCAAATTTCCTCGGTCGTGATCGACTTGCCGAAATAAATTTCATTGCGCGCGATATGGCTCATCCAGGAATCGGTCGACTCCAAACCAAGCATCGTGCTGCCGATAAGCTGGCCTTGCGTGCGCTCGAGCTCCGCGCTGGTCATCTCGCCGGCGGCGAGCTTTTTGAGCTCTTGTGTGATCAGCTCGACGACCTCTTCAGTGGATTCGAGACTGGTCCCGGCGTAAACACCCACGTAACCGACGTCTTTGTATGACGATGAAAACGAATAAACCGAATAAGCCTTGCCGCGCTTCTCACGGATTTCCTGAAATAGACGCGAGCTCATGCCGCCGCCAAGCAGTGTGTTCAGCACGTAGCCGACATAGCGTTTCGGATGGGTTTGGTGAATTCCGGTCATGCCTAGACAGAGATGAACCTGTTCCAAAGGTTTTGGATGCGGGTAAATGCCGCTTGCCGTCGTGGGCAGGATATCCGCGCCGATCTCCGTGGCGCTCTTGAATGACACCTGGCCGATCGAGCCGAGCCGCGCCGCCATCGCTTCGACGATCGCACCGTGACGGAGGTTGCCGGCGGCGGACACGATGACTTTCTCGGGCCGGTAGCGCGCTTTGAAGAACTTGACGAGGTCGTCGCGGCTAAAGCCGGTTACGGTCTCTTGCCGGCCGCAAATCGGCCGGCCGATCGGCTGATTCTGGAAAAAATCCAAATTGAAAAGATCGTGGACGTAGTCGTCCGGCGTGTCCTCTGATTGCGAGATCTCCTGGAGGATCACCGACCGCTCCCGTTCGATCTCTTCGGCGTCGAAGCTGGAGTGAAGAAAGATGTCGGTCAAGAGATCGATCGCTAGCGGCAGATTCTCATCGAGCACCTTGGCGTAGTAGCAGGTGTTTTCCTTGGAAGTGAAGGCGTTGATGATGCCGCCAACCGCGTCCATCTCCTCGGCAATTTGCGCCGCGCTGCGCCGCTCGGTGCCCTTGAAGAGTAAATGCTCGATGAAGTGGGAAATGCCGTTTTCCTCGGTGCTTTCGTGACGCGAGCCGTTCTCCACCCAGATTCCGAGACTCACCGAGCGATTGTCCGGCATCTCATGCGAGACCACACGGATGCCGTTGTCGAGGACGGTTTTAGCGAACATCAAATGCGGCTCAGTGAATCAGGTGCCGGTTTCCTGCAGCGCTTCTTTGCGGCTCAATCGGATCTTACCCTGGCGGTCGATCTCCAAAACTTTGACCATCACCTCGTCGCCCTCTTTGAGCACGTCGGTGACTTTTCGCACGCGCTCGGGGGCGAGCTGGGAAATGTGAAGCAGGCCGTCGGTGCCGGGGAGAATTTCGACGAACGCCCCGAACTCGACGATTTTGCGCACGGTGCCCTTGTAGATTTTTCCGACCTCGGCCTCGGCGGCGATCCTCTGGACCATCTCGATCGCCTTCCGCGACGCCTCTTCGTCGACGGAGGCGATTCGCACCGTGCCGTCGTCCTCGACGTCCATTTTGACCCCGGTCGCTTCGATGATGCCGCGGATCACTTTGCCGCCTGGGCCGATGATCTCGCGGATCTTATCCGGTTTCACCTTCAACGTGATAATCCGCGGCGCATGGCCGGAAACATTGGTACGTGGCGTCGGCAAAGTGTCATTCATGATGCCGAGAATATGCAACCGACCCTCCTTGGCCTGATGCAGCGCCTGTTGCATGACGTCCCGGTTGACGCCGCCGATTTTGATGTCCATCTGCAGCGAGGTGACCCCCTCGGACGTGCCGGCGACTTTAAAGTCCATATCGCCAAGATGATCTTCATCGCCGAGAATGTCAGAAAGCACTCGCACATGCTCGCCTTCTTTGATCAAGCCCATGGCGATTCCGGCCACCGGCGCGGACACCGGCACACCCGCGTCCATCAGTGCGAGCGAGCCGCCGCACACCGTCGCCATCGATGTCGAGCCGTTGGACTCCAATATTTCTGAGACGATTCTGATCGTGTAAGGAAAGCTCTCCTCGGCGGGCAGGACCGGCAGCAGAGCACGCTCAGCGAGGTTGCCATGGCCGATCTCACGCCGGCCCGGACCTCTGAGGAATTTGACTTCGCCGACGCTGAACGGCGGAAAATTGTAGTGCAACATGAATTTCTTGAAATGCTCGCCGATCAAGGCATCGACCCGCTGCTCGTCTGATGTGGTGCCCAGAGTGGTCACCACGAGAGCCTGAGTCTCGCCGCGCGTAAACAATGCCGAGCCGTGGGTGCGCGGCAGCACCTCGACTTCGCAAGTAATCGGGCGGATGTCCTTCAGACCGCGCCCGTCGATGCGCCGTTCCTGGTGAATCACCAGGCCGCGAAAGACATTTCGCTTAAGCTCTTCGAAGGCGCCTTTGATGTCTTTTTGTTTATCGGGAAACTCGGCCAGAGCCTGCGGCACGACGACCCCTTTGACCTCGGCGATGCGCTTGTAGCGCTCCAGTTTTTCCGGGACTTCGAGCGCCTGTTTGAGCTTTGCCAAGGCCAGTTCTTCGACTCGCCTGACAACCGCCTGATCGAGCTTGGCGAGCGGCACTTCTCTCTTCGACTTGCCGATTTCTCTGCGCAGCTGTTCTTGAATCTCGATCAACGGCTGAATCGCCTGATGACCGGCATACAACGCCTCGAGGATCTCGTCCTCGGACACCATCTGCGCGCCGCCCTCGACCATGACGATCGCGTCCTGGCTGCCGGACAGAAAGATGTCCATGTCGCTTTCGTCGAGCTGATTTTGGGTCGGATTGATCACCCATTGGCGGTTATTGCGGCCGATACGAACGCCCGCCAATGGACCGTTGAAGGGAATGTCGGAAACGTGCAGGGCGACCGAGGCGCCGAGCATCGCCACGATATCGGGATCGTTCTCACGATCGGCCGATAGCACTGTGGCGATCACCTGAGTCTCGCAGCGCAGCCCTTCCGAGAACAGCGGGCGAATCGACCGGTCAATCAGCCGGCAGGTGAGGATCTCCTTTTCGGAAGGCCGGCCTTCGCGCTTAAAAAAACCGCCGGGAATTTTGCCGGCGGCGAATGTTTTTTCTTGGTAATCGACCGTGAGCGGAAAAAAGTCGGTGTCCAGCTTCAAGTCTCTGGCTGCCACGGCGGTGACCAGGACGACGGTTTCACCGTATTGCACCAGCGCCGCACCGTCGGCTTGCTTGGCGACTCGGCCGATTTCGATAGATAAAGGTCGGCCATGAAACTCCAATTCAACTTTTTTAACCATAGAAGAATCCTCGGGCGGGAAACGCGGACGGAGGCGTGGAAACGGCAGGCAACGGCGCTGGAATCGCTATTTGCGTATTCCAAGCCTCTGGATCAGGTTTTGGTATCTGCCGAAATCACGGCTTCGCAGATAATCCAAAAGCCTTCTTCTCTGCCCTACTAGCTTCAAGAGGCCACGACGCGAGTGATGGTCCTTTACATGGACCTTGAAGTGCTCGGTGAGATGATCGATACGCTCGCTGAGAAGCGCAACCTGCACTTCGGGAGAGCCGGTGTCCGTCGGATGAACCCTGAACTGCTCAATCTTGTTTTGTTTTTGGGGTTCAGCAATTCCCATATCCCCGCTCTTTTTCTCTCTTTCTTTTTAGTTGAGTTTTTCTAACACACTGCCCCATGCTTGTAAAGTAGCGGAATCGACGGTCAAAGTCATGATTTGTTTTCACCGGTCTGACAAAGATGTTAGAGTGGCGCAATCATGAAATTGAGCCCCATCTACTTTCCGGCATTTTGCCTGTATTGCCTCACCTTCGGATCGCTCCAGGCGGCGGAATACTATCGTTGGGTCGATCAAGACGGCGTTCTCCACATCACCGACAACTTGCACAATGTGCCGCCTAAGCAACGTGGCAAAGCGAACCGGGTTCAGGCTCCGGAGAGCCCGCGGGTCGCGCCCCAGCCCAAGCCACCGAGCAAGGCGTCGATTCCGATGGAAAAACATGGCCACGTCGTCGTCATCCAGGCGACGCTAAACAATAAACGCGCCGCCAAATTCGTCGTCGACACCGGGGCCAGCTACACGCTGATCTCGACCGCTTTGGCGCGCGAGCTAGCCATCGACCTGGGTCCGAATGCGAAGACCTTACCGTTCCAAACCGCGAATGGGCTGATCCATGCACCGGTCACCAACCTGGAGTCGATCGCCGTCGGCGGCATCGAAATCCGCGACATGGCGACCGCTGTCCATGACGCCATCCCGGACCCACAGGTCGCCGGTCTCCTCGGGCTCAATTTCCTGAGTCACTTTCGTATGGATATCGATACTCAAAAAGGCGTGCTCCATCTGGAGAAAAAATAGCCCGTGATCGCCGCACCTTTTCACGCCCAATCACCAAAAAAGCGGACCGGCGATAAAAAACCGGCCCGCTTTTTCGTCTGTTAGCTTCTGGCATCAAGCCGCTTGTCGGCAAATTCTATACGGATACCGGGTCTCGTCAGAGCTAATCGGCGAGACGGTCAACGCCAACAATGCTCAAACTTGATCTATCAACCACAGGATGATGAGCACCACGACGATCAATACGACAAAGGGCATGGCGAACGACTCGAACATACGCGCCATATCGTATCCGTTGGACGGCTTGCCGCAAGGGTGCCGGTGTGCGCGATAAAGAGGACCGACAAATGGGCATGAAGCAAATGAACATGAATTTTAACCTCGAGGCACGGCGCAATCCCGCGCGGAATTAGATCTCGCCAGCGGTTTAATTCAAAAGCTCTCATCCGTACTCGCCATGATTGGGGGAAAACCAAAAGGCCAAAAATCACAACGGCCGCTAAGGGGCTTGACGCAAACCCGTCTAATTATTTTCTTCAGTACCCCGTAGACAGGTCCTTTTGATAGTACTAGCGTGGAATTAGTACGACCGCGCGTCTGAATCCTTCATAGCCCGGCCATATCACCGACCGGCAACGGCGGCGGAGGTCTCACCATGATTTTGCTGGTTGAGGACCATGCCTTGAGTCGCCAAGCTCTCGCTCGGCAGCTTTCACTCAGCGGCTACAGGGTCATGGCGGCGGCAGACGGGCAGGATGCGGCCGACCTGCTGGATCGACTTCCCTTCGATCTTGTGATCACGGACCTTGGGCTTCCCAAGTTGAGCGGTTTCGAGCTAATCGGACGCATTCGTCTGAAATCGCCAAAGATGCCGATCCTAGTCGTTTCGGGCGAACCCAAACCAGAAAAAACTTTAAATGGGGAAGTGGAGTATTTTCGAAAACCCGTTGCTGCGAATGTAGTGATCGAGGCAGTGAAACGCTTCACACGGCGACCCATGCGGCTTAGAGATCACGCCTTAATTCGTAATTGGCCTCCGATCTGGAACAACTTCACAAACCCCGTTACCAATCGGGTGCGGCGTGAAATCGGGGTTCTCAGGAAAGTCCGTTTCAGGAACGCAGATTCAAAGAAATGCTTTTTGCTGATCGAGCACCAAGGTGAGTTCTTCATGGGTGCATTGATGTTTCATGACGGGAGATTTGGCCAGCAAATCGCCGAACTGTTGCAGGGTCAACTCGGCCATTCGATCACAGAGATTGGCAACCTGGACCTGAGTCACACGTTTTAATCGTTTACGCCTTAAGGCGACCAATACCGGAACTGCACGAGCTTAGTGAGAGAATAGCGTCTATCATTCAAGAGTATAGCAGCACCGTGCAGCGGCGATGCGATGCAGGACGTGCTGCAAGCTAGAATTTCAAACCGTGGGTTGTGCAAACGGGTTTGCGTGGCGACATTGCGAAAGCCGGCACGGATGGCGCAGCTGCGATGCCAGCCGATAAAATCGTCAACGGTCTAACGCTAATCGAACCCTGAGCGGCACACGGGATTCGTCCCGGCTACGCTCAGCCATCATTAACAGGAATAACGAACAGACCACGAAAATCAGCGCCAAAAGCGTGCTCGATACCCGGTTCATGGATTGCCTCCTCAATTTCGCAACAGACGTAGACAAACGCTGCCGAAATTTTAGCAATTAACATCGCTCCAAGTTGAGGTGGCGCAATGGCTATGCCGTCGCACAGTTGAGCGCAAAGCTAGACAAGTGTTGCTTCGATATATCACGAGACGCCGCCAAAGCTGAACAGATTTGTTCCCTATCGCTCCCAAAACACTAGCGCTCGATATGGATTCTGTGCCTTGTCGCTAACCATGGCCACAAAACGTAGGCCATAATCGGACAACTGCCCAAACCCTCGAATCCCGTACCCAATCTGCACGCCATCTCACCCACCCAACGTGTGCAACATGTTTCTGGGGGTTGTGCACGCTAAAGAAATATCTGTTTGAATTGGATGAAATGAGCGTAGTCTTTTTGCTGCATAATATATGCAGGCGCAAAAACATAGGGAGAGGAAATCAATGAAACGAGAGGTTGTCACTTTCAACATATCCGGCGCAGCCCGAATTTTGGATATGCCTGAAAGCACCGCGCGGGCAGCGGAGCGAAGTTGAGAATTAGCGGCCGCGTGACTCAGCGGGACGGCGTCTCTTCGATCGTGCCGAGATTGAGAGTTACGCCGCAGAACGCGTAGCCAAGAGACAGCAGGTGGCCAGACAGTGAATTGTTACCTTAAACGACAACGGCCCGTCTTGAAGGAAGCGGGCCGCGTCAAAACTGGAAAGGAGACTGCTAGTGCAAGACGCAGTATCCCGAAAAACTGGTAGCAAAGCCAGTCAAAGTTTTGCTGCGGCCGACCTTGAGCTACTTCGGGCAGCTCAGAGCCGGATCATGCGAAGAAACTCACTTCAACCAGAACCAGACAAACAATCTTCCAAGACTTGAGTCCCTGACGGCACAGCTTGTCACGTCCGTTTCCATGACCTAAGGCTTACCTTGGCAAGCTTGCTGATAGCTCAGGGCAAAAGCTTAACCTAAATTCGGGACCAGTTTGGGGCACTATTCAATCCAAATGACCGTAGACATTTACGGGCATCTGGTTTCGGGGAGCAATCGAGCAGCGGTAGATAAGCTGGATGATGCTCCATCTGGGGAGTCAGCCCGCTCAAGTTGGTAGCAAAGCGGTAGCATGACCCCCAGAGAGAGCCTAAGTATGTGTAATTTAACTACACCCGCTCACCGCGCCGCAGTTCATGCATTTATAGCAGGCACCGCTGCGGATCATGATTGCGCCGCAGTCTGGACAGGGTGGCGCATCCTGCTGATAGAGACTGGTCACGCTGCTGATGCTCGCCACCGGTGCGCCGCCGCGCGGCGCATGCGAAGCGATCGAAACGATCTTCTTGGGATGCATTTCTTCGTCGGGCTCTTGTTTGACGATCCCCACTTCTTGTTGCGCGTCGCCGTCGAGAAACTTGGTCGCCAGCCAGCGGAAAATGTAATCCATGATCGACTTGGCCATCGGTATGTCGCGATTCTTGGTAAACCCCGATGGCTCGAAGCGCATGTGGCTGAACTTGTCGACCAGCACGCGCAGCGGCACACCGTACTGCAGCGCCATCGAGATCGCCGTCGCAAACGAGTCCATCAAACCGGAGATGGTCGAGCCTTCCTTAGACATCTTGATGAAAATCTCCCCCGGCTGGCCATCTTCGTACATGCCGGCATGGATATAGCCCTCGTGCCCTGCGATGTCGAATTTGTGAGTGATTGAGGACCGCTCGTCGGGAAGTCTGCGCCGGAATGGGCGCGCTTCCTTGCTCTCGGCCGGGGTTTTGGCCTCGTCTTTGTCCTTTGCCGTGTTGAGCGGCTGGGTACGCTTGGAGCCGTCACGATAGATCGCCACCGCCTTGAGCCCGAGCTTCCACGACTCCATGTAGGCGTGCATGATCTCTTCCACGGTCGCATCCGTGGGCATGTTGATGGTCTTGGAAATCGCCCCGGAGATAAACGGTTGCACCGCGCCCATCATCTTGACGTGGCCCATGTAATGAATCGAGCGACTGCCGTTGGCCGGCTTGAAGGCGCAATCGAAGACCGGGAGGTCGTCATCCTTGAGATGCGGCGCGCCTTCGATGGTCTCGTGCTCCTCGATGTGCTCGACGATTTCTTGAATCTGCTTGACGTCGTAGCCCAAACGGCGCAGCGCCCGCGGCACGGTATTGTTGACGATCTTCAACAGCCCGCCGCCGACCAGTTTCTTGTACTTGATCAGCGCGATATCGGGCTCGACGCCGGTGGTATCGCAGTCCATCATGAACGCGATGGTGCCGGTCGGCGCCAGCACGGAAATCTGGGAATTTTTTACCCCGTGCTTTTCCGCTTCGTCGCAGTTGAGATCCCAAGCTTCCCGCGCCGCCGTGAGCAGATCCAGCGGCACATGCGACGGCGGAATCTTGTAAGCCTGCGCACGGTGTTTGTTGAGCACGCGCAGCATCGGCTGGCGATTGACCTCGTAGCCGTCGAAAGCGCCGGTCGCCGCCGCCACCCGGCTCGACTGCAAATAACCCTCGCCCGACATCAACGCAGTGACGGCGGCGGCGTAAGCCCGGCCTGCGTCGGAATCGTACGGCAGACCCAGCGACATCAACAGCGCGCCGAGATTGGCGTATCCCAGACCGAGCTCACGGAAGGCATGAGCATTCGCGGTAATCTCGGCGGTCGGATAGGAAGAATTATCGATCAGAATGTCCTGGGCCAAGATCACGATGTCGACCGCGCGGCGAAAAGCCTCGGTATCGAAGACGCCGTCTTCACGCAAATACTTGAGCAGGTTGAGTGACGCCAAATTGCACGCCGAGTTGTCCAGGTGCATGTATTCGGAGCATGGATTGGAAGCATTGATGCGCGCGGTATTCGCGCAGGTATGCCAGTCGTTGATCGTGGTGTCGTACTGCATCCCCGGATCGCCGCAGAAATAGGTGCTCTCGCCGATCATGCGCAACAGATCGCGCGCTTTGAAAGTCTCGCACGGCTCGCCGCTGGTGACATATTTCGTTTGCCACTCCCGATCTTCTTGGACCGCGCGCATGAATTCATCGGTCACGCGCACCGAATTATTGGCGTTCTGAAAAAACACACTGCCGTACGCCGGTCCATCGAGACTCGAATCGTAGCCCGCTTCGATCAGCGCCCAGGCTTTCTTTTCCTCTTCAACCTTGCACTTGATGAACTCTTCGATATCGGGGTGATCGACGTCCAAAACCACCATCTTGGCCGCGCGCCGGGTTTTGCCGCCGGACTTGATCACACCTGCCGACGCGTCGGCAGCTTTCATGAAGGACACCGGTCCGGAGGCCGTCCCGCCACCGGCCAACTGTTCCTTCGAAGAACGAATTTTCGATAGATTCACGCCGGAGCCCGAGCCGCCCTTAAAGATAACGCCTTCCTTGCGGTACCAATCGAGGATCGAATCCATCGTGTCTTCCACCGAAAGGATGAAGCAAGCCGAGCACTGGGGCTTATCTTCGATGCCGCAGTTGAACCAGACCGGGCTGTTAAAGCAGGCCTTCTGATGCAGCAGAATGTGCGTCAGTTCATCGGAGAACGCTTGGGCGTCACCGGCGCTGGCGAAATAGCCGTCCTTTTGGCCCCAGCCGGTGATCGTATCCACCACCCGGCCGATCATCTGGCGCACGCTATGCTCGCGTTGCGGCGTGCCGAGCGGGCCGCGAAAATATTTGGAAACCACCACCTGGGTGGCCATCAAAGACCAACTTTTGGGGATCTCGACATTGGCTTGTTCGAAGACTACCTTGCCTTTCTCGTTGGTAATGGAAGCGTTGCGCGACTCCCATTCAACTTCGTCAAAAGGGCTGACTCCGGCGCGGCTAAAATAACGCGCTATTTTCAGTCCGGTCCTTACCCGCGGCGTCCCCTGAGGAGCGCCAAAATCGGTCGCCTGAGAAGTACCCGTTGCCATCCTTCCGTCTCCTTCCCCTATTGAAATCCCAATATATGGTGTGGTCTGAATTAGAAATGCACTAGATTTTGTACTTGTAAAAATAATTAAGAGATTTGTCAATCAAATTTTTTACTGATCTGATTTATCCTGATTTTTCACCGGTTTTGGTGATTCGAGGATCGCGCCCCCAAGCAGCACGACGTCCTAGAGTCGCCGTTTAAGATCTGCTAATGTCGCTTACCCGGCAAGAATGGCTAAGAAAAGCATACCGATTGAAAGCCTTGGCGCCGTGCTCGAGCAATCGCTCAAGCGCTTGGAACTAGCCGTGCGACTCGACGAGTACGCGGTGTGGCCGATCTGGAACGACGTCGTCGGCAAAATCATCGCGCGCAACGCCCAGCCGGAAAAGATCCGTAACGGCACTCTCTTCGTGAAAGTATCGAGCCCGGTGTGGATGCAACAGCTGCAATTTATGAAAGACATGATCGCAACTAAGCTCAACCACCGCCTCAAGGGAGAGACCGTCAAGAATATTTTCTTCATGGTCGGGCGTATTGATGCCGACGAAGAGTTGAGCGCGCCTGCGCCGAGTGAAACTGCGGAAAGCGCCGAGTGTCGGATCGATGAGGAGTTTCTGGAGTCGGTCGCCGATCCTGAAATCCGCGCTGCGTTCAAGAAGCTGGTTAAAAGCTACTCCCGGCGCAAGCCGAAAGCTTGATGGTTGTTCCCCATCCAAGCCCGAATTTACCAACTCATCGCCGGCTGCCGGCGATGATCGCCGCGACTTCTTCGCTGTATTGCTTGCCAGGACGATAAATAATCAGGGGAGGCAATACCTTCAAGCCTGCTCTACCGCCCTTAACGCCTTCAACCAACAGCAGCGATGCTTCGGCGTCCTGGAAGGAGTGAACCATGCGTAACCGCTTCGGCTCGAGCCGCGCTTGACGCATGGCGAAAATCACATCGGCCGAGCGAACCGCCGAATAGACCAGCGACATCAGACCCTTTTCGCGCAACAAGAACCTACCGGCGCGGAGAAAATCGCTTAGCTCACCGGTCGTTTCGTGGCGCGCGATCCGTTTCTCGTCGTCCCGACTGATCCGCCCGCTATTCGGTTGACGAAACGGCGGATTGCAGACCACGACATCGAAGCTCGCAGCGGCAGCGACTGCGTTGATAGTCCGAACATCACCCCGGCAAATTCGAATTCGCTCTGCCAGATCATTCAGTTCGACGTTTCTTTCGGCGCGCTCAGCCATCGCCGGCTGAAACTCGAATCCGGTAATTGAAACCTGCGCATGTAAGAGGGCCAGCAGCAGCGGGATGATGCCGTTGCCGGTACCGAGATCCGCAACCGTCTCCTTCCCTTTCATCGAAACGAAATCGGCCAGCAACAGCGCATCAAGCGAGAACCGATAACCGCTGCGGCGTTGAAAAAGCTTCAACTTGCCTTGGAAAAGCGAGTCCAAGGTTTCTTCATTCATGAGATTCGGGTTGTGCAGCGGCGACGAATTCGCCGCGACCCGAAAAAGGCGTTGCTTACCGTCCATAAATCTTGCAATATACGGTAGTTTTCTATATCTAATTTGGAATTCTGGATCTCCGTCTACCCTTCACGCTAAAGCAAAATGCTCCTTTTTCTGGGCCAAGTCGGCCGATTTGCGACCGACCAGATTGCCGGCATGGGAAGAATCTTTTCCTTCCTGATGTCGGCCCTTTTTTTAGCCTTCCGTCCACCAGCCAAGATTTATTTGATCATCTACCACATTAAAACAATTGGCGTGGAATCTCTCTCGGTCGTCGCTCTATCGGGGTTTTTCACCGGGATGGTGATGGGTTTTCAAGGCTATTACAGCTTGCGACAATTCAATGCCGAAAGTTGGCTCGGGTCGGCAACTGCGTTAGGTTTGCTGCGCGAGCTCGGTCCGGTGCTGTCGGCTTTCATGGTCACAGGACGAACCGGGTCAGCCATGGCGGCCGAACTGGGGACCATGCGCGCCACCGAGCAGATCGATGCGCTCGATTCGATGGCGATCAACCCAATCAAGTACCTCGTGTCGCCGCGCATCATCGCGAGCCTCCTTGCCATGCCTCTACTCACCGCTATCTTCGACGTCATCGGTATTTTCGGGGCGTATCTGGTGGGCGTTAGCCTCCTCGGAGTGAGTTCGGGAAGCTTCTTTGCCGGCATGGAAGGCAGCATCGTTTTCCACGACGTTTACAGCGGTTTTGTGAAGTCGATTTCCTTCGGCCTCATCATCACCTGGATATGCTGCTACAAAGGCTTTTATGCGCCGCCCATGGCCACCGGCGTAAGCCAGGCGACCACCGAATCGGTCGTGCTTTCCTTTGTCATGATTCTCGTCTGGGATTATTTCTTGACGTCCGTCATGTTGTAACACGATGATCCGCGTCACCAATCTACACAAGAGCTTTCGGTCGCAACACGTGCTCAAGGGCGTGAACCTGGAGTTTGCCACCGGGAAGATCACGACGATTGTCGGCACCAGCGGCTGCGGCAAGACCGTCTTGCTAAGGCACTTAAACGCCTTGCTGCGACCGGACGAGGGTGAAGTTTTCGTAGATGGCGTAGATATCGCCAAACTTCCCCAAAAAGAACTCTACCAGATTCGCGCTAAATTCGGCGTACTCTTTCAAGGGGCCGCCCTGCTCGACTCGATGACCGTCTTCGACAACGTCGCCTTTCCATTGAGAGAAAAGACCAAGAGTAAAGAGCCCGAAATCAAAAAAAAAGTGGAGGAACGGTTGGAACAGGTCGGATTGGGAGAAATGGGTAGAAAATTACCCGCTGAACTAAGCGGTGGCATGAAAAAGCGCGCCGGCTTGGCCCGCGCGCTCATTATGGATCCTGAAATTGTCTTATTCGACGAGCCGACAACCGGTCTCGATCCGGTTCTGGCAACCAGCATCCATCAATTGATCGCGCGTACGCATACGACGTTTGGTTTCACCGGCGTTCTTGTGAGCCACACGATTCCGCAGGTCTTTGGCATCTCCGATTATATTGCGATGCTCGCCGACGGTGTCATCAAAGAACTGTCCCCGCCGGAAGTTTTCTGCGCCTCGAAAAATCCGGTCGTTCAGCAATTTATTCAAGGCAAGACTGAAGGCCCTATCCAGGTGCTGTAGGAGTGAAAAGTGAACCAATCGCGCACTGACATCATGGTTGGCATCTTTGTCCTCGCCGGGCTCGCCTGCCTGGGTTATCTCGCCATCAGGCTCGGCAAACTAGAGCTGTTCGGATCCCAAGGCTACGTCGTATCCGCCGATTTTGCCTCCGTGGCCGGGCTTAAGCTTGGCGACCCGGTAGAAATTGCCGGGGTCCGTATCGGCAAGGTGGAGGGGATCGGATTAAGCGACGACCGCGCGCGCGTCACCCTAAGGGTCAACGACGGAGTCAAGCTTCAAGACGATGTCATCGCTTCGGTCCGGGCCCGAGGCCTGATTGGTGATAAATTTGTTTTGATTGCGCCCGGGGCTTCGGATAAAATAATTCCCCCAGGTGGGAAAATTAGGGAAACCGAATCGCCGCCCGACATTCCGGATTTGATCGGCAAAATCGTCGGCGGTGACCTCACTTCCAAAACGGAGAAGAAAGAAGAGACTGGTGCGAAGTAGCGTAAAATCCAAAACCGTCCTTTTAGCCGTCGCATTGTGGCTTTTCTCTCCGACAAGCGCGCGCGCCGGCGTGCCGACGGAGCAAATTAAAGCGACCGTCGACAAAGCCCTGATGGTGCTGAAAGATCCGGGTCTCAAGCCACCGGCCAAATTCAAGGAGCGCCGCGAACATCTCCGCCAGATCTTATTCGCACGCTTCGATTTCACCGAAATGGCCAAACGCGCCCTCGGCGCCAATTGGCGCCGGCGCACGCCCCAGGAGCAGCAGGAGTTCGTCCGGCTCTTCACCGAAGTGCTCGAGCGCGCCTATGCGGAAATCATCGAGTCTTATAGTGACGAAAAGATTATCTATTTTACCGAGCGCATCGACGGAAATTACGCCGACGTGGGCAGCAAGATTCAAACCGGCAGCGGCGAAGAGTACACCCTCAACTACAAGGCCCATCTGGTCAGCAACGAGTGGAAGGTTTACGACGTGGTCGCCGAGAATATCAGCTTGGTCAATAATTATCGCTCCCAGTTTCAACGCGTCATCGCCAACTCATCCTACGAAGAGCTGCTGCGCCGGCTCAGAGACAAGGCGCAATTGGCCGGCGGGCCAAGAAAGTAACACCCCGACCCCGGGCGCGACGCCGGTTTTGTTCAGCCGGTTCCGCGCGGTAACCGCACGTTTTTACCGTCCGGCCGAAGCTGCTGCTCGTTTCCGGCCACCTCTCTTGACTCGCCGAAGCGATCCGCAGTATTCCGAATTGAGACACAGAACATTGGACGAGGATAAAGGAGGCCGCTATGGCGACGGTCATTGATTGGCACTCGCATCACACCGCCCCCGAAGTTTCCGACCGAATTCAAGAGCTGACCGGCAAACGTCCGCACATCGATGCCTTGGATTCACCGGATTTTTCAAAGCGCATCAAAGAAATGGATGAAGCCGGCCTGGATCTGCAGCTGATCTGTCAGGGCGCCGGCGTTTACGCCGATCAATTGGCGCCGGATCGAGCGCTCGAGATCGTGCGCATGTCGAATCATGTCCTGGCCGAGCGGCTCGAGGGACATCGAGATCGCTTGCTCGGCGTCACCGCGCTGTCGCTTAAAAATGTCGCGGCATCGGTGGCCGAGATCGAGCGAACGGCCAAGCAGGGCTTTCGTGCCGTCCTGCTCTATCCTCACGTCGATGGAAAGATGTTGGTCGACACACCCGAAATGGACCCCATTTTCGCGAAAATTTCCGAGCTCGATTTGCCTATCTTTATGCACGGCGCCGGCACCGCCCAGGACCCGTCACTCGCTCGATTGGAGGACGGCGGAGCCGGCGTCGCCTACGCCGTACTTTCCGACGGCGAAGTCGCCGAGTGTTGCTTGCGCATGATTGCCAGCGGCTTGTTCGATCGCTATCCCAACTTGAAGATCGTCATCCGCAGCTCGGGCGGCGGCTTGCCGCTCTTGCTCCATCGTTTCTTCTGGAAGCACAAAGGCCCGGGCGGCGAGCGCCGCTACTCGGAAATTTTTCTCGAGCACTTTTTAATCGACTGCGCCAGCTCGGATGCCCGCACCTTGTCGTTTCTCATCGATAAAATGGGAGAAGACAATATGGTTTTCGGCTCCGATTATTGCGGCGGGCTGGACCGGCTAAGTAAATCTTTGGCAGCGATTTCGGCGCAGCCGGATCCCGAGCACGTGCAAAGCTTCATGGAAAGAAATTCGCGCCAACTGCTCCACCTCTAATTGGAAAACTCAAGCCGCGGCGGCTCACCGGCTGTTCGACCTGCAACCTGGAACGATAATTTCTGATGGCTTCGCAGTATGACCTCACGATCATCGGCGGCGGCATCGTCGGACTGGCCAGCGCACTAAAAATCATCGCGGCCCACCCCAGTCTTCGGCTCCTCCTCCTGGAAAAAGAAACCGAGCTGGCGCGTCATCAAACGGGCAATAATAGCGGCGTGATTCATTCAGGGCTCTACTATCGCCCCGGATCACTGAAAGCTCGTTCGTGCGTGGCCGGCCGCAAGGCGCTGATCGCCTTCTGTGACGAGAATTCGGTGTCCTACGAGATCTGCGGCAAAGTCGTCGTGGCGACCAACCAAGAAGAGCTGCCGCGGCTCGAGGAATTGCATCGCCGGGGGATGGCCAACGGACTTCACGGCCTGGAGATGATCGGCCCGGAGCGCCTCAAGGAACTCGAACCCCACGCCAGTGGAATCCGAGGGCTTCACGTCCCGGAGACCGGCATCATTGATTACAAAAAAGTTGCCGCGGCGTATGCCGGCAAGATTCGCGACGGCAGTGGCGACATCCGCTTGTCGCAGAGAGTCGTGGGTATTCTCGATCGCCCGGAAGAAATTGTTTTGCAAACTTCGGGGGGCGATTACCGTACGAAGCATTTAATCAACTGCTGCGGTTTGCAATCCGACTTGATTGCCAAAATGGCTCGCGGAGCTAAACCGCTTGGCGAAGCGGAACACCGCATAATCCCGTTCCGCGGGGAATACTACAAAATCGCGCCGCAGCGTCAGTTCCTGGTGCGAAACTTGATCTATCCGGTGCCGGATCCCACATTTCCCTTTTTAGGCGTTCACTTTACCCGTATGGCCAAGGGCGGCGTGGAAGCGGGACCCAACGCCGTGCTGGCGTTGGCTCGCGAGGGTTATCGTCACACCCACGTGAATATCGGGGATGTATGGAAAACCATCACCTTCAAAGGCTTCTGGGCGATGGCTGGAAAATATTGGCAGACCGGTTTCGGCGAGTTGCACCGCTCTCTCAGCAAAGCCGCCTTCGTGCGCGCGCTGCAAAAATTATTGCCGGAAATCCGCGAGAGCGATCTGGTCCCGGGCGGCGCCGGAGTGCGGGCCCAAGCGGTGTCCGCTAGCGGCGCGCTGGTCGACGACTTTGTCATCCAGCAAAGCCATCGCGCCATTCACGTCCTCAACGCCCCCTCCCCCGGCGCAACCGCATCGCTGGCCATCGGTGCAAGCATCGCCGAAATGGCGGAAAAGAATTTCGAACTGCAATAGTGAATCCTGCGGAACCTCACGTTCCTTCGCGTTCGAGCCAGAAGTTTGCGATGTCAATGCACGAGTAGAAGCGCGCGCCGTCGTGCTCCTGGACATAGTCGATGAAATGATCGAGCAGTTTGCTCATTCCGGGTCTACCGCTGATATGCACGTGGCAGGCGTAGCAAAATTTCATCGGATGCCTTCGAGACTCCTCGTAACTGGCATCGAACGCTTCCTTCAATTGCCCGAGGCCGCCATTTAGACCGAGCGGCACAAGATCGTTGTCGGTATAATTCGGCATGACATAGCCCACCGACACGATCTTTTTTCCATTCACATGGATGACGTATGGAACGTCCGAGTCGGAGTAATCAGCGGTCCAAACAAACCCGAGCTCCGCGCATATCTCCAGGGTGTTCGGTGTCGGCCGCGGCCCCTGGGACATGTATCCTCTAATTCGCTGTCCGCCGGCCTTTTCCAACGCGGCGATCGATTTAGCGACGGAATCACGTTCATCTTCCTTGGTCTTGAAGACGGGTGGATGCATCGATTGGTCCCACCCGTGAGTCGCAAGCTCGTGTCCCCGCGCGTTAACTTCTCGCACGCTCTCCGGGAATAGCTCGGCGATGAGCCCGCTTGTAACCACCGTGGCCAAGATATGATGCCGGTCCAATACGTCGAGCAGACGCGCGAGGCCGAACCTGGCGCCATACTCACGCGCACCGAGCGCCAGGTAATCAAAAGTATGATGTGCCCCTCTCGGCATCGGCCGGGCTATTGCGGGGACGGACTCCCATTCGTGCAGCAAGATGAGCATCACTGCCATCCGGGCGCCGCCGGGCCACTCGATGAACCCGGCGGGTCGTCTGGGATGCTGCGGCCGGTATCTCCACTGGTACGCTTCCACGAAATCGGGAAAAGTCATGTCAGCCTCCATTCAATCAACTCGGCGGCCGGTCGCTTCAGATGTCACTGCCAGTGAGGATACGACCACGTGCCGGTGGATTGCAACGACATGGCTGATGGAATACCTGCGTCGACGATCTCTGAACGCCGAACGCGGGCTGCATCGGCTACGGTAATTGAATAAACTTCAGCGGGAATCCCATGAGTAGATAGACGCTCTGGGCGAACAAATAGGTGCGCGGAGACATACAGAGATGAAGATAGCCCCTAGGTGGCGCAGCGGTCCTCTAACAGCACACATACATCGGCGGTCGTATAAATTCTTTGTGACCATGATCACGCGAAAAAGATTCTCGAAATGGCCGCGCAATTGTGCCCGAAGCCTTTCCCCAAATTCAACATTCGCTCGACCTGGCCGGCGATCTCTGGCGCTTGCGCTTTTATGTAATTGCCGAAGTGGGTCTTGCGATTTCATCGCTTCCGAGATTTTCGTAATACGAAAAAGCCGTTGGCTCCTGTTTTGGGCAAACCGCCTCCAACCCGACTATTAAACAGATGGCAAATGCCGGGTTTCGCTGGAATCATCATCCTGAGGACTACTCTCCCGCCGTTTCTCGTGAATCGAATTGAGGTAAGCGCTCCAGCTTACTTTTTCTATGAAGTCTCTCACCTCGCGCAGTCTCGCGGCGTAGCGCCGGCCGTTATCCGTTTGATGATTTGAGGGCGCAGGTTTTGATGAAAGACACATTTGCCGAATTCAGTGACAAAAATTCGCAGTCCTCAAGCAGCCGAAGATCAGGTCGCGCCGTATCTCTTCGATCAATCTCTGGCGCTCATCGGGGTAGCCTTTCGCTCGCAAATAAATTTTAGTGACCCATGCAGTTGTGATCTCAGGTGGGAAGTCCTTGTTACGATACGGCTTCATCCTAGCGTTTAGCATTCGGATCGCCTTGGCGCGGAGCTCATCGTCCGACATGATTGCAGTAAGGGCCCTACACTCCCCGTCCATTTCGAGATAAGGCGAGGCGCTCTTCCTTACCTCGTCCATAATGTCTTTCACGGCTATTCCCTCCGTCTGAATCGATCGTTGACTGAGATATCTGGAGGCAAAAACCAGTGCCGCACAAACTGGCATATTTTGACAAGTGCTGTGGCAACTTGGACAGTTAGGTGGCGGCGCTCCGTCCCGTAAACGCGAATTCAGTTACGCCACTCAAGTCCCAGTAACGAGACTGGTGCGACACAATCCATTTCCGTCCCACGGACGGGATCCGAAAAGTCATTCGGCGGGGATCACCTTATTTCATCCAAGCCCTGGTAAAGATCACTGCCTAAAGGACCATGAAGCTACCAAACTTCGGATGAAACACCTTGGCATTGACGTTGCTCGTTGCAGAGTAACCGTTCGCATAAGGAGGCGGCGCCTGATGCCTCTCGAGGTAAACTGACTATGGCTCGACCCCGTCCGACCGTTCTAGTCGTAGATGATGATGCCGCTACGTGCGATGGTTTGACTGTGCTGCTGGAAAGCTGGGGCTATAACACATTCGCCATATCCAATGGTCAGGCGGCACTGCAAAGATGCAACCACGATTTGCCTCACGCGATTGTAAGCGACCTTTTGATGCCGGGCATGACCGGGCTTCAGTTTATCGAGGCCTTAAATGAACGCGTGCACCAGGTGGCGATCATAATGCTAACGGGCCAGGCGACCATCGAAACCGCAGTTCAAGCCATCAAACTCGGCGCCTATGACTATTTGCCGAAACCGTTGGAACCGGCGAAGCTCCGTGCGGTACTTGAGAAAGGACTCAAGCAAGTCGGGTTTGCCCGTGAGGCAAACGTGCTACGCCAGAAATTGGAGTCCCCGTTGGGCTCTTACGGTGAACTCATCGGCAAGTCGGCAACCATGCGCCAGGTCTACAAACGACTGAGCCAAATAGCCCTTACAAATGCCGCTGTACTGGTGAGCGGAGAAAGCGGCACTGGCAAGGAGCTTGTCGCGCGCACGCTGCACGATCTTTCTCCACGGCGTGAAGGACCTTTCTTGGCGCTCAACTGTTCGACCGTGGCACCTGCGTCGATGGAGAGCGAACTCTTCGGTCATGAAAAAGGGGCATTCACGAATGCTTTAGAGCGGCACCTGGGCTGCTTCGAGCACGCCGACGGCGGGACGCTTTTCCTTGACGAGATCACCGAGATGGCGGTGGAGGTTCAGGCAAAATTTCTGCGAGCGCTGGAAGAAGGACAGGTGCGTCGGATCGGAGGCACTGCAAGTATTCCCGTCGCCACCCGCGTCGTCGCCGCCACGAGTCGCTCTCCTGCTGCCTCCGTCAAAGAAGGAAAACTCCAGCAGGATCTTTTTTATCACTTGAATGTTTTTCACTTGGCGCTTCCGCCACTCCGCGAACGGGGTGATGATATTCTGCTATTGGCTCGTTATTACCTGGAGTCGTTCGGTGAAACATATCAGAGGCCGACCATGCCCTGGGCTACTGACTTTGTGGCCGCGCTGCTCGCCCATTCGTGGCCCGGCAATGTGCGCGAGCTACGCAACGCAATGGAACGGTTAGCATTGCTGGCTCCCGGCCCAAATCTGACCGCTGCCGATGTTCAGCAGTATTGTATCAATGCCACGCTTGAAGATAACTCTCGTAGCGATCACCCAATGACGTTGTAGTTTTAGCAATCCGGTTTTCAGCCGTTCGATCATCTCGTCTACCATTATAAATTGACTCTAACCGCGCGGGTGTAAGTTGACGCGCCGAGAAGACAACGCCTGATTGATCCGAATCGGGTGGGATAAGGTCTTGGTGCCAGACCGGCATCTGGAACCGCATCTCGGACATCTAGGTTCGTGAGATCTCCCGATCTCCTCTGAGCCCTTGACATGATCTCGCGGGCAACTTAGCCTCCAGCGGACCGCTAAATTACACGGAGGTGGCTCATGGCCAAAACATTCAGCGTATTTTTACTCTCTGTTTTTATCTCGCTATCGCTGGTCACATCGGCGCTTGCTGCCTCGATCGAAGATTTCTACAAGGGCAAAACCATTCACTTCGTTGTCGGGGGTTCCGCCGGCGGAGGCTATGATACGTACACCCGGCTGATCGCGCGCCATTTCGCTCAATACGTTCCCGGCAAACCCTCCATGGTCGTCCAGAATATGCCAGGGGCGGCTATGCTGATCTCGGCAAATTACATCTTCAACAGCGCTCCTCGCGACGGAACATACATCGGACATTGGTCCGGCCCGCTTATTCTACAGCACATGATGGGGAACCCTGCGGTGAAATTTGAAGGGCGCAAGTTTGGCTGGCTCGGTATGCCGACAGCGGATTCCCTCGTCTGCATAACCACCGAACGCAGTGGGATAAAGACGGCAGATGAGTGGCGCAAGTCTAAAACACGGGTCAAGCTGGGGGCGATCGGCCCCGGCACCAGCGGAACCGATGATACCAAGCTCCTCGCCGCCGCGGCCGGTTTCCCCATGCAGCTGATCGAGGGTTACAAGGGTACCGCCGACATCAGGGTTGCAGCGGAAACCGGGGAAGTTGACGGCACCTGCGCGTTTGGCTGGCAATCGGCGAAGGTGACTTGGGCCAACGCTCTGCGCGCACGACAGGTTCAGGTTGTGCTCCAGACAACCCTCGACCCTCATCCCGAGTTGAAGGGTGTTCCTCTCGCCGTCGAATACGCCAAGACGGACGAAGGAAAAAAACTCCTCCAGATCGCCGGCGATCTTTACGGCAAACAAAGGCTCTATTCCCTTCCGCCCCAAGTGCCCCAAGAGCGCGTGCGAACCTTGCAGAAAGCTTTCATCGATACTCTGAAAGATCCTCAGTTTCTGGCGGAGGCAGAGAAGGCGAAGCTAGAGATCAGTCCGATCGACGGACCCGGCATAGAAAAGATGGTGAATGGTTTGTATGCAATGGAGCCCGCCGTCGTGAATCGAGTTAAACAGGTACTGGAAGCCAAGTAGGGCTTGGAGAACTTCCACTAAACTCAATCAAACCGGAGCCGTCGGCCATCACGGTAGCCCCTGAAAATGAATTGATCACTCCAACATTTTGCCGAGCGGCTCGCGCCGGCGTGGCGGCGCTTAACGTTGCCCGGCGAAAGTCGCTCGCCGATGCGCGACAGAACCCGGCGTCAATACCGTTCGTGCGATGAATCCCGAACGGCACGGGACCAGACCGGTCAAATTGTCGACAATCTTGATTTCCCTATTCCCGTCCCATATCGTGACCCAGATAACCGGAGGCACTCCGCATGATTATCGAATACAAGGGCAAGACACCGAAGATTTCCCCCAGCGCCTTTGTCGCGCCGACGGCCGTGATCATCGGCGATGTGATCGTCGGCGACGAAGCGAGTATTTGGTGGGGCGCGGTGATCCGCTCGGACCAGAACCAAAACCCGATCGTCGTCGGCGCGCGCACCAGCGTGCAAGATAACTGCGTGCTCCATTCGGGCGAGGCGCCGACCATCATCGAGGACGATTGCACGATCGGCCATGGCGCTATCATGGAAGGCCCGCTGATCCGGCGCGGCGCCATCATCGGCATGAACGTCACCCTGCTTGAAAACGTCGAGATCGGGGAAGAAGCGTTGATCGCGGCCGGCAGCGTCGTCGTGCCGCACACGAAAATCCCGCCGCGAGTGCTCGCTGCCGGTGCGCCGGCAAAAGTAAAGAAGGAACTCGCCGGAGAAGCTCTGCACTGGATCAAAATGGGCTCGGCGACGTACGTCAATCTTTGCAAGAGCTACATGGGCGGGGACTATAAAGTCATCGGTTAACCGGAGCGGATGGGAAAGGAAGCGCAACCTTGCGAATCATCTTGATCGGTCAAGCGGCGTTCGCGGAAAAAACTCTCGACAAACTTCTCAGTAAAGGGGAAGAGGTGCTGGCGGTGTTCTGTTTTCCCGATGCGCCGGGTGGAAAAATCGATCCGGTCAAGCAGAGAGCTCTTCAGCTGGGGATTCCGGTGCATCAACACAAAACGCTCAAGACCCCGGAGGTCATCGAACAATTCGTATCCCTCGAGGCAGACTTGGCGATCCTGGCATTTGTCAGCCAGATCATTCCCCCGCCGGTATTCAATGCGCCGCGGTTTGGCAGCATTTGCTATCATCCTTCACTGTTGCCGAAATATCGCGGCCGGACCGCGATCAATTGGGCTTTGATCAGGGGAGAAGCCGTGACCGGCTTGACGATTTTTTGGTTGGATAAGGGCATCGACACGGGTCCCATTCTCTTGCAAAAAGAGGTGCGGGTGGACCCGAACGACACCACCGGCACACTGTATTTCAACAAACTTTTTCCCATGGGAATCGAAGCGATCGGCGAAGCCGTCGATTTGATCAAAGCAGGCAACCCGCCGCGGATTGTGCAAGACGAGTCCAAAGCAACTTACGATCCTCCCTGCGGCGACGAACACGCCAAAATCGATTGGTCCAAGCCGGCCAACGAGCTTTACAATTTGATCCGCGGGTGCGATCCCCAACCGGGCGCGCACAGCATTTGGCAGGGAAAGAGGGTTCGCATTTTCGACGCGCGCCTGCGGGCGGGAGATGTCTCCGCCGCGCCCGGCGAAGTGATCGCCATCGGCGCCGACGAAATCGCCGTCGCGCTAGAGGGGGGCACGCTCGCTGTAAAAAGAATGCGCGGCGAAGGCGGAAAAATATCTGCCACGGAATTCGCCGAGCAGGTTGATTTGAAAGTCGGCGACCGTCTCGGCTGACGTTTTAAATCGAACTGATATTTCACCATCAAGGTTAAGAAGCGCCCAGCGCGGCAGAGCCGCAACCAAAAGAATCGGAGTATCTCGCGCAAAGACGCAAAGGCCGCAACGAAAAGAGAAATATTGTTCTGAACTTGGCGTTCTTGGCGCCTTGGCGGGAGTAAAATCCGAATCCGAAATGTCTTAAAAATTTGCCAACGTACGAAAACTCGCAACCATAGCAATCGAAGCAGGAACTTGGAGGTTTTAATTTTAAACCCTTCGTGTGCTTGGTGGTGAACAATTTTTTCTCGGTAGACCATCGGCATGAGACTCTCAGTCCTCGATCAATCGACGGCGTCCAAGGGTAGGACGCAGGACGCCGCGATTCGTGAGACACTCGAACTCGCCCGGCGTTGTGACACGCTGGGATATCACCGCTACTGGCTCTCGGAGCATCACAACTCGGGTAGTATCGCCGGCACCGCGCCCGAGGTGCTCATGGCGGCGATCGCGGCGACGACGTCTCGGATCCGTGTCGGTAGCGCGGGCATCATGCTGCCGCACTATTCAGCGCTCAAAGTCGCCGAGCAATTCCGCGTCCTGGAGGCGATCGCCCCAGGGCGAATCGACTTGGGTATCGGCCGCGCCCCCGGCTCGGACCAGATGACCGCCTATGCGCTGAATCCAAATCCGCAAAACGTGCTCGACCAGTTTCCCCGGCAGGTGCAGGAGCTGCAACACTGGGTCTCGGGAAAGCCCCTGCCCGAGGGACATCCTTTCAGTAGAGTCGTTGCCCAGCCGACCGGACCGAGCACTCCGGAATTATGGATACTCGGCAGCTCTGACTACGGCGCTCAACTCGCCGCTTATTTTGGCTTGCCCTACGCGTTCGCATATTTTTTCAGCGAAGGAACGGGTGTCGAGCAGGCGCTCGATCTTTACCGCACGAATTACCGGCCAAGCGAAAATAATCCGAAACCGGTCGCGACGATTTGCGTCTGGGCGCTGGCGGCCGATACCGAAGAAGAGGCGCGGCACCAGTTCAAAACCCGCAAGCGCGCGCTCATCGATCGCCGACAAGGCATTCGTTTGCCGCTGATGCCGCCCGAGGAGGCCGAGCGCGCCTATTCTCCCGCGGAGCTAGCGACCGCCGAGAAGCTTCACCGCAAGGCGATCATCGGTTCTGCCGAGCAGGTCACAGCACGACTAAAAGAACTCGCGAAGAGTTTAGAGCTCGACGAGCTGGTCGTGGTCACATGGACTTACGATCCGGAGCCACGCCATCGTTCCTACGAACTACTGGCAGAGGCGTTTGGATTGGAAAACCGAGGTCCCTGCCTGCCTGACCTCCATCCCTGACGAGATGAATTATTTCATTCCAGCCAGCAGCCTTCCCCAGCCTTGCACCGGCGGGATGATGCCCGGGCGGACAAGATCATGCCACACTTCAGCGCTCATATTGGTAAAAGTCGGTTTGCCGAATTCTTCTTCCAGAGCCGGGATCACGTGCAGTGACATCGCCGCCCCTCCGGGTACCGAGATCGCTTCAGCCTCGGGCCAAGTTCTCGCCGCCTCACGCCCGACGTCGAGGGCCATTTCCAGGCCTTGTTCCAAAGTCATCGCGAAAGAGTCCGACGCCCACTGATTGCGCTTGGTGATGCCGACGACGTTGAGGCCACCCGCCTCGAGGTACCGGCTAATCGCGTTATTGACCGGGTCCGCCCACCGGCTGCCGATCGCGAGCTTGCTCAACCCAAGATGTCTCATGGCGGCAATGAGCGCTTCGAGCGGCGCGTCGGCGGGGATTCCGGTTCGCTCTTTCGTTTGGCGTAGCAATTCGCGCACTCTGGGACGGGTCAATACTGCGGAGATCGGCGCGCCGCTGAAAATAATATGATCGACTTTTTCTTTGGCCAGCCGGTCAACACAGGTCCAGTAATTCTTGACCGCTTTCTCGACCCCCTCCTCCGTGTAATTCTCGAGCCCGAGCCCGGTGGAGATTTCGATGAAATCGAGCGGCAGGAGACGATATAATTGATAGCTGCGTGCGCGCTGGACGTCTTCATGGGCGCGCGGCTGGATCACCCCATAACGAAAACGCGGCAGAAGTTTTTCTACGTAGTCGTTCATAACGCGCAGCTCCTTGAATTCACCGCTTATAGAAAGCGAGGCCATTCTGTCAAGGATCACTTTTCCGCTCGCGACATCTATCTCCGCGAATTACTAAGAAGTTCGTTAGTTACTAATGAGTCCGTTATTTAGAGACCATGTGGCTGCACCACGACCGAAGGCCAAGCCCTTCCGATCGCGGTCAATGGTTTTGTGCCT